>ERZ795041.35-NODE-35-length-53402-cov-7.759424_pt1 | contig 53402 bp, 50 predicted proteins | sample MGYA00375125_ERZ795041 | MGnify/ENA primary metagenome ERZ795041 (study PRJEB30170, sample SAMN03074214) | activated sludge metagenome | biome: Common Effluent Treatment Plant; feature: Wastewater; material: Activated sludge; isolation source: activated biomass in a...
GGGATTGCCTCAGGGTCCCCTTCGGGAGACCGCTGAGGGAGCCTTAGGAGGGGATCGTCTTATTTTCTGATCATCTGTTCGGATCAAAACCCGACCATTCGATCCCCGCCAGCTCGGCCAATTCCTTGTGCCAGCTGGAAATATCGTCCTTGTTGAACTGGCTGAGTTGATCGTGCCCGCAGGCCCTGGCCATCACCTGCATCAGATGAACGCTCACCTCGAAGAAGTTGAACAGGCGGGTGGCGCCTTTGGCGACGTTCAGCCGCTTGCGCAGTTCGGGATCCTGGGTGGTGATGCCGGTTGGGCAGCGGTTGGTGTTGCAAATGCGGGCGGAGATGCAGCCCACCGCTTGCATGGCGGAGTTGGCCAAGGCGATGCCGTCTGCGCCCAAGGCCATGGCCTTGATGAAGTCCATGTGGGTGCGCAGCCCGCCGGTGATGATCAAGGTGATCTTGCCGCTGAGCCCCTGCTTGTCCAAGTGGTGGCGCGCCCGTGCCAGTGCAGGAATGGTGGGCACGGAGATGTGGTCGCGGAACATGGCCGGTGCATCGCCGGTGCCGCCGCCGCGCCCGTCGAGGATGATGTAATCAGCACCCGATGCAATGGCGAAGTCCATGTCCTTCTCAATGTGCTGCGCGCTCATCTTGAACCCTACTGGAATTCCGCCGGTGAGTTCGCGCACATGATCGGCCATCTGCGCAAAGTCCTTCACCGTGTGCAGGTCCTTGAAGGTGGGCGGCGAGTCGGCGTTGGTGCCGGGCTTCAGCTTGCGGATCTCGGAGATGCGCCCCACGTTCTTGATGCCCGGCAAGTGCCCGCCGGTACCGGTCTTGGCGCTTTGGCCACACTTGAAGTGGAAGGCCTGGATCTTCGGTAGCAGCTCGTCGGTGTAGCCGAATTTGGCGGAGGCGTATTCCAGCATGTAGCGCTTGTTGGCCGCCTGGGATTCGGGCAGCATGCCTCCTTCACCGGAGGCGATGGCCGTGCCGGCGCGCTGTGCGCCCATGGCCAGGGAGAGCTTGGCTTCCTGCGACAGGGAGCCGAAGCTCATGTCGCTCACGAAGAGCGGGATGTCCAGCACCAGCGGCTTCTTCGCCTGTGGGCCGATCACCAGCTTGGTGCCCACGGCCACATCTTCCATCAGTGGCTGCTTCGCGATCTGTGCGGTCATGATCTGGATGTCGTTCCAGTCGGGCAGGTCCTTGCGTGGCACGCCCATGGCCACCATTTCGCCGTAGTCGCCCATGCCCTTCAGCCCGAGCTGGGCCAGCTTGTGGATGTAGGCCACGGTGGGCTCGATCGGCGTGGGCACCGCCTCCGGCAGGTGCTCCTCGCGGGTCATGGGGTCATCGTCCGCGGCGGCGGCCTTTGCGGCAGCGGCCTTTTCCTTTGCCGCAGCCGCTTGCTTGTCGGCTGCAGAGAGGTTGCGTGTGGCGTACTTGTACTCGTAGTCGGGCAATGTGAACTCCTGTCCCACTTTGTCAGTGGGCACCTGTTCATGGTGGCCGTCGCAGTAGGGTGCATCGTGCGATTGTTTGCAGCGGCAGAGCCACACCTCGCCGGTTTCCTTGGCCTTGAAGTGCAGTGGCTCGAACGGCGTATGCGCGCACGAATCGTCGCAATACGGCTGTGCGGCGGAGCGCCCGCAACTGCACCAGCGGTATTCCTTGCCCGTTTCCACGTTCACGTTGATCGGGTTGTTCATCGCCACGATCGGTTTGCTCTTTTGTCCCTTATCAGTCATTGGATGTTTTGTCGGATTGAAAATGAATGTTGTTCCGCACAAGGTAAGGATGTGACTTCGGTTGCCGAGGTGATGTACCAGGGCCATCGGGCCTAATGCGCCCTGCGGGCGCGGCTTCCAATAGAATTCAAACCACGGAAGGGCACCGATGAACACGGATCATGGACCCACCTGCCAAGCAAACCAACCCTTCCTATCCGTGTGGATCCGTGTGGATCCGTGGTTCAAGACAGTGCGTGAATGCGCCGCCAGGCGCATGGATAAGACCCGATAGCCCCGTATGATGTACCAACGGGGCTATCAAGAAGTGGTTGGAACGACGGTGTGTCCCTGGAGTCAACCAATTTCGGCAATGAAATGCGGAGTGTGCGATGCCAGGCACGCGTGACGCCTCCGATCTCGGACTTCAGAACCGGAACCGCAAAAAGCCCATGCTGAGGGACAGCGTGGGGTTGCGCTGGGTGAAGAAGGTGACCACGTCGCGCGAAGCGACACCGGCCTCCCACGTGCCGTTGCCTATGCTGAAGGTGATGCCCACGGGCACTTTGAAGCCATAACCGCCGCCGGTACTGATGCCCGTGCCCAGCACCAACCAGTTGAACGGCCGCAGGTCCATGCCTAAGCCGAAAGCCGTGCTTTGCAGGTTGCCAGGCTCTTGGTTCAACGGGGCCACCACCTCGCCCCCGAGTTCCAAGTGTTTCCCGGCCACCCAACCCATGCCGAACCGGGTGGTGGAGGGCAGGGCACGGCGGGTGCGGAGGCCGGATTCCCAGTGCAGCGCACCGCTGTTGGTGACGAAATCCTCCAGGCCGTTGATCAGGTCGTAGTTCTCCAGGCCGTTGGTGGCCAGGTCGATCAGGCTGCCGTCGCCGGCGGTATAAACATCCCCGTTCCAGTTGATCGAGCCAATGTTGCACACCGAGGCGCCGATCTTCCACTTCTTGTCGAGGATCACGCTCAAGCCCAAGTCCACGCCGAAGCCGTTGCCCGCAGGCGTGGGGGAGAGGATGGAGCGACCAATGGAGGGGGCGTCCGCCCGCCGCTCGCCGCTCTCCACATCAAATCCCAAGCTGGAGGTGATCGCCGTGAATCCCGAGGCCTTGCCATCCGCTGCGCTGATGTCCACCACCCCGATGCCCAACAAGTATTTCAAGCCGATGCCAGCATCGATCTCCAAGTCATCGTTGCGTACCAGGTGGCGCCCGTACGAGAAGCTGAATTCCCGATACCAGCTGGCCTGCAGGTGCGAGCCGTCCAGCACTTTGGAAAGCAATTGCGGTTGGCTGGCGATGCCCAAGGCGATCAAGGCGATGGAATCGGGCGACAGGTTCTCGTAGTTGGGGATCGTATCGCCCGTGACCAGCACCAGCAGGTTGAAGTAATCCGACCGGAAGCCGAGGAACGCTAATTCCGCCGTTAGCGGGCCGAAGCGCGAGGACACTTGCATGCGGTCGCGAACCTGGAAAGCGAAGCCGCCCGCCTGTTCGGAAGTGACGGCCGCGCCGAACAACATCAGGTCCACGTTGCCCAGTACGCCCGCGTCGGCAAATTGCCTGCCGGCCTCCACCTTCTGTTCCTCGGTGAAGCGGAAGTCGGTGTTCAGCATCCGGTGGCGGATGTCGTCCCGCGTCAACGCATTCGAGTTCACGCTGTAGCTGCCTTCGGCAAATCCGATCGCTACGTGTTTGCCCTCATTGCGCCACTGCCAGCCCAGGTTGGCCGGGTTGATGCCCACTGCCTGGTAGTCCGTGACGAACGTGGTGGAAGCGGCGCGGCCCGTGGTGGTGAACACGCTCATGTCCGCTTGCCCATGCACAAGAAAAGCAGATGCAATGAATGCACCGATGAACGGGGAACGCAATTGAAATCTGGAGGGCATGGTACGAAATAAATACAATGCAGCCCTTCATACGAATGGTTCCCCCGAATAGGTGACACGGGCCGCAACTTTGCCGGCATGATCCTGTACCTCTTGCCCGGTGTGGGCTGCGATCGCCGGCTGTTCTCCCGTCTACAACTGCCGGGCATGGAGGTGAACGTACTGGAGTGGCCGGCTTTTCCCCCGGGGTGCACGATCGGGGATCTGGCGGAAGTGATGCAGGAAGGTGTGGACAAGGCCCGGCCACACGTCTTGGCGGGCGTGAGCCTGGGCGGCATGGTTGCCCAAGAGTTGGCGCGGCTCACCAGGCCCGAAAAAGTGCTCCTGATCTCCACGTGGACCGGCCCGCGGGAATGGCCGCCACGGGTGCGGCTGGCCCATGCACTCGGACTTCCGGCCCTGATCCGGCCGGCCACCATGCGCATGACCTGGCCGGTGAAGCGCATCCTCGGGCCACGCCCGCGCGACATTGACAAGCTGCTGTGGGACATGGCCGTGGACCAAGGCGCCCATCAGATCCGCCGGGGCGTGGAGGCTGTGCTGCGCTGGAAGGGCTCAACCTGGAAGGGGCCGGTGTACCGCATTCATGGTGATAACGACCACGTGATCCCTTTGCGGTTTGCCGCTGATCGCATTGTGCCTGATGGCGGGCACATCATGGTGCTCACAAAGGCGGATGAAGTCTCGCAAGCGTTGGTGGAGGCAGTAGGCGGCTGACCACCCGCTCACTCCGCGCCCCCGAACACATACTGCACCATGTTGGCGCCCATCTGCAGGGCCTTGCGGTGCAGTTCAGGCGGGTCGTTGTGCACCTCGGGGTCCTCCCAACCGTCGCCAAGGTCGCATTCGTAATCGTAGAAGCACACCAACCGGCCTTCCCAGATCAGGCCGAAGCCCTGTGCGGGCTTGCCGTCGTGCTCGTGGATCTTGGGCAGGCCGCGCGGGAAGTCGTACTTCTGGTGATAGATGGGGTGCGCGAAGGGAAGCTCCACCAGGTCGAGCTCGGGGAACACGAGCTTGAGGGCGGGCCGAATGAACTGGTCGATGCCATAGTTGTCGCTCACATGCAGGAAGCCACCACCGATGAGGTAGTTGCGCAGGTTCTGTGCCTCTTGCGGGCTGAAGGTGATGTTGCCGTGCCCGGTAACGTCCAACCATGGGTAGTTGAAGATGTCCGGGCTGCCCACGTCCACGTTGGGCACCTCGGGGTTGATGTTCATGCCCAGCTGGCCATTGCAGAACTTCACCAAATTCGGCACGGCCGTGGGGTTGGCATACCAGTCGCCACCTCCGTTGTACTTCAACACGGCCAGTTGGTAGGTGCCTTGGGCGGTTGCGCACAGACCGGTGAGAAGTGCGAGGGACAGTAGGAGGGCGCGCATGTGGGCAAAGATCGGGGAGGTTGGCTTTGGTCAATTTGCCAATTGAACAATTTGCCAAAGCGTTCACCGCTGTTGTGCGAAGTTCATCCACGTGCAGGCCGCGATGGCGGCGGTCTCGGTGCGCAGGCGGGCGTTGCCAAGGCTGATTGCCGTAAAGCCGTGCGCAATGAGCAGTTCGGCCTCCTCCGCGGTAAAGTCGCCTTCCGGCCCGATCAACATCAGCGCATCCCGTGCGGGGTCGTAAACGGAGGTGAGGTCGGCATGGCTGCCTTCGCACCAGCCGAAGAATTTCTGCGCGGTGGGGAAGGAGGCCAGGCTGTCCACCGTTCTCAGCTCATCCAACTGCGGCAGCCACCGTCGTTGGCTTTGCTTCATGGCGCCAACCAGCACCTTCTCCATGCGCTCGTGGCGCAACTTGCTGCGCTCCGTGCGGTGCGTATGCAGGGGCGTGATGCGGTCCACGCCGATCTCGGCGGCCTTCTCCAGGAACCATTCGAAGCGTTCCATCTGCTTGGTGGGTGCCACGGCCAAATGGATCTTGGACCTGCGCTCCGGGGTGGCGCGGTTCATGGTCAGCACATGGACCGTGCAGGTCTTTTTGCCCGTGGCCGTGATCTCGGCTTCCGCAAAACCACCTTTCCCGTCAAGCAGTCCGATCACTGCGCCTGGGGAGAGCCGCAGGACATGCACGGCATGATGGGCTTCCTCCTCCGGAAGTGCTTCCGTGGGGAGGCCAAGCTCAGGACAGTGGAACAGGTGCATGGATCGCGCGGGATGGCTTACATCGGCGGGCGCTGGTTCCCCTCCTCCATCACTTTCATCGCGCCTTTCAATGTGGTCGTGTCGCCGATCCCGCCCAGCACCTCGATGTTCACCCCGTCGCTGAGGCCGGTTTTCACGTAGGTTTTCTTCCAGTCCTTGCCGTTCTTCACTTCCACGAATGCACTGTCGCCGCTGCCGTTGAAGGTGATCACGCTTTCGGGTATGGCCCGTACGCTGTCGCGGCGGGCGAGCACGATGTCCGCATTGGCGCTGTACCCCGCACGCAGGGTTTGGCCTTCCTTCACCTTCACGGCTGCGCGGATCTCGAACTGGATGGCGCCGTTGTTTTCCACGCCTTTCGGGGCGATGTATTCCAGCTCCGCATCCCATGAGGCACTGTCGATGGCGCCCACGGTGATCACCACGGGCATGCCTAACCGCACCTTGCCGATCTCGCTTTCATCCACGTTGCCCTTGAAGATCAGGTCGTTCATGTCGGCCACCGTGGCGATCGTGGTGCCTTCGTTGAAGTTGTTGCGCTCGATCACGCTGCTGCCCACCTTGACGGGTACGTCCAGCACCATGCCGTCGATGGTGCTGCGCACGATGGTGTTACTGGCGCTGCCGGTGCTTTTGCTGATGCCATCGCGCACCAGTTGGAGCGCATCCTGTGCGGCCTCCTGCTCCTGCATGGCGTTGCGCAGGGCGATGTCGTAGGTCTGCATCTCGCTGGCGCTGATCACGCCTTTGTCCGCCAAGGGCTTGTTGCGGTCATAGTTCATCCGGGCATTGCTTACCGCGATGGCGGCGCTGTTCACGCGGCTTTCCGCCTGGCTCAGCGAGAGCATGTCCGGCACGATCTGGACCGTGGCTAATTGATCGCCCTTTTTCACCTTCTGTCCCGCTTCCACGAAGAGTTGGCGGATCACGCCGCTCACCACCGGCTTGATGTCGATCTCCTGCCTGGGCTCAATGGTGCCGTTGGCCACCGTCTTTTGCACGATGGTGGCCACCTTGGGCTTCACCAGGTTGAACACCGGTGGCTTGGAAACGCTCTTTTGGTACAGGAACCAGAGCGTCCAGATGAACAGGAAGGCCAGCAGGAAGAGCAGGGCGTACTTGATGATGCGTTTCATGCGTGTTGCGTTTCTAGCGGAATGGTCATTCGGCGCGCAGGGCGTCCACGGGTTTAATGCTCAGTGCACGGCGTGCAGGGATCCAGCCGGCGATCAGGCCGCTGATGACCAGGATCACTAACGCCACGACCGCTACATTGAACTGTACTTCGGGGTTCTTGAAGAAGCCCCCCTGGATGCCAATGGCGTTGATGCCCTCCATGCTGAGGATGCCCGCCAGCAGGCCTAAGTAACCAGCTATGAAGGTGAGGGTAAGGGCTTCCTGCATCACCTGCCCGGTGATGTTGGCCGGCCGTGCACCTAGGCTGCGCCGAATGCCGATCTCCTTGGTGCGCTCCTTGATGATCACCAGCATGATGTTGCTGATGCCGATGATGCCGGCCACTAAGGTGAGAATGCCCACGAACCAGCTTAGGGCGGTGATCGCCGTAAAGAGCATGCTCATCCGCTGGAACATGTCCTGCAGGTTGAAACCGCCGAAGGCCAGCGGATCGTTGGGGTCCACCCGGTGGCGCTTGGCCAACATCCGCTTTACGGATGCCTCAAGGTCGCTCACCTGCACGCCCGGTTTCGCACTGATGCTGAACCAGTGCACGATGTTCATGCTGTTGAAGGCTTTCTGGAAGGTGCTGAACGGAATGTAGATGGTGCTTGTTTGGCCGTCGTCCCGCATGGCGGAGGCCTTGGGCACATGCAGCCCCACCACTTGGAAGTACACGCCTTGGATCCGGATGTACTTGCCCAAGGGATCTTCCTTTCCAAAGAGCGTTTCAACCACCTTGGGCCCGATCACGCACACCTTGCGTTCATCCCGCATGTCCTTTTCGTTGAGGAAGCGGCCTTCGGTGATGGTGGAGGCCTGGAAGTGGAGGATCTCGGGCGTGTCGCCGTTCACGCTGAACCCGCCGTTCTTGTCCTTGTAGTTTACGTTGTTGGCACCTCTGTATCCGCCGAGCTGCAGCCGGGGGGCTACATGATCCACCCCGGGCACGGCCTTGATGGCGGCGATGTCGCCGTTGTCGAAGTCGAACTGGCGCCCCCGCTTGAAACCGGCGTAGGGCAGGGAAGTGCTTTGGGTCCACATGAAGCAGCTGTTGGTGGCCCAACCGGAGAAACCGCCCATCACCCCGTTGCTGAGGCCCCGGCCCATGCCCAACATGATCACCAGCATGAAGATGCCCCAGAACACGCCGAACATGGTGAGCCCGCTGCGCAGCTTGTTGCGGCTTAGCGTCATCCATATTTCGCTCCAGCGTTCCTTGTCAAACATGGATGGTTGGTAATGCCTTGTGGTTGGTTGTCAGTTGTTAGTTGTCTGTTGTTCGGTTGTCACGCGTCTGGTGAACGGTAGCGCCAGGGTCAACTGTCAACCAACAACTGACAACTTCCTTTCCTCATTCCACTTTCCTCTTTCCTCTTTCCTCTTTCCTCTTTCCTGTTTTCCTACTCGTCTCGCAACGCTTCGATAGGCCGGATGGAGGCCGCTTTCCGTGCCGGGATCAACCCTGCCAGTGCACCGGCCACCACCAGCACGGCCGTGGCGGTGAGCGCAGTGCCCAGGTCCACCGTGGGGTTGCGGAACATGTCGCTGCCCGGCACATGCCCGGCCACGTACTCCAACAGCCCCACACCGCATACCAGCCCTAGGTAACCCGCCATGGCGCTTACGAACACCGCTTCCATGATCACCTGCCCCACCACGTTGGCAGGCGTGGCCCCCAAGGCTTTGCGGATGCCGATCTCCTTGGTGCGTTCCTTCACGGTGATCAGCATGATGTTGCTCACTCCCACGATGCCTGCCACGATGGTCCCGATGCCGATGATCCATAAAAAGGCATTGATGCCCGCGAAGATGCTGTTGAAGTTGGCCGCGTTCTCCACATTGTTGTTCACGTACACCGCGCGGTCGTCGGTGGGGTCGAACCGGTGCCTGGAGGCAAGCACCGCCACCGCCCGTTGGGCCGCCATTTGCGCACCCGCCAGGCTGCCTTCGAGAAAGCTGAACATGATCCGGTCCACTGTCTGTTGGGCATTGAACACCCGCTGCGCCACGCTCAAGGGGATGAACACTTGGCTGCTCTGGTTCATGCCCTGGCCGCCCGCTTCGAAGCGGTAAACGCCCACCACCTGGAAGGGGATGTTGTTCACCCGCACCCACTGGTTGATCGGGTCCTCGCCCTTGAACAGCGCATCGCGCGAATCTTCCGCCAGCACGATCACTTTCCGGGTCTCTAGTTGGTCCGCTTGGTTGATGAAGCGCCCCTGGATGATCTCCTGCTGTTGCAAATGGGCGATGTCGGGCGTCACCCCGCTGATGCTGAAGTTCCCGTAGTGCTTGCCCCGGGCCAGGTTGCTGTTGCCGCGCCACACGCGCAAGTTGCCGCTGATGTGTTCCAGCCCGGGCACCGCCGTGCGTAGCGCCTCCACGTCGCGCGTGTCCAACTGGATCGGCCGCTGGGTGGCCAGGCCCTGCCACGGCTTGGTGGTTTCCCCTCCGTACAACGTGATGGTGTTCTTGGCCGTGTTCCTGAAATTGTAGGAGAAGCCGTTCTGCAGGCCTGCCCCGGTGCCCAGCAGGATGATGAGCATGAAGATGCCCCAGAACACGCTAAAGCCGGTGAGCACCGTCCGCAGTTTGTTCTTGCCGATGGTGTCGAAGATCTCCGCCCACTTTTCACCGTCGAACATGCGCGTGCTCGATCAGGGGTTCGCCATCGTGGCTCTCGATCTCTCCGTCCTTCAGGCGGATGATCCGGTCGGTGAGCGCCCCCACGTTGGGTTCGTGGGTTACGATCACCATGGTGATGCCCAGGTCCTTGTTCACGCCCCGCAGCAATTCCATCACTTCACTGCTGGTGGTGCTGTCCAGTGCCCCCGTGGGCTCGTCCGCCAGGATCACCTTGGGGTTGGCGATCAGCGCACGCGCAATGGCCACCCGTTGTTTCTGCCCGCCGCTCATCTCGTTGGGCATGTGGAGCGCCCATTCGCGCAGGCCCACTTTCCCCAGCATCTCCACGGCCAGTTCATTGCGCTTGCGGCCCGATACGCCCTGGTAATACAGCGGCAGTGCCACATTCTCCATGGCGTTCTTGAAGCTGATCAGGTTGAAGCTCTGGAACACGAAACCGATGTATTGGCTGCGCAGCTCCGCTGCCCGTGTCTCGCTCAGATCCTTGATCGCCATGCCGTCCAGCAAGTACTCGCCGCTGTCTGCGTTGTCCAGTAGGCCAATGATGTTCAGCAAGGTGCTCTTGCCCGAGCCGGAGGAGCCCATGACGCTGACCATTTCACCCTTCCTGATGTGCAGGTCGATGCCTTTCAACACCTCCAAGGTGTTGCTCCCCATGTGGTAGGCCTTGCGGATGTGCTTGAGTTGGATCATGTGCCGGAGGGCAGGCACGAAAGTACCCCGCAGGACCGGCCGCCCGGTGGGCGATACATGAGCGGTCGCTGGATCGGCCGTACGGCTGCAGCGCTCCCGGTGAAATCCCGTGACGCGGGAAGACCGCCCCGGACATGAAGATCGGATTTTGGCACACCCCTTGCCAGTAGTTGGGCCACATTACATTCGCAAACCCAAACCACGAACAGATGAAACGATTTTCCACTTTGATGTTGGCCATGAGCCTGGCGGCTGCGGGCTTGTTTGCGCAAACCAGCGACCTCGTCGTCTTCTCCGAAGCAGGGGACAAGTTCACCTTGATCGTGGACGGTGAGGTGAAGAACGCAACACCGGCCGCCCGCGTGGTGGCACAGGGAATACGCAATGAAACACCCCTGTTGGTGGTCCGCTTTGCGGATGCCGGCATGGCGGAACTTCGGCAGAACGGATGGCTGGAATTCGGAAAGGAATACACCATCCGGGTAACGACCAATAAAAAAGGCGAACGGGTGCTGCGTATGCAGGGAGTGGCCGAATTGGGCACCACCAAGGCACCGACGGAAAAGCCGGCGCCCGCACAATTTGTTGAGGATGCTCCTGCACAAACCGGTGCCGTGGGCACGGATCCCACCGGTACCGTCAAGTCCACCACCACCATTACCACCACGGACGGCATGCCGGACCACAACATCAATATGAACATCGGAGTGAACGGAGTGGGCCTTACCATGTCGGTGAACGACGGCATGGGCGGAACCACCACCACCACCACTACCACCACTACCACCACCACTTCATCCAACAGCTCCACATCCGTTACCAACAACCCCACCACCGGGCCGGATGTGGCTACCCCCGTTGCCGCAGGATGCGGCGCACCCATGCCCACGGCGGACTTCAACGAGGCCGTGGCCAGCATCAACGACAAGGGTTTTGATGATACCAAGCTTACCCTGGCCAAGCAGATCGGAAGCAGCAATTGCCTATCCACCACGCAAGTGAAGACCATCATGGGGCTCTTCGGCTTTGAGGACAGCAAGCTGGATTTCGCCAAGTTCGCCTACGACCACGTGGGCGACCGGAACAACTACTACAAGGTGAACGATGCGTTCGGCTTCTCCAGCTCGGTGGATGAGCTGAACAAGTACATCCAAGGCCGCTGACCTTGTTGGGCGCAGCACCGTAGCGATCGTCCCGATGAAAACGTACGCCGCCATCATTGCCGCCATGCTGCTCGGCGCTTCGGGTTGCACCGGCTCCAAGCCCCTTTCCAAGAAAGCGGCCAAATTGGACGCGGGCGGCATGTACGCCGAGGCTGCGGAGATGTATTTCCAGAGCGCCCAGCGCAATGCCAATAACGTGGATGCCAAGATCGGCCTGAAGAAAACGGGCCAGATGCTCTTGAACGACAAACTCAGCACCTTCTTCAAGGCATTTGCAACGGGCGACAGCAAGGAGGCGGCCGTGAACGCCTTCCTGGATGCCCAGTCCTATCGCCAGCGGGTGGGCCGTGCGGGTGTGGTCCTGGAAATACCGGACAGTTATGCCAAGGACTTCGACCAAGTGAAAGGGGAATACCTGGTGGACCTGTACAGCCAGGGCAATGACCTCATGGCCAAGGACGACTATACCGGTGCCGAAGCCCTATTTGCCAAGATCGGTAAGCTGGAGCCGGGATACAAGGATTCCAAAACCCTGCAGGACATCGCTTTCCTGGAACCGCTGTACCGCTCGGGGAAAACGGCCTTGGCCGCAGGACAATACCGCAATGCGTACAACGACCTTGCACGCGTCACTGGGCGCAATGCGCAATACAAGGACGCCGCCGCGCTGAAGCAGGAATGCGTGGAGAAGGGCCGTTACCCCATTGCCGTGCTGCCCTTCAGCACCGCCGGCGGGGTGCCAGCCGCTCAGGCCGCCAGCTTGCAGGCGCATGTTACGGCTGCCCTTACCAACATGAACGACCCCTTCATCAGCGTGGTGGACCGGGACAACATCCAGAAAATTCTCGATGAGCAAAAGCTGGGGATGAGCGGCATGGTGGATGAAACCTCGGCCGTGAGCGCCGGGAAGCTGATGGGCGCACAGGCCGTGGTGATGGGCACGGTGATCGCGTTCAGTGAAACACCCGGACGCGTGCGCCAGAGCACCAAGGAAGGCTATGAGAGCTACCAGGTCAAGGAGCTCAATGCCGAAACAAACGCCTATGCCTACGTCACCCGGTACAAGCCTGTGAAATACACCGAACTATACAAGGAGAACAAGGCCAACCTCTCGTTCAGCTTCAAGTTGGTTTCGCTGGAAACCGGGCAAGTGCTGATGAGCAAGGTGGTGGAACGCGAAGCCAACGACCATGCCTGGTATGCCAGTTACGACGGGAACACGCAGGCGCTGTATCCCGTGCTGAACGGCCAGGTGGACACGCGGAACAGTGCGCGCCGTGAACTGGGTGCGCTGTTGGCTGCGCCGCGCACAGTGAAGTCCACGGCGGAGCTGGTGAACGAACTGCTGCGCACCACGTCCATGCAAGTGGCCGGAGGCGTGGAACAAACCCTTGCCGGAAAGCCCTGATGACCCGGACCCCGGACAAACGGCTCGCGCCGCCCACCGTGCATGCCGCCACCATGCTTGCCGCCATGGTCTTGGTCATCGCTGCCTTGGCCGCATGCAAGGCCAAGCAACCCATGGCCCCTGCGGAAACCGCAGTGAACCAGGAAGCAGGCAAGCCCGAATGGGTGCGCAGCAGGCCGCTGAGCACCGCGGACTACATCGGCATAGGCACCGCGCCCACAAACCGCGCCGACTACCAGGAAGCCGCCAAGAAGAACGCCTTGAACGACCTGGCCAGCGAGATCAGCGTCACCGTGGAAGGGAACAGCCTGCTGTACACGCTCGACCGCAAGTACAAGTTCGACGAGGAATACACCAGTACCATCACCACCCGCACCAAGGAACAGTTGGAGGGCTATGAACTGGTCGGCAGCTACGCCGATGCGGCCAACTACTGGGTGTACTACCGCTTGGGGAAGGCGGAATACGCGCGCATCAAGGCCCGGCGCAAGCAACAGGCCATCGATCAGGCCAGTGACTTTTACAGCCGCGCACAAACCAGCCTGAAGGACGGCGACCTGCGGAGCGCCTTCGACCTGGACCTGCGCGGCTTGGTGGCCATGCGTGACTATTGGGGTGAAAACGACCAGGTGCAGGTAAACGGCAAAGACGTCGCCCTGGCCAATGAGCTGTTCAACGACCTGCAACGCATGGCCAGCGGCGTGCGCATAAGCGTGTTGCCGGAGCGTTGCGCCCTGGATTGGCGCAACCACTTCAAGCGTGAACTGCTCATCACCGCCACATTCGCCCCCGGGGGAAAGGCGCTGGCACAGCTGCCGGTCACCATCAGCTTCCCCGGGCAGGCGGGAAATGTCTCCGAAAGCCGCAATACCGATGCCGAGGGCCGGGCGCGCACCACCATCCAACGGGTGGACCTGTCCACGGCCGCAGCCGAAGTGCTGGTGCGGTTGGACCTGGGCGGACTGGTGGCCAAGGACATCGACCCCGCTTTCACCAAGCCGCTTCTGGGCAGCCTCACCGCCCCGGAGGCACACGTGCCCATTGACCGCACCATGCCCAGGGTGCTGGTGAAAGGCAGCGAGCACAACTTGGGCCAACCGATGGGGAACGCCCCGTTGGCCTTGGCCCTGAAGGAAGAGCTCACCACACGCGGGTTTCGCGCGGTGGACCGGGCCGCTGACGCCGACCTGATCGTGGACCTGACCGCGGACACCCGCGAAATGGGGGAGAGCAACGGCTTTTATACGGCAGCGCTCAATACCTCCGTGAAGGTAACCGACCAGCGCACCGGGGAAGTGGTGCATGAGGGTGGCAAGCAAGGCCTGAAAGGGATCCAGCTCAGCTATGCCAAAGCCGGCCTCGATGCGTACAAGAAAGCCGCCGTGGACCTGAGGAACGAGCTTGTACCCAACCTGATCGGCACCATCTTCCAATGAGGTGCGGCGCATTTTGGCACGCCATTGGAATAGAAGAACAACCAGACCACCGATAAACACTAAAAACCGAAGACCATGTTAAGCACTACATCGAAATTCGCATCCTACGCCTTGATGGCCATGATGCTCATGGGCGGGCTCGCCGCCTGCAAAAGCAAGAAGAAGGCCGCCGAAGCCGCTGCCAAGCCGCCCAGCGGTGAAACCGAAGTGAAGGTGCTCTGCTCGGGCCCCGAATTCTTCACCGATGAAAAGAACTTCCGCGCCAACAACCTCGGTGAGAGCATGGACCAGGCCACGGCCAAGAAGAAGGCCCTCTCCAACGCCCGCGCCGACATGGCCAGCGCCATCAACACGCAGGTGAAAGCCGTGATCGACAACTACGTCAACAGCCGCGAGATGAACAACAAGGAGGAAGTGGCCGAGCGCTACGAAAGCCTTGCCCGCGAGGTGGTGGACCAAAAGCTCACCGGCACGCGAACCATCTGCGAGAAGATGATGAAGGTGGACGCCACCGGCAATTACAAGTGCTATGTGGCCATCGAGCTCAGTGCACAGGACCTGCTGGCCGCGTACAATGAGCGCCTTAGCAAGGACGATAAGTTGAAGATCGACTACGACTACGAGAAGTTCAAGGAGACATTCGACAAGGAGATGGAGAAGTTGGGCAAGTGATCCTTGCAGGACCGCCCCAGGAGAAGCCCCGCCGGACCATTCGGCGGGGCTTTCCCATGCTGGCGTGGTGCCGGCATGCTGTCAAAGCTTGAGGATCTTCGCCGTGGACCTGCCCCACTTGCTCCGGACCGTTAAGGCATACGCCCCGGGCGGCAAGGTGGAGATGTCCGGAAAAAGCCTGCCGTCGGCGGGTAACGGGCCTTCGTGCAGCACCCGGGCTTCACGCCCCGTGGCGTCCACCAAGGCCACGTGCACGGATTCCCCCCGGAAGCGGTCCAAGGAAATGGCAAAGGCACCCTGCGTGGGATTGGGATACAGGCCTGTGATCTGCGGGCCTTGCGGATCGCCGGCTGCCGTGGCCATGTCCAGCACCCGGAAATGCCACCATCCATCGGGTGCCACCAGCGGGCGTACCTGCACCTTGCCGTTCTCCGCTTCCGCCCGGATGTAGTAGTACACTGTACTGCCGGCGGGTTGCGCCGGGATGGCCGATGCCCAGGTGCCGCCGCCCTCTTCGTTCATCGGCACCGCCGTGAAGCCTTGGGTGGTGTCGGTGGTCCAGTACAGCTGGGCGGAGGCAATGCCGCTGCGGTGGCGGATGTAGGCGTTCACCGCATAGGGTGTGGTGGTTTCATACGTGTCCCTCAGTTTCCTGTGGCGGATCAGCAGCGGGTCCGCCACTCCGATGGCCTTGGTGATGCAATGGATCGCCCCGCTTTGGCTGATGATGTTCGAACCGCCGTCATCGCAGTCGATCCCCACGATGCGGTAGCCCGGCAGGCTTTCCCTTAGGATGCGCAGGCCAATGGTGTCGTATTCGGTGCGGTAGGTGGGCACCAGCACTGTTTTGTTGATGAAGATGTTGTTCGCGTAGGTGCGGTAGGAGGCATTGGGGGGAAAAGCACCGCCCGTGCTCGGGGGCATGGGAATGCGTACCACGCTGTACGCTTCCCCGAAGGTGTTCAGGAAGTTGCCCGTTACGCCTTGCAGGTTCTGCTCCAACTGGGGGCCGTCGCTCACACCCTGGGGAAACTCACCCACCAAAAGGGTCTCCTCATCCAGCAATTTCATGTGCATGTCGATGTGGTGGATCCCGTCGTAGGGCAAGGTGGGCATCTTGATATAGCGCCCTGGGGTGATCCCCATCCATTCGGCCATCAGGGAATCCACTTGGGCAGCGCTTTTGACCGTTTGGTTGTATTGCCCTTGCGGCCCGTTTTCATTCAGCACCAGGTTGCTGCTGAACGCAGTTCCGGCACCGTCGCACATGAAGTTGCCGCCCGTGTGCACCAGGTCGTAGGGCGCTTGGGTGGTGGCATACAGCGGGATGCCCAGGGAGGATGCAATAGTTGTGGGCAGTACATCGTCCAGGGGACGGGGCCGGTTATAGATCCAGTCCAGCAGCATCAACGTGTCCACTTCGTTGCGGTAAATGGTTTCCGCACCGTAGTCGCGCACCCAGATGCTGTTGTAGCCCGCCTGCAGGAAAGTGATGTTGTCCAAGTTGTCCAGCGGTCCTCCGGCACTGGTACTGTTCAGGGTTTGGGCTACGCTGGAAGGGTCGTTGCACACGATTATCACCTCGCATTCCTCCTTGGCATGGCGGACGATCTGCTTCAGGATGGAGGGGTAGCTGGTCCAGGTGATCACCAAGCTCTGCACTTCCTCCCACTCGGCCATGGTGCGCACCGGGAACCCCGGTGGTCCGTTGATGCTGCGCGGCAGGGCCATGCGGCTCTCCCGGTACTGGGGGATCAGATGGATTTCTTCCTGTGAAAGCTGGTGGGGAAGCCCCTGCTCCTGGGCGTAACCACTGAGCATTACGCACAAGGCGGCGATCGAGAACGGTATCCTCATTGGTATGGCGGGGCAGGAAAAATAGTGCATCGGAAGGAGAGCCCTGACTGTGGCGATGGCATTGAAGCCGTTTGGCCGGGCCGCAGTGCGATCGGCATTGGGGCAGTTCGGGCGGAAGCCTGATCAGTGCTTGTCCCTGCCGCCAAGCCAAGCATACAGGTCCAGCACTTCACGAACGTACCAGTAGGTGTCCTGCCCCCGGCAATAACCGTTGCGTGCGGCAAGGCCGGTGAAGTACCGGGGCCGGTTCAGCAGCACGATGGCCCGCTCCACATTGCCGTCCCAGCGATCGGGGTCCAAACCCAATTCCACGGCCAGCCGTTGTGCATCCTTCACATGGCCGGGCCCCGCATTGTACGAGGCCAGGACGAATTTCAGCCGCGTGGCGGGCGAACCGATGCGGCCCCGCCAAATGCCGTCCAAGCGGTGGAGGTACCGCGTGGCCCCTTTGATGTGCCCGCTCACACCGTCACCGGAATCCACGCCCATCAACGCTGCCGTGGCTGGAAGCAACTGCATCAGCCCGCCTGCACCTCGGTATGATCGGGCCATGGTATCGAACCGCGATTCCTTGAAGGCGATGGCTGCTAGCAGCTTCCAGTCCCAGGCCATGCTGTCCGCGTGGACCTGGAACAGGCTGTCGAATCCCGAAATGCTGTCGGTGCCAAACGCCCAGTGGGCGGTGGGCCGCGTGGTTTTGCGGGTATCCAGGCCATTGTCGTAGGCCGCGATCAGTGCCTGCCTCGCACGGTTCTCCCGTGCCGAGGCAAGCCAGGTGTCCATGGCATGCAGCAGATGAATGGCGTTGGTGCGTACGGCGAAGGCCAGCGGGATGCTCTTGCCCTCGCGCGGCCCGAACCGCACCAAAGGCAGGCGCTTGGCCTCCATGGCGGCCGTGGCATCGCTCACCAGCAACCTGCCCGTGTTGCCCAATGCGGTGGCCACCAGCAGGTCCTCGGGGATGGAATCCACCACGCGGAAGTGCAACTGGCCGTCACCCAAGGTGAGCTGCCTTGTGCTGTCCAAAAAGGGGGACCAAGCGCTGACCACAAGGGTGTCACGGGTTTGGCCGGGGCCAGGTGCGGCCGGTTGCACTTCGGCATGGGCCACTTTGCGGTAAAACCGGGTGAAATGGACGTACGGTGCCGCCCAGCCGTGTGGTGAAAGCTGGGCCGCGATCACGTCGCCCTGGCCGTTTTGCAGCATCTGCAACATCTGCTCCCGGTTGGTGGCGGGAACCGCTTTCATGGGGAGGTGGTGCCGGCGGGCAAAGCGCTCAAGCAATTCCCACTCCAGCCCGGTGGTGCTTCCGGGACGTTCCTCCCAGCTTAGGGGGTCCGGCAATACCAGCACGCGAAGGGTATCGTGCTTGATCTGGGCCAGGTCGCGCACCACTTGGGGGTGCTCCCAGGTTTGCGCGCCGTGCCCGGTCTGCCCCCCGCCCGGCATGGCCATGGGAAGTGCCAGCAGGATGGCGAATGCCGAAGTGCCTATGGATTCAGCGCTACGCATCGGTCCGGGACAGGTGGTCGCCAAGGTCTTTCAGGAACGCCAGGCATTCCTGCTCAAACGCAGCGTGGTGCGCCAGCAGCACTTCCTCCGCGCCCAACAGGGCCTCGCCCCCGGGCACGCGCGACGAAAGCCCACGCAATGCGCGGGCGATGCCGTCCACGTTGGCATAGGAGTTCAGCCAGTCATGGGCCACCATGTACTGAAGCATGTGCTGTGTGCGCGCCGGCATCAGGTGGCTATGCTGCTGGAGCATTGCGTACATGCGCGCCGTGAATACATCCAAGGGCTCGGTGTTCAACAGGTCCCATCGGCTGGCAATGGCATGGTCGTAAAACAGGTCGAGCGCCACCCCCGCATACTTTCCGCAATGGCTGCGCAAACGCTCGCGGCCCTGCAGCGTCAGCGGATGGTTGTCGGTGTAGGTGTCGATCTCGCGGTGCATGCGGATACCGGATCGCAACCCAGGCGACCATGCGGAAAGATCGCGGCCTTTTACCGCATCGGCCATGAAGTTGCCGACGATCACCAAGGGTTCATTTCCTGATACGAGAAGGTGGCCCAGGTAGTTCATGCGCGATTGGAAAGGTAGGGGCGGAGGTCATGCAGGGCACAAACCTCGAGCCAACCTGCAACGGTGCCGCCCGGCCATCGCGCCTGGCGCCCGGCCATGGATCCCCCGTGCAGCAAACGGCGGCCGCTGGTAATTTGGCAGCCATGGCCTCGGTACGCTCCCGCTCGGTGCTGTATTGGGCCACGCAGGTAGTGGCGTGGTCGGGCTATATGCTGCTGCTCGGACTGCCCACCTTGCTGGATGGAGGCTACACCCCGCGGTTCGGCCTGGTCACTGCGGTCATGGTGGTCATCGGCCTGGCCGCGAGCCATGCGTTGCGGATCTGCTTCAAGGACCTGAAATGGCTGGACCTGCCGTTGGGTGCGTTGACCCTCCGCATGGTGGCGGGCGCCATTGCACTGGGGGCCATCGCGGGCGTGCTCCAGGCGGCCATCCACGATGCCGCTTTTCCCGGGGCGGTGAAGTTGATCGGCGGCAACGGCCGACGCCTGGCGGAAGTGCTGCTGAGCTGGGTGGTGCAGCTGTTCGTGTGGTCCGTGGCATACGTGGCCTACCATTATATTGTAAGCAGCCGCCTGGAAAAGATGCGCGCTTTGCGCTTGGAGGCCGCCAACCGGGAAGGCCAATTGGCCAGCCTGCGCAGCCAGCTCAATCCGCATTTCATGTTCAATGCGCTCAACAGCATACGTGCCCTGATCGGCGAAGATCCCGACAGGGCCCAACGTGCCATCACCCTGCTCAGCTCCCTGCTGCGCAACGCCATGTCCACCGTAAAACGCAGGACTGTGCCCTTGGGAGAGGAGGTGGACACGGTGCGCGCCTACCTCACGTTGGAGAGCATGCGCTATGAGGAGCGACTACGCGTACGGTTCCTCGTGGACCCCGCCCTGGAGCGCAGGCCGGTGCCGCCCATGATGCTGCAAACCCTGGTGGAGAATGCCGTGCGCCATGGCATTGCCAAGAGGAAGCAAGGCGGGGAGGTGGAGGTGGAGGCGAAAGCAGCGGATAGCGGCATGGTGCTTACCGTGCGCAACTCGGGCCATTTGCAGGAGGGGGCCACGCACGGGTCCGGCATCGGGCTGCGCAATACCCGGGAAAGGCTGGCCCATCTCTACGCTGGCAAGGCGCGCTTGGACATGCGCGATGAAAACGGCATGGTGGTTTGCGAACTGTATTTGCCCGCCACGCCGGAATTAGCCGAACACGAACCCTACGAAACGGGAACCCTGACACCATGAAAGCCCTGATCATCGACGACGAGCGATTGGCCCGCAAGGAGCTGCTGCGCCTACTGGAAGCACACGGCCAGATCGAAGTGGTGGGCGAGGCCGCCAACGCCGACGAGGCGGAAAGGAGCGTGGCCGAGCTGAAGCCCGACCTGCTCTTCCTGGACATCAACATGCCGGGCCGTGACGGATTCGAGCTACTGGAAGCACTGGACCCCGCGCCCCACGTGATCTTCGTTACCGCATACGACGAACATGCGGTGAAGGCATTCCAAGTGAATGCCATGGACTACCTGCTCAAGCCCATCGATCCCGAGCGATTGGCGGCGGCCTTGGACAAACTGGACAACCTACCCCGGACGGGCAGTGCCGAGCGGGGCATCCTGGGACCTGCGGACCGTATCTTCATCAAGGACGGGGAACGGTGCTGGTTTGTGCACCTGCGCGACGTGCGCATGCTGGAAAGCGAGGGCAACTATGTGCGTGTGCGCTTTGGCGAGAACAAGCCCCTGGTGCTGCGGTCGCTCAATAACCTGGAGAAAAAGCTCGACCCGCAGGTCTTCTTCAGGGCCAACCGCAAGCAAATGATCAACCTGGCCTGGGTGGAAAAGATCGAGCCATGGTTCAGCGGCGGCCTCAATTGCACCTTGGGCACGGGAGAAACCGTGGAGGTGAGCCGCAGGCAATCCCTGCGCTTCAGGGAGCTGATGAGCCTGTAGAAAACCGCCCGCCGGATACCGCGTTCCGCTTGGCCGATAAGAGGCCCATGTGCCATCTGTTCGAGATTCTTCGAGTTTCCCCATGAGCTCCTGAAACAGGTCTTGGCCGAACAGCGCCGCACCGGCCTCGAAACCGTTGGAAACGGCCCCAACAAAGGGGACAGGCAGGCACATCCGGCCCATCCCAGTCGCCGGGTCAATGGGTCAAATGGAAGCGTAAAGCGCGTATCTTGCCCACAAATGATCGGTCATGATGCGAAGCTTGCTCTTGTCATTGATTTTCGCCCCTGTAGCCGTGTTCGGCGCCACAGGCGGCCCCGACCAGTACGGTTATTTGTGGAAGGACAGCGATGAACCAGGCGGCCCGGTTTATTCCTGGGTGGACATCACCGTGGACGGCATTCCCATCACCGACTTGGCCGACGACAACACCCACGGGCCCTTCATCATGTCGGGCAACATGCCCTATTACTGGTACGATGTGAAGAAAGTGTGGGTGGGCAGCAACGGATACGTGGCCTTCGGCGGGGGAAACATCGCGGCGAACTTCCCCGCGTTGCCTGCGGCTGGCGGCACGGACAACTACATTGCTGCCTTCATGGCCGACCTCACCTTCGGCGGCACCGGCAACCCCGCCCAGTGCTTTCTGAAGGACGAGGCCACGCGATTGATCATCTCTTGGATCAACGTGCCGTTCTGGAGCGTGAACGCACCAGGCTACACGGGCAGCAACACGTTCCAGCTGATCCTGAGCAAACAGGACAGCACCATCACCATGCAGTACCAAAGCATCTCGGGAACCACCAGCAGCAACGGCCCGGTGATCGGCATTGAAAGCATCACCGGCAGCATCGGCCTGGCGCGCAGCCAAAGTTTGATGCCCGCAGCGGGTTATGCCGTGCGGTTCTACAATCCTGCCACACCCCTGCTGCAGGTGAAGGATGCCGCCGTGGATTGGGTGGGGGAGGAAGGTACCGGCGGGCTCACGTTGGCCACGGGTTCATCGCTGCCCTTGGCCACCATGGTGCACAACACGGGCAATCAACCCTTGGATCCCTTTACCTTGACCAGCAAGGTGCTCAACGCCTCCGGGCAGGCCGTGCTTACCGAAACGGTGGCCGTGCCCGCATTGCAACCCGGGGGAAACATCCAGTTCGAACTGGAACAGCACTTTGTGCCGACGGCCACGGGCACCTATCGCCACCAAGTGGTCCTCTCGGGCATCACCGGGGAAATGATCAGCACGAACAACACCATGCAGCGCGAGCTGGTGGTGTATGCCCCGTCGGAAGCCACGGCCTTGGTCAGTTGGGCCGGTACTACCGACGACGGAGTGGGGCTCGCGTGGAACGGCGGCGACGGCGGTATTGCCGCTTACATCATGCCTCCCTACTATCCGTGCCAGATCACCGGTACCACGGTGCGGATCGCCAGCAACAGTGGCAGCAACTTCGCCATGATGGTCTATGATGATGACGGGCCGGGCGGTGCGCCGGGCACCCTGCTGGACAGTTCGGTGATCGCATACGCCAATGGCGGCCCGGGCGATCACGTCTACACCTTGCCCAATGCCATCCAATGCCTCTCAGGCGGGTATTATGTGGTGTGGTATATGCTCGGGGCCAATGTGAACATCGCCGTCGACATCCAGGCACCGTTCTCGCTGCGTTGCTACGAAGTGCTCAGCGGTTCCTGGGCCGAGTACCGCGATCGGAGCAACACCGATTTCCACCTTGGGCTCCGCGTGGCGCAACCCCCCTTCACGGACATCGGCGTGGCCGGGCTGTTCGGCATCAACAACGGGCAGCAGATCAGCACCGCCACCACCGTGCAGGCGCTGGTGCAGAACTACGGCAACACTCCCGTGGGCGGTTTCCAAGTGAAGTACAGGTTCAACAACGGGCCCGAGGCCACGCAGAACTATACCGGAAACCCCATAGGCCCCGGCAATTCAGCCATCGTCACCTTTGCCCAACAGCTGTTGCCGATAGAGGACGCCTCCGGGCCCCTGTGCGTGTGGACCGTGTCTGCTGCGGACCTGCTCAACCAGAATGATACCCTGTGTGTCAACGTCGACATCGTGGCGGGCATCCAGGACCACGGGATGGCACCATTGACCTTGTGGCCGTCCCCTGCACAAGATGCTGTACAGGTAAGCGGATTACCGGCCATCCCGATTTCCTGGACCGTGAGCGATGTGCGGGGTACAACCGTGCTGGAAGGCAACGCTACACCGGTTGACGGAACATTGCACCTGGGCACGGACCGCTTGGCTCCGGGTACGTATGTGTTGCAATGCAAGGGGGGTGGAACGACCCTGCGAGGCCGTTTCGTAGTGCAGCATTGATCAGGCACGCAAATTGATGAATGGCGCGAACGTTAACTTCGCGCCATTCTGTTTTTCACATGTCCAAACGCTTCCTGCTTTTCCTGCTGATCGCGTGGAACGCCCTGCTCACCGGTGCCGTCATTTGGTCCCTTTCGCGATCACGCGTGCCGGATCGCCTCCTCAAGGAAAAGCTCTCCGGCATTGAATTGGACACGGTATCCCCTCAATTGGCGCCGGTCGCCTGGGCTGAGGGGGATACGCTTCCGCCGCCGGAAGCCAAGATCGCCTTCTTCATGATGGACTCCCTCCAAGCAAAGTCTGCCTTGGTGAAGGAAAGTGCCGAACGTGTCCGCAGCGAGGGACAGCGCATGGAAAACAACCTGCAGCGCGAGATGCAGAAGGCACAAGCACGCTACAATGAACTGGTGGCCAAGGACCACACCTACAGCACCCAGGCCGAGGTGAAGGCCGACCAAGCCGAGGTGGAGCAGCTCGGTGAAAAGATCCAGCGCCTGCAAGCCGATTCACAAGACAAGTTGGATGAGATGCAGGCCCGTTTCCTCAATGAGATCGCCAGCGACCTCAAGCAATTCCTGGAGGAATACAACAAACAGGCAGGGTACGACTACATCTTCAGCATCCAGGATGCCGGGCAGATCTGGGTGGGCAACAAAGCCTTGGACATTACCCCGGCAGTGGTCAAGGGCCTGAATGCCCGCCACGCACAACGCAAGCAGGCCCAGGCCAAGTAACCCGCGCCGCCCGGGATGGGGAATGCGCCGATACCCAGGGCACCTGCCCGGCCCAACAGGGGGATTCGCCTTTTGAAGGGCATCGGGGCGCTTGCCCTGATCGGTTACGCCTGTGCCGCAGCGGCGCAAACCCAGGCGGAGCAGGGGCGCAACCGCGTGGAGGTCCTCAACGCGGACCGCTGGGTGTTTGACAAGGACGTGGCCACGGGCGCGCAAAGGCTGTTGGGCCATGTACGGCTTCGGCAGGGCGGGGCCAACATGGCCTGCGACAGTGCCCATTTGTACCGGGACGACAGGGTGAAGGCATACGGAAACGTAGTGCTCACACAAGGAGATACCCTGCGGATCACTGGCGACCAGTTGGATTTTTCTGGTACGGCACAAACGGCCACCATCACCGGACAGGTCCGCCTGAACGACCCCGGCATGGAACTGGCCACCGAGGCCCTCCACTACGACCTGAAGGCCCAACGCGCGGACTATGCGGGCGGGGCACGCATCGTTAGCAGGCGTGACGCCAATACGCTCACCAGCGGAAAGGGAGCCTACGAGGCAGGGCCGCGCATCTTTACCTTCAGCGACAGCGTAGTGATCACCGGGCCGGAGGGCGTGATCCGTTCGGATTCCCTGCGGTATTACACCGGCTCCGGCGAGGCCAAGTTTCTCGGCCCCACATGGATCATCCTGGAGAACACCCGGATGTACTGCGAGCGGGGCATGTATGGCACACGCTCCGGCAAGGGCAGCTTTACACGGGCGGCCCGCATGGTGAGCGATGGCCAACGGCTTACCGGCGACAGCCTGCTGTATGATCGCCACACGGGCCAAGGGGAGGGGTGGGGGAACATCACACTGGTGGATACGATCAACCAGCTGACCGCAACCGGGGAGCGGGGCATGCACAACCAAACCACAGGACGCTCCATGATCACCGGGCGGGCCGAACTGCTGTTGCCCATGGATGCCGACACCCTGTTCCTGCATGCCGATACCCTGTTCGCCAGCATGGACAGCAGCGGCAAGCGGCTGCTGGCCCACCGCAACGTGCGCTTCTTCAAGCGAGACCTGCAGGGCGTGTGCGATACCCTTTCATACGCCATGGCCGACAGCCTGATCAGCCTTCGGGGGCAACCCTTCCTGTGGAGCGGTGCCGATCAGATCAACGGTGATACGGTGCACATCCAATTGAGCCACGGAAGGGCGGAAACCTTGCACGTGAATGGTGCCGCCTTTCTGATCGCACAAGCCGACAGCACCCACTTCGACCAAGTGGCCGGCAGCACCATGATCGGCCACTTCCATGCCGGGGAGCTCAACCGGTTGGTGGCTGACGGCAATGCCCGCACGGTATACTTCGCCAAGGAAACAAGGGATTCACTGGAGCAGGTCACCGGAGTGAACCGCGCCGACTGCAGCGTGATCCATGTGGGATTGGACAGCGGGAAGGTGAGCACGGTAACGTTCATCACCCAGCCTTCGGCCACGCTTTACCCACTGGCCCAAGCGCCGCCCGATGAGCTCCGCTTGGACGGGTTCCGCTGGAATGCGGCGGCCCGGCCTGCGGATCGCGTAGACATTTTCAGGCAAGGTCCCCCAGCCCCTCCTTCCGGTCCGTGAACCGCCCCCCCCCGTCCACTACCTTCGCGCCATGCGCACGGGCCTCATCCTCGCCACGTTGTTGGCGCCGTTTTTGGTATCGGGGCAGGGGCAGTCGCGCCTGGAAAACAAGGTGCGCAAGCAACTGGACCGGGGCAAGGCCTATCCCGCCATCCGGAACGCCACGGCGCTCATCGGCAAGCAGGACAATGCCGAGTTCCGCGTCCTGCGCGCCGAAGGCTACAACATGATCGGGGAGCACGCCAAGGCCGAGGCCGATGCACGGGCCTCCCTGAAGCAGCGCCCAGAAGGCAATACGCCCGCGTTGATGCAGCTTGCCACGGCCGAGCAGGGGCAGGGCCAATGGGACAGTGCGGCCGCACACTTGCAAACCATCCTGGACCATAGCCCCGACCTGGAGGCACGCTTCCAATTGGCCACGGTGGAACAGCGCCAGGGCAAGCTGGACTCGGCCATGGCGAACATCAACCAGGCCTTGGCCCCTTTTGCGCCCGACGATGCCACGGCCACCAAGCTCCACCGCTTGAAAGGCGAGATCGCCGCCATGCTCGGAGATACCGCCCTGGCCAAGGCTGAACTGGACCGTGCCGTGAGCCTGGCCCCGTCCGATCCGGTGAACTACAACAGCCGGGCCTATTACCTGCATGCATGGCGCGGTGACCACCGCGCCGCCATCGCCGATTACGACCGCGCCATCAAACTGAACCCGAACTACAGCTATGCCTTCAACAACCGCGGATGGAGCCGGTACAAGCTGGGGGAAACGGCAAAGGGCGTGCGGGATATCGGGCGGGCCAAGCAGAAGAAAAAGAGCAATCCATACGTCTACCGGAACTTGGGGATGATCGCCTTGGAAACCGGTGACTCCACCAAGGCCTGCGCATTCTTCAGGCAGGCGCTGGACTGGGGATTCACCGCGCAGTTCGGACCCGAAGTGGAGGAGAAGATGGCGGCCAGTTGCAGCCTCCCCACCGGCAGTAAGGCCCAGCCACCGGTACAACATCCGCCGCAGGACCATCCCGACCGCAGGAACGGAACCCCGTTACCGCGCACCAACGCACCCCAATAATGGAAAAGAACCCCAGCATGATGCGCGACGGCGCGTTGGACGGACAAGTGATCGTGATCACCGGGGGCGGTACCGGACTTGGCCGCAGCATGGCCCAAGCGTTTTTGCGCCTAGGCGCCAAGGTGTGCATCACCAGCCGCAAGATCGAGGTGCTCCGCGAAGCGGCCGCACAACTGGAAAAAGAAACAGGCGGTACGGTGCTGCCCGTGGCCTGCGACGTGCGGAAGTGGCAGGAGGTGGATGCCCTGCTGAAACAAGTGTTGGACCGTTTTGGCCGGGTGGACAGCTTGGTGAACGACGCAGCGGGAAACTTCATCAGCCCCACGGAAAGGCTCAGTCCAAAGGCGTTTGAAACCATTATCGGTATCGTGCTGATGGGCTCGGTGAACTGCACCTTGGCCTTCGGGAAGCATTGGATCGAAGAGCCGCCCGCGCACCGCACCGTGCTGAACATCACCACCACGTACGCCTGGACCGGCAGCGGCTACGTGGTGCCCAGTGCCTGTGCAAAGGCTGGCGTGCTGGCCCTCACGCGCTCATTGGCCGTGGAGTGGGCCAAGTACGGCATACGCACCAACGCCATCGCGCCCGGGCCATTCCCCACCAAGGGAGCCTGGCAACGCCTGCTGCCCGGCCAATTGGTGGAGCAGTTCGATATGGCCAAGCGCGTGCCCCTGGGCCGGGTGGGCGAACACCGCGAACTTGCGGACCTGGCCGCCTACCTCGTTTCGCCCTATAGCAGCTACATCAATGGCGAGGTGGTGACCATCGACGGCGGGGAATGGCTCAAGGGTGCGGGCCAGTTCAACATGCTGGACCAAGTGGAGCCGGCCATGTGGGACGCCATCGAGCGCATGGTGCGGGGCGCCAAAAGTTGACCAAGGCACCTGCGGCCTGCGGGAAGCCGCGTTGTACGGCACCAACCTTGCAGGGATTCCGCAGGGCCACCTGCCGACAATGGCATAACAACGATCAACAATTGCACGGCGCGCAATGGCCATGCAGCCCTATCTTCGCACAACCAAAACCAAAATGCCGATGAGGACGATCAAGATTTTCACGGCCGCCCTGTTGATCAGTGTGGCCAGCGTGGCGACCGCCCAAACCAACAAGGATGCGAAAGCCTGTGCGGACATGGCCAAGGCCAAAGCGGAACTGTTGACCAAGGAACTTGCGCTCAACGATGACCAATCGGCCAAGGTGCACGATATGCTCGCCAAGAACGAAGAGAGCCTGATGGGCATGCGCGGCCATTGCGAAATGATGGAGGCCAAGGCAAAGAAACAGGATGAGGCCACCTACGCCTCCATCAGTGGAATGCTCGACGAAAAGCAGCAGGTCCGCTTTAAGGAACTGCAGGCCTCGGGCAAGTTGGAATCCTGCGGCAAAGAGGGCGGCAAGGGCTGCTGCGCGGGTGGAAAGAAGACTGACAAGGCCCAACAGGGAGACACCAAGCTGCAGAAGGCCGACAAGGTCGACAAGGTTCAAACCGGCCTGCGCGCCACGAAGGCAAGCGAATAAGGGCCACCTGCCCGATCCGGGCAACGCAAGGGCGCCTACGCCCGGAACCCATGAAAAAGGGCCGCTGTTCGCGGCCCTTTTTCATGTGCAATGTCTGCCGTCAGTCCACTTGGACCACCAAGTATTTCGATAGGCTCCAGAAAGCAGCGGCATCCTTGATCTCCAGTTTCTCCACGCGGTCCTTGCCCACCAGCTCATAGCTGCCCGCCGGGTGCGAGGTGATCAGCTTGGCTTTCTTCACATCCAAGGGGATCGAGGATACCTTGGTGAGGTCGATCTCCTTGAAGTAGGCCTTGTTCAGGTCCGTGGTCTTTAGCTTGTTCACGCTGCCGATCCCGATCACCCCGCCTTCTTTGCTGAGGATGCTGTTGTCGCGCAATTCCTTTTGCGTGCCCACGCAATACCAGGCCGCGTTCAGTTCGCCCTGTTGCACGTTCGCCTGCTGTTCCTTGTCTTGGTACATCTGGATCATGCTCGCCAAAGAGGCATTGGTACTGGCCAACTGCTCCTTGATGGAACCGATCTCCTGGTCCTTGTCGCGAATGCTCTGCTCCAGGGTGGCGATGCTCTTGGCAAGTTCCGAAAGCTTCGCATCGTCCGCAGCTGCGTTCTTTTTCATGCGCGCCACGATCTTCTTGTTTACGCTCAGCAGCGAATCGATCGCCCGCAGGTCGTCCAGGATGCCCTGCTCCATGGTGACCCCGCCTTCCACGCCCTTGTGGGCAGGTGCCAACAAGCCCTGCTTTTCACGGATCAGGCGCAGGTTTTCGGTGATCTGGTTGAAGGCGCCGAACATCTCATTGATGGTCGAATCCTTCAGGCTGCTCTGCGCAGCCACTTCCGTCCTGTTTTGCTCGAGTTGCTTGTATTGTTCACTCTGCGTAGGGTCGTTTTGGCAGGAAGAGGCAAGCAGGAGGAGCGCCCCTGCAACGGCTTTTGCGAGGTTTTTCATGGTTGTTTGGTTTGTGGGGTTCCAAGCGGCCTGGCCGCCTATGAACTGCAAAATTGCGTACTTGGGGCCAACGTTGAACGATTGGATCGAAAAAACGTACAAGCAGCGCCCATTAGGAGCACCTTTGGGCACTTGGAAATGAACACGCGCGCCACCGCATTGGTTCGTCTGGCCGGGCTGGCCTTGCTGTCGGCTGCCACCACCGTGCCTGCCGCAGCGCAGGGCAGGGGTAGCCTGACCAAGGATTTCGACAAGCTATCGGCCAAGGACCGCTCGCGCATAGCGGCCCGTGAAGCCGGAGAGGCCGCGCAGGACAGTACGTACCAAGAGGTCATGCGCCAAGGCGAGGCCCTCTTCCAGGAAAAACGGTATGAAGACGCCTTGGAACGCTTTCAGGAAGCACGCCGGCTCAGGCCCTTCAATGTGTACCCGAAGGTGAAGATCGAGGACCTGCAAGCACTGATCAAAAGGCAACAGGAGCTGACGCCGCAGCCGCGACAGGCCGAGGCGCCCGTAAAGGAGGCAGCTCCAGTGGAAAGGCCGGCACCAAGGGAAGTGCCGCAGGCCGAGGTCTTGGCGGTACCTACGCCGAAAACTGATGAGGTGCCCATTGCGGCGCCAGCCACCCCGTTGCGCCCGGTGGCAGCACCGCAAAAGTCCGCGCCTGCCGATCCCGTGCACCGGCCGGATCGCCCGGATCCGGGCCAACCGGGCGAACGCGTGTACAAGGAAGCGGGGGCTGTGGTGGTCGAGCGGGTGGTGTTGGATGACAACCGGCTTGTGACCTATAAGAAGGTGGTCCATCCCTGGGGACACACCTTTTATTTCAAGGAGGGCCGGAGCATTCCGGACTGGCAGTGGGCCGAGCGGTTCAGCGAATAGGCCCGCAGACCAGGTGTACCGGCATATCCAGCAAGGCCTTGTAGTCGCTGCCAGCTTCCTGCATGTCCAGGTCGTCCGCCTCGTAATGCCATACCAGTTCCACCGTGCCGGGGTAGGCGTGGTGCAGGCCATCGAACAACTTCAGCAGGTCCAGGAGGTACTTGGCGGTGCTTGAGTTGAAGTACTCCAGGAAGATCTGGACCGTGGTGTGCGCGGCGGGTTGTCCCACGTAGGCCTCGGCACGATCGAGCAGCGGGCGGAAAAAAGCCTCGGTATTCTCGTGGATGGAGCAGCCTTCCATGCGCAAGGTGCCGCCTTGTGGGTCAAAAGCCACCTCGGGCGTCCTATCGGTACCGGCCAAGCGGATGCTTTCCATGGAAGCGCGAAGATAGGCGGCTCCTGGATCCACCCCGCCGGACAAGGATGTGCGGGATGTGGAGCAATTTTTCACTTATCTTCAGGCCCGAGGAAACAACCCTGCTGCCATGGCCATGAAGAACATCCTCGTCCCATACGATTTCTCGGATTGTGCCACCGATGCCCTCCGCGTGGCAGCCAAGCTGGCCCGGCTCAGCGGAAGCATGCTGCACCTGGTGCACGTGTATGAGGACATGGGCGATTTCCACTCCAGCAACCACTGGAAACGCGACGATATTGAGCAGCGCCTGGACCAGGTGCCGGAGATGCCCTTCCTGAAGGGCTTGCCCATGAAACGCTTCATGCTGCGCCAATTCGGCATCACCGAGATGTTCCGCAACAAGCATTTGCGCGGCATGGACCTGATCGTGATGGGGAGCAACGGGGCGCGCGGCATTGCCGGCATGGTCGGCTCCAACACCCAGCGCGTGGTACGCATAGCCCCGATGCCCATCCTGGTGATCAAGCACCAAGTGGAGGACTTCGATGTGAAGGGCCTGGTCTATGCGTCCAACTTCACGGAGAAGGACATTGAAAAGTTCGACGAATTCCGCCCCTTGGTGGAGCTTTTCAAGCCCAAGGTCCACCTGCTGAAGGTGAACACGCCCGCCTCCTTCGAGCGCAGTGCGGATACGTACAAGGCCATTGACCGCTTTCTACAGCGCTACGAACTGCGCAAGTTCAGCACCACCATCTACAACGACCTTTCCATCGAGGAAGGCATCCTCAACTTCGCCCGGGGCATCGATGCGGACATGATCGCCATGGCCACCCACGGGCGAAAGGGCTTCTTCCACGTGGTGAACGGAAGCGTTACCGAGGATATCGTCAACCGGACGAACTTCCCGGTGTTGAGCGTGAAGTTGTGAACCGGCCACCAAGGCTTGCCCGTTCGCTTATCTTAGCGCTGCCAATCAACGACAGATGAAATTTCTGCACAGGAAGTACCCGGCCAAACGCGGTGAAGCCATTGAAGTGCATCTGAATGCCGCAGCCATCGTAAAGTTCATGACCGCAAAGGAGTTCAAGCATTACGGGGCCGGCCGTACCCATACGTACTACAGAGGGCAAGCCGTAGCGGAGGGAATACGCTTTGTGCTGCCCTTCGATGGCATATGGCATGCCGTGGTGGAGAAGGGCAATGGCGAGGTCACGGCTTCCTGCAAACATTGCCCCCCAGCACCTGGGCTTGAACAGCCGGTGTTGGAACAGGAAGGGGCGGAAGCCGCTAGCTGAGGCTGACATTACTTGATTTGAACCCGCCCAAGATGCCCTACACCAAGGAGGACGAACTGGTCAACCTGCTCAGGGGCCAGGCTTCCATCATGCAGGAAGTGCATGAAATATTGGAACAAGAGGAAAAGCAGGATGAACTGGTGCGCGCGTCCATCAAATCCTGCATGAAGCACCGGGAGCACGCGGTTCCCGGGCTTGATGGTTCGCGGGTCTTCGGCATTGCGGACATCCGGCGGATCTGCATCCGGTTCCGGCTGCGCTTTCTGCCTTCGGGTCGTTTCAAGGGCGCGATCCCGCAAGGGGCCATTACGGCGGTCCGGCAATTGGAACAGGTGGCCGGCCAGCCCATGCGGAGCTTCATGATCATGGCTCCGGCCAGCCGCTTCCGGTTGTGCGATTGCGATGCAGACCCCCTGCTGTTCGTCCCCGTGGGCAACGGCCAATACTATTTGGTGCACCGGTGGGGCCGCGAGATCAGCCCGTTCCGAGCCGCCTTGGGCTGGCCTGTGCGGAACTGGAAGCACTTGGCCGTAACCGCGTTGGCAGTAGCAGCAATCGTTGCTGCCTTGGTGCCCACCGCGTGGATCACTCCCGAGGCGGGGGCAAGCTGGTGGGGCAGCTACCGCTTTGGCATGTTCTTCTGTACGGCCATGCTCGCCGGTGCGGCCACCACCTTGGCTTGGTTCACCTCCTTCGGGCAGTTCAGCACCGAGGCGTGGAACAGCAAAACGTTCAACTGAGCAACTGGCCGGTTCAACCCCGGGCCGGGATTTCCCCGGGTGAAGCTTGTTCTTCCATCTTGCACACGCACGATGTGCGGAACCAATGCTTGAGCGCCTCGCGCTCCTCGGGGATCAGTCGGCGGAATGCCTTGCGCATCTCCTTGCGGAAAACGGCTTGGTCCGCAAAGCTGATCTTGGACAGGACCTCCTTGTAATAGTCGATCAACGGTTTACCCATGAGGGATGGTGTTACGCCCCGAAGGCGGGCAATGTTGCGGTTTGGATGCACGGACACCCCGAAAATTACGGGCGGGAAGTGCAGCGGATCGTGATGATCCTTACCCACAGGGTGGCAGGCACTGTGGAACAAAAAGCCGGGGCCGCCCTTTTTGGGACGGCCCCGGGTTCAATTGTCGGCAGAAACGGCTCACTCAGCCAATGGTGATCTGCTTAGGCGTGGGCTTCACCTCCGTCTTTTTGGGGATGCTCACCATCAGTACGCCGTTGCGGTGCTCCGCACTGATCTGCTCGGTATCCACCAGTTCGGGCAGGCGGAAGCTTCGGCTGAAGGAATGGCGTGTGAATTCACAGCGCGTGTAACGCTCGTTTTCCTTGAGACTCTCTTGCTCCTTGTCCGCGCTGATCGTCAGCACGTCCTGTTCCAGGTTCAGCTTCAGTTCATCCTTGCCGTAGCCGGGCGCTTGCACCTCCAGCTTATAGGTCTTTTCATCTTCCAAGATGTTCACCCTGGGCAGCGAACGCCTGGTGGTGGAGCCGCCTGCAAAGGGGTCCATCTCACCAAAGAAACGATCCCATACATCCGTGAACGGCCGAAGGTTAGTGGTCGGGAACATGAGGTCTTTCGTGTAGGTCATGACGTGGTTGGTTTTCGTTGTTGTTGCACTTGGGTGCACTGTCGAACGATCCAACTCAATGCCATAGGGGAGATCCTGCCGGAAGGGCGCTTCCCATAATGCGCACAATGCCATAATGACGCATTGTCGCTCCATGCTGCGCCAAATTGACTTATTGTGCCAGGAAGAGGTAGGTAATGGTGCCCCGCTGGGGCTGAGGGGCGTTGGCGGCGCTGCTGAAGCGTGCACCATTAGCTGAAGCCAAGGCATGCACGCGCATGCACTCGCTGGAGGTGGTGCTGGCCTCGCGGTCGAGTTCGGCTTTTAGCACGGTACCGGTTCGGTCCACGGCTACGTGCACTACCACCTTCCCACCTCCTTTGCATAGGTACGCTGGAACCTCCAGCACGATGTCGGTACGATCCTTCAGGTCGTACGAGACGGTGGTGAGGCCTTCCACCTTCACGGGCTTGGGCTTCTGGTCCATGTAGTTGCGCTTGTCGAACTTGCTGGGATCCAGTTCGGGCATATCGATTTCCTTGCCTTCGGCCTTTCGCTTATCGGCCAAGCGGTCAAATTCCGCCTGCTCCATGCTCTTCAGGTCGCTCTCGATGTGCTGGGCCATGCGCTCCTGCGCTGCACGGGACATGGTGGGGGAAGCGGTGATGTTGCTCGCCAAATTGGTCACCTGTTGGCTGCCCACGACATCCTGTTGCGGCAGGTGCTCCTGCTCCTCGGGCAGCGGCTCGTCATCCGTGAATTCCATCAACAGGGGTTCTTCCCGCGGGGCCACCGCGGTCCGCTGAAGGATGCTGATGTTCAATACCAGCAGCAACAGTGTGTGCAGCAGCAGCGTGCCGATGATGCCGTACTTGTGCCGGTCGAACAGGTCGAGGGAACGGTCGATCAAGGACATGGTAGGGGCAAGTTAAATGCTGCAAGACCCGGGCCGTTTACCGCAAGCGGATCCGCCATTCCGGCGGCCACCGGTTGTTCCAGCGGTTGCCGGCGCCATGAACCCAGCCAAGCCCCAGGTTGCGGTAACGGACCAATGCCGTTCCGGCGGCATGTGTGGCGGGGATCGGTTCACCCCTGAGGAAGCCTAGGGCCTGGCTGCTGTCCAAGTCCAACAGGTTGAACTGCCCATGGTCCAACATGCCGTTCAGTGCAAGGGCTGGGTGCGGCATCCAAGTACCACCCTTGTGCACGGCTACCGGGCTTCCGGGGGCTATGCACCGCACTGTTCGGGCCAACCGGGACACCAAGCTGTGCCATGGTGCACCAACGGCGAACAGGGTATGGCCCCTTTCCACCGGGCGGAATGCTTCCGGATCGTGCAGCCACTGGTCCGCGGGGTGGGGTAGTGCATCCGGTGGAGCGGCACCCCCTTGGGGAACTGCGGCCCCGGGCTTGTGCAGAAGGGCAAGGAAGAAGCCTTCCCCCCGCACCCGGTGCGGCCAGCAACGCAACCCGCCGTTCGATCGGGAAACGCCCCATTGCGGGTCGATCGGAATGGTCCAATGCTCGGCGCCGCGTTGTACCAAACGGTGCACTTGGTCTTCGTTCTCGCAGGTCTCCCAGGTGCAGGTGCTGTACACCAGAAAGCCCCCCGGGGCCAGCAGGTCCCATGCGGCGTCCAAGATGTGCTGCTGGCGGGTGGCGCATGTTTTCACCAGGTTGGGGCCCCATTGCGCACGGGCCTGCGGGTCTTTGCGGAACATGCCTTCGCCGGAGCAGGGGGCGTCCACCAGCACCAGGTTGCAAAAGGGGCCCATGGGCAGAAAGGCCGCTGGTTCCGCACCGGTCACTACGCTGTTGGAATGGCCCCATTTCCAGAGGTTTTCGGCAAGGGCGGCCTGCCTGTTGGGCACCGGTTCATTGCTGATCAGCAAGGCCTCCCGGGGCAGCAAGGCGGCCAGGTGGGTGGATTTTCCCCCCGGCGCGGCGCACAGGTCCAATGCAATGGGGTTCCGCGGCAATGTGGTGCACGCACGAAGGGCTTGGCCGAGCATCATGCTGGAGGCTTCCTGCACGTAATACGCACCGGCATGCAACAGGGGGTCCAGCGTGAAGCGTGGCCGTTCGGGCAGGTAGCGCCCTTGGCTGCACCAAGGCACGGGCTCGCCCTGCACGTCCGTTGGTTTGGACGGGTTCAGGCGGATGCTCACCGGGGGCGGCAACTTTAGTGCGTCCAGCAGTTCATCGGCCTCCGCCCCCAGCAATTGCTGCACGTGCGGCGGAATTTCCACGGGTACCTGCCGGGGCGGTTTCCCCGCCGGTCGCGTGGCGGCCATGCACGGATCAACGCGTGACGGGGGCGGCATCGCGCACCAGTGTGGCGGTGCGGTCCGGGCCCACGGATACGATGCGCACCGGTACGCCGACGGCCTGCTCGATGAAGGCGATGTATGCTTCGCACTCCGGCGGCAGGGGTTGTGCGGCATCCAAGGTAGGCCAACCCTTGAGGTCGGCATACACGGGTTCCAAGGCGTTGGCCAGCTCAAAGGGGAAGCTTTGGCGGATCTTGCCGCCGGAGCGGTAGCCCGTGCATACCCGTACGCGGTCCATGCCGCTGAGCACATCGGCTTTCATCATGGCCAGTTCCGTCACCCCGTTGATCATCACGGCGTAGCGCAGTGCGGGCAGGTCCAGCCAGCCGCAACGGCGCGGCCTGCCGGTGGTGCTGCCGAATTCATTGCCGGCCTTGCGGATGGCCTCGCCGGTGGCATCGTGCAGCTCGGTGGGGAACGGGCCGCTGCCCACGCGCGTGCAGTAGGCCTTGAAGATGCCGATGACCTTGCCGATCATCGAGGGCCCCACGCCCAGGCCGATGCATGCGCCCGCACTGATCGTGTTGCTGGAAGTAACGAAAGGGTAGGTGCCGAAGTCGATGTCCAGCAAGGTGCCCTGTGCACCTTCGGCCATCACGGAACGCCCGGCGTTCAACTGTTCGTGCAGCCAATGTTCGCTGTCCACCAGGTTGAAACCGCGCATGGCTTCCACGGCCTTCAGCCATTCCTGCTCCCGGCTGCGCCACTCGGGCTGGTGGTCGTGTATGGCGAACAGGCGCTCGTGCTTGGCCACCAGCGCACGGTAGCGCTCGTGGAAGTCGGGCTGCTCCAGGTCGCCCACCCGCAGGCCGTTGCGCCCGGTCTTGTCCATGTATGTTGGGCCGATGCCCTTGAGGGTGCTGCCGATCTTGCCCGCGCCCTTGTCGGCCTCGCTGGCGGCGTCCAAGGCCCGGTGGGTGGGCAGGATCAGATGGGCCCGGCGGCTGATCAGCAGGCGGGAACGCACGTCCACGCCGACCTCTTCCAAGTGTTGCACCTCCTGCATGAACGTAACCGGGTCGATGACCACCCCGTTGCCCACCAAGTTCCACACGTTGTTGCGGAACACCCCGCTGGGGATCGTGTGCAACACGTGCTTCTTCCCGTCGAAGATGAGCGTGTGCCCGGCATTGGGCCCACCCTGGAACCGCGCGATCACGGCATACTCCGGTGCCACCACGTCCACCACCTTGCCCTTGCCCTCGTCACCCCATTGGGCGCCAAGGATCACATCCACTTTGCCCACCATGGTTCAGGCTTGCAACTTGGCCAAGGCCTGCTCCACCGTGTCCAGAATGGGAAACACGGTATCGAGCTTCGTAACGACGAACAATTGCCGCACCCCCTGCGATACGGCGGCCAGCAGTACCTGCCCACCGGCCTTGCGGGTGCTCGTGAGCACGCTGATCATGATGTTGAGCCCCGTGCTGTTCATGTACACCAGTTCCGCCATGTCCAAGATCACGCTAACGCCCTCATGGCCTTTGAGGTGTTGGTCGAGGGAGCTCATCAACTGGTCGGCCTGCTGCTGGTCCATCAGGCGGCCCTTGAGATGAAAGACTTTGGCGCCCGGCCGGTCGCTGATGTCGAGGCTGAAGGCGGGTTTATCCGTTGCTGTGGGGGTCATGGTTGTGGTTGCGTTCTTGAATGCAGTCGGGGCAGAGCCCGTAGATGTGCATGGCGTGGTGGCTCACCTCGAAGCCCATCACTTCGGTCACCGTGTTGCGGATATGCTGGATGCGCGGATCGCAGAATTCCATCACCTTGCCGCAGTTGGTGCAGATCACGTGGTCGTGCTGGTGGAAGGTGTGCGCGCGCTCGAATTGCGCCTGGTGCGACCCGAACTGGTGCTTGCGCACCAGCTTGCAATCCAGCAGCAGTTCCATGGTGTTGTACAGCGTGGCCCTGCTGACGCGGTATTTCTTCCGCTTCATCGATACGTAGAGCCGCTCGATGTCGAAGTGGCCGGGCTGTGCGTAGATCTCGCTGAGTATGGCAAAGCGCTCGGGCGTCTTGCGATGCCCTTGCTTCTCCAAGTAGTCACTGAAGATGTGCTGCACGTCCTGCTGAACGTCGGGTGCCATGATCACGTGGCGAAGGTAGCTCGCCCGGGGTTGGTATTGAAATGGCCCGGGCATGCCCGCTGCGATCAGGCCGGGAATAGCTGATAGGCGCAGGTTCCCCAAGCTCTTCGTTGCCGTGCTGGGGCGCAGCTGATCATCCCCGTTGGCACCGTCGGGGCGCCGGGGCAACAACTATTCCACCACCAGGGATGCTGTGCTGTGCCGCCCTTCACGGTCGGTGGCCACCAATTGGTAGAGGCCGGCATCCCACTGGCTTACGGGGAGGTCCAAGGTCCGGTCCCGGGTGCTCTGCTGCCACACCAGTGCACCGCGCACATCGTACACCGCCACGTCCACCGCTCCCTTGGGCGTACTGTGCACCAGCACCGTGGCCAGGTCTTTGGCGGGATTGGGGAACACATGCAGGGCCAAGGGCGGTGCGGCTTGCTCGGCCACTCCCACGGCGCTGGCATCCAGCCATTCCACGTAGCTGTAGTTCAGGGTGATCAGCGAAGTAAGCGTGTCCGACACGATGCGCATCACGGGGTACTTGCCCCACAAGGGATAGAACGCCGTCTCATTGTGGACGTGGGCGATGTTGAGCGGCATCCCGCTTACCGTGAGCGGGATGGATTCCTGCATGCGCGTGGTGACGCGCAGCACTTCCACCGTATCGGCCCCGCCCGGCATCACCACCCGGCCCCAGGCATCGGCCAAGCCGCTCACGGCTCCGTCGCGCTGGCCCGTAGTGGCATCGCCCACTACGGTGAACGTGCCACTGAACAGGTCCGTCCATGTGCCTTGTAAGCTCAATGGCAGCATGAGGTCCAGCGCGTTGTTGGTATAGTTGGTGGCCAAGTGGTAGTCGGTGCCCATGGCCGTGATGGTCTGCGTATCGCCCACACGTTCCAGGCCACTGGCGCCTTGCTTGTAGAAAACGGTGTCCTGGCCGCCATTGGTAAGGACGAACTGCGCGCCGGGGTATTGACCGCCGTTCGGCACGGTGGCGGGATCGATCCATTGGTAGGTTTCCGTCCCGGTGCCCGCCAGGGTGTTGAAGTTGAACAGCATGTCGGCACCTCCCGGGCCAGGGGGGAGGTACGCCGCGCGATGCACCGGATAGGACCGGCCGTTGATCGGTACGTTGCCCGGGCTTACCAAGGTGATCTGCGCCCCGGCATGGAGCACAAGCAGAAGGGAAACGGGCAACAGGGCGTATCGGACGGGCTTCATCGATCGGTTGATTTTATGGGATGCAAACCTAAGACAGGCTTGGCGTAAAGATCGTTGCATCAGCAGGGCTCCCGCCGCTTCATAACTGCGCCTGGCGGCGCTTGTCCGATCCTTGGGCGAACCACGGATCCACACGGATGGACACGGATAGCGAACGTTTCCGGGTATTTGACGCAAAGGCGTGGCCCACTTCCCACATCGTGTATTGATCAATGTTCCACTGGCATCCGCCGGGGTGCATGCACCGCGCCTTTGCAAAGCCTTCGGCAGAGCAAGGCCCGTGGTTGGGCATACGGGAGAGTCGTGACCGCAGGGCGCGCAAGACCCGAAGGCCCTGGTTGCCCCAGGGAGCAGGTCAGGCCATCGTGCGGGCCGGATTGGGCCGTTCGGGCTTTCCTTCGTCCCTTTGCCACCCTTATCTTCAACCATGCGGCACAGTGTTAGCGAAATCACCGCCATTATCCGCGACCGGCGGAGCATCCAACCCAAGGACTTCAGTGCGCGCGAGGTGCAGCGCGAGATCATCGACCAGGTGCTGGGCAACGCCGTGTGGGCGCCCACGCACGGCATGACCCAACCGTGGCGCTTCACGGTGTTCACCGGAGAAGCCCGCAAACGCCTGTCGACGTTCTTGGGCGCGGAATACCAGCGTATGACCCCACCGGAGCGCTTTCTCCAGCGCAAGTTCGACAACCACGTGCAACGGCCCCTGCAGAGCAGCGTGGTGGTGGCCTTGGGCATGGAACGGGATCCCAACGGCAAGATCCCGGTGCAGGAGGAGCAATATGCCCTGGCCTGTGCGGTGCAGAACATGTACCTCACCTGCACGGCGTTCGGCTTGGGCGCTTTTTGGAACACCGGCGCCGTGATGGTCGGCGATGCGATGCGCGATTTCCTGGGACTGGGGCCGCAGGGCCATTGCCTCGGCCTCTTCTACATGGGCTACCCGGCGGTGGAGTGGCCCAAGGGTTATCGCAAGCCGCTGCCTGAGGTGGTGCGCTACATAGAGGCTTGACCGGCACGGGAAAGAAGTATCTTCACCGGCATGCGCCTGCATTATCCCGCCAAGGTGCTCCTGGCCTGGGGAGAGGCCATCTCGGGGAACGCGGAGCTGCGCGATTGGCTCACCCGCAACGGCTACCCGGAACTGGGCATCTTTGTTTTTGCGCTGCACTTGAAAGCGGATGCGCGCAAGTGGCTGATGGAGAACGGCCACCAGCACCTGATGGCGGTGATCAGAGGAATTGAAGGTGATGCGAAAGCCTTGGATTGGTTGGACCACCATGGCCTGCAGGTGTTGCGGAAGGTGGCCGAATGCGGCGGCGATGAGCAGGCATTCCAATGGTTGCTTCAACGGCAACACCGCGAATTGGCCATGCTGGGCTTGAAGATGTGGTCGGTGAAAATGCAGATCGAGGAAAACCACCGGGACCCGCACAAGTATCCACGGGAGTGAGGGGGGTGCGCGGGGAATGCGGCAAGGCCGGGCGCTTGATGCCGGAAAGCTGAACGCCCGGGGCCCCCGGCCACCCGCTCAGTCAATGTCATTTGGTTAAGGGAGGAAGAGCACTGTTGTAGCACAGGCTTCCAGCTTGTGGAACGACAACATCGCAGGCTGGAAGCCTGCGGCCCATGATCCGTTGATAAATCCTCCCTTAACTGAAAGACATTGCCCGCTCAGTGGTCAATGCGCTCCACGCTGCGCACCTCGGGCACGCTGCGGAGCTTCTCCACCAGGGAGTGCAAGTGTTCGGCATCGTGCACATACGCCATCACCTTGCCCTCGAAGATGCCGTCCTTGCTTTCGAAGCTGATGCTGCGCATGTTCACGTTGCTCTCGTGGCTGATGATGTTGGTGATGCGGTTCACCAGGCCCACCGCGTCGATGCCGCTGAACTGGATGCCCGCCAGGAACTCCACGCTGTCCTTGCCCTTCCAACGGGCTTTGACGATGCGCATGGCGAAATTGCTCATCAGCTGCACGGCGTTGGGGCAGTTCACGCGGTGGATGCGTATGCCTTCCGGGGTGATGAAGCCGAACACGTCGTCGCCGGGGATCGGGTGGCAGCACGGCGACAGCTTGTACTCCATGTTCCGCACGTCGTCACCGATCGTCAAGGTGCCGCCGGCCGTGCCGCGGATCTCGCCCACGATCTCCTCCAAGGGGCGCTCGTCCTTGGGCCGCACGCCCTTGGGCAGCACCAAGCGCCCGTTCTTCACCGGGGGCGGGGCCATGGTTTCCAGGTTGAACCGCTCGCGCGCGATCTTCCAATACAGGTCGGTGGCCGAAGTAGCCAGCAGATGGTCGGCCAGGATGTTCACGTTTTCATCGTTCACCTTGGCGCCCCATGCCCTGAGCTTGTGCTGCACGGCTTCCTTGCCCACGATGGCCAACTTGCCCTTTTGCTCCCGCAGGGCCTGTTTGATCTTGTGGCGTGCACTGGCGGTAACCACATAGTTGAGCCATTCGGCCTTGGGCTGCTGCTTGCGGCTGGTGATCACCTCCACCTGGTCGCCATTGCGCAGCGGGTGGCTCAGCGGCACCAGCTTGTGGTTCACCTTGGCGCCGATGCAGCGGCGGCCGATCTGGCTGTGGATGTCGAAGGCGAAATCCAACGCGGTGGCACCCACGGGCAAGTTGCGCATTTCCCCCTTGGGGGTGAAGACCATGATCACATCATTGAAGAGATTGAGCTTGAAGTCCTGCACGAAATCCAAGGCGTTGGATCCCGGGTCGGACAACATTTCGCGGATTTTGTTCAGCATGCCTTCCATGGCATGCACATGCTCTTCTTCGCCTTTATAGCGGTAGTGGGCGGCCAAGCCCATTTCGGCCACTTCGTCCATGCGGCGGCTGCGGATCTGCACTTCCACCCATTTGCCCCCGGGGCTCATTACGGTGGTGTGCAGGCTCTCGTACCCGTTGGCCTTGGGCATGCTGATCCAGTCGCGCAACCGGTCCGGGCTGGGCTGGTAGTAGTCGGTGACGATGGAGTACACCTTCCAGCAATCGGCTTTTTCGAGCTCTGGCTTGCTGTCCACAATGATGCGCACGGCGAAAAGGTCGTACACCTCGTCGAAGGTGACGTGCTTGGTCTGCATCTTCTGCCAGATGCTGTAAATGCTCTTGGGGCGCCCCTTGATCTCGAAGTCGAAGTCCTCTTTTTCCAGGGCTTGGCGAATGGGCAGGATGAAGCGGCTGATGAATCGCCGCCGCACTGTTTCCCCCTTTTTCAGCCGGTGCTCAATGTCGTGGTACACCTCGGGTTCCTTGGCGCGCAGGGAGAGGTCTTCCAGTTCGCTCTTGATGCCGTAAAGCCCGAGCCGGTGCGCCAAGGGGGCGTACAGAAAGAGCGTTTCACTGGCGATCTTCAACTGCTTCTCCCGGCTCATGCTTTCCAGGGTGCGCATGTTGTGGAGCCGGTCGGCCAGCTTGATCAAGATCACCCGCACGTCCTGCGCCAGGGTGAGCAGCACCTTGCGGAAGTTCTCCGCCTGCATGCTGTCGGTTTGCCAATTGACCCCGCTGATCTTGGTGAGCCCATCGATGATGGTGGCCACCGTATCGCCGAACACGTCGCGCACATCCTCCAAGGTGAGGTCGGTGTCCTCCACGGTGTCGTGCAGTAAAGCTGCCACCACGCTGGTCACGCCCAGGCCAATCTCTTCCGCACAAATGCGGGCCACCGCAATGGGGTGGTAGATATAGGGTTCGCCACTCTTTCGGCGCTGGTCCTTGTGGGCCTCCATGGCAATGTTGAAGGCCTTGCGGATCAGGCGCGTGTTCTCCGAGGTCCGCTCGCCGCGCACCGAACGCAGCAACCCGCGGTAGCGCCGCAGGATCTGTTCCTTTTCCGCCTCCAGGTCAATGGCGGGCATTTGCTCCACGGTGTCTGGCATTTCCCAAAAATACAGGTTGTATGGTTCGCCCGGGTTTCCCGCGCAACGGGTTCAACCGGCAGGCAGGATCTCTCCGCGCACCTCGCCGAAGCCGATGCGCAGGCCGTCCCGTTCGCAATGCCCCTGGATGACCACCGTGTCGCCGTCCTCCAAGAATTTGCGCTGGCTACCGTCGGCCAAGGTGAGCGGCTTGGTTCCCCGCCAGGTGAGTTCCAACAGGCTGCCGAAGCTGCCGGCGTCCGGGCCGCTGATGGTGCCGCTGGCCATTACGTCGCCCGCCCGCACGTTGCAGCCGTTCACCGTGTGGTGGGCCAGCTGCTGGGCCATGGTCCAGTACAGGTACTTGAAATTGGTGTGGCAGATCGTCGTTTCGAGCCCATTCTTGGGGATGATGGAGGCTTCCAGGCGGATGTCGAAGCTGCCAGGGCCGCGGGTGCGCAGGTAGGGCAGCGGCTCCGGGTCTTGGGCCGGCCCGTTGGTCCGGAACGGTTCCAAGGCGTCCAGCGTCACGATCCACGGGCTCATGCTGCTGCCGAAGTTTTTACCGAGGAAGGGGCCTAAGGGCACGTACTCCCAGCTTTGGATATCGCGCGCGCTCCAGTCGTTGAAGAGCACCATGCCGAAGATGTGGTCTTCGGCCTCCTCGGTGGTGATGCGTTGGCCCAAAGGCTTGCCCTGAAAGGTGATGAAGGCCGTTTCCAGTTCTATGTCCAGCTGTTTGCTGGGCCCGAAAACCGGTGGTTCGTCCGCGTTGGGGCGCATCTGGCCCATGGGGCGCTGGATGGCGGTGCCGCTGATCACCACGGAGGAAGCCCGCCCGTGGTAGCCTACGGGCAGGTGGAGCCAATTGGGCATCAGTGCGTTTTCCGCCCCGCGGAACATCGTGCCCACGTTGGTGGCATGTTCCCGGCTGCTGTAGAAGTCGGTGTAGTCGCCCACTTCCACGGGCAGGTGCATGGTCACCTCATCCACAGGCATCACGGCCTCTTCCACCACGCGCTTGCGGTCGCGCAGGAAATCATTGTCCTCCCGGAACAGCTCGATCAAGTGACGGCGCAAGCGCCGGATCCCCGCCTTCCCGTGCGCCATCAGTGGGTTTAGCACGGGCGCCGAGAACACGCCGGGGTCGATCCCAAGCCCGTTGAGCAGATCGGCTTCGGCCAACGCCCGCAGATCGATCACCCGGTTGCCGATTCGCGTGCAGGGGCGAGGTGGCCGGGTGCCGCTGCTGCAAATGCCGAAGGGAATGTTTTGGATGGGGAAATCACTGCCGGCGGGTGCGTCGATCCAGGAACGCAGGTTGTGGAGGTCCGCCGAATTGCTCAGGTCGCTCATGCCGCAAAGGTCGCTTGCAACCGGCGGATGATGCAAGATCGAAGGCCCGGCCGCCCATTAATGCACGGCCACCACCTGGTACGCAATGATCGTTTTCCGGTAGGTCCTGTTGAGGCTCCAAGGCAACTTCGCGTAACCCGAGGCATACATGCCGGCAAATTGTTCCACGTTGAAGAAGGTGGCCGGGCTGGCCGGTTCCACCCATTCGGCCAGGGGCTCCATGTCGATGTTGGCCGCCACCGCCTGGACATCGCAGTCCTGGGGAACCACCAGGATGTCGCCCACGTGCACGTCGCTGGTGAGCGTTCCGTAAACGGACATGCCGGCGTGTTGCGAGTACCATTGCCAACCCCAATGGCCCAGGCTCCAGACGGTTCCCGATGTGCGATCGCGCAATTGCGCCGCGATCATAGGTGCGCTTTTGCGGAAAAAGCCCGCATACGCTTTGTCCGAAACGGTGAGCAGCACCCCCAGCACGGCGGTACAGGCCACGGCGAGCACCTGCGTGCGCACCGGGACCAGGTCCAAGGCGGGGGCGATCAACAAGAGTACCGGCGGTATCAGCAGAAGCACATGGCGGGTGGCCAAGAACGGGGAAAACAGGATCAGGAAGGACCCGAAGCCGACGGCCCAAGCGGCCAAGATCCAATTGTCCGTAGTGGACGGCCCCATGGAGCGGGGGAGGTAGCGGACGCAAAAGGCGATTATGAACAAGCCGTTCAGGGCGAAGGCAAATCGGCGCAGGATCAGGTTCATGCCTGCCTCCCCGATGCTTCCCGTGTATACCAAGGCGGCCAGAAGGCAGGCAACGGCCAATGCGGCCAACCAGGCGGGGAAGATCCATGGTGCCGTGCGCTTGAAGAGGGCGGGCAGGAATGCCGGGGTGAAGGGCGCAATGGCTCCGAAGGCCACCGACAAGGAGAGAGCGCGGAACATGAGCCCGTTCCAGGACGGATCGCCTGCTTGGCGGCCGAACAGGTGCACGTTGCCGAACTCGTGCAGGTTCCAGGCGGACCAGCCCGCCAGCAGGGCCACGGGGATCAGGACCATGGGCAGCCAGCGCCACTGCCGGCGCAGTGCCAAGGCCAGTAGGAACACCACCAGCAAGGGCAGCGCGGTGTATTTGATCGCCAGTGCGGCGGCCAGCGCAAGGCCGGCCAACGCATAACGCCGACCAGTGGAAAAGCGGTGGGGCACAAGAAGCAGGTCGGCGAACAGCAGGGTCATCGCCAACAGCGGGGTGTCGGTCATCAACCCTTGGTTGACCATGAAGGCGGGGCAAAGGGCGAACAAGGCGGTAAGCAGCACGGCATGGCGCGGGGACCGGTGGCGTGCCAAGCGGTAAAAGCACACCAAGGCGAGCAGGGTGAACAGGCTGCGCATCAGATGCATTGGCACTTCGGTGTAGCCGAACAGATGGCCGGTGAGCGCCACCAAGTAGAAAAATCCGGGAGGTTGGTTGAAATGGTGGATCGGTTCCGGATCATCGCCCCAGTTCACCATGCCGCTCATGGGCGTGGCGGGGTGGTGCTCGATCCATTGGGCCGCATACAAATGGAAGGCATCATCAATATGGAACGCCTTGTTCACGTCCATGGCCGTAACAAATACCCATAGCACAAGAATGATCAACGTGGAATTGCGCGGGGATACCAAGGACATTGTTCCGCAAGATGCGAATTACACCGGAGCCGTGAAACGGACCAGGAGGTCCGGCGTTACATCCGCGGTCCGGCGCCGGCGCCCTTTGTTGCCGCTGTCCATGCAACGCCATGCAGCGGGGATGGTGCGCTCCAGGGGCCTTTGGGGGCGGAACGGCCGGGGGACTTCCTATGGTTTTCCCCTGCCGATCAACACGCCGAGCACCACCTGTTCCTCGATGAAGTAAAAATGCTGCTTTGCCCGCTCATCGGCCGTGCCGGTGGTCAGCACGTCGGGAAGGTTGATGAAGCCTGCATGCACCCGTGCCCGGACGAAGATGCGGTCGTGAACGAGCGCGAAGATGCCCGCTTGCGCACCGATGCCGTAACCGGCCAAATGGAACCTGTTGTTGAGCCCTTCGCCGAAGAGGCGCACGTCGGTGCGGGGGATCACGGGGCCCGCAAAGAGACCCGGGGTGAAATACAGGGCATGGAGGCCATTGCCACTGTGCCATAGCCGGAGGTAGTGGTCCAGCTCCACGGAAAGGAGGTTCAGGCCGTCCGTGTGCTCGTAGGTGAGCAGGTCCGGGGTCAGGTCCAACTGGCCGGAACCCGCGTATTGCCTGCCGTTACCATCGTCGCCGAGGTGGCCGGTATATGCGACCTGTTGTCCCCGCACCATCACGTATTTCATGTGGTCCAGGCCTATGGAAATGCTCCACCGCTCGCTTGGGAACCAGCCCGCACGGTAGTTGTACTGTGGGATCCACAAGTACTTAGGGTTGAAGTAACCGTTCAGGGAGAAGGGCTCTGGCCGGTCCTTGGCCACCACGCTGTTGAGGGTAAAGTCGTAACCGGGGCCTGTAAAGCGGATGTCGCTGGTGGAGAATTGTGCGCGGTTGTAGCCCCATTGCAGAAAAACGCGGTGCCGCAAATGCGGCCCGTCCTGGCCGAATGCACCTGCCGTTGCCGCCATCAGGGCGGCGGCCACCATCCAGCGGCGGGCGGCGGGAAACTTTCCGGAGACCATGAAGTGCAAGGTGCGGGCCGGAGGCTCACCAGCCGAACAAGGGCTTCAGGCGCATCATGCCGTTCACTTGGAAGCGGATGCGGGCCAGTTGTGCGGCATCGTCCCGTTCCTTGATGGCGCTGTCGATCAGTTCGGTGATCTGGATGCAGTCCTGCACGTTCAGGCCCCGCGTGGTGACCGCGGCGCTGCCGATCCGGATACCGCTGGTAACAAAAGGGCTTTCGGTATCGAAGGGCACCATGTTCTTGTTCACGGTGATGTCCACCGCGCCCAGCACCGCCTCGGCCTGCTTGCCGGTGATGCCCTTGTTGCGCATGTCGATGAGCATACAGTGGTTGTCCGTGCCGCCGCTGACCACGTTGTAGCCCTTCTCGATCAACGCCCCGGCCATGGCGGCGGCATTGGCTTTCACCTGCTTGCCGTACACGGCGAACGAAGGGTCCAGTGCTTCGCCGAAGGCCACGGCTTTGGCGGCGATCACGTGCTCCAACGGCCCGCCCTGGGTGCCGGGGAACACGGCGCTGTCCAGGATGGAACTCATCAAGCGCACTTGGCCCTTGGGCGTTTTCAATCCCCACGGGTTCTCGAAATCCTTGCCCATCATGATCAGGCCGCCGCGCGGCCCGCGCAGGGTCTTGTGCGTGGTGGTGGTGATGATGTGGCAGTGGGGGAGTGGGTCGTTCAGCAGCTTGCCGGCGATCAGGCCGGCCGGATGGGCCACGTCGGCCATCAGCAGGGCGCCCACCTCGTCGGCAATGGCGCGGAAGCGGACATAATCCCAATCGCGGCTGTAGGCGCTGGCCCCGCAGATGATCAGCTTGGGCTTCACCTCCCGCGCCTTCTCGGCCACCTTGTCCATGTCCACGCGGCCGGTTTCCTTTTCCACGCCGTAGAAGGTGGCGTGGTACAGGCGGCCGCTGAAGTTCACCGGCGAGCCATGGGTGAGGTGGCCCCCGTGGCTGAGGTCGAAGCCCAGGATGGTGTCGCCGGGCTTCAGGCAGCCGAGCATCACGGCGGCATTGGCCTGGGCACCGCTGTGCGGTTGCACGTTGGCCCACGCGGCGCCGAAGAGCTTCTTCACCCGCTCAATGGCCAGGGTTTCCGCCAGGTCCACGAATTCGCAGCCGCCGTAATAGCGTTTGCCCGGCAAGCCCTCGGCGTATTTGTTGGTGAGCACCGAGCCCATGGCCTCCATGACCTGGTTGCTCACGTAGTTTTCGCTTGCGATCAGCTCCAGCCCCTTCGTCTGGCGCCACTTTTCCTGCTCAATGATGTCGAAGATGGCGGCATCGCGGCCCAGGGTGGATTCAATGGCTTGTGCGGATTGCATGTCGGCGTGGTTGTGGACGGCAAAAGTAGGGTTCGCTGCCTGGTCTTGCCCGTTGCCGGGAGCGCAGCCGTTTCAGCGGCTTTGATTCATGTAGCCCAAGGCTTCCAGGCTGTCCACCAATTGCCCTGTGAAGATGCGGGCACCGGCCGCATTGAGGTGGTTGTGGTCCGCAAAGTGGTCCAGGTCGTTCAAGCCGGGGGCGAAGGCGAAATCCAGGAAAGGGATGCCCGTGCCGGCCAACTCGCTGCGGATGTATGCGGCGAAGGCTTCATGGCGCACGCGGTTGGTGCCCTGCCGGGCCTGGTGCTGTGCAACCACTAGGCGGATCCCGCGTTCCCGGCAAAGTTTCACGCAGGCCTGAAAGAGTTCCTTTTGCCGGTCCAGCAGGTCCAACTTGGTGTTCTTCAACGGCTTGATGGGCTTGTCCACGCTGTCGGGCACCGCCACGAACCCGTTCCGCACCGGGTATGCACTCTCGTAGTACGGCCGCCTGCCGGGGGTGCACCAGCGCAGGGCCATCATGTTCAATCCGCGCAGCTCGCGCAGGTCCCAGGCCATGCCCAAGGCGGCTGTCCCGGAGGTGATGTTCTGGGTGAGATCGGCGCAGCTTTCCAGGCCGGTGTTCTGGAAGGTGCCCTCGAACACGTCGAAGATCAGCAAGGGGCAGTGCGCGCTGTCCACGTAGTTTCTGATCAGGTGGAAGGTGTTCAACGGCGACTGGGCGCTGGACCCTAAGTTGTATGCTTGGTGGCCGTGGGCGGCGAACACCTCCGGGTCGTAACCCCGGTAGGCATGGGAGGAGCCGATGATGATGGCGTCGTAGCGCTTTGCCCGGTCGAATTCGTGGAAGCGTGTCCAACTGTCGCCTCCAGGCCAGTTGTAGTAGTCGCCGGTGCGGAAGATCAAGGCGCGGCTTTCCAGCTTCGCATGGCTCAATCCGAACATGGCGAAGGCGTACATGCCCAGCACGCATGAGGCAAACAACAGCACCCGGCCCCACCGTACGCCCATCAGAACTGGAAGTAGATGAAGCTGGTGGAGCCGAAGTAGCCGAAGAGCAGGATGCCCACCAGCACGGCGGCATAGAGCGTGGCGCCCACCAAGCCTTTGGGCACGGGCCTGTCGCGCTTGGCCCACGCATCGAACAGCGGGTCCATGGCCATGAAGGCGATCACCAAAAGCACGGTAAAGTCCAGCATGCTGCGCGGCAGGTCGGCAAGGAGCATGCGCAGGTCATCCAATGCCCACGGCGTGTTGAAGAGGCGATGCACCAAGGTGGCGGCATCGTGGATGCTGTTGGCGCGGAAGAAGATCCAGGCGAAGCTCACCAATTGCACGGTGATGAAGATGTTCAGCCACTTTTTCAACGAAGGGAGCCGGTCCAGGCCGATCCCCTTGGTGAAGCGCAGCATCAGCGGGGCGAACACCAGCGCCAGGATGAGGTAGCTGCCGTGCAGGCCGCCCCAGATCACGTAGGTCCAGTCGGCGCCATGCCACAGGCCGCTCACCAGGAACACGATCATCAGATTGTAGTACCAGCGCCACTTCACCACCCGGTTGCCGCCCAAGGGGATGTAGAGGTAGTCGCGGAACCAGCTGCTGAGGCTGATGTGCCAACGGCTCCAGAACTCGCTGATGTTCTTGCTGAGGTAAGGGGTGCGGAAGTTCACCATCAGGTTGAAGCCCATCACGCGGGCCGCGCCCAGCGCGATGTCCGTGTAGCCGCTGAAGTCGCAGTAGATCTGCACCGCGAAGAGGTAGGTGGCCAGGGCGATGGAGAGGGCCCCGTAGTGCTCCGGTGCCCCGTACACCTGGTCCACCACCACGGCGCAACGGTCGGCGATCACCACCTTTTTGAAGAAGCCCCAGAGCATCTGCCGCAGCCCCTCCACCACGCGGCCGTAGTCGAATTTGGCGCGCATGCCCGTGCCTGGCGTGGTGCTGTTGATCTGGTTGAGCAGGTTGCCGGGCCGCTCGATGGGGCCCGCCACCAACTGCGGGTAGAACATCACGTACAGGGCGAAGATGCCCACGCGCCGCTCGGCCGCCTGGTGCTTGCGGTACACCTCAATGGTGTAGCTCAGGCTTTGGAAGGTGTGGAAGCTCAGGCCGATGGGCAGGATGATGCCCAGGTCCGGGACCCCGTAGTGGAAGCCCAGCCCGCGCACCACCTCCGCGATGCTTTCGTTGAGGAAGTTGAAGTACTTGAAGAAGGCCAGCACGCCCACGTTGGCGAAAATGCTGGCCGTGAGCAGCAGCTTTCGCCTGCGGCCTTCGCTCTGCTCGATCCAGATGCCGGCGAAGTAGTCCACCAAAATGGTGAAGGCCAGGATCAGGATGTAGACCGGCACGAAGGTCATGTAGAACCAGCAGCTAGCCACCAACAGCAGCAGCCAGCGCCAACGGTGCGGAAGCAGGAAGTACAGCCCTGTCACCAGCGGGAAGAAGATGCAGATGAACTCGAAGGAGTTGAAGAGCATGAGGTGATCGTGGGCGGATGCAGGTGGAACCTAGGAGGACGGGAGGACGGAAATTGCTGGTGCAAGGGTGAACGGGTAAGAAGGAAAGGGGGAGAATTTCACGATGGATGAAATCTTCAGCGAACCACCGTCCAGCGGGATCATTGAAACCGGATCATCACTACCGCTGCGGAAATTGATCATGGGGCGGCAAGGTAAAATGGCCGGGATCATTGGAGCATAGCGGGAATTTTGGTCATGCGCCGTCACTCCTGGACGATCGGAAGCAATTCCAAAGCATTGAGGTGCGACCGCAGTTCCTTGCTGAAGCGCACTGCTCCCGCCCAGTTCACGTGCGTGGTGTTCTGAAAGCAACTGTCCGGCAAAGGCATGGCGGAGAGGTCGACCACGTGCACATGGGGAAGTGCTTCCATGCGGCCCAGGTATTCCTGTACGGCCGCCGGGTTGGTTTCCGCTTGCAGATAGGCCGGATGATAGGGCGCCACCACCACCACCAACGTGCGCTTGGTGGAGGCCAGCAGGTCGATCCAGGCCTGTTCCTCCTTGGGGTGGGGGATCCAAGCATGGCGTGTGGCATTGCGCCGTTGCACCATCCCGGCCAATTCTTCGGGAGGGGCGGCATTGTTGACGAAAATGCCACCGTTGGACTGCACCGTGCCGGAGGCGTACTTGGACAGAAAGGCCTTCACGTATTCATCCATTACACCGAAATAGCGCAGCGTGGGCAAATGGTTGTACCAGTGCAGGCGCTGGGCAAAGCACTCCGCCACGGCCGCCTGCCGGACCTCCGGGATGAAGTGTGCAATGCTGGGCTGGTACGGGGAGAAAAAGGTGTGGTCGAAGTTGATGATCACCGGGCCCAGCTTGGGCTTGGCCAGTTCCTGGCCGAGGATCATCCGCGTCACGTCGTAGCCGGTTTCCTCAATGCCGTAATTCCAGGCAGCGGGGTGGATCAGTTCGGGCACATAGGAGCCATCCGCGCGGGATGAGCCGATGATCGCCACTTCATCGGGGTGCAACTCGGTGAACAGGCGGTGCACTTTGGCGGCCCCGAAACTGGGATTGCTCCAGGCCAGCCCGTGTGTAATAAGTGGATCCAGCACGGCACAGCCGAGGACGATGCCCGCGAGCACCGGCAGTAGGAAGCGCCATGGCATCCGGTCAGAACTGGAAGTAGATGAAATCTCCGCCATTGCGGCCCAATAGAAGGATGAGAAGCACGGTAGTTGTTACAAAGGTGCGGGGATGGCGCACGCGGAGGTCCATGGGTAGCTTTCCGCTCAGCAGCAACAACCCGATCACGGCGGTGCATCCGAAGAAATGGAACATGCTGGTGGCCACATGGCCGTTTCCCACCTGCCATGCGCCTTGCATGGTCACCATCTTCCGCAAGCCCAGCATAGCATCGCCGGCGGTGGTGGCGCGGAAGAATACCCAGGCCAAGGTGACCAGTGTGAAGGTGGACAAGTGGCCGAAGGCACGGGTCAGTAAGCCGGGCAGGGCACGGCCAAGGCGATCTGTGGCAGGGCGCAGAACCAGTGCCGCCACCAAGTAGGTGCCGTGCAGGCCGCCCCAGATCACGTAGGTCCAGTTCGCTCCGTGCCACAGGCCGCTGACCAGAAAGACGATGAACAGGTTGTAGTACCAGCGCCACTTCACCACGCGGTTGCCGCCCAAGGGAATGTACAAGTAGTCACGGAACCAGCTGCTGAGGCTGATGTGCCAGCGGCTCCAGAACTCGCTTACCGATGTGGACAGATAGGGGCGGCGGAAGTTTTCCATCAAGCGGAAGCCCATCACCCGCGCAGCACCGATGGCGATGTCGGAATAACCGCTGAAGTCGCAGTAGATCTGCACGGCGAAGAACACTGTGGCCACCAAGATGGTGAGCCCGTTGGAGCCGGGAATGTCGGCGTACACCGCGTCCACATAGGGGGCCAACCGGTCGGCCACCACCACCTTCTTGAAGAATCCGAAGGCCATGCGTGTGAGGCCGTACTGGAAGTCGTCGGCGTTGAAACGCCTGCGGGCATGGAACTGGGGCAGCAGCGCCTGAGGCCGCTCGATGGGGCCCGCCACCAACTGCGGGTAGAACATCACATACAGGGCGAAGATGCCCAAGCGCCGCTCGGCCGCCTGGTGCTTGCGGTACACCTCAATGGTGTAGCTCAGGCTTTGGAAGGTGTGGAAGCTCAGGCCGATGGGCAGGATGATGCCCAGGTCCGGGACCCCGTAGTGGAAGCCCAGCCCGCGCACCACCTCCGCGATGCTTTCGTTGAGGAAGTTGAAGTACTTGAAGAAGGCCAGTACGCCCACATTGGCGATGATGCTGGCCGTGAGCAGCAGCTTCCTTTTCCGGCCCTCGCTGCGCTCGATCCACAAGCCGGCGAAGTAATCCACCCCGATGGTGAAGGCCAGGATCAGGATGTACACCGGCACGAAGGTCATGTAGAACCAGCAGCTCGCCACCAACAGCAGCAGCCAGCGCCAGCGCTGCGGAAGCAGGAAGTACAGCCCCGTCACCAGCGGGAAGAAGATGCAGATGAACTCGAAGGAGTTGAAGAGCATCCGGGCGGTTGGTTCAGTTTTGGGAGGAATGCAAGACTATGTCAAGGTGCCAATTGGGCAATTCGCCAATTCGGCAAAGGGTCCATTCGCCAACGGGTCAGACGTATTTTTTTGGCGAATTGGCAAATTCTTCCATTGGCGAATTGTCCAATTGACACCTTGCTATCCATTCCAAGATGCATGCAGCTCCAGCAGGCGGTCGCAGAAGCGGTTGAAGGTGACCTCCGCCCGGAAGTTCTCTTCCCAAAAGGCGCGCACGCCGGCGCGGAACTCCGCCGTGGCCATGGGACTTT
>ERZ795041.38-NODE-38-length-52289-cov-5.677892_pt1 | contig 52289 bp, 91 predicted proteins | sample MGYA00375125_ERZ795041 | MGnify/ENA primary metagenome ERZ795041 (study PRJEB30170, sample SAMN03074214) | activated sludge metagenome | biome: Common Effluent Treatment Plant; feature: Wastewater; material: Activated sludge; isolation source: activated biomass in a...
ATCCCACAATTTTTCTTCTAAATCTGTTATCTTATATTCTAAATCTTTTACAGTATTAGATAATTCATTTATTTCATCATCTTTATCTGATAAATCTGAATAATAAGTATTCTCTAAATCATTTATGTAATCATAAATTTTTTCTAAACTTTCTTTAAATGTTCTCATTGTTTAATTTTGTTATTGTGTCTAAATAAACTATTTCATTATTAATTACTATATATTCTCTGTTAGAATTTTCTCTATCTGTCCACACTTCTACATAACCAACTAACAAATCTTTTTTGTATAAATCTATTAATTCTTGTTTTGTGTCATAATAAGACAATTCTGATAAATCTTTGTAATCTAATTGAAACTCTTCTGATTCTTGGATATATTCTTCAGAAATTAAACTTTGGATTTCTATATCTCCATCTGCTCCCATGTTTTCTGAGACTTGATTCCAATTTTGACATAGTTCTTCTAACTCTGAATTACCCATTTCTTCCAATAGCTTTTTAGCTTCTTCCTTTGAATTTGCTTGAATTTTTAACTCTCCTTCATAATATCCTACTAAAGGTTGTGTTACTCTAAATGTATATTGTTTCATAGTTTTTTAATATTTATATTCTCTTTCTCCTTCTTTAAAAGGAACTGTACTTAATAAATAGCCTAATCTATTAATGTAATGCCATCCAGGAATTAAATAAAGTTTTCCATCAGCATCTACTACTGTCCAACAATATTCATTTCCTTTTTCTTTTATGTGTTTTTGCACTATTTTATATTCTTCTCCATATGTTTCATACATATAAAAACCCTCTTCGGTTGGATGTTGAAGAGGGTTGTATTTTTCTAAGAATATATCAAAATCTGATTTACGACCCATTGGTTAATAAATAAAAAGTTAAAAATAATTGCAAATAATGTAATATTTGGTCAAAACCAATACTTACAAAAAACCAATGAGTTTTTCCCTCAGTCCATAATTTACTATTTAATCTGCTTGTAAAATAATCTGTAATTGTATGAGTTATAAAAGTTATTAATACAAATGATAATGCTTTTATTATCCCTATTTCTGACTGATTGAAAAATATAATTAAAGATGGAATTAACCATACTAAAGAATAAATTCCTGTATGACTTAATAAATCACTCCAATTTTTACTTTTACCTTTTGCTTGTTTGTCTGTTTGTAAAACAAAATCTGCAAACCAATGTATTATTAATATTCCAAATATTATTTTTAATTCTATCATATTTATTTAATTTATTATTACTGCATTACAATCTTTTAAAACTATATCATCGTTGTTTAAAAATCCTACAAGTTCTAAATTTCTATAATTTTGCTGATTAGGGCTTTCTAATTGACATAAACTTGGTTCATTTATAACTCTCTGATACTCATTACCTTCATCGTCATGTGAATATATTATTTGGTAATTTTCACACTCTGGTTTTAGTTTTATCAACTCTTGTAAATTTTTTATTAGTTGTTTTACTGTTATCATAATTTATTTTTTACTATTTACAAAACTTAATAAATTCCAAAGATTAGTATCATTTTTTTCATAGTCATCTCCATATTCATGAGAATAGACATATGTGATATTTATACCTTCAATATTGAATGATTGAACTCTTACTTTTTGCTTTAAAAGTTCTTTTTCTGTATATTCTTCTAATAATTCATGCATTTTCTTCTATTTTAATCATTATTTCTGTTAATTCATTTAATTCTCTGAACAATTTTCTATGTTCTTCCTCTTTTAAGTTCATGTATGCTATACATGTATCTAAACTTACTTTGCATATATCTTGCATTATTTGCAACATATATTCTGTAGATTTATCTTCTGCATCGCATAATTGATGAATTGCTGCTAATTTAAGTTTTGTTATTTGTTGCATTTTTTAAAAGTTCTAAAATTGTTTTAGGATTTAAATTTTCATGATATGTTAAAAATTCACCACCATATCTTAGATAATAATATCCAAGAGTGATACTATCTCTTATTCTTGCTATAAAGTAAATAAGTAAAATAATAGGTAATGTAATTATTCTAAAAAATAGTTTAAATATTTTATATATCATCTTAATGTATTTGTAATGTTAATTTATCTTGTATAATCCATTGGCAATTATTTTCAGAGAATTTAATCCCATAATGTCCTTCTAATTGTTCAGAGATATTACTAAAATCATCTCCCCAATAATCTAAATAAGGAAATGAATGAATTTCACCTCTTTCAAAACATAAAATTGTAATATATTTCATATTTTAATCATTTAATTCCTCATCAATACATTCTGTAATAAGTGCATCTGCACTACCTGAAGTGAGAAAATAATCAGCTAAACTAAGAATAAGTTCTTGTTTAGCTTCTTCTACTAAGCCATTATACTGTTCTTCTGTTATCTCTCCATGTTGTAATAATGCTTGCTTAGTTATAGTAATAGGATATATTACTGTGCAATAAAATTCATCTTTTTTCATGTTTTATAGTTATTTTGTCAGATTAAACCTGATTTTAATGATATAATTAATAATTTCCACATTCTTGTTCAAAAATACATTCTGCTATAACCCAATTTACTGTTTCTTTATTTTTGTAAATATCAAAAATAAAATAAGAACTTGCAGGATTTAAAGAATATCCATAACAAGGTATATAAAATTGCATTTTTTCTGTACTATAATCTTCTAAATCTATAATAGTTTTTTCTACACCCTTTTCTTTAAATTCAAAAGCCCAAGTATTTAAATCAGTTCTTTTTCTACCAAATTGTTGATTATCAGCATCTGTACAAATCCATTTTTTCATAATTAATCTTTTAATATAGGAGTTAAATCAATGCAAAAATAATTTGTCATAGGTTTCCAATCAAAAACTTCTAATAATACTTCCCCTGTTTTTGATAATATACAACCTGGTTCATATTCACTTTCTACATTTATTCCAGTTTCCCATTCAGATTCTTTTGCTCTTTTAAATTTTATTTTATATATTACCATTTGTCATCATATTTAGTTCTTAATTCTTGTTCTAATTCGTTAGAATATCTTTCTTTTGGAATACATATTACATGAGTCCCTCTTCCTAAAGAATTATGAGCAGGCTCATGAAAACATTTAAAACCTGTTTCTTTAAAGATTTTATCTTCAATTCTTTCTCCTGGATGTATTTTTATTTCTTTATATGCATTGTCCCATTTTTTATTTCTAAGATTTTTTAGTAAGGATATTAATTCTGTTAATTCAGATAATGTTTTATTTTGACATTCTTCTAATATTTCTAAATTTTCCATAATTTTATTTTATATATTGTCATATTACATATTTTAAATATTCTATTATTTCTCTTAAAACTTTTTGTTCTCCTATTTGTTGAAATTCTGATTCAGAATTCATAGCAAATGGTGTTTTAACACATTTTTCTAATTGTTCTACAATATTATCTCTAAATTCAAAAGCTGAATTATCAGAAATAATATCATTTAATTCCGTATTTGCTATTTTCATAATTTTAAATTAAAAAAGCTCTTATAATATAAAACTACTTGTTTAAGTAATTAAATACTATAAGAGCTTTTATGTGTTAATTAAATACTACCATGCTTGACCTTTAAGCTGATTTTCTGTTATTTCAGCTAAAAGATACAAATTAGCATTTTCTTGAATTACTTTAAGAGCTTCTGTTTTTTCTTTAATTTCTTTTTGTAATTCAGAGGCATATTTATCAATTAGCCTTTCTTTAGCTAATTGTTTAAGCTCTTTTAATGGTCTTAAAACATCTCCCCATCTTGCTACAATATAATTGTTTATATTAGTTTCACAAAACAACCCTTTGTTGTTAGGATGTTTTTTACATTCTTCCTTATTATCAAAATAAATATATTTACCATCTTCACCTTTAGCATTATAAAAATATTTACAAGTTTTGCCAACTACTAATGGGTCTGGAGCTTTATCATCAAACCAGATTTCAATATCTTGAAAGTATTTATCTCTTACACATAAAGCAATTTGTTCCAAAACTTGTGTAGGAATAGGAGTTTTATCATATTCTTTAAAATTTACTTTTCTTGGACACAGTGTACTATAAATTCTTATCATGCTTTCATTCATATAGGGATAAGGAAGAGGACTTTCTTTTCCTTTAACAAATTCTAATTGTTTTATTAATCCCAATTTTTCCGAAAGTTGCTTCCATGTTTCTTGACTATCTATATCAAATACTACATCTTCTAATTCTTGATTAAAATATACTTCTACCATTTTGTTAATTTTTTTAATTTAATGAATACATAATTTGTTCAGCATTTTGTGTAAATCTGGCAGCATTTCCAAAATATACATCTTCTTCTACTTCTGCTAATTCATGTGTGGCATATCTTGTAATACTTTGAGAAAGAGAAAATAAATTCATTCCTGTATTATTAGTTTCTATCATTACAGCATTTTGAATAGCATCAAAATTCTTTTTAACAATTCCATGAGCTTTATCATATTCATGCTTATTTGTTCCTGTAAGACGTAAATAAAAATCATCTAATTGTTCTTGTGTAATAGTTCTTTTGGATAAATCCCCAAGATGTTTTACATAGTCTTCTACGTTTTGAGAAGTTTTAATTATCTGCTCTGTAAACAAAAGATATTTATCAGCATTGTTTTTAGTGTTTTTAAAACTTAATCCCATTTGATTTTCCCATGCTGCTCTTCCATTACTACACCATACTCTGTAAGTAGAAAATGTTAAACTACTTTTTGTCTGAGTGTCAAAACCTGTTGTAAAAAGTAAAGAAGATTTAAGAATATCCCCTTTTTGAGGGCTTTCTATTTCAAAATCTTTTAAAGGAACTCTAAATGTTACTTTTTTACCACCTTTGTACTCTTTGTATTCTATTTTATCTACGTCCAAATTTAAATCTGTTTCTACACAAGAATTTACTATTGTATCCAAAAATAAAGAAAGGTTAGCAGGTTTAAAACTTTCTTTACTTATTCCTAAACATTGCCCTCCTCCTTGTTTATAGATTCCATATACATTTGGAACTGAATAACCCTCTAATCCTACAGAAAGAGGGATTTTTTCTATGATAGGTAATCTATTTTTTAATTCTTCTGCTTTTGTAAATTGTGTTTCAATTTCTTCTAATAAATTACTCATCTCTTAATTTTTTAATCTGTTCATTAATTAATTCAATACATTCTTTAAAAGATTTTAATGCTCCTGATTTTTCAGAATAGTCATATTCTGTACAAGTTGCACAAGGATTGTTAAAATCCATTCTTTCTTCTATTTCTCTTTTAAGTTCTCCTAATACTCTAATAGTTTTCATATTATACAATATTTCTTTTGTAGAATCTATTGTATTGTCTGTTTCTTTTATTACTTCTTGTACATTCATAACATATTATTTTTTAAATAAACATCTGCTTCATTAATTAATTTGTATAATGTATCTATACTTTCTTCTATTCCAAAGAAATTGACTTTGTCATCTTTAGAAGGGTCTACAATATGTTGTTTAAGAATATTATACACTTTATACCAGTCTTTTAGTTTAGATAGGTATTCTTTTTGACCATTGATGTATATTTCAACATCATTAATAAATATAATATATTGAGGTTTATATGTTCCCCATATTACTTCATTCTTCATCTTCTTCCCAATATTTTATCCAATTGTCAGGTAATTCACCTATTTTTTCTAAAAAATAGGCTATTTCTTTGTCTAATTCTAACTCTATATCAGATTCAATTACTTTTTGAAGTAATTCTACAGCAGCATTTCTTTCTTTTTCTACTTGAGAAAGTTCTAAAAAGTGTTTTGTTTGTTCGTTCATAATTTTAATTTTGTTTAATGACATTCATACCAATTTTTACCTGCTACCCATTCAAATCCTAAAGGTATGTTTAATTTTAAAAATGATTCTGTTTGTTTAATTGCTTTTTCAATACCAATAGAAACAGGATTTTGAGTATAAAGTCTAAATTTTCCATTTATTTCAGAAATTGTACTTAATTGATTTCCTTTCCAATTGTTAATTATTTGTTCAACTTCTTCTTTTGTATTAAAATCTTTAAATTTTAATAGTTTTTCATTAACATATAATTGGTTCTCATCGTGGTATTCTATCATACTACATACATCAGGTTTTCCAACAAAAGGGCTTATACAATATTTATTATGTTCTAAATACTGCATTAAATACACTGTTACATATTTAGCACAAATTACTCCTGCTGATTGAAATAAAGTGTTTAAAATACTATGCTTACTTCTAATTTTAATAATTCTACCATCTATTCCAATAATATAGTTATTTTTTTCCCAAAAATTTTCTATATATTGTTTAAGTTCTGTTAAAGCAGGAGCATTATCCCAAACACCATTTAATATTTCTTCTCCTTTTTCTAAAGAAACTCCTAACATTTGAGCTATCTTTTTTCCAGATGCTCCGTATATAGCAGCATAATTTACACTTTTTGTATCTGTTCTGGATAGTTCTAATTTAATTGAAGTTACAGTATGCCAATCATTAGGTTTTTCTGCGAGAAACATTTGTGCTAATTCTTGACCTCCTTTATAATTCCATACATAATGAGCCATAATTCTTGCCTCTAATGAGCTAAAATCGAACCCTAACTGATAAGCTCCGTCTCCACAACCAAATAAACTTCTCATTTCTTTACCATAAATAGAAGAAGCTCTAGGAATATTTGCTACTTTTATGTGTGTATATCTATGTGATGTAGCTCCTATTTCAATAGCAGGTGTAGGAATTCTTCCATCTTCTTCTCTATAAGTTGATAAATATCCTGTATTAGGACTTTCTAAATCAAAATCCATATCTTCTATATCTCCTCCTGCTATATTTGATTTTCTACTTTTATAAGTTAAATATAAAGTAAAATCTTTAGCAAAAGCTACTTGTTCTCCTAATTTTTCAAGATTAGGGCATAAGTTTTTTTCTACTCCTACTCTTACACAAGGAGAAGTTGGAACTTTAATTGGTCTGTCTTTTTTTAAATCTTGTTTAACTTTAAGAATCCAACTATCAAGTTTAGATTGTTTTACTCCTAATTTTTCTAATCTTGCTATAGTGTACTTACCTTTAATAGTTTCATCAACCCATCTTTCTAAAACTTTTATTCTTTTTTCATAAGGTATAGATTGTTTTTTACTATCTTTAGTTAAATCTCTTTCTCTCCATTCAGTAGGTTTCCATCCAAGTTCTATTAAATACATTTTAACATGATCTAAGTCTGTTATTTCTGCTTTAATATGTGTTTGTATAGGCTTATCTTCTAAAGGTAGTTTAAACTCATTTCCATCCTTATCTATATAATAAAAATCATTTCCTTCTTGTCTATATAATCCATTAGTATTAATAATAAATTTTAACATAGAAGCAGTTATATTACCTTCCTTATCTATTTGTCTTTTAGGGGGTGTATAATCTTTTAACTCTCCTTTATTCATTAATTTAGGAGGAAGCAAAGGATTAACTATATCAGCTAAATTTTGCATTTTGATTGTTAAATCATCTACACATTGAATAGCTAAATTTTTATCAAATTTAAAACCTAATGATTCTCTATTTAAAGCTAAATCTGCTAACTTATTTTCTTGTTTTATACTTAATTGAAATTTTTCAAAATCAAATTCTCTTAACAATCTAATAAAAGCTTTACTATTTACTAAAGTATCTTGATTACAATAATTTAACATAACATCAGAATACACTTGAAATTCAGCTCCCTGTGGACTATTTTTTTCAATAATTCCTTTGTCAATACATTCTTTTCTAAAATTAGTTTTAGCTTCTCCTACTCTTTCTCCCCAACTTTCTAAAGAATGTCCTCCAAATCTATCAGGAAAACTCCATCTTGATAAAATTAAACTATCAATTATTGTAATATCTTGATTAAAAACTGTATCACTTTCATTAATATATCCTATTTTATAATCTAAAACACCAAATAATTTAAGCAGTGGGAGGTCAAATTTAATTCCGTTATGAGCAATTAAATATTCACAATCTTTTAAATTTTCTTTCATCCATGCTTTAGTAATATTTTCTTTAATTGCAAATCTTACTTCATTTGTTTCAACATTTCTTAAAACAATACACCATAATTTAGCTTCTTTTTTTAATTTATAAGGAAAAGCAGTGTAATCAAGACTTTCACTTAATAAATTATTACTTTCAATATCTATAACCCACGCTTTTTCTATATTCATACCCCTTTAAGTTTTAACTCTTCCTCTAATTTTTTTAAAGAAAATGTTCTGACTAACTCTGCCACATCATTACATCCATATTTATTATAATATTTCTTTTTAACATTAAACCATCTAAATCCTGTTTGTTTAGTAATAGTGAGAGATGTATTAAATCCTTGATTATCTGTGCCTGTGCATATTATAGGATTATTACATATAAGTTTAACTTTTTCCACATTATTCTCAAGAAATACTTTAGCATTTTCTGATTGTAATTCTATTGCACATCTTCCTAATTTAGCTAATACAGCACCATCTTTATTTGATTTAACTACAAATAAGTTATCACATTTAGTATTTTTATATCTCCAATAATTCCATAAATATGTTGAATCAATATTATATGATCTCCACTTCTCATCTTTTGAAACCTCTTTACCTAATGTTAATACTTTTATTTGGTTTATATCTTTTGCATAATAAGCAAATTTAAATTGATAATCAGGAAATTTCTGTATTCTTTTATTAAAAGCTATAGTTTTTAAAGCCCAAATATCTCTTGAATTTAAAAAAGATTCATCTAATTCATATTCTTCAAAATATCTTTTATGTTGGTCAGTAAATTTCTGTTCACACCAATCTACAATTAATTCTTTTTTTTCTTTAGATTTTTTAATTTCTACAGATTTATTTAAATCAATTTTTAAATTTTCAACATATTTAATAGCATCATTATAAGAAATATTATATTTTTCTTTAATCATGCCTAATACATTAGAACTAAATCCACAACCAAAACAATGATTTCCATAAGGAAATTCTATATTGATGTAAAATGAACCTGTTTTTTCTTCATGTATAGGGCATAACCCAACTAATTTATTACCTTTTTGTTTAATATCTTCTACTTCTTGATAATATATTTCAAGGCTATTTTCTACTATTTTATCAGCAATAGATTTTGATAATCTTGACATAATACAAAAATAAAAAATCCCCTGTAAATTGTAACATCTACAGAGGATTTTATAATTAATTAATAATTAATTAGTTTTCCCAAGGAAGTTCATTTTCTGAATCACTTGTTTCAACTAATTCTTCTTTAACTTCTGCTGTATTACCTTCTAAAAGAAATTTAAAATAATCTACAACTACTTGAGCTGCTTTATCAGCCTCTTTAGAATATTTAGCTTCTATAGGAACAAATTCAAACAAAGGAGCTTCATAATCATTACTACCTTTTTGTTTATCTACACTACCTTCAAATTTAACTGCCATTTTAGTTAAATTACTTTTATTTGAACTAAATGGAATCCATGTTTCAATAGAAGCCCCACTAAACAAAAATCTTACAATTTCTGTACTACCATCTTTATTAACTAATAAAAAATAATTAGGTTGACAATATTTACCTCCTTTAGCTACTACAGTATCTTTAATATCTTTATAAAAACCTGTGGCAATAGTTTCTTTACCCATTTTAGCTGTCAATACCATATAAGATTTTAGTCTTGTATAATATTCTTCAACTCCCTCTTCTTCTTTTTTAGGAAAAAATTCTTTTAAATCTCTTTCTGACAATACTTCATTACTATAAATGCTCACTCCCTCGCTTTCATTAAATCCAGAAAATGATGTGGCAGATAATAGCCATAAAGCTGTAATAGGCATTTCTAACATTACATTAGTTCCTTTTTCTCCTTCTATAGTACTAGGAACATAGTAATACCAACCTTTTTCTTGTACTACTTTTTTTAGTTTTTTATCAAATTTTTCATTTTTAAATTGAAGCGTTTTAGTGTAGGGCTTCTCTACAATTGAACTGAGTCGACTCATTTTGTTGTTTTAAATTGTTTATTTGTTTAATTAATTATTTACGCTTTTACTACTTTACTTTCTACTGCCATTTTTATTGTTTAGTTGCTCCGCAAATATAAATCTTATTGTTTGTATGTCATAGTTGTTTAACATTTATTCATAAAATGTCACAACTTTATCTACAGGTTTTACTTGAGAACAACATCCCCAACCATCATAAAATTCTGTTCCATTATATGATTGATAATATCCTGTCACTTTAATATATACATCGTGGTCTTTAAAATATTTTACAGAATACCATGTATCTCCTTGACCTTCTCCTCCATATTGTTCTACTTCTTTCCAATTTAATCCTACTTTTTTTCTACTTAATTTTTTAATAATTTCATACTCATTAGGTAATTTTGCATAAATCTCTCTATTTTCTGGGGAATCCCAATCTCTGTGATGATGTAATTCTCTAAATTCTTTTCTAACTCTCTGAGCTTCCAAAGCCTCTGGATAGTTTTCAAAATCATAAGGCTGTTCTTCATAAGCAAATGCGCTTACTCCATCTGGATAAATTTCTTTTAATTTTTCTAAAATTTCTTCGTAATTCATTGTTTAATTATTTATTTTACAGGTTCAAAATCAGTCACTTGTTTAACAATAGGTTTAACAAATTGTATAGAGTCTATTGATTCATTATTCCCATAACTGTCTGATACAGTAGTTATTTTAATAAATAAATCATCAAATCCTAATTCATATACATCTATCCTTTCACCTTCCTCTCCCTGATTTTTTTCTTCATAAAAATTATCTGATTGAGTAGTAGAAACTTTCTTTAATTTGATGTTTCTTAAATTTTTAAATACTTCATTAAGCTTTTTGTAATTCATTTTGTTTTATTTGTTCATTTATAAATTGACTAAAATCAAAGGGTATATTACATAGTAGTTTTTTATGATTCTGAATTATCCATAAAGATTCTTCAATTTTTGCATGAGATATTATGAATTTCTTTAACATTCTTTCATACTTAGCTTTATAATACATCTTTTTAGGGTATCTATTCTCCAAACTCATTACTGCAACTTCTTCAAATACTATATTAAACTTCTCTTCTTCTGTAAGATTACTAAATTTTTCCATGCAAACATCTACTTCTTGCCCTTCTTTAAGTATTTTAACATAAGTAGGTTGTTTTTGACCTTTAAAGTAAGGATGTTGTATTAGCAATTCATGTATTCTATCATGAGGAATTGGATAATTTATGGTATTATTAAAAAATTCTTCGGCAGACATTTCTAAATTACTTGTTTTCCTCTTTCCGTGTATTTCTTCCCAATAATTATATAATTCATAAAATAATTCAGGAATAAATTTACATCTTTTTTCTTTTAACCATTGTACATCCCAAATATGTTTGTTCCATGATTTATTCTCTAAATCCCAAAATAAATGACTAATTTTCAACGTATAAAGAGAATCTGCATCTAAAAAATCATTATCTTTACAATATTTTAATAATATTGGATTTTCTAAATACTCTCTTTTAAATTCAATAGGAAAATAATCATTAAATTTACTTTCTTTAATTATATCAATATCTTTTGGATTACGAGGAAAATCAGGAAAATGAAATTTTATTGCTGTGCTTCCTATAATCATAAATTAAATTGTTTTTTAAATAAATGAATCACTTCCCATAGCCCTAGACATAGGAATTAACTTATTTTGTGTTTTTCCGTAAAATATTTCATCAAATGGAAATATATCTTCATTTGTTTCAAAATCTTTATATCTATTAGATTTTCTATCAAAATTCATTTTAAATTTTTGAGGAATTCCAACAAGTTTTTGTTTTTTAATTTTTTGACTACTGAATTGAACTTCTGTATTCATTTTATCTGTTGAATAATTTGGTCTCCAAACACTTAAAATATTGTCAAATCCATCTGCCCATGACCCCCCACCTTTAACCCTATACATAGAAGGTTCAGGGTATTTTTTATCTTCTTGTATTTGAGGAGTTACTTGATGCATTACTAAATAAAAAGAACTATTAGTTTGTCTAGCAAAATCCACACAAATTGAGCCAATATAAGCTGCATAAATATCATCTCTTGTCTCAGCCATTTCTTTAGGTCTCGCAAATTTCAATAAAGGGTCAATAATAAATCCATCTTGAGGATTATCTTTATGAATTCTTTTAAACTCTTCTAATACACTTCTAATACTATTATGAGGAGGTTCTATATAAAGAAAAGTAAAATTATTTTTAATTAAATTAAAAGCTTTTTCATACAACTCTTCAGAGACTACTCTATCTATTCCATAATCTTTATCTGTAGTTTTTCCTGTTAATGTATGAATCATATCATCATAAAATTCATCACTAGGAAAATCTTCTGGACTACAAAAACAAAATTTCCAATTTTCTTTAAGAGCTTTAATAAGACATAACTGTTTAAGAAATACTCCCTTACCTTCATTCGCATAACCACTTAATATATTAGCTTCTTGTTTTCTCCATGTCCAGCATTGGTCTAATTTAGAATTATATGTAGTAGTTCCTTTTATTTTTCCATTTCTTAAGCCTTTAAGCATTTCTTCATAAACATCTTCAGGTTTAAAAATATAAGCATTTTTTTTACCTTTATCGTCATCTGGAACTCTATATTTTTCTAAATCCATAATTAAAATAGGTCTTTTATGTTTGTTAATTCTTCTTTTTTCTCTTCTTTAACTTCTTCTTCACTAAAATAAGCTGTTGCTAAATCTGAATTATTATTTTTAGAAATAAAATACTCAATGGTTTTTGTATATTCAAAATTAGCTTTTATTGCTTTCTTTGTATGTTCAATTAACAGATTTTCTATTTTTTTAAAATTTGTCAACTTGTATTTTTTAATACAGGAAAGTAATCTTGTTTTTAAATCTGTTGAATTTGGAAGAAATTGGTATTTACCTTGTACAAGTTTTTGCTTCTTATTTGTGTGTTTGAACAAAATATCTTGTAATTTCTTATGTAATGTTACAAAATCATATTTGATATTATTGCTATTATCCGAATTTTCTATTTTTAACAATACTTCTTGAGCTTTTAATGTTATTTCAGGAATTTCTTGTCCATCTAAATAACCTCTTATTCTTAAATCAGCTACTTTTGACACTAATTGATTAATTTTATCTTTGTAGTCAAAAATATTATATTTATCTGCTAATTTAAGAATACAATAGTCATCAAAACTAATTCCTGATTTTATAACATTTTCTATTCTACTTGTCTCCATATCTATAAATATTTTTTACAGATTGTTTAATTTTGTTAATTTAATTGTTTAATTTTCCCTTCTTCAAAAAACATCAATGCAGTTTTTAATCTATCTTGTTCAAATTCTGTATTTGAACATATTACATGTATTTCTGCTTTTTTATTGATGTTATTATATTCATACCCAAGAAATCTACAAATCTTTTGAGCAGCATCTTCTGGATTGCCCGACATATAATTAATGATACCTTTGTTAATAGGTAAAATTGTTATACCAGCTTGCATCATTTTAATAGTAGCTAAATGCTTGTTACCTCCTCCTTTACAAAAGGAATCAAATATTTGTTTTTCTTTACTCTTAGAATGGTATACATCTATCCCTAATTTATCTGCTGTTTCTGTTGTACCACAAAATACAAGAATTCTTTCATTTGAATTAAGTAATTCTTTAGTTTTTTGAATCTTAGCTATAGAATTTTGAAGCAAAGATATAATTTTAAGGTCTATAAAAAAAGTAGATTTTTCTTCATTTTCCAACTTATTCTTTAACCATGTTAATTGATTAAATCTTTGATTTTCAGTAACTAATCCCTTTTTAGTAGAGATATAAGGATACTTATTGTCTAATTTTACATTATGTATAAATATTTTGTAATCAGTTAATATACCATCAGCTACAGCTTGCTTAATGCTGTATTGATGGCAAACTTGCATACCAACTAATTGATATATTTTTTCTTTTGTTTTATGGGTGGCTGTTCCAGTCAATCCTATACATTGATTACTTCCTATTATTTTTTTAAGAGCTTTTAACTCATCTGTAGAATATTCGTGTATTTCATCTGCTACCACTAAATCATAATTATCAACTTCTTCTTTTTTAATACCAACTGTTGTAGAAAATGTTAAATTACCGTTAAAATTAAACTTTTCCTTATCTATCTTCCACCCTTCAAATATATCTGTTCTTGGAGCAATTACCTTTATATTCTTCCAACCTTTCTTATTACATAAATCAAAAACAGTTTTAATTTTTCCAAATCTAGGAGCAAGTAAAAAAATACCTCTATTTTGATATTTTTCTACTGCTTCCATTTGTAGCTTATTTCTTATTTCCACATTTAATATAAATTTTTATTTTCTATTTGTATTTTCAGTTAATTTGAAGTTTGTAATTCTAATTCCACTACTTCGCCAAGCCCCAAAACGTTATAGGGCATTTAAAGACCTGACAACCTCATTAATTTTAGTATATATATCACGAATAGCATCTGACTGACTTGCTTCGTTTAATCCGTGTGATTTTGATTCTTCAAGCCATTTTACCCAACTCAATGAATCATTAAGCGGTTTAATATCAAACCTTCTCTTTCCTTCTGCGTGTTCGTTGAGAATTTCAACAAAACGACTAAATGTAATTTTCTCATTGTGGACTTGGTTTAATAAATCTCGTACTTGTGCTACCTTGAATGTTTTTTTTTGCATTTTTAAATAGTTTTTTATTTTCTATATTCTCCAAAGTTTAAGCGATGAATTGCTTCTTCTATATTTTTAGCGTTAATAAATAAATAAGTGTGTGTCTAACAGGTCTCGAACCTGTATCTTCTGAACCACAATCAGATATGTTAATCCTTACACCATAGACACCATTTTAGTTTTAATTACTAATCATATTCATCATCATAAGATTCAGAACATAAATTTAATTTAACTTCTTGCATAATTATTGTTTATAACTTTTTAAAAATATTTCTAAATCATCTAAAAATTCAGAATGTTCGTTATTTAGCTTTTGAATATCTAACCAAAGTTGTTTTAATGTGTTTTGATTATCTTCAATTTTCTTTCTTAGTCTTCCTTCTTCTTTTAAAATGTCAAGATGGCTCATTAGTTTAAAATTTCATTTTGTAAAATTGGGTCTAAATAAGCTTTATCATTCTCTGTACCCCATTTTGATACAATTCTTACTAAACCTTCTCTGCAATATTCAAATACTACAGGGTCTTTAACTTCAAGTATTTCTGTTTTAAAGAATCCGTATTTAGATTTCTTATTAAGACCCTCTAGGTTAAAATGTGATTTAGGAGCAGCTATAAATAGCCCTGATTTATCTATTTTTTCAATAGCTTTAAACTCATATTTAGAAAAATCAGGTGTTTCTCCTTTTTTCCCATCTATTCCTTCCATAGCACAATGTGCCCAGGTAGTTGCACCTTGTAAAAACCAATAATTTAAATTATCTTTGTAACAATAATTAATTCTCTGTAAATCACTTAAAGAAAATATAGGTTCTTTTTTACCAAATAGTTTTAAAAGATAATCACTTTCTAAACCTATAAGTTTTATACTAACCTCTTCTTTATCTTCACTATTTAATCTTTTGCAATTCTTCATTTCAAGAACATTCTTTTCAGGAATATCTTTAATATAATTAGCTACAGGAGCATGAATAAGATTATATTTATTACAAATCCTGTCAAGTTCTTCCACAGTAATAAATTTTTCAAAAGGGTATTTTTGTTTGAAATATTTAATAGTTTCTGCTTGTTTAGAAGTAATAGCTATTTTTTGTTCAATTTCTTTATTTCTTTCCCAAAATCTTTTAGCTTGATGTACAGTTTCTGAATTAATAAATCCTAATTCTTCAAGGATTTTAGCTTTCCTCTCTATTTTACTTTCTGTAAGAATTTTTAATTCTTGTAATATTTTATCACACTCATCAAGAATTCTTTGTTCCCCACTATCAAATTCTGCATGAATTTCTTCTACAGTAACTGGTTTTGGTAATAATTTTTCTAATAATTTCATAATTTTTTAATTTAATGATTTATAAGCTTCTAAAATATTTTCTAAGTCTTTTCTATTTAAGTTTTTGTAACATCCAATGTCAAAGTTATTATATTGAACTTTCCAATTTGTACCTCCAAATCCTTGATCAACATTAAATAAATCTTTTATATATTTAATAAGAATTAATCTACCTTCTACATATAAACCTTCTTTTTTTATTTTAACTGATTTATTATTAGATAATGTAATATTTTTTTCTTTAGGTTTTTCAGGCTCAAATACAGGAGTAAACCAAATATCAAGAACTCCTGCTTCTTTAAAGAAAGAATATTGACCTGAATTTAAAGTAAAATTACAACCTGCCCCTACTCCATTTAGTATTGTATCAAATATTAAACCTTTTACTTTTTCTATAAGCGTTTTTGCATGAACTGCATATTCTTTTTTTACTAGATATCCAATAATCTTTTTTGTTTCCATGTTATTACTACCTAATTGTTCTATTTCTTTCACTACATATTCTTTAATTTGAGTAATAGTTATTTTATTATAGTCTTCTTTCCAATAAGAAGAAAAATGTGATTTTCCTGTGTTAGTTTTATCTACTAAATAACCATCATAAATTAAATCATAACTCATCATATTAGGAAAATAATTTAATAAAAAATTATATTGTTCTCTATTTTCTATTTGAACTACCCAACATTTTCCATCTTTTCTGCTTTTTAAATCTTCTATTGAATAAATTTCTTCCATAACTATATCATCTATTTTTACTATTGGTAAATTTGTTGTATTAGCACAATCATAGTATCCTTTTGGATATTTTTCAATACAATAATAATATTTAGCTATTCCTTTTGCTTCAGTATTGAATTTATTACATTCTTTAAAAAATTTATTAATCTTTTTAGCTTTATTATTTTTCCATTCCAAAGCTACTTTTCCATTTATCCAATCTTCTTTGGTGTATTTTGTTTCTTTCATAATTTAAGTTGTTTAGCTCTCATTAATCCACATTCAAGAATTAATGAGAAAGTTTTAAGATTTTAATAAAGAATCTACTCTTTTTAAAGCACTAATAAATCTACTTTCTTCATTCATAAAAGGAGTTAATTCATTTTTAATTTGAATAAGTTTATTTATTTCATTAACATTAGAAAGATAAACAATTCTTAACTCTAAATCTTTTAATATAGCTTGTATAGAATAGCCTTGATTATTTGTAATTAAATTAGTAGTAATATTAGCATCTTTACAAAACTTTTTATGTTCATTTTGTATATTTTTAAAATAAGCTAAAGTTCTAAATAACCAATTAATATCAGTACAAGTATCTATTCTAACTGTATTTTGAGATGTTTCAGGATTAGAAATAGCTCCAGTAAGTGTATATTTTAATTCAGATACTCCTAATTCTTTTAATCTTTCATCAATTTCATTAATCTTATTTTCTAATGCTAATTGTCTTCCTTTTTTACTGTTTAAATTAATTTTTGTGTTTACTGCTTTTACTATATTTGCCATAAATTTTTATTTTTTTTAATGTTTATAAATTGTAATCTTTAATAATTTTAAGTAATTTTTGTTTATATAAAGGGTCAGCGGCATAAATTTTAGCTAATAAATCTAAATATTGTTCTCTATTTAAACCTCTTGTGAAAGCTTCATCCCATAAAGCTCTGTCTATTACTGAACTCTCATAATCTACATAATTAGCATAACCCATTTGGCTACCTATATTAGTAGTTGTTCTTGATTGTGCAGAACGCATACCAAAAAGATTATTATTTTGTTTAAATAAAGCAGATTTAAAATTATTTGACTCTAAAACTGCTTGTGAATAAATTATGTCAGGAAATTTAAAATTCATCTCTTTAATCATACCTTTTAGTTTATCAGGATGAAAAGTATTTTCTTCTTCTTGTATTCTAAATGGTATTCTTTCTATTGTATGCACTACTCTTGGTGAAAGTGCTAAACTAAAACCTATGAATAATACAATAAAAATACTTAAAATATAAGTTTTTATTTGTATAGGCTCATAAGTTAAGTTGTTTCTATTATATTTGTAAATCATGTTTCTAATTTTTTTAATTGTTGTTGTAAATTAAATACTTTAATTTTTAATTTACCATATAAATCTTCTTTACCTGTATTACTTATTTCTTTTAAAACATTAATTTGAGCTTTTATTTTCTCTATTTGTGCAACTTTACTATTAACTCCTGCTATAAAATCAATAGATTCTGTACCTACAGCACCTTCACCAAAACTGTTTTCATATTCTTCTGCTCCTTGTTCTAATGTTTTCATATACTATCTTTTTTACAATATTTACAATCAGGGTAATGAATTATAAAATATGACCTATAATCAGAATTTCCTTTACCCATTAAATACTCATGATTTCTTATTGTATTAATTTGTAAAGTAGATGGTCTAAAATCTTCAGAACTACCTACTATTACTACAAGATACTCTTTTTGTTTTACTTTATTTTCACAACTACTTAAAAGCATTGTAATAAATAATATAATTGTTAATTTTTTCATTGTTTAATATTTAGTTAATTTAATTGTATCCCCAACTTTATATCCACATTTTGAATACCAATCTATATTAATACCAAAAGTTTCTATTTCATAAACACAATTACAACAATTATTTCCATCTTTTGAAGAAGAAACTATTATAAATTTATCTCCAAATAAATCCTTACAACTACTTAATCCTATAGATAGTAAAAGTATTAAAATTAGTTTTTTCATTGTTTAATCATTTAAAAACTTATAACTCATATATAAAGATTTATCTTCTTTTATAAATTTTTTAACTTCTTCTTCTGTTTTTAAAATAATTTCTCCATCTGTATAAGATTCTATAAGTTTTTGTGGGGTTGTCGCCATACATATAACATTATCCCACCCTAATTCTGTACTTATTAAATAATAAATTTTCATATTTTTAATGTTAATTGTTTAATGTAATCTTCTTTAGTTTCTGATTGTTCCCAAGTTTGATTTTCACTTGCAATGAACATACAACCAGCATCAAAAGCCTTTTCAATTTCTGGTATTAGTTCTATAGAATTTTCTATTAATTCTTCTATTAAATCTATTTGAGCATTTTGAGAATCACTTACATATATTCCATCATGGTGAGCTATTGGTTTATTTAAACTATCTTTTTTCTGTAATAATTTTGTACGATTTATAATTACGTATTCATCTTTATTCATACTTTCTCTGTTTTATCTATACTTTTAATCATTTAAACTACTAAAATTTTCAAAACTATAATCACTATATTTTTTTGAACCTGATATTCCAAAAGGAATAAGACCAAAAAACCATCTAAGAGAATACCCTATAGTTTTAGTTTCAGTATTATTAAATGTACATTTAGCTGTCCAAATAGAAAATCCGTATTCCATTTTAAATTTATCACCTTTTTTTACTTCTGAAATTTCTTTAAATTTTTTCATATTTTAATTGTATTTAACATTTCTTTAATCTATTTTAAAATAAGGTAATATAACATATTCAGCTTTAGGTAGCCAATTTCTACAAAATCTTAAATATGTTAGTCCTTCTTCCATTGACCTATAAGTAGTTTTATGATTTATATCTTCAAATAATTTTACTTGATTTTCTCTTTCTCTATCTATCCAAAATAATCTATACATAATTTTAGTTTTTTAATAAGTGGAGGTGAGGGGAATCGAACCCCTGTCTTGCTTAACATTAAATAAATCTTTTGTTTACAGTTTAGGATAATCCAAAGTTTAATCTTACCACTTTAGGATTCCAATAAAGAATTTAGGCTGACTAGAATTAACTAATCAAGCTCCACCATCTTATTTTGAGAAAATAAGAAAAACAAAATAGCAAATTAAGCGTAAGCTTCTTCTGTTACCAAGTTGTTTGCTACAACTCTGCTGTCTGCTGATGCGTAAGCACAAGCAGCTTTAGCTAATGATGATGTTAAATCGCCATTTGAAATAAATGCTTAATAGTTTATTTAAGAGAGGTCTATAAACATTCTCTCTACTGAAGATTTACCTAATAATTACCAATCTATACCAGTCACCCCCAATGTTTTAGTTTTTTATACTTTGTTTTAACAAATAATATACTACCCACCAGCTTTTAAAAATATTATTAAGTGTATATTTTTCTCTGTATGGGTCAGAAATATTCCAATAATTTATGAACGTATAAGCCATTAATACACCTGATAGGTATATTAGAAATAAAAATATTAATGTTGTTACCATAATTTTTTAATTTAATTTTTAAGTTGTTTGGGATGGAATCGAACCATCATTCCTACTGCCAAAAAGTAATGTCCTGCCCTTAGACGACCAAACAAAAAGGTTTTTATTACCTTAACATAGATTCAAGTTGCTTAATTGATTTACCTTTTAAGCCTTCTTTTTGCTTTTCCACAATAAGTTGCATAATTTCTTCGTTATGTTTTTTATCTTCAGCTTTTTGTTTAGCTTCTTCCATTTCATCGGATTTAGTTTGAAGTACATCTAATACTACATCAAATCTTAATTTAGCCGTTTTATCTTTTACACTTCTTTTAACTAAAAATGATTTTTTACCAGATTCTTCATACTTTTCTTGAAGTTCTATTGCAAGATTATCTAAATCTGCTAAAGATAAATCCCATAATTGTTCTGTTGATAACAAACCTTTAGCTGTTTGAAATCTTAATTTTTCTTTTGTTGCTTGTTTGAAATTTTCCATTTTTATTGTTTTTACAAATTTAATAATTAAAATTTAATTTTTATCACTCTTTTATGACTTCCTGATAATTTAACAATTAATTCATCTTTAACTGTTGCGTTAAAACCTAAACCAGATAATTGTTTATTAGAAGATTCTATCATAGTAGTATTACCTAATACTTCAAGAACTTTTCTGTGATTGGCTAATTCAGGAATAAGATTTTCAGCATGAAAACTTCTAATGCTTGTAGGACATTTAGCTCCTTCTAACATAAAGAAGTAATGTTTATTACCTACATTATTACCTTCCCAATGATTAGGAGATAAACATACAAGATTTACTTTATGAAATTGGTTAGTTTCAAGTCCATAGATTTCTTTAGAAACACCTATTCCATCTGATGCGGGTAAATTATGATTAATTCCAAATTTACCATCTTTTAATACAACTTCTGCTACTATTACATTTCCTGAAACAGCTTTATCATAAACATAAGTATATAATTCACCATCAAATTCTATTTCAAATTTAAATCCTTTAGAACCTCTTGCTGAAAATTGGTTTACCCAAAATTTATAAGTTCCATTTTTCATTTTAGACAAATCTTTGAAATAGATATTTTCAATTCCTATCTTGTTACCAGGATTAGTATTATCTAAATCTAATTGACCTGTCATAGATGTAAAACTATTGCCTCTATCTTTTCTAAATCCAGTAGAATATCCTATACTTTGGTTATCTGGTTGCAAACACCATAAATCTAAATCTGAGTGGTCTGTTCCACTCTCATTCCAAATCATGGAAGCTCTAAGTACACCTGTTACATTACCTCCTGCATCTTTAACAGCTTCTTTAATCATGGATTTACCTGCTAAGTTACCGTTATATGTCCAAGAATAATTATTATCCCATTTAAAAATACGTTTAGAATCTAGAATATTGGCTGTAGTAAGAGATACTAAATTACCTTCTTGCTGATTAGTTAAAAATACTTCTACAGAAGTGCAAGTAGGAAGAATGTCTGACATGAACTTTTCAATAGAAACTTCTTCTACTCTATCAAATTCACTTCTTTTGTGTCTTGTAGATGTAGATTTAACATTGTCAAACAAAGAAACTTTTTTGACTTTACCATCACCTGCATTTGCGTGTAAAATTTCAGATACTTTAATATCATCAATAGTAGCAAATCTTCTATTAAATGATTCTTCATACCCATTTTCTTCTACAAACTTTTGAGCTTCGGCTATTTGTTTTTTAGTAATAGGTGCTGTAGCTTTCATATAATTAGCTGGGTCAACTCTTTTATTCCATGCTTTACAAGCTTCATTAAGTTCTTTACCTTCTGCTAATTCAGTACATAAAACACCAATTAATTCATTTTTAAATTTAGCAAATGGAAGTTTGTAACTATTTACCCAACACCAATTATCTTTTTCAGATTTAGGTAATCCATCATATTGAATTTTTAATGGAAGAATTTGCTCAATTTTATACAAATGAGTTTGCCCATCTAACAAAGAACCTTGATTGATTAAATCTCTTACAAGCTTTAATGTATCTTCAGAAATTTCTTCCATTGCTCTTTGAAATACATTTTTAGCATCTCTGTATTCTCCCATTATAGCTTCTACAGATTTACCTGTCATATCTACATATTCTGTAGGAATGTCTAAATGCAAATGATAAAATTTTCGTATTTCATTTGGTTTTACTACTCCAAATTTTTCAGCTTCTTCTTTTGTATATCTTTTAACATTTTTAGCAATACCAAGTCTAAACTTAGAATTTGTTTTTTTACAAGATTCATAGTTTAAAGAATTAAGTTCGTTCCATGTTTCAAAAAATACATCTTGTATTTTAGCTTTTTTAATTTTTTCTGATATAGCTTTTGCAGAAAGGTAATAATCAGATTCTTCTACATTATCCCAAATAGTTGTTATTTTATTATCTTCATTTACAGAAATGATATTTCCATATCTTCTAATAAAATTTTTACACAAATTACAATTATGTTCTGAACTGTTGGGGTCTCTAAATACAGGGTCATTTTCAAATCCGTTAATATATAAATCAAAGACTTCATTCCCAGAAACACTACTTCTAAATAGCTTGCCAGTCATATTATTAAGATTTTCTTGTAATTGTTTTTGAAAATCTTTCATTGTATATTCTAACACCACTTCTTTCATAATTAGATTTTTTATAATTAAAAAAAAAAATTACAAGACTTTACCTATCTTGTATGAGAAAACTGTCCAGCTTTACAAGGAAGTTCACGATGTCCCTACAACATCTAACTTTTTCACCAGTTCTTAGTAGGATTAGGTGACAGTCTATCTTACATTGAGAAGAAATTAAATTTCTTATAATGAGAATTTGTTTAATCTACTATTTTACCTAAAACTATTCCAAATAAAAATCCAAATACTAAACCAAAATAGAATAGCATTGAATCATTATTTGTTACATGATAAGCTCCCTTATATTCAGATTGTTTATCAAATAAATATACTTTCTTATCTGTATTAATACTTAAAATAGTATCAAACTTTTGTGTTTCTTTTAATTTAACTACTTCAATAGGTAAATCAGATTTTTTAACAGTTTGTTGTTCACATGCGGTAAACATAAATATAACTAATAAGCTAAATAATAATAGTTTTTTCATAATTTATTAGTTTTCATTATCCCACACAATAGGATGAGAATAATTTTTTATTGTTTATAATATTGTATTAATTATTGTTTCTAAAATATAATATACTACAACAAATTGTTTTTGTTTTTGTTTTAATTTGAGAATACAAAAATAAAAAAGTTTCCCTCATATTTCTACAAGGAAAACTTTTAATAAATTTCTACATTATTATGGTGTAGGGATTTGCACGTTCTCTTTTGCTGTAAACTCTTTTGCAAATTCCTCAATAGGGAAATTTGTTGAAATAGAATCTAAACCAAATTCTGCCATTAATTGAGATTCAGAGGCATAAGAAGATGTGGAATGAAACAACTTAAATCTTGTTTCACCATTTGCATTTTCTGTTTTTGCAACTGAACAATCTTTTAAAAAGGAAAGAATTGTATCCCCTTTTTCAAAAGTTCCTTTAATGACTTCTGCTGTTTTAATACCAAAATACATGTTATTTGCTTTTGAACCTTTCAAAAAAGTAACAAATGGGTAACCATTTGCATTTTCTCTAAGTTCAGAAATTGCTGTAATCATACCTTTTTTCAATAGTTGTGTTAAGCTGATTGCTGCTAATTCATCTTTTTCCATAAAAATTTGTTTTTTTAATTTGTTAAATAATTATTAATTGTTTTGATTTTATTAGAAAAATCACCCCTGTTAATATACTTTTTGAGTGCATTATTAACCACGCACCAGTAACTTAATACTTTCTTTCCCTTGTTTGTATTTTTCCTCCATGACAAGCTACTACAATTCTTCCTCTTTTATGGGCTTCTCTTATAGCATAACCAATTCTACCTATTTTGTCAGCTACATCTAAAAGCCTTTTAACATTTTCTCTGCCAATAGTGGGTTGTTTCTGAAACTTTGTAATGTATTCTTGTGAAGGAATATATTTATATCTTCCATTAGGAAATACAATTAATCTTCCTTCTGCTTCTGCTCTTTGAATTGCTTGATTCATAATTATTTAATTTACTTGATAAACAAAATCTAATTCTAATAACTCTTGTTCAGCTTTTAAGTTTTCTAACTTATTGATTTCTAATTGGATATTTTCTTTTAGTTCATCAGAGCATGTATAAAAAGCTGCTCTCATTTCTTTCAGTAATTTAGCAGTTTCATCCATTTTAACAATATTTATAGGTTTAATGTCAATAAAAAATTGTATATTTGCGAAGCTACAAAGCCCTTCAAAATATACTAAAGCCCTTTCTAAGAATTAATCTGCATCTAAATCTAATTCATAAAATAAATATTCTTCTTGTTGTATTAAAGAATTTATTTCATTTTCAATATATAATTTAGCTGCTCCTGTTGCATTTTCTACTTCTCTTCTTAATGTAGATAGTTTTGTAATTATGTTTTTATATTCGTTGTACATACTATAATGTTAAATTTTTAATAAAATTCCATTTTTCCCTTATTAAAGGTCTTAAATTTACATGTAATGAAGTCATATATTTAATATCAGGAATAGATAATAACTCTATAATTGTAGGATTATTAGACCATCTATTATATTCTTCTTCAGAAGCAGGAGTTATTTGTTTTTCAACCATTTCTCTTAACTTTTTATACCCTGTACATTGTTTTTCATAAGGAAAATTAGGGTCATATAATCCATCACAATATTGATGACAAAATTCATTAAATGTTAGATTTTTCATAAATTTTATTTCTTTTTAATGTTTTTTTTTTTCTGAATCATTAAAATGTTTTGCTATTTTATACCAATTTATTTTACATAATAATTCTTCTTGTTTATCTGGATAACTATATGCAAAAAGAGGATTTTGTTTATTATCTATTACAACATATTCTTTAGTTTTATCGCCAATAACAATAAAACAAGCCATATTATTTAAACTTGGTAAGTTATTAGCGTTTTCTGTACGAATATAATTTGTATGAAATTTATCTATATACCATTTAAATTCTCCATGTTCAAAATATGGAATTTCTTTACTAAAATCTATCATAATAAATAAATTTAAAAAAGAAGGGGATTTTTATGTCCCCATTCTTTTTATTCTCAAACTACAATAATAAATTTATTAAAACAACTCTGCTTTTGTTGTTTCAAGAAAATCATACATATCTTTAAGCTCATTATAAGCTTCTTGAGCAGATGTAAGATTTACTTCAGCTTGTTTAACTTCTGTTTTAGCATTAACAAGATTTTGAACAAGATTTGAAGCATTAGAACCTTTAGCATTTTCAAGTTTTTGTGTAGCTGTTTTTACACTTGCTTCTGCTTTTTTAACTTCACCTTCTGCTGTAAGAAGTTTTCCTTTTAATGAAAGCAAACCTTGAGCAAAATTAAGTTCTGCTTGTTCTACATTCAAATTAAGTTGTTCTGCTGCAACTTCTGTTTCTGATTTAGAAATTCTTGTTTTGTAACTACTGTTGTTTTTAGCTTTTGTAGCCATTTTGTAATTGTTTTTGATTGTTAATTAAATAAATAGTTGAAATTTTTCAATAATAATAGGTTTTACAACTTTTTTAGGTTTTACAGAAGGATTAAATTTAATTTCTGCAAAAGTGTTATTTGTTATTGTAAAATCTACTTTAGGTTTTGTTTTAGTAATTTTAGGAATATAGATTTCGTTAGTAGTTCCTACTTCAGATGAAGAACTCAGCACCTTTTTTACACTATTTGTAGTTTGAGAAGCTTTTTTAATTAATTTTAAACTTGATAATGCATAATACCAACTATCATTTTTATCACTATAATTACCTTTTAATAAAGTAAAAAATTTTGGATGTCCTTGATGACCTTTAAAACTATTACTATGTCTTACAAGATAATTACATTCACCATTATTTTTTATACCTATAACAATACCTATTAAATTACCTGAATTTACTTCATCCCCTACTTCTATTTCTGAACTATAACATTCTTCTTTAGTTAAAGGATATTGTTTAAATTGAGCTTCATAAGCTTCTTTAGTACTTTTTATAAATGAGCCATCTTTTAATCTACCACTATCAATTAAAATACCTTTCCAAGATATAGTTAAATTTTCTGGCTTATCTATTGTTGTATTATATATTTTACCTTTTTTATCATTATCAAAATAACTAATACATTTAACATATTCAGGTATATTATTATTTAGTAATGAACGAGAAAATATTTCTGCTTCTTGTAATGTAGCAAACCATTTAACTAAATATTTTTCAAATACATGATTACCTATTGGATTGTTTTTAATAGCTGTTAAGCTTGAACTATTCTCATAACAATGACTTATTTCTCCTACAAATCCAATAGTTGATTTAGGTCTATGCTTTAAAGATTCATTATCTCCCATATAACCTTCTTTTATAAACACTACATAACTACCTACACTCCATTCTTTTACTTTGTTTTCCATATTATTAAAAGTTATTTCACAATTATTCTGACAATTAAAGACAGTTAAGGCATTTTAGAACCATTACCATAAAACGTTCCTGTTTTAGGTGTAGGTTTTTTAATGTCTTGAGAAATAATTACATTGCCATTATTAGAAGCAATATAAGTTTGATTAGTACCATTTCTGACGATTTTTTTGTTGTTTGACATAATTATTGTTTTTGTTTATTGATTAAAAATTTGTTTAAAAAATACAGATGTTTTTAATTTTAATAACCTTGTTAAATGTGTTTTAATTCTCATATATCAAGTTTTAAGTTTAATATATAATCTTCAAAAAACAAAGGTTTGTATGTTTCTTCATCTATTGACATAGCATCAATATATGCCGTATTCCATGTTTTTTGTAATACAGGAATTAAAGGAGTTGACTGAGATAAGATTTCTTTAAGAACTTTTATCATTGAATTATATCTATAATAATCTTCAGTTCTATTTGGATTAAAAGAATATTCATCTTTTTGTTTTTCTAACCCTTCTATCTTTTTTTCAAGAGCTGTACGATTTATGATTATGTATTCGTCTTTCATTTTAATATCTTGTTATATATCTATGTAAACTGTGCCAAACACTCCAACATCTTTCTTGATGTGTTTTTAATGACCAACCCTCCTCCCTCAAAGGATTTGATACAGAGTAATCAGTTATTGATGGAGGGAGTTTAGCCCTTACTCTAAAATCAATCATGTCCAATGATTTAGATTTTTGTATTTTTTCAATTTCATATAAAATACAGTCTTTTCTTTTTTCAAAAGATAAGATACACTTTAATACAAAATCTTCTTGGGGCTCTGTTATGTTTAATTTTTTTCTGTAATTTTCTAAGAGTTTAATCTCTCTTTTAAGTACAGGTTCAATTCCCATAAATTCATAAGTTGGAAAACTATTCATTGTAATAAATTATTTTAGGTTGTTGTTCTTTCCAAATTTTAAGTAATTCTTTTGTTGTATATAAAACTCCATCATATATTTTAAATTCAGTAGACCATTTCTTTTCAACAGTAGAATAGAAATATTGATTCTGGCACCATTCAGCAAACTCAATCATATCTTCTTTAGTGAATGAAAACATTTCTTGGGATTTATTATAACCTTTGAAAAATCCATAAATAACACCTCTATCAAATTGGGAATTATCAATATCTTTTGTTTCTTTTAAAGCTAAACCTTCTAAAACGTAGTTTTTGCTTACAACTTGAGGAATTTCAATGTTTGGATTATTACAAGCAATTACTTTTTTACAGTCTTTTAGATTATCCTTACCAAAAGTAGTTGTAACAATTCGTAATTCATTTTTGTAAGTGGTATTATCAATATAAGCTATTTTACCACTTGTATTTTCTATTTCCCCACTTGTATAATATTCAAAACCTTCTATTATTACTTTATCACAAAGTATACCTTTATCTTCTTTATTTTGTTTTAATAAGTATTTCATAATTAATGATTTAAATAATCTACTGTACAAGTTGTTGTAACTCTCATATTTCGATTAATTATTGTATTTCCTGTTTTGCAACTATCTAGTTAAACTTAGGTGCTATTCCTAATACTTAACACAGGCTTTTGATATACAATAAATATTACAACAACTTTGTCATTTAAGACATGTACAAGTAGATTAATGTTTTAAATTACTTTTTCGTAATCTTTATATTCCCCTTTACCTTTTAATATTCTATTGAATAATCTAGGTTGAGGTTTACCAAGATAAACTAACCATTTATATCTTTTTTCACCTTCTAGTTTTTCTCTTATCTGCATATTTGATAATATACTTCTATATTCCCAAATAATAGCTTCTATAGGAGTTAAATCTTTTGGCTTTGTCCAATTACTAATAGGATTAATCTCTCTATGAATTTTATCCATAAAAAATTCTAATTTTTCAGGTTTGCATTTCATTATAATATTAAACATATCATTTGCAATATAAGTTAGAGTATCCTTAGATGTTAAATTATAATCATAACCACATCTAATTGCCCAAATCATTTTCAATCCTTCAAAAAATCCCTTTTCTCTATTAGGTATATTGTATTGTCCCTTACAATAAAGAACAATATGCTTTTGAAATTTTTCTAATGTTATCATATTACAGTAGATTAATGTTTTTATTTGTTTAAATTTCTTAAAAATTGTTTAGCTTCAATCAATCTTTTAGCCTTTTCCAAACCTTTATCATCAAATTTTTCTATATAAGCTCTAAACAAAGATTCATCAAATTGTTTAAACTCTTTAGCATTAGGTTTGGCGTACCTACGATTAACTTGAGATTCTTGCCATTCTTTTTGTCTTTTAGGTTCAAGAACTTCTTTATTGTAAATTTCTTCAATTTCTCTTCCTGTTAATTCTTCATAGTTATTTGCTACAGTAAACATTTTATCTTTTGTTGCTGTATTAGAGAAATATTTATTAAATAAAGCAGTTCTATTTAATAAATTTGATTCATCATTCCACCATTTTAATGCTAATCGTCTTGTTGATACAGTTTCATTTGTGTTCTGTTCCATATTATTTGTTGTTTAATTTGTTTAATAATAAAAAATACAAGCGTGTTCAACCTTAATAACTTTGTTAATGGAAGCTGTGAGTGGTTTCATGTACAGCCAGAACTCACCTAACTGTCCTCGTTGATATTTCTACCAAATACTGTTTTACATGGATTAACCTTTTACGCTAATTAACAACATAAGTCCCCTCTTTAAACCATTAGGTACTTGTATTTAATCAGTTTTAAGTGTTTAAAGTCAATATGATTAGCACTTTGACTATCAACTGTATGCAAATATAAGTTGTTACTGGTCAATCTCACCAGTCGCACAATGTTGTTATTAACTATTAGTTTTCCTAATGTAACTCAACAACTACTATACATCTATTACTAGATGCAAGGCATTTTAACATTGCTAGGGCTTACGACCTATGATATTCTTTTTTGCAATTCAAATGCTGCCTCCTACAATACTTACTTAGATTGTATACAACAGGAGAATGGGAATTTCACCTCACTTATGCCATTACAGCATTTAGATTAATTCTCTCCCGACTTACGTATTTTCAGTATGTATTTACAATTTCCACCAAGAAAGTTCTAATTAACTTACAATATTAATATTGGTGTAATATGTTACAGATTATTAAGTTTTTGTGAGATTTGGTACAAACTACATTACTATCTGTGTCATAATGCGTAAACTCCCCATTGTTAGCTCTCACTTGCTCCATTGCAACTATTAGTACAAGGCTCTGTAGGTTTTCAGCAATGATTGTAATATTATAACATTTGCAACTGCTATAATAACCCTACTCAGCACATCTATAAATATTAAATGTAGGTTGTTAGTTCTACCGCCAACGGATAACTCCAATGGTAAATAACTACATTAACAACACTACATTTTTACTAAAACCTTTTGATTGTATAAAATATTATTATTCTAATTATTTAATAATAAATTATACGCTAATAGTTTACTTTATAGGATTTGAACCTATCTGCATTAATTAGATGCATACCAAATAAAAAGTAATTACTACTAGCTATCAAAAGTAACCAGCTAAATGTTTGGTTTAACAATAACCTTTTAAAGAATACAGGTTGTTATACTTACCTCGTAAGTTCACAGGGTTTTCTTTTTAATACTGACACGTATATCAGCACCCATTTAACAACACTGTATTCTACTCAATAGATTTTCTCTATTGAAACTTGTAATATTGAATTTCATGCAACTCATTTATTTCAACCCAGCAGGTTGCATCCCAGGTTCTTTTATAGAATATTATTCTTAGCTCAACATTACAAGAGGTTTCAACTTTTTACAGTCTAAGATTTTACTTCAAAATGTTCTTTGAGTTCTTCAAAAAGTAATTTTACATTTTCATTATCTAGTTGAATATGGGAATAATTTTCATTTTCATTTAGAAATGTAATTTGTAAACTTGTACCTCTTTTAGTACCTCCCCAAAAACGAGTTAATGAAACATCAACTTCTTTATAATCAGAAGTCATACTTCCATCTTTTCTAGGTATTTCTATTTTACCTTTTAATGTTTTTAATTCTGTACTCATAATATATAATCAGTTTACTACATGATTAGGTAGGTTTTAGTTAATTAATTGTGTTTTACAGCAGAAACTATATCTACGTTTATTCAATTATTATATCGAATATAATAATCTACTATTTGTTTCTTCAATGATATAGAACTATGCTGTCCTCAACAACTTGAAAAGTTATTTTAGTTTTTGGTTAAATCTTTTAATTTTTAACTCTATACCTTTTTTATGACCATAGTTTACAGAGATAACCTCTCCCCAAACTTTTTTACCATTTTCAATAAAGTACATTTTAGAGCCTAAGTCAGGTTGACCTATTTTTCTCCAAGTTTCGGAATCAAATATTCTTTTAGCCATTAATAGAAAGTTTTAAAATTGAATTGTGGTTTGTTGATGTTGATTATCGCCCTTCATAATTTGGGGATTTAATTAAAATTAGCTCTTTGATATTATCTCCAGGACAACTAAAAGATTGTTATAATATATCTGTTTCAATATCAGTTATACTAACTTCTAAGTCAATATTTTCCATATCTAATGCTTGTGTAGCATTATGTGGACAGGTATTCTGTACTTTTTGATTATTTCTAATAATCATTTTTAATACATTGCGTAAATGATTCACGTCCATTAAATTAACGTCAATCATTCGTCCATTTTTCATACGCCAATAGACTTTATTTGTATTTCCAGATGTAGCCATATACTGTTCCTTTATTTCGTTTACATACTTTTGATATTGATCCATTTTTAAACCCTAATTCTTTTGCTGCTTGTGTTGCTGATTTCCATTCTCTAATAAAATTACCTTCTAAATCATATTGGATAATAGGTTTTGATTTTTGTTCAGATACTAGTTGTTTATTAGCTTCTGTCATACCTTTTCCTATATTACCTAATCTGATTTTTTCTTTAGTTTCATCACTTAGTACTTTATTTTTAGCAACAATAGACATTTTGTTAAGAGTTTCTTGAGAATAACTTTTTCTTTGTTGTCTATATAAAGCTTTAGTTTTTTCAGAATGTTTAAATCCTATTTGACCATCACCTCCTAATGTTAAATTATATCCGTTATTAAATGAATCAAACATTTGTATAAAATGTTTTTCTTTTTCATTTAGTAATAGATTTAATTCAACAATAGGTAATAATGGAGATTCAAATAAAACTTCATACTCAAAAGATTCTAATCCATATTTTCTAACAGCACTATAAAACTTAGTTTTTAATACTTTAGAATTACAAAGATGTTCTCTTTTTCTTGCTTTAGGATTTATTGTTTTACCAATATAATGTTTTCCTGATGGGCTTGTGTATTTGTATATTATTCCTTTTTTCATATTGCAAATATAATAAATAATATCTAAATAATTAAGAATCATGCAAAAAGGTGATTTACGTCCATTAAGTCAACATCTATTAACTTACCATTACGCATTTTCCAGTAAACAGGTTTATTATTCATTGTCACGAGCTTTGATTCTAAAACCTGCTAATCCGTTAAAAGATTTAGGAATATATTCTGTAAATTCTGACGTTAAATCAAATCCTCTAGAATCTACACTTATCCTTAATGATGCTCTTAATCCGTATGCATTTTCTGTTTTTAAAGCTCTAATGTGAACTTCATTTGTACTTTCATTTAAAATGATTTCCATTGTGTTGTTTTTAAAGATTGATTCCATCTTGTTTTGCATATTATTACAACATGCCTGTTGCTTTTTAAATTAATACTAACTCTGCCTAAGTTAGTTAAATACCTCTAAGAGTCAAATGAGATTATTTACTCAAATATTGAAATACTAATTGAGTAAAATATTGTTGAGAATCTTCTTTTTGCCATATAACTTCTCCATTATCTATTCTAAATAATGGTTTAGAATTATGACTTCTCCAAGTTCCTGACTTTTGAATAATTCCCTTTACTTCTAATAAGGAAGATAATTCAATAATATCAAAACCTTGATTTAAAAATATTCCAAATTCCTTAAATAGCTTGTTAGCTTGTTCAAAAGTTGGAACGTTCATTGAAAGAATCTGCTGTGCTATTCCTTTTAGGATTACAGCTTGTTGTTGTTGGTTGTAGTTTGACATAACTGTTGTTTTTAAGTGAATGAATAAAAAATGAAGGTTTATAGATTACCTACAACTAATAGTTTTAAATTAATCCAAAATCTTCTGGATTATTTAACACTGTTTGACACATATCATCAAATGTTTCTTGAGCATTTTTATTTATTTCAAATATTTGCTCATCTGATAAATACGGTTTTACAATATCAAGTACAGCTTTTACATCTTCAGGCTGTACAGACCTTCCACAAATTTGTGCTATGAAAGCATGTTCAAATTCTAACATAAAATGATTATTTAATTTTACAACACACTTTAATATAGGTAGTGTTGAACACCTAATTTGAATAGTTTACTCTATTTTCTGTTTCGATGCTCAATTACATCATCATCAGTATGAACAATAGTCCATAGACAGAATTGAAAAACAATGACACATACTACTATTATAAGATTAATTACTTCTTATTAGACTATAGTAGAACCTATTCACACTTTCTCAAGGTGTTTTCAGTTAATTAAGATTGAGATTCTTAATCTGTACATTCTGTGCCACTGTTTTTCAATAGTATATATAAGGAATATACCAATACCGCTGATTTCACTCGTAGTCTACAGCTTAACCACAAGTCCCTATCCTTTGCTCTTTATTTACTACATTAAGAACATACTTTCAGGTAATTTTTAATTTTACATTTTAAATTTTAGACAATCACTATCACACACCTTAATTGATGTTTATAGTCTTGAATAGAATCCAATAAGTGTAGCAGTAATTACACTATATTGTTTTAGATAATTGTATGCCTACAACTAAATGATTTGTAGGACAATTACCTACTATTTGCCGCATTAGTATAATTTTGCGGCTGTGTTTTACACCTAAAACTTTGATATTATAAGCGTGGGCTGCTCAGACAAATATAGTTATAAAACTACCGACTGTGAGGCTATACTCCTCATTATCAAAGAAACTGGTGTCCTCAACATCTTGGAAAGAGTTAAGTTTTTTTAAATAAACTACACTTGCCCTGCCAATATAACTGGTTTTATTGCAAGTTGAATTTCGACCTTATTGTCGGTTATATAAAGCCAAAAATTTGCTTTTTAGGGCTATTTTTTGTTAGTATTGGAATATATTGGGGTGGAATCTGCTATTTTGTCATACATTTATCTGTCAAAATGTCATATTATGACATAATAACATGACAAAATGTCATATAAGAAATAGGTCAAGATGTCATGTATTTGGAAATATCAAATAAATTATGTAAATCCTGAAAATATCAGTATATACGCAGAATAAACCAATTTTTATGACAAAAAAGAATAAATACAAGATTAAAAACAAAGAAATAGCTAAATGGTTTGGTTATTCTTCAGAAAGAAGTTATCCTCAGCTAAAGCACAAATGGAAAAAGGAATTAATCAATTAATTCAACATATAATATGCAACGCTTACAGCCTAAAAACCTATTTATACTCGCTGTAACGAGTGTAAAAAGAGAGACTACATTGCTGCAATCTCCCTTTAAACCCAATCTACTATTATTCCTCCCAAGATGAAACTATATGCTTACTATTAAAGCGTATATTCTTTACAAAATTATCTTCAATTTTACCTGAATGTCCTTCTGTAGTGTTTCCGTAAGCATCATATTTGGTAAATGCACCATTATTTCTAATGGTTATTCCTGTACATAAATGATAAACATAAATAGTTTCATTATGTGTATAAGATTCTTTTTTCATTTATTGTTAAATTTGGTTAATTAATGTGTTTTACAGCAGAAACTATAATAGGATTATAGAACTATGCTGTCCTCAACAACTTGAAAAGTTATTTAAGTTTTTAATTTAGGAATTTTAAAAAGCTCCTCCAAAATCATCCTTCATATAAGAAGATTCTTTCTTTGGTCTTTTTCCTTCAACAATTGTTGCTGTGTGTTGAATAACATAGGATTGACTGAAGCCATCCCTTTTAATTTTTGCTTTTTTGGACATGTTGATGTATTTAAATGGTTAAAAAAAATATATAGAAAGTGTTTCCCAAATAATAATAAGAAGGAAATCACTTAAAATAGCATTGTAATGTACACCTGTATTATGTTTCAGCGTATTTTTACTGTAGACCTTTTTGTCTACAAAAACAGGAATTTGTAGACCTTTTTGTCTACTGCATTTGGAATTCTCAGTTATTTTACTTATATTCACATTATGAATACAGTAGAAAAAAGAAAAATACAATCAAAAGTGATTGCTGACCAATATGCAAATATTGAAACAGGTGAACTATTGACATCAGAAATAAATAATAAGATTTCTATCACTCTAAAAGAGAATACAAATCATTTCATTATTAATTCAGATGAATATGTAGTATTTGATGCAGATGCTATTTATTACCTCACTGCACATTTATCAAGCACTGATAGAGGTAAAATAATGACAATAGCAAATATGGTAAAAGGAGATTGCTCTGTAGTATGTCAAAACAATAATCATCCTCATACACCTGAAACATTATCTATAACATTTGATATGCACATAGACAAATGGTATACTTTTGTAAGAAAAATGGTAAAACAAAACATATTAGCTTATTGTGTTTGCGCTCCTTCAGGATATTTACAGAAGATTTATATGTTAAATCCCTATATAGCAAGAAAAAGAAAAACAATAAACTGTGAATTGAACCATTTCTTTACAGATATAACAAAACAAGGAAAGATAGAAGAATAAAAAAGAAAGCACCACAATTAAGTGATGCTCTCTAACCAAAATCCCACGAAGTGTTACAGTCTATCAGCCTTTCATCATTGCAGTTCTTACACTTGCAAGGTAATTGGCTACCGCATTTGCAGCATGTTCAGGAGCTGTTGTAATGATGTCTAAATCATTGGTGTTAACAGGAACTTCTCTGTCAAACAAGGCTTTACTCACTTTAGCCAAACCTCTGAGATTGCTACCATCTTTTTCATGGTATTGCAATTCGTCATTTTGGTCTTTGTAAGTGGTTTTACCTGCAATACGCTGTTCAACTTTAACCTGCACATAGCTGTCTTCAGTGATTCTCTTAGACAACAGCTTCCAAAAGTTCTCTGCTGCCCAAATTTCTACAATTTCACCATCAGGTTGACAAAGTGTTAACACTTCATCCCCATTTTTAGCTGTCGTGGTTGACATTAAATGTGCAACAAAGCTCTTTTCTTTAGGAGCATTTTCTTTGATTTGAGCATTTTCTTTGATTTGAGCATTTTCCAAAGGTTTGCTCTCAACCTTTGGTTCTTCAGTAAGTAAATCTGCCATGATAATTGTTTTTTGGCGTTAAAAAATGATGTTTTGTGATGTAGGGCGTATAGCCAACACACCTTTTTGAAGGTAGGGGTTATATGAGAGGAAGATTTAATATGTATACACATAATTAATTTCTGATATAATAGAATGTCAGGTTTTATTTACATAATCAATTTCCAAATTTAAAATAATAGGGGCTATGAATTATTTTATTTCTTATATAGGGGGCTATTTCCTATTAAATTATTTCTATGGGGGAATACATTAACATGTTTTAACGTATTATGTTGTTTTTATTTATTATTATTGCTTAGTGAAAATATTTAAATAAAGAAATGTTAAAATGAAACCAGATTTTTCAGCTTTTGAAGAAAATTTAGAAGTTAAATACTCTAAATCTTTAAAAGAAGCAGTTGAACAAATTAACAAAGAGTATAGAGAATTTGTTAAAACTCTGTCTTGGAATATGAGATTTAGGTTATGGTTATGTAATCTATTATTTAAAAATAAACCTTTGCTTAAATAAATTATATTTGTATTATTAAAAATTAAAAAATAATGATAAAGAAAGAAATTACAAGGGATGCTTTTATAGCAAGAATTAATTATCTTACAAGAGATGATAAAAGACAAGATATAGATAAGCACTATATTTTAAAAGGTGGCAGAGGGTTTGTTAACATTAGTCAGAAAATGTGGAGTGAAGAATTAAATAGCACACTAAATCAGCTTGGATTAGTTTTAAATACAAAAGATTTAGGTGTCGTTAAAGATGAACCAATATCTTTAAAGATGGGTTATCAAGTTCAAAAACTATTTATTAGTGGAATTGGGGGGCTTGAAATACAGTACGATAAAAAATTTGATGAAGGTGTTAGTAGAGAACTTGATCAAAATATAATTAGAGGTTTACCAGAATGTAGTTATGAAGGTGAATTATTTAATGAAGAAAAATCTTTAGGTTTTGTAACATCTTTAATGCTTGCTCCATATCAAAATATTACAGAACTTGTAGATAATATTAAAATTACTATAAGTAGACATAAAACAGATATAGATGAACTTCTTAAAGAATTAAATAATATTGAATTAAATTAAAAAGAAATGAAAAAATTTAGAAAGAAACCTGTAGTAATTGAAGCTAAACAATGGTTTAAAATGGGTGATTTAGATGTAGTTGTAGAAGTTCCACAATATTTAAATCAAGTTACTAATAGACAGGTTTGTGGATGGGTGGAGACTTTAGAAGGTGGTCATATTGTAATACCTGGAGATTGGATTATTAAAGGGGTTAGTGGAGAATTTTATCCTTGTAAAAATGATATATTTGAAAAAACTTATGAACCTGTAAATGATTAATTATGAATACAGAAATAGATAATAAACCATTTGAGAGAGGTAGGAATTTAAATTATTTACAGATAGTTGATGGTAGTCAATATTACACTGATTTAGGTCAAATACATTTAAGTTTACAAATGTTACAATTACATTGTAAAGCAAAAGAAGAATTTATAAGTAATATTCAAGCAAATGAAAATTATGAAATATTACACACTTCATCACTACAAAAAGATATTGAGTATATATTAAAAGGTATTAAAAATACAATAGAACAAGGTTATAAAATGTATAATTCAAATCTAAATACTTTAGAACCTGTTTAATAATTACTTTAGTTTAGGATTTATAGATAAAAGAGGTTGGAAATACAAAGTTAAAATAATTAAGTAATGTATAAATTTAAATTAGAACTACCAATGTCTGATTTAGTCTCAAGACTAATGAAAGAACACTTAAATAATAAAGATTTAAAAAGTTCTGAATATCAACAATGGGAAGCAGCTTTTCAATACTATAATACTAACAGTGGATATGTGAAAAGAATGGGATGCAGACCTTGTTATGGAGTTGTTTATAAATATTTAAAAGATAAAGGATTAATAGAAAATTCAACTAATTTTTCAACATTTGAAACTCCTGAATCTAAAATATTTCCGAATACCCCACCATCATTAAAAATATCTTTAAAAGATAAATTCTTAAAGTGGTTAGGTCTATAGATAAAAGAGGATATAAGTATAAAGTAAAAATAGTATGAATAACACAGAAACACTAAAAGAAAGGCTAATAGAAGGTTATAATGATGTACAGCTAAATAAACCCTGTAAGGAATGGTTTAGCTCTTATAATGATAAATGTGCTTATATATTAGGAAGAAGTAAAGCTATGGATGGAGAAGTTATTACAGATGAATTAGCTCTGGAGTTAGTTAGTAAACTATGAATTTTATAATTCCTTTGGTTATATACCCTTTTGATGTGATGTTTTCTTTAGGAGAAACAGATGAACAACTAAAGAAACAATTTAAAAAATATAATATAGAGGAATCTAATTATTTTGAATATGAATTACAAAAAGGTAGGTGCAGTCAATTTAAAACAGGACAGGTAATTGTAAGGCTAAAACATAAACCTAAGACAATTAATGATTTAGCTTGCTTACAACATGAAATATATCATGCTGTAAATTATATTCTTTCTTTTATAGGAATAAAATACTCAGATGATTCTGAAGAAGCTTATGCTTATCTTATTACATATTTAACAGAACAATGTTATAAAAAACTAAAGGTATCTATTTGTTAGATACCTTTTTAGTTTATATAATATACATTATTTTCATATTATTTCTTAAAATATGTTAAATATTTGGAATTATAAATTATTATATATATAATTACAACCATGAAAGCTATTTCAATACCATATAAAACAGAGAATAAACTAGACTTTATTAAGGTTTATGTACAGATAATTGCTGCTTTAAAAGGTATGAAACTATCTGATACAGATGTATTAGTTATAGCTAGATTTATTTTAGATGGTTATAATGACATTACAAAAGAGAGTTTAGTTACTAATAAGATTAGAAAGAATATGCAAGGAGTAAATAATATGCTTTCTGATTTAAGGAAATTAGGTGTATTAGTTAGAAATAATCTTAAACAAGAAGAATTAGCTCCTGAGTTTAATCTCACTAATCTCTTTAATGCTGTAAATGAATTGGAACTTAGGATTAAATTAGATAATAAGTAATGTTAGGAAACATAGGATATATCAATAGGGAGACTTCTAAGGAATTAAATATTCCTCTACAAACAGTAGATAGGGTAGTTACTCAATATTTTAAGGAGTTTGCCAGAATGATAAATCATAATCCTAATTCTAAGCTTAAACTTCCTAAAATAGGTAATTTTGAAATGAGAATGACTAAAGCTAAATCTTTAGCTCATTATTACATTAAAAGACTAAGACACCTTAGAACATTAGAAGAAAGAAACACCACCTTAGAAAAAGATTATGAATCTAAATTAAGAGCTTTATGGTGTCAAATAGAGGAACATAGAAAACAAATTATTAGTAGATATGTAGTTTGGAATAACTATCTCATTAAAACTTATGGAGATAAAGCACAAATTAAATATAATTATCACTTATTTACATGGAAATTTTTAGAAAATGAGTAAGTTTTTAGAATATGTTAATATGATTAAAGAAGGTTTACCTAATACATCACAAGTATTAGAAGGACTAATTAATAATATCAAAGAAGAATTTGGAACTCTTTCTGAAGAAGAACAAGCTGAAATATTAAGAAGAAGATTAATATGTAAATCATGTCCACTATCTTCACAAAATCTCTTTAAAGATGATACAGCTTATAGAAAACTATATAATAAACCATTTCAATCAGAGAGAAAAGATGAAGATTTTTGTGGGATATGTTCTTGTCCTTTAAAAACAAGAACTTCATCTCTGTCTTCAGATTGTGGATTATCTGTATATAATAAAAAACATCCTGAAAATATTCAACCTTTAAAATGGGAAAAATTTAAATAAAACAAATGTTAGTAAAACCAGAAAATCTAAAAGAAAAATCACCTGCTGAATTAAAAGAGCAGAGAGCTTATGCAGTTAAAAAACTCCTGGAAGCATTTTATCTATACCCTGATGTGCCTATTGCAACTATTGTAAAACAAATATTTAGGTCTTCAGGTAAAGAAATAATTATTTGGGATGAAATTACAAACACTAAGAAAGTAGTTTTTGATGACCCTTATCATTGGAAAGATGCTAAATCAGCTAAAAAAATAGAGGAATATTTAAGAGATTTAAAATCCTGTCCTCCTAATATTTGGCTTTCTGATGATGATTGTATAACATGTGAAGACACAGAATAAATATGGAAAAACTAAATGAATATATTCTTTCTATATTAAAAGAAAGAAATGAAATCTTTTTAAAAGCTCAAAGTCCTACTCTCGGACTTACTTCTGAAATATTTAGAGCTAATAGTATTACACACGGATTGAATATTTTATTAGATTATTATGAGCAAAATAACATTCCAACAGGTTTTATCCCCACAGGATTTAAAGAAGAAAGGGAAAAATATAAATTTCTCATAAACAAATTTAACACCGCAGAGGTACAAGAACAAATTAAACCAATTATAGAAAAACTACAAAATGAAAAAAAGCTATAAATTTGATACTGCATTAGGGATTATAAAAGCTGAATGTGCAGGAATTAGAGCCTCTGATTTAGATGAGCATGATAAATTAGAAAAAATGGATTTACCTAATGGTACTCCAAATCTTGTATTTGAGTCTTCTAAAGTTATTATAGACCTAAGTATGTCACCTATAAAACAAGCTGTAGAAAATGAAATTGCCCTATATTCTGAAGATAATATGGTAAAAGTAACAGAGATACTATTCTTTGATGATTCTACTATCAACCTTTTAATTCCTTTTGATGAATTTGAAAAATTCTTTTTTGATTATAAAAGAGTAGTTTTTAGTTAATTATGGCTACAAAGAATAAATTTATAAACCCTGAATTAGAGTGGGCTGAAGAGCAACTAGAAAGTTGGAAAGCTTATGTATCTGCTAATCCATTTGAGAAAATGGAAGACAGGGTAAAATGGAAAGAAACGAAAGCAGGGGGAATGTTACCTATAGTAATAGCATCTATTGAATCTCAACAAAAAAATATAAGGGATACTATGAAAGATTACTTGGCATTACTAGAAGTTGTAGATAGATTAAGACAACAAGAAGCTAAAAAAGAACTCAGGAAAGGGTTCAATAATAAAAATGTATTAGACGATGATAATTAACTCTAATGAACTTTTGATAAACATGAAAAGAACTCCTGATGAAGATTCACAGGAGTTTTCTTTATTTTGGAAAAATGAGAGAGATAAATGTAAATATGGTATTTATATTGACCAAACATTTATTTCTGGATTTCTTTATTACCACCTTAACTTTTTTAAATGTCAATTAGATGTTCTAGATAATGGTAGAATTGTAAGAAAATTAGCTAATCCCTATCTTAGGGATAATGAATGGCTTATTGATTCCTACATAAGAGAAGCAGAAAAAGCTAAAAAAGGATTATGTATATTAGGGTCAAGAAGGCTTGCAAAATCGGTTTATGAATCTTCCTATATATCTCATAGAGCTACTTTTTTTAAAGGTACTCAAAATGTAATTGCAGGTCTTAATGACCCAGATATAAAAGTTATTACAGACCTTGTTGATGAAGCTCTTATTAATCTACCTATAGCATTTAAACAAGGGAGAGTAGAAGATAATTGGAAAAGACAAGTAACTCTTGGAGAAAAAACACCTTCTGGAGAGAGATTTCCCTGGAGTTCTATACCTATTAGAAACTTAGATGGTGGTAAAAATACAGAAGCTCTAGCAGGTTTATCCCCTTTTTCTATGGTGATAGATGAGATAGGTAAAGGAGATTGGTTAAAAGCTTTTTCTGCTGCTATTCCAGGTTTTGCTACTCCTTATGGATGGCGTTGTTCCCCATTAGCTTTTGGTACATCAGGAGACATGGAAAAAGCTCAAGATGCTAAAAAAGTATTTGATAGCCCAGAAGCATATAACTTCCTAGCTGTAGAAGTTCCTGACGAACCTTCTAAAAAAACTTCTGTCTTTATTTCTGGACACTATGCTCATGATTTTCCAAAAGATGATATGCCTCTTTCTGCATATTTAAAAACTTCTAACACTCCTAATCTTTCAAAGATTAATATAAAAGTAACTAATTTTGAAAGAGCAGAATCAATGATTAATGAAGAAAGAGACCAAGCAAGAAAATCAGATGATAGCTCTGCTCTTTTGAAATTAACAATGTACCACCCTAAAAACAGGTCAGAATTATTCTTAACAGATTCTAATAATAATTTCCCTGTAGAAGCAGCTAAAGCCCTAAAAGAAAAACTGTTACAAAATTATGACCCTGTATGTGTAGATTTCTATAGAGAATTAGATGGTAAACCTAATTGGAAATATTCTGATTTAAAACCAATTATGAATTACCCTGTTAAACCTTCTGATGATAAATTAGCTCCTTGTGTAATGTATGAACCCCCTATAAAAACATTACCTTACGGTACATATATTATAGGTATAGACCCATTTGAAGAAGATTCATCTTCAGATAAAATAAATTCATTGGGTTCTTTTTATGTATTTAAAAGAATGCACTCCCCATTTGAACCCTATCAAGATTCTATAGTGTTATCTTATGCAGGGAGACCTAAAACAGTTTCGGAATTTAATGAATTAGTTTTAATGGTTACAGAATATTATGGAGCTATAGCATTACCAGAGAATGAAAACAAAACCTTAATACAACACTTCTTTGCTAAACAAAAAGCTCATCTCTTAGCAGATACATTACAATTAGCTAAGGTTATTTCACCTACATCTAGGACAGAAAGAACAAAAGGATTGGCAGCTACAACACCAAATCAAAGATATGGAATGTCAAGAGCTTATCAATATACTAAAGAAGAAATAGAAGCAACAGATGAATTTGGTAATATGTGCTCTTCTTTAGGTATTAATAGAATTCCCGACCCAATGCTTTTAGAGGAAATGATACAATACAGAGGTAAAACTTCTGCTTCAAGAGGTATTCATGACATCAACTGTGATCGAATTGTCGCACTTTATCACGCTTTAATACTTAAATACTATTATGACCAAGAATTTCCATTAGAATTTACAACTAAAAAAGAGGAAGATGAAAATAAACCTAAAAAGAAATATGTTCCTCAAAATGTAGCTTTTACAGGTAAAAGTAAAAACCAATACAGAACACCTCCTACATGGTTAGCTCGTAAATAATTCTTATAATCTAAACAGGTTATGTTTTTAAAACAGTTAGATTATTTTAATATATTGGACTCTTCCAATATAAAAAAATGCTATTAAATACCTCTAATTATTATCAATCAGGAATACCTCCGCAACAAATACCTTTAAAAGAAAAGCTAAAGGATAAAGATGCTTGGGGATATTCTAAATGGCAAAAAGATTGTATGAATGCCTTTGAAGCCATAGGTAGACAACAATTTTATAGAAACCTAAGATTAAAAACTAATTACGAAATAGTTTCAGGAGAATTTAAAATTGAACACTATATAGATAGAACAGATTTCTATGATAGTGCTTCTGCCTATGCACAAGAATTAAATATACCTAACTACCTCCAACATTATGATATTACAGCAAGGGGATTAAATGTATTGGAAGGAGAATTTCTTAAAAAACCTTTCCTGTTTAAAGTGAGGGCTTATGATGAAGACTCTGTAAATGAAATGGTTGAAGCTAAAACAGAAATGCTTCAAGGTTATTTTAAAGCCAAAATACAGCAAGGAGTCCTAAATAAAATAAGAGCTACAGGTTTTGACCCAGATGTTACAGAGTTTCAAAATGAAGAAGAACAACAAGCATACGAAGAACAATTAGCTCAATTACAACAACAATTTACTCCAGAAGGAATTGAAAAATATTTTAGATATGACTTTCAAACCTCAGCAGAAAAATGGGGAAATTTTGTAATAAACTTTGACAGACAAAGATTTAATCTCAAGGAATTAGATAGAATACAGTTTAGAGATATGCTCATTGTAGATAGAGCATTTAGACATTTCTATCTTACCCCAACAGGATATAATATAGAATGGTGGAATCCAATAGAAACCTTTTATCAACTTTCCCCTAATTTAAGATATATAGAAGATGGAGATTATGTAGGTAGAATTGGGTATATGACCAAATCTCAAGTGTTAGACAGATTTGGTTGGAAAATGCACGAAGAACAACAAAAAGCTTTATATCCCTATCATAAAAAAGATGGTAGTGATGATTCTACAGTTTTAGGGGAATTTTTTAAAGCTACATTAATGCCTTGGGATGGTTTTAGAGACTATGCTAATCAGGTATCTATTACAGGTTCTGACCCTTATACAGGAAGACCTCTATCTAATATACCATCTTTAGACCTTATTTTAAACCAAGACACTAATCCTTATAACCTCTCTGAATATGTATTAGTTACGGAGGTTTATTGGAAATCCCAACACAGAATAGGTAAACTAAATTATATTGACCATGAAACAGGAGAAGTTGTCTCTACATTAGTAGATGAAACCTTCCAACCAAAACTATTTGGTATAAAAGAAGTAAAGGTAAAAGAAGATGTAAATACAAAAGAACCTAATACAATTGTATGGAGTTGGAAAACCCAAACATGGAAAGGTATTAAAATAAACGCTAACCACTCTAATGAAACTCTTCATGGATATGATGGTATTTATTTAGATATGGAACCTTGTGAATTTGAATTTAGGTCAGATTATGATATATACAGGTCTAAATTACCTGTTTGTGGACAAATATTCTCTAATATAAATTCAAGGTCTTCTTCTTATGTAGACCTAATGAAACCTTATCAAATATTTGTAAACTCTTTAATGAATGATGCCTATGCTATTAATCAAAGAGAAGTAGGTAAAGCTATTCTTATGGATGTAAACCTTATTCCTTCTTTAAAGGATTGGGGTGGTGAAGAAAACTATGAAAAGTTTGTATCTATAATGAAAGCTCTGCAAATAGCTCCTATAGATTCAAGACCGAGTAATAAACAAGGTTCTAATTTCCAACACTTTACAGTGTTAGATGCTACAGAATCTGACAGAATAGCAGCTAAAATAAACCTTGTAATACTTGTTGAGCAAATGGCTTACAGGCAAATAGGTATTACAGACCAAAGAATGGGTCAAGTACAAGCTTCTGAAACAGCTACAGGAACAACACAGGCTATAAATAACTCCTATGCTCAAACAGAATCTTATTTCCATAAGTTTGCAGACTTCATGAGAAGATGTTTACAAATGGAATTAGACATAGCTCAATATGTAGTTTCAGAGCAAAAAAATGATTTCACACTTAATTATACAATGGATGATATGTCCAGAGCTATGATTGAAACCTCTCCTGCTAATATTTTAAATAGAAATCTAGGGGTATTAGTAGAAGACTCCCAAGAAACACAAAGAAACCTTGAAATAGCAAAACAACTTGCTTTAAATAATAATACCACTAATCTTCCAATGTCTGCTCTATTAAAAATGAGTACACTCAATTCTCTAAGAGAAATTGAAGTAGCTCTTAAACAAGCGGAAGATGATTTCAACAAACAACAACAACAAGCACAAGAATCTGCTGAAAGACAAATTCAAATGAAGCTAGAAGCAGAAGCAGCAGAAAAACAAGCAGATAGAGAACTTAAAAAGTATGAAATAGATACAAAAGCTAATACAGAGCTACAGAGAGCCACTTTACAAGGTATTGCTAATGAATCTTCCTTTAATCCTGAACTTGACCTCACTGATAAACTAATAGCTCAAAAAGACATAGCTCTTAGAGAACATCAAATTAATTCTCAAAATTATACAGCTCAACAACAGCTTGTAAATCAACAAATAGATTCTATTAGAAAATCTAAGCTTGAGGAAAAGAAAATGCTTTCTGATAAACAATTAAAAGAACAAGAAGCTAAACATAAAAAAGATATTGAAAATCAGAAACTTACGCAAATAAAAGAACAGTCAAGAAATCAAGAATTGATGCAGAAAAAGAAAATAGAGTCTGATGAAAAACTTCTTAAACTAAAAGGTACTCTTGAAAAAGAAAAAGCTGATAAACAATTAGAAATCAAGCAATTAGAAAAGAAAATGAAAGAAATGGAAATAGCTAATGTAAAAGCTAAATCTAATGTAGAAATCAATCATCTCAAAAAGAAAATAGAATTAGAAGAAGATTTAGCTGAAACAAAAGCCTCCGCTATTGAAAAAATAACAGAAGTAAAAGCTAAAGAAGCTACTAAAATATCTGAAATTAATATAGCTCAAAAGAAAAAAGAATCTCAAATTAAAGTAGACCTTAGTAAAAAACTAGCAGCTAAAAAAGCTAAAGAAAATCCTAATAAATAATGGAATACGAAGTATTTAAATATCCTGTTAAAAAATTACCTAAAGTAATTAAAAGAAAATTGGGTAGACATAATGCACATGCTCAATATCATTCAGAAGGTATTATAGAAATTGACCCAAAATTTAAAGGTAAAAAAGAACTTATTTTACATATTCATGAGTTAGAACATCATCTACATCCTGATTGGGATGAAGATAAAATAATAGCGGAATCTGAAACCATATCTGCTTTTTTATGGAAACATAAATATAGAAAAATTGATGATGAAGAAGAATAATGTATATTATTTCTTGTTTTTAACAACAATTTGATATATTACCGTTTTTTACATATAATTGTATCACCAAACCAAATAAATACAAATGCAAAATCTTGCAATTGAAGTTCTAGATTTAGACGAAATCTTAGAAGATAAAATACCAAATCAACCAGAAGATAAATCAGTAGAAAAAAAGGAGGAAACTCCAAAAGCTACTGATATTCCATCACTTGATGACCTTTTGGTAGAAGAAACTCCTGCTGAAGAAAAAGAGAAAATTATTGATGAAGAGGGAGATGAAAAAGTAGTAAAAAAGGAAAAACCTGTTAAAAAGCAGGAAAAACCTATAGAAAATAAAAAAGAAGAGCCTTCTGAATCTTCAGTAGAAGTAAAATCTCTAGTTGAATATTTTATTAGTCAAGGCATTTGGCAAGATTTTGAAGGCAGGGAAGATATAGAAGATTCTGAATGGAATGATGAATTGTTCAAAAAAATTCAGGATTGGCAGGTAAAAACTAAAGCTGAAGAACTTTATGAAAATGAAGTAGGTAGAGGTGGTGAAACTGCAAAAGAAATAATTGAATTTGTTAAAAACGGAGGTAATCCAAAAGAAATCTCTAAACTCTTTCAAGAACAAGTTGATATAGAAAATATTGACACATCTACTGAAGATGGTCAAACTTTAATTATAAAGGAATACTATGAAAGACTTGGATGGAAACCTGAAAAAATTAACAGGTATATTGAAAGGTTAAAAGATGATGGAGCAGAATCTTTTAAAGCAGAAGCTGAAGATTTTAAAGACCAAATCTTAAAAGCAGTGCAAGATGAGCGTAAAGAAGTTCTTAAACAACAAGAACAAAGATATGCTCAAAGACAAGCTTACCTAGAAGAATTTAACACCCAAGTAAAAGAAACAATATTTAAAGAATTTGAAGACCTTAATGATAGAGAAAGAAAAGAAGTATTTAAATTTTTAAGTACTCCTGCTTTCAAAGATGAAGAAGGTAATACATATACAGCTCTTCAGGTAAAATATCAAGAAATTCAAAAAGACCCTAAGAAATACGCAAAGTTTGTAAAACTACTATTTCAATTTGATGATTTAGAAAAAAGAATTGAAAAGAAAGTACAAACTAAAGAAGTAACTAAAATAGCTTCTTTCTTAAAAAAGAACCAAAGCAATTTAGGTAATAGAAGTTCTGAAGACGTAGACCTAGGAAAAGGAGACTTTAAACAAAAATCTAACGGACTTTTTAAAAGCATTAATATTTAAAAAAGATATAAACAGTAAATACAATGGCATTTAATCCCAATGGTACTTTCACCGAATTTGGCAATAATTTAGTAATTGCTAAAAGCTCATTTAAGACAAATGGTATCTTCACTGATGAAAATCACTTGTTTAGAGTGTTTGGTGATGACATTCGCAAAGCCCACTTAGGAACACTATCACTTTGGAATCAACAACAGTGGGTTTCTACTCCACTTATTAAAATGACAGAACTTCAAAAGAATGTCATTTATGTAAATGGTGATGATGGTGAATTCTATTTTAACATGCCTTTCAAACCAGAAGGTGTTACAATCAAAGAAGATTTAACAGACCCTCTTGACCTAACTCCTGGTATTGATGGTAATGAATTTGATATTCTTGCAGGTGATGGTAGTTCTGAACCTACATTTAGAGAGCGTGATATTATCACCTATGATTTTCGTGATGGTAAACAATTGGCTATAACTAAAGTAGGTAAAAAACTTGGTGAAGGTTTTGTTTATACAGTGAGATTGGTATCTAACAATGCTAGAAATGATTGGTTTCCTAAATCTCGTTTAGCACCTGGTACACAATATTTCAAAATCACCAACCGTATTAATAGTGAAGACCAAGTAGGTTCTGGTATCACAGGTTCATCTGGAATGATGAAATTGAAACACAAATTAGGTTCTCACAGAAGTGTAAAACATACTATTACAGGTTCTGCACAACGTCTTGAGCTTCCTTCATTTGTAGATTTTGAACGTAAATATGGTAGATTAGCTCCTCTTGCTCCTAATGACCCTAACTTTGCTATGGCAATTATGGAGAAAGGAAAAGATGGTAAAGCAGATACATCAACATTGAAATGGGCTTCTATGGTTGAAGTTATGATTGTCAATGAATTGATGAGAATGGAAGAACAAGAACTTATGTGGCAAAACCCAGGTGAATTAATGGGTGCTAGGGGTAAGAAAATGTATGTAGGTGGAGGTTTGTATTACCAAATGAAAAAAGGACAGCGTTATCCTATTGGAAAATACTCAAGAGCTATTATTATAGAAGCTGCTTCTCAGTTGTTCTATGCTCGTCCTGATATTGACCCTAAAGATAGGTTCTTTAAATTCTCTGGTGGTCGTGGTGCTGTAATGGTATTTACACAAATTTTTGCAGAAGAACTTACTCGTACTGCTGCTGCTTTTGGAGGTATTCTTAACACTGACCAACTTGGAGTTGTAAAAGCTATCAATGGAAACCCAATGAATATCACTGTAGGTTTCCGAGTATCTAAAGTGTATATTGATGGTGTAGGTAACTTTGAAATTGAATATAACCCAGCTTTTGATGCTTTCATTGGTAGAGCTGCTGATGAACCTTTGATTGGAGGTTTACCACGTTATTCTTACACTTCAGCAATTTGGGATGTAACAGATGGTATGAATACCAATGCTGCTGTTCCTACAGGTAATGTAGAATTCATGAATGGTGCAAATAAAAATGCAAACATTTTCATGATTAGGAACAAAGCTATGACAGCTCCTAAATACACAATTGTAAATGGACGTACATCTCCTTATGGATTGTACTCAGGTAAATATGGAGTAGCTTCCTCTTTGGAAGATGGCTTCACAATGTTTGGGGAATCTCAATCAGGTATCTGGTTGGCAGACCCAACAAGAAGTGTTCTTATAGAGTTGATGTAAGAACAAAAAAAAGAACAGTAAAAACCAAACCAAAATAAACCAAAAATGTTCAATTCAGTAGTAAAAACCCGTACAGGGGTAAAAGATGATTTCGGCTTACATGAATATGGATTTGTAAAATTTCCAAATTGTTCTGATAATGTTTGCCCAAGCTATAATCCAGAAAGAAACTGTTATATTACAGGACTTGATGAAACTGACCCTGCTTTGTTATTGAAATTTCCTAATAAGGAAGAAAGAGAAAAAGAAAAAGCAAGAATAGTTGCAGAAAGAAAAGAACTTGAAGAACTATTAGGTGTAGATTTAAGCCCTCGTAGCAAATATTGGGAAGAATTTATTATCCCTCTTGTTAATAGTGATGGTAAACTTCGTTCTTTTAGTAATTTAAATCCAAAAGATAGGCTTTCTCTACATGTTCTAAAAGCAACAGGAAAAATAGGAATTGGTAAAGACAATGAACATAATCCTGAATATACAATGTTTGATTTTTACATTGTAGCTGAGGACGAAGAAAAAAGAGAAGAGGTTAAAGAAAGGAAATCTAAAAGAAAACTTCATGTTGAGTTTCATAAGTTGTTTGAAAACCAAGAACTTGAAAAAGCTTTTAGAATTGCTTACTACTTAGGTCTTAAACCTGCTGATAATATTTCAGATGAAGATTTAGAATTAATGTTGGAAAAAATGGTTTTCCAAAATTCTGATGAAAGGGTTCAAGAATCTTTCCTAGAAGCAGTGAAAAAACCAAATGAGTTTTTGATGGCTGTAGAATACTTCAAAAAGGCTGTAGGTCTTGATGTTGTAAAATTCAACAAAGAAACAAAAACTTGGCACAGAGGAATTAGAAATTATGGTTCTACAGAATCTGATAGTATTAATTACTTGTTGCTTTCTGAAAATGCTTCTGAATTAAATGAATTAGTAGCAGAGGTAACAAAGAGAAAAAAAAGTAGGAAAACTAAATAATGACATCTCTAGAAGCTTATGACAACTTCCTAATAAAGATAAATAGAAATGATACTCAAAGTAATTTATATGTTGATGTATCTACTTTTATCCAACTCTTTAATAGGCAAAAAGATAAGTGGGTTGACAATAAGTTAAAACTAAAAGATAGTATTCAAATAGATGACTTACAGGAGATAGTTACTTCTAAAATAGAAACAGATAAAATCTCCACAACTGAATATGATGAATACTCTTTAGCAGATAATTGGTATGAATTTATAGGAGGTAATGTTTTAGCAAATCAGGGTGATTGTAAAAGGTACATAAACCTAAGACCTGTAAAATTGCAAAATGTTCAAATACAAAACTTTGATGACAGTTTAGAACCAAGTTTTGATTATGAATGGACAACTTACAGTTTACAGGATAATAAGATAAGAGTTTACAAAAAGGATTTTAAAACCGAAAATATTTCTTACACTTATTATAAAGTAGTACCAGATATAGATATAGAAGGTTACATAAAAGCAGATAGCACTTTATCTACCACTATTAACCCAATATTAAAAACAAGATTTGTAGATGAAATATTAGATATGTGTGCTACAGAATATTTCAGAAACATTCAGAGTAGAGCAGGGTTTGAATTATCAAAAGAAAGACAATTAAATAATTAAAATTTTAAATAGAAATACAAATGGCATTTAATCAACCACAAAGAAGGTATTTTGTAGTTAATGAAGGAAAATTGTTACCCTCTGGTAACAAAACCAAAGACTTAGCAATTGGTCAAGTAGGTATCTTTAATGCAAAAACTTGGTTATCAACTACTTCCCCAAATTACAACACTGAAAAAAGTATTGTAATTGGATATGGTACTCCTGACTATGTTCTTCCTGATGGAGCTGCAAAAGGTAATGAAACTTTTAAAACATTACCTATTGATGGTAAAAAAATCACAGGTTGGACAGTTAAAAAAGCACAGAGACCTCAAAACAGAATCCTTGCAGTAGGTTTTGATGGTGTAGATAATACACTTAATCTCACTTTAAATAAAGGAGAGGTTAAGAAATTCTGGATTAAGCTTTCTGGACAACCTGTTGCAAACCTAAAAGGTAAATTCTCTGTACCTGCTCCTTATGCAGTGCATATTGAAGAATTTACAATTGATGGAGGTTGTGTAGCAGATTGCACAGATGATTGTGGTGAAGCAATTGCTCCTTCTGAAGTTGCTGATAAGATGATCTCTGCAATCAATAGCCGTAAAATTGTAGGTGGACAACCTTTTAGTAAATATGTTCTTGCTGAAAAAATTGTAGATTGTGAAACTCCTTCTGGACTTCCTACAGTAGAAACTACTAAATGGGTACT
>ERZ795041.39-NODE-39-length-51923-cov-5.968863_pt1 | contig 51923 bp, 50 predicted proteins | sample MGYA00375125_ERZ795041 | MGnify/ENA primary metagenome ERZ795041 (study PRJEB30170, sample SAMN03074214) | activated sludge metagenome | biome: Common Effluent Treatment Plant; feature: Wastewater; material: Activated sludge; isolation source: activated biomass in a...
CCCCCCCCCCCCCCCCCTTGTGGGGGGTGGGGGGGGGGGGGGGGACTCCAGAACGGCGGCCGTAGGGATTTCCCCCACCCCTGACCCCTCCCCACAAGGGGGAGGGGAAACAGACGACGACGAGAGCCTCCTCTGGCGCGACGAGGCCGGTGAGACGGCCGCACGATTCTTCGCGGGCCTGCTCGATCCGGCGCTGCCCCCGCTCGATCTGCCCGCGGCGGACTACGCCGACCTCTACCGCAGCCTCGCCGCGGCCGAGACCGTGCGCCCGCGCGGCCCCGTGCATCCGCGGCTCTTCATCTGGGGGCCCTTCGAGGCGCGGCTTCAGCAGACCGATGTCGTCGTTCTCGGCTCGCTCAACGACGGCACGTGGCCGAAGTCGTCCGATCCCGGCGCCTGGCTCAACCGCCCCATGCGCGAGGCGCTCGGCCTGCCCTCGCCCGAGGAGAAGATCGGCCAGTCCGCCCACGATTTCGCGACCCTGCTCGCCGCGCCCCAGGTGATCCTGACGCGCGCCGAGAAGAAGGACGGCGTGCCGACGGTCCCCTCGCGCTGGCTGCTGAGACTCAGGGCGTTGCTCGAGGGCATGGGCGTAGCGGAGGCGCTCGCGCCGAAGGAGCCCTGGCTCGCCTGGGCGCGTCGGCGCGACGACATCGCGCCTGTGGCGCGCCTCGCCGCCCCGGAGCCGAGGCCGACGGGCGCGCAGCGCCCGCGCCGGCTCTCGGTCTCGCGCATCGAGACATGGATCGCCAACCCGTATGCGATCTTTGCCGGCGAGATCCTGAAGCTCGCGCCGCTCCCGCCGCTCGGCGAGCCACCCGGCCCCGCATTGCGCGGCAGCATCATCCACGATGCGCTTTCGGAGTTCGCCAAGGCGTATCCGGCCGCACTCCCCGGCGATATTGAGGCCGAGCTGGTCCGCTTCGCGCGCCAGGCGCTCGACGCCTATGCCGCCCACCCGCGCATCGCCGCCTTCTGGGTTCCGCGCTTCGAGCGCTTCGCCGCCTGGTTCGCCGCGACCGAGCCCGCGCGCCGCTCAGGTGTTACGGAGGTGAGGGCCGAGGTCTCGGGCGAACTCGTGCTCGACGCGCCGGCGGGTCCCTTCCATCTGACCGCGCGCGCCGACCGCATCGACGTCAGGGACGACGCGCTCGTCATCTCCGACTACAAGACCGGCGCGCCGCCGCCCGACAGGAAGGTGCTGGACGGCGTCTCGCCGCAGCTGCCGCTGGAAGCCGCCATCGCCGCCGACGCCGCGCTCGGCTTCGACAGGCTGCCGAAGCGCCCGGTCGCGACGTTGCGCTACATCCGCGCCTCGGGCGGCGAGCCGCCGGGTGATGCGCGTGACGTAAAGGCGCCCGATATTGCCGCGCTCGCACGCCAGACCCTCGACGGCCTCAAGCGCCACGTCGCCCGCTTCGACGACGAGAGGACACCCTACCGGCCGCTCCGGCGCGCGCGCTTCGGCTACGATTACGACGCCTATGCGCACCTCGCGCGTGTCGCCGAATGGTCGTCCGGCGCCGTTGCGGAGGAGGATGCCTAACCATGTCGGCGCTCATCGAGCACAAGTCCATCGAGATCGAGCTGGAGCGCACACGCCGCCGCCAGGCGGACGCGGCCGACCCCGCCGCCTCCGTCTGGGTGAGCGCCAACGCCGGCACCGGCAAGACGCACGTCTTGACCATGCGCGTCTTGCGCCTCCTCCTCGCCGGCACGCCGCCCGAGCGCATCCTCTGCCTCACCTACACGAAGGCCGCCGCCGCCGAGATGTCGAAGCGTGTCTTTGACAGCCTGTCCAAGTGGGTGATGCTGCCGGACGATGCGCTCGAGGCGGCCCTGCTCGCATTCCTGGACCGCAAGCCCGACGCATCCGAGATGGCGCGCGCGCGCGCGCTCTTCACGCGCGCGACGGAAACGCCGGGCGGGCTCTCCGTGCAGACCATTCACGCCTTTGCCGAGCGCCTGCTGCAACGCTTTCCGCTCGAAGCCGGCGTCACGCCGGGCTTCGCTATCCTCGACGAGGCAAGCGCGCGCAAGCTGATGCGCGAAGCGATCGACGACGTGATCGGCAGGGCCGCGCGGGCGCGGGAGAGCCGGCTTGGAGAGGCCCTCGCGAAGGCCATCGCCTACGCGGCCGACGACCGCTTCGACGACACGCTGGCCGACGCGCTGAAGGAGCGAGAATGGCTCGCGGCCGCAGCGGGTATGGGCCTCGATGCCGTCGAGGCGCTCTACCGCCGCCACTTCGGCGTACGCGATGGCCTCACGCGCGCCGCGATCGAAGCCGAAGCCGCAACGCTCCTCTCCCCGCGCGAGCTGATGCACGTGCGCGACGTCCTCAGGGGCGGCAGCAAGACCGACACCGGGCTCGCCGACAAGGTTGCCGCCGCGCTCTCGGCCGAAGCCGGACGCGCGTGCCTGGAGGCCCTGTCCGGCCTCTTCCTCAAGACCGACGGCACGCCGCGCGAGAAATTCCTGACCAACGCCTTGAAGGCGAAGAACCCCGAGATCGAGCCGATGCTGGCGCGCGTGCAGGGCCGCTTCCTCGTGCTCTGGACCGAGCACCGGGGCGCGGCCGTCGTCGAGGCGACCATGGCGCTGATCCGCCTCGCGGACGCCGTCGCGGTCCGCTATGCCGACGCCAAGGTACGCCGCGCCGCCCTCGATTTCGACGATCTGATCGCGCGCACCAAGGCGTTGCTCGCAACACGCGGCTCCGCCGAGTGGGTGCTGTTCAAGCTCGACAACGGCCTCGACCACATCCTCGTCGACGAGAGCCAGGATACGAGCCCTTCGCAATGGAAGGTCGTTGAGGCGATCGCCTCCGAGTTCTTCGCCGGCTCGGGCGCGCGCGCCGACACCGTGCGGACGCTGTTTGCGGTCGGTGACGAGAAGCAGTCGATCTATTCGTTTCAGGGCGCGGCGCCGGAAATGTTCTCCGCCATGGGCGACCGCTTCGCAGCCCTCGGCAGAAGCGCCGGCGCGACATGGCGCACGGTGCCGCTCACGCTCTCGTTCCGGACTGTCGCCACGGTCTTGAACGCGGTGGACCGGGTGTTCGCGGACCCCGCCCGCACGCCGGGCGTCTCGCCCGCGCCCCACGCCGTCCGGCGCGCGGGCCACGGCGGCGTGGTCGAGCTGTGGCCGACGGAGAAGCACGAGGAAGCAGCGCCCGCCGACGCCTGGTCGCCGCTGGACGAGCGGTCGGCCGAGCCATCGGTCGTGCGCCTCGCCAACCGCATCGCCGATACGATCAAGGGCTGGCTGGACGACGGCGAGACGCTCGCCTCGACCGGCCGTCCCATCGCGCCGGGCGACATCCTGATCCTCGTGCGCAAGCGCGCCCCGTTCGCCCAGCCCATGGTGCAGGCCTTGAAGGCGCGCCGCATTCCCGTGGCCGGCGCCGACCGCATGCGCCTGACGGAGCAGATCGCGGTCGAGGACATGCTCTCGCTCGGAGATTTCCTGACCCTGCCCGAGGACGATCTCGCGCTGGCGGAGGTTCTGAAAAGCCCGATCTTCGGCCTCGATGATGCCGATCTCACCGATCTCGCGTTCTGGAACCGGAGCCAAGCCAGCGAGGAGCGCAAGGGCACGCTCTGGAAGGCGCTCTTGGAGAAGAGCCGGGAGAACGCGCGCTACATCGAGGCCGCCTCCACGCTCAAGCGTTGGCGCAAGGCCGCCGATTTCCGTCCGCCGTTCGAGTTCTTCGCGGATCTGCTCGACCGCGACGGCGTCCGCGCGAAGCTCATCGCGCGCCTGGGTCCCGAGGCCGCCGATCCGCTCGACGAGTTCTTGAATCTTGCGCTCACCTACGACGACGGCGCCCCGCCGTCGCTCGCAGGCTTCCTGGCCTTCATGCGCGACGGCGATCGCGACATCAAGCGCGACATGGAGCACGGCCGCAACGAGGTGCGCGTCATGACCGTGCACGGGGCCAAGGGCCTCGAAGCCCCGATCGTGTTCCTGCCCGATACGACGAGCGCCGGCTCCGCCGCGATCCAGGGCGGCCGTCCCATCGTGCTCGCCGCGATGGAGCGCCCGCCCGGCATGCCCGCTCCGTTCGTCTGGCCGGTGAAAGGCACGGGGACCCTCGACCGGCTCCGCGAGGCGCGCGAAGCGTTGCGGCAGCGCGAGCGCGAGGAGGCGAACCGCCTGCTCTACGTCGCCATGACGCGTGCCCGCGACCGGCTTTATGTGGCGGGGTTCGAGGGCCAGAAGGGTCCCGCGCCGGGCTGCTGGTACGAGGTGATCCACTCCGGGCTCGACGGCGTTCTGGAACGCACGACCGGACCTGACGGCCGCGAGGTCGGGCGCCTCGCCGCGCCCCAGGTCGCGCCGCCCGAAGCCCCGAGGGCGGCGCGGATGGCGTTGCAGGACGCCGCGCCGTTGCCGCCCTGGAGCGCTCTGCCCGCGCCGCGCGAGCCCCAGCTCACCATCCCGCTCGCGCCGTCGCGCCTTGCCCCATACGACACGGACGACGAGGGCGAGCCGCTCCCCGCGCCGCCGCCGCGGGATCCCCGATCCGAGCCGGCGGTCCTGAGGCCGGCAGCCTCGGGGACGGGCGGGCTCGGCGGCGAGAGCCGGTTCCTGCGCGGCACGCTGACCCACGCCCTGCTCCAGCATTTGCCGTGCCTCGCCCCCGAGACGTGGCAGAGGGCCGCCGACGCGTTCCTCGCCGAGCGGGCGCGCGGGATACCGGCCAACGTGCGCGCCGGCATTGCTGCCGAGACCCTGGCGCTCCTCGCGAATGCCGCCTTCGCGCCGGTGTTCGGTCCGGAAAGCGCAGCCGAGGTGCCGCTGGTGGCGGTCATCCCGCGCGTCGCAGGATCGGGCCCGCCGTTGCGCATCGCCGGGCAGATCGACCGCCTCGCCGTCTCCGGCGGCGAGGTCCTCATCGTCGACTACAAGACCAACCGCCGCGCGCCCCGGTCGGTGGAGGAGGTCGCGCCGGTCTATCTCTATCAGCTCGCAGCCTACCGCCTGGCCGTGCGCGAAGCCTTCCCCGGCAAGGCCGTGCGCGCGGCGCTGCTCTGGACTGAGCAGCCCTCTCTCATGGAGATCCGGGGCGAGATCCTCGACGTATATGCCGACAAGCTGTGGTGGCTCGAGACGTCCGAGACTTGACGCCCGTGACGCCCATTCTTACGTTCACACCCCGCTGGGGGGCACAACCGTTCGGCCCCCGGCCGAGAAGGAGATGAGATGACCACGCTGGTATCCGACAAGACGTTCGACGATGAGGTTCTGAAGTCGAAAGAGCCGGTGCTCGTCGATTTCTTCGCCGAATGGTGTGGTCCGTGCAAGGCCATGGCGCCCGCTCTCGAGCAGGTTGCCGCCGAGCAGAAGGGCAAGGTCAAGATCGTGAAGCTCGACGTCGATCAGAGCCCGGCGATTACGACCCGCTATGGCATCCGCGCCATGCCGACCCTGATCGTCTTCAAGAACGGCGAGGTCGCAGGTCAGCACGTCGGCGCGCTGGTCCAGAAGCGCAAGCTCGAGGAATGGCTCGGCGCCCAGATCGGCGAGACCCTTATCGCCAAGGCGTAGCCGCCTCACAATCCGGAATCACAAAGGGCTCCGAGATCTCTCGGAGCCCTTTTCGTTGCACGCGATCAGTTCGCCTGCGGCTCGACGCCTTCCTGCAGCGCCAGCACATGACCCGCGAGATAGAGCGATCCCGTGATCAGGATGCGCTTGGGGCCGGGATCGAGGGCATCGATGTGCTTCAGGGCGGCTTCGACCGACACGCCCGGCTCCGCGCTGAGCGAAACCGAGCGCGCCGCATCTGCCAGCGCGTCCGGCGAGAACGGGGCTTCGTGCGCGCCGGGGATCGGCACGCCGACCACGTGCCGCGCGAGCCCGCGGAACGAGCCGAGGAACCCGGCCGCGTCCTTGAGGCCCAGCATGCCGACGACGAGATAGAGCGGCTTCGGGGAGCGTTCCTCGAGGTCTGCGAGCGACTGCGCAAGGAAGAGCCCGGCCGCGGAGTTATGCCCGCCGTCGAGCCACAGCTCCGAGCCGGGGCGCAAAAGGGAGGGCAGCGGCCCGCCGTCGATGCGCTGCATCCTGGCCGGCCAGCGCGCGGAGACGAGCCCGCGTTCGATGGCCTCGTCGTCGATCCACGCGCCAAGCTCGAGCGCCGCCGCCACCGCGGTGCCCGCGTTGATGATCTGATGGCGTCCGATGAGCGCGGGCAGCGGCAGGTCCAGGAGCTGGTCGGCCCGTTGCACGACGAGCCGGCCGCGCTGCTCATAGGCATCGTAGTCCTGCCCCCAGACGACAAGGCGCGCGCCCGCCCGCGCCGCCGCGTGCGCGATGACGTCGTGCACGCTGTCCTCCTGCTGGGAGACGACGCAGGGCGCGCCGGGCTTCAGGATGCCGGCCTTCTCGCCCGCGATGGCCTCGATCGTGTTGCCGAGCTTGTCGGCATGATCGTGCGAGATCGGCGTCAGCACGGTGAGGCGGGGATGCTCGATCACGTTGGTCGCGTCGAGCCGGCCGCCGAGGCCGACCTCGAGCAGCACGACGTCGGCGGGATGCTCGGCGAAGGCGAGAAAGGCCGCCGCCGTCGTGATCTCGAATTGCGTGATGTCGTCCCCGTCGTTGACGGCTTGCGTCCGCGAGAGCACGTCCACGAGATCGGCTTCCGAGATCGGCTGCGAGATCCCCGGCGCCGCCGCAAGCTCGATGCGCTCGTGAAAGCGGACCAGGTGCGGCGAGGTATAGGCATGCACGCGCCGGCCGGCGGCCGTCAGCATGGCCTTGAGGTACGCGGTCACCGAGCCCTTGCCGTTGGTGCCGGCGATGTGGACGATGGGGGGGAGCGTCCTGTGCGGGTTGCCGAGCTTGGCCAGAAGCCGCTCGACCCGGCCCAGCGAGAGATCGATGAGCTTCGGATGCAGGAGCTTCATGTCGGCGAGGAGCTGATCGCTCGTCGGAATGTTACGCCCCTCCCTGTCGAGGCCGCCGAAGCCCATCAGGAGTTCGGCGCGAGGTCAAGTCGTCCATAGCGTGTGTGGAAACCCTTGCGCCAGGGCGGCCTCGTTGTCGAGAGCCGCTTCGATCAGTTTCTCAACGGATCGTGGTCGCGCGGCTCGGCGCGCTCGCCCTCGCCCTGCGCCTTGAAGCGCTCGGCCCCGGTCACCGGCTCGAGCTCGAGCGGGGTGGTCCCGATCAGCTTCCCGTCGATCCTGGCGCCGTTCGTCTGCGTCTTGCCGTTGCCGCTGAGCGACGCCCCGGCTTCGGCGCCGCCCTGCATCAGGAGGTTGCAGAGCCGGCTCAGGGTCTCGCGTATCTTGTGGCGGTGCACCACCATGTCGATCATGCCGTGCTCGAGCAGGTATTCGGCGCGCTGGAAGCCGTCCGGAAGCTGCTCGCGGATGGTCTGCTGGATGACGCGCGGGCCCGCGAAGCAGATGAGGGCGCCCGGCTCCGCGATGTGGACGTCGCCGAGCATCGCATAGGAGGCGGTGACGCCGCCCGTCGTCGGGTCGGTTAGTACGACGATGTAGGGCAGCCGCGCCTCGCGCAGCCGCTGCACGGCGATCGTCGTGCGCGGCATCTGCATGAGCGACAGGATGCCTTCCTGCATGCGCGCCCCGCCCGAGGCCGCGAACAGGATGAACGGCGCCTTGAGTTCCACGGCGCGCAGCATGCCCGCGATCACCGCTTCTCCGGCCGCCATGCCGAGCGAGCCGCCCATGAACTCGAAATCCTGCGCCGCCACCACCACCGGGCGTCCGTCGAGGCGGCCTTCGCCGACCAGCACCGCATCGTCGAGCGAGGTCTTGGTGCGTGCGTCCTTGAGGCGGTCCGTGTAGCGGCGCCCGTCGCGGAAGCGCAGCGGGTCCTGCGCCACCGGCGGCGCCGCGACCAGCTCGAATGCGCCGCCGTCGAACAGCGTCCCGAGTCGCGCGCGCGAGCCCATCTTCATGTGAAAGTTGGAGCCGGGGACGACGAACTGGTTGGCCTCGAGGTCCTTGTAGAAGACCATCTGGCCCGTCTCCGGGCATTTGACCCAGAGGTTCTCCGGCACCTCGCGCTTCGTCGTGAGGAAGCTGCGGATCTTGGGCCGAACGACGTTGTTGATCCAGTTCACGCTTCACCGCTCCTGAAGTGCGCTCCGCGGGGGAGGCAGAATGAAACATGCCGAAGTTGAACGGCCGCACGTGGCACGATGGTGCTGCCGTGCGCGCGCCTGCCGGTCACGACGTCCTGAGCGCCGCGCTGAGGCTCTCGACCAGACTTAGGACGGCACCCGCCGTAGCGCCAGTCGCGCGCCCCTCCTGGGTTAAGCTTGCTTCGATGGCATTGACCAGCGCCGAACCGACCACGACACCGTCGGCCGATTGGCCGATGGCGCGCGCCTGTCCCGGTGTTTTTACGCCAAATCCGACCGCCACGGGAAGGGTCGTTGCACGTTTGAGGCGCGCCACCTGCAGTTGAACGTCGTCCGGGTTCGCCGAGCCCGCGCCCGTGATGCCGGTGATGGACACGTAGTAAAGAAAGCCCGATGTGTTTTTCAGCACCGTCTTCAAGCGCTTATCGTCTGTCGTCGGAGTGGCGAGGCGGATGAAGTTGAGCCCCCGCGCGACGGCCGGCAGGCACAGCTCGTCGTCCGCCTCGGGCGGAACATCCACAACAATCAGCCCGTCGACGCCGGCTGCGGCCGCGTCGTCGAGGAACGCCTCGTTCGGGTAGACGTAGATGGGATTGTAATAGCCCATGAGCACGATCGGCGTGTCGGCGTCGGTCTCCCGGAACGCGCGCACGAGGTCCAGGGTCTTGCGCATCGTATGCCCGGCCTTGAGCGCCCTCAGCGACGAGGCCTGGATGGCTGGTCCGTCGGCCATGGGATCGGAGAACGGCATGCCGAGCTCGATGACGTCGGCTCCGGCCTTAGGCAGGCCGAGGAGGATCGCCTTCGAAGTCTCGAGATCCGGATCACCCGCCGTGACGAAGCAGACGAGCGCGGCACGCCCTTCTTTCTTCAGCGTCGCAAAGCGCCGATCGATGCGTGTTTGTTTTGTGTCGGTCAAAGCTTGATCCCCAGATAGCCGGCGACGGCGAACACGTCCTTGTCGCCGCGGCCGCACATGTTCATGACGAGCAGGTTGTCCTGGGGCAGCGTGGGGGCGAGCTTGGTCACCCAGCCGAGCGCATGCGAGGGCTCGAGCGCCGGGATGATGCCCTCGAGCTTCGCCGAGAGCTGGAACGCGGCGAGCGCTTCCTTGTCGGTGATCGAGACGTACTGCACGCGGCCCGTATCCTTGAGCCACGAATGCTCCGGGCCGACCCCCGGGTAGTCGAGCCCGGCCGAGATCGAATGCCCTTCGAGGATCTGCCCTTCCCCGTCCTGCAGGAGATAGGTGCGGTTGCCGTGCAGCACGCCCGGCCGCCCGCCGTTCATGGAGGCCGCGTGCCCGTTCTCGATGTCGAGGCCGTGCCCGCCCGCTTCCACGCCGTAGATCGCGATCCCCTCGTCGTCGAGGAACGGATGGAAGAGGCCGATCGCATTCGAGCCGCCGCCGATGCAGGCCACGAGCGTGTCCGGCAGCCGGCCCTCGCGCTCCATCATCTGCGCCCGCGTCTCCTCGCCGATGATCGACTGGAAGTCGCGCACCATCGCCGGATAGGGATGCGGGCCTGCCGCCGTGCCGATCAGGTAATAGGTGTCGCGCACGTTCGTTACCCAGTCGCGCAAGGCTTCGTTCATGGCGTCCTTGAGCGTGCCCGCGCCCGCCGTGACGGGATTAACCTTGGCGCCGAGCATATGCATGCGCGCCACGTTCGGCGATTGGCGCGCGACGTCGGTTGCGCCCATGTAGATCTCGCACGGCAAGCCGAAACGCGCGCAGACCGTCGCGACCGCGACGCCGTGCTGGCCGGCGCCCGTCTCGGCGATGATGCGCGTTTTCCCCATGCGGCGCGCGAGCTGGATCTGGCCGAGGCAGTTGTTGATCTTGTGGCTGCCGGTGTGGTTGAGCTCGTCGCGCTTGAAATAGATCTTGGCGCCGCCCGTGCCGCCTTGGGCCTTGGTGACGTCGCGGAAATGCTGCGTCAGGCGTTCGGCATGGTAGAGCGGGCTCGGCCGCCCGCCGTAGTGATTGAGAAGATCGGTGAGCTCCGCCTGGAAGCCGGGATCGTCCTTGGCGGCGTTGTAGGCCGCCTCAAGATCGAGGATCAGCGGCATCAAGGTCTCGGCGACGAACCGGCCGCCGTAGAGCCCGAAATGACCGCGCTCGTCGGGCCCGGCCTTGAGCGTGTTGAGCTTGGCTTCGCTCGTCTTCTGGGTGTTCGAGGCCATCGGCCCGTTCCTTTCGAGTGCGTCCGGAAAAGCGGTGACCGAAACGCTGGAATTTTCAGGACTGCTTAGCGGCCTTTGCGGCCTGAAGGAAGCGGCGGATCAACTCGGGGTTCTTCTCGCCCGGACGGCTCTCGACGCCGGAGGACACGTCGACGAGAGAGGCGCCTGTGAGGCGGATGGCCGCCGCGACGTTCTCGGGCGTGAGGCCGCCGGCGAGGGCGAAATCGCGCCCCCGCGCCGCCTCGAGGATGTGCCAGTCGAAGGCGAGCCCGTTTCCGCCCGGCAGCGCGGCCGGGTCCGGCGGCGGCTTGGCGTCAAACATCAGGAGGTCCGCGCCGCCGCGCGGGGCGAGATAGCCGAATGCGGCCTCGACCTCGCCGGCCGTGCCGGCCGGCACCGCCTTGAGAATGGGAAGCCCGCTGCGGCTCCGGATCTCGAAGGCTCGCCCGGGCGTCTCGTGGCCGTGAAGCTGAATGAGGTCGGGCCCGATCTCGGCAACGACGCGGTCGACGAGCGCGTCGTCGGGATCGACGAGCAGCGTCACCGTCCGCGCGTGGCCGTGCGCCCGCGCCTGCCGCACGAGCGCGGCCGCCTCCGCGAGGCTCACGTTGCGCGGGCTCTTGGGATAGAGCACGAAGCCGACGAGATCGGCGCCGGCCTCGAGCGCCGCCTCGAGCGCGGCCGCGGTTCGCAATCCGCAGATTTTGACGCGTGTGGACATGAACTGCTTTGGGTTGGAGAGTTCTGGGCTTCTTTTTTGAGGCGGATCTGGATCCCGGCCTCCGCCGGGATGACGTTGGCTTATTCCGGCGGCTTACCACCAAACCGTCACACCGGCGAAGGCCGGTGTCCAGACACGTCTCTCGGGTCCGGAATCAATCTGCGCGTGACGCGCACCGCAGACTATGCCGCGTTGCGCTTGTCGGGCGCGGCGAGCGCCTTGTTGCGGGTGGCGACTTCGGCATCGCGTTCGCGCATGAGCCGGTCGGCCTCCGCCTGCCATCGCTTCGCCTCGCCTGAGCGGGTCCGCGCCGTGCGACGCCATCGGCTCTGGGAGAGCCACGTGGCCGTGCCGCCGAGCAGCACGCCGATGACGAGCGCGCCGAAAAGGTAGCCGTAGAACGGCAGCACGATGGAGAGGACCGGCGTCTCGGGCCGGAAGGGATCGAGCACGAGGCGGACGGAATGACGGTTCGCGACAGCAAGCGTAACGAGCAGTGCTGCCGCCGGAAATGCAACGCAGAGCCAGAGAATTCGCTTGAGCACGCTCGCTCCTTTGGGCCGCCGGTTACGGACGCTTGCGCGCTCCGCTGGGTCAGGATGTCGTGTTGAGCCGGTCGCGAAGCTCCTTGCCCGTCTTGAAGAACGGGACGAACTTCTCGGCAACCGGCACCGGGGTTCCGGTGCGCGGGTTGCGGCCCTGCCGTGCCGCGCGGTGCTTCACGGTGAACGCGCCGAAACCCCTGAGCTCGACGCGGTCGCCTTGCGCCAGCGCATCGACGATTTCGTCGAACACGACGTTGACGATCCGCTCGACATCACGATGATAAAGGTGCGGGTTCGAAGCTGCAATTTTTTGAATGAGTTCCGATTTAATCAAAGCACAGGCCTCCCGACGGTATTATTTCTTTAGTTTTCCGAAGGTTGCCAAACCGAGACGAGGCCGTCAAGGCCGACGCGCCGCATGTTCGCGGGAAGCTCCACGAGATTAACCAACCCGCCGAGGGCATAGACCAGCGCCGTGCCGGCCGCGTGGGAGGCTCCGCTGGAGAACGCACCCCAGGGGCCGTCCGCCGTCGGCTTCCAATCGACCACCTTGAGATCCTTGGTCACGTTGCGCGTGGTTTCGAGCCAACGCACCGCCTCCGCCTCGCCGCCGATCTCGTCGATGAGCTTGTTGGCAAGCGCCTGGCGCCCGGAATAGATGCGCCCCCGCACGAGCCCGTCCACGTCCGCCGGATTGATGCCGCGACGATCCTGGACGAGCGACAGGAACCAGCGGAAGCCGTCGTCGATGGTCTCCTGCATGACGGTGCGTGCTTCCTCCGAGGCCGGCTCGAACGGATTGGGCGCGGCCTTGAGGTCGCCGCTCTTCACCTCGTTGAACTTGACGCCGAGCTTGCCCAGCATCTCGGAGATCTCAGGCCACTGCGCGAGCACGCCGATGGAGCCCGTGATCGAGTTGCCGCGCGCCACGATATGATCGGTGCCGAGCCCGACGATGTAGCCGGCCGAAGCCGCCACCGTGCCGAACTGCGCCACCACAGGCTTCTTCTCGGCGACATCGCGAAGGGCGACGTAGAGGCTTTCACCGCCCGTCGTCGTTCCCCCGGCGCTGTTGATGAACACGATCAGCGCCTCGACGTTTGCGGCATCGCGGATCTTCTTCAGCATCGCGATCCGGTCCCGGTCGTCGATGATGGTGCCCTCGATGGCGACGCGCGCGATCTGCTTCGTGCCGGCGAGCGTCGAGAGATCCTGGCTGCCGAACATCAGCCCGCCAACGAGCAGGCCGACGAACAGCACCGCTGCCGTCCGCCAGAACGCGAGGCGTCGGCGCATGCGCCGACGGTCGAGAACGGCTTCGGTTTCGAGCGACATGAGGGATTGCTCCAGAAATAAGCCATTGCTCGCAAAATAGGAAACTGCCGCACCGCGCGCAATGCCCGTCCGTCTTTGGGCGTCACACGTGTCTGGATCCCGACCTTCGTCGGGATGACGTTTCATTTGAGCGGATCGGGTGATCCGAAGCAAACGTCATCCCGGCATCATGGCGGAGCCATGCTCCGCATGGACGGCCGGGATCCAGACACGCCCGTTGAAAAAGAAAGAGCGCGGGACCATCGCCCCGCGCTCCCCGGTTCCATAAGAGAGCGGCGAAAGACCTACTCCTCGTCGCCCTGGTCGGCCTCGCGCTTCTTGATCGCGGCCTTGAAGATGTCGCCGAGCGAGGCGCCCGAGTCGGACGAGCCGTACTGCGCCACGGCCTGCTTCTCCTCGGCGATCTCGAGCGCCTTGATCGAGACCGAGATGCGCCGCGCCGCCTTGTCGACGGAGATCACGGCCGCATCGACCTTCTGGCCGACCGTGAAGCGCTCCGCGCGCTGCTCCGAGCGGTCGCGCGAGAGGTCCGAGCGCTTGATGAACGTGGTGAGGTCGCTGTCGGCGATCTTCACCTCGATGCCGTTCTCCTGCACGGCCACGACCTCGCAGGTCACCTGGTCGCCCTTCTTGTACTTGCCGAGCGCGTCGGCCGGATCGCCGCCGAGCTGCTTGATGCCGAGCGAGATGCGCTCCTTCGAGCTGTCGACGTCGAGGACCACGGCTTTGACGGTGTCGCCCTTCTTGTAGTCCTTGATCACCTCGTCGCCGGGCTTCTGCCAGTCGAGGTCCGAGAGATGGACCATGCCGTCCACGCCGCCGTCGAGGCCGATGAAGAGACCGAACTCGGTGATGTTGCGGATCGGGCCTTCGACTTCGGTGCCCTTCGGGTGCTGGGCGAGGAACGCATCCCAGGGGTTGTCCTGGGTCTGCTTCAGGCCGAGCGAGATGCGCCGCTTGGTGGGATCGACCTCGAGGATCTGCACCTCGACCTGCTGGCTGGTCGAGACGATCTTGCCGGGGTGCACGTTCTTCTTGGTCCAGCTCATCTCCGAGACGTGGATCAGGCCCTCGACGCCGGGCTCGAGCTCCACGAACGCGCCGTAGTCGGCGATGTTCGTGACCGTGCCGGTGAAGCGCGCGCCGATCGGGTACTTGGCCTCGATGGCCGACCACGGATCGGACTGGAGCTGCTTCATGCCGAGGCTGATGCGCTGCGTCTCGGGGTTGATGCGGATGATCTGCACCTTGACCGTGTCGCCGACGTTGAGGATCTCGGAGGGATGGTTGACGCGCCGCCATGCCATGTCGGTGACGTGGAGCAGGCCGTCGATGCCGCCGAGATCGATGAATGCGCCGTAGTCGGTGATGTTCTTGACCAGGCCGTCGATGATCTGGCCCTCGGCGAGGCGGGCGACGATGTCGGCGCGCTGCTCGGCGCGCGTCTCCTCGAGCACCGAGCGGCGCGAGACGACGATGTTGCCGCGGCGCCGGTCCATCTTGAGGATCTGGAACTGCATCGGCTGGTGCATGAGCGGGCCGATGTCGCGCACCGGGCGGATGTCGACCTGCGAGCCCGGCAGGAACGCCACTGCGCCGTCAAGATCGACGGTGAAGCCGCCCTTGACCTTGTTGAAGATGACGCCGGTCACCTTCTCACCCTTCTCGGAGAGCTTCTCGAGGCGGGTCCAGCTCTCCTCGCGGCGCGCCTTGTCGCGCGAGAGGACGGCCTCGCCGAGCGCGTTCTCGATGCGCTCCAGGTAGACCTCGACGGTGTCGCCGACCTTGATGTTTCCGGGCTGGCCGCCGATGCCGAACTCCTTGAGCGCCACGCGGCCTTCCATCTTGAGGCCGACGTCGATGACGGCGAGGTCCTTCTCGATGCCGACAACCTTGCCCTTCACGACGTTGCCTTCGAAGACGTCGTCCTTGGCAAGGCTCTCCGAGAGCATCGCGGCGAACTCGTCGCGCGACGGGGTGTACTCTTTGCTGATTTCAGCGGTCATTCGAACTCCTGGCAGTGCGTTGGAATGGAGGGATGCCCGCGCCGCCGCTCAAAGAGGGCCGCACGGACGCGAATGGTTGGAAATGCGCCGTGAGCCCGGCCGGCATGTGCACATGGCACCCGCTCGGACGGTCCTCGATCGGCACGTTCGTGTGGATCTTGCTCGGCGCTGCCGTGATGGGCTCCTGCCCCGCCACCTGAAATTGAGACGCTGTTTCAGCGCCCCTGGTGGCCGATCTTCCTCTTGATCAATCCGACGGCCGCGTCGAATGCGGCTTCTATACTCAAGTTGGTGGTGTCGAGCAACACGGCATCGGCGGCGATCGTCATGGGGGCATTGGCGCGCCCCGTATCGCGCCGGTCCCGGATCAGGATGTCCTGCAACACGGCCTCGTAGGCGATGCCCGCCCCCCGGGCTTCGAACTCCGCGAAACGGCGCCTGGCGCGCACCTCCGGAGTGGCGGTGACGAAAATCTTAACGTCCGCGTCGGGGCAGACCACGGTCCCGACGTCCCGCCCGTCGAGCACCGCGCCGGGCGGCTGGCGGGCGAAATCGCGCTGATAGGCGAGGAGCGCCGCCCGCACCTCCGGGATCCGCGCCACGATCGAGGCCGCATCCCCCGCCGCCGTGCCGCGCAGGTCCGGGTCCTCGAGCTCCCGCGGATCGAGCCCGCGGGCGGTCGCGACGGCCGCCCAGAGGTCGTCGAGGCGGAACCCGCGGTGCGCCTGGTCCCGCGCCACCGCCCGGTAAATGAGGCCCGTGTCGAGACAGTGGAACCCCAGGTGCTGGGCGAGACGTCTGGCGAGCGTCCCCTTGCCCGACGCCGCCGGCCCGTCGATGGCGACGATCATGCCGCTGCCTCGCCGAACCGTGCCCCGATCCGCTCCATGAGCGGCCGGAATTCCGGGAAGCTTGTAGCGATCATGGCCGTATCGTCGACGGTGACGGGCCGCTCGCTCGCCAGCCCCATGACGAGGAAGCTCATCGCCATGCGGTGGTCGAGATGCGTCGCGACCAGCCCGCCGCCCGCCACGCCGCCCCGGCCGTGGACGATCAGCGTGTCGCCCTCGACCTCTGCCCTGACGCCGTTCGCCGCGAGCCCCGCCGCCGTTGCTGCGAGCCGGTCGCTCTCCTTGACCTTGAGCTCGGCGAGGCCGTCCATGCGCGTCGCGCCATGCGCGAAAGCGGCGACGACCGCCAGCATGGGATACTCGTCGATCATCGAAGGCGCCCGCGCGGCCGGCACCGAAACGCCGGAGAGCTTGGAGAACCGCGCCCGGATATCGGCCACCGGCTCGCCACCCTCCTCGCGCGCGTTGAGGAATGTGACGTCTCCTCCCATCTCCTGGAGCGTCGTATAGAGCCCGGTGCGGGTCGGATTGACGAGCACGCCCTCGATGGTGAGGTCCGAGCCGGGAACGATCAGCGCCGCGGCGATGAGGAAGGCGGCCGACGAGGGATCGCCGGGCACGGTCACCTCACGGCCTTCGAGCTCGGCTTCGCCGCGGATCGTAATCCGCGTCACGCCGTTGTCGGCGACCGTCGACACCTCGGCGCCGAAATGACGCAGCATGCGTTCCGTATGGTCGCGCGTCGCTGCGCGCTCGATGACGGTCGTCTCCCCGGCCGTGCCGGCGCCGGCGAGCAGGATCGCGCTCATGAGCAGGGCCGAAGGGACGGGGAGCACGTAGACGATGGGGGTCAGTCGCGCGCAGCCGCGGATAGTGAGCGGCAGCCGGTCGGCATCGTCCTCGACCTCGAGCCCCATGCGCTTGAGAGGGTCGAGCACGCGACCCATGGGCCGCTGCGAGAGCGAGGCGTCGCCGGTCATGGCGACGGTGATGTCGTGCGGCGCGATGACGCCCATCATGAGCCGTGTGCCGGTGCCGGAGTTGCCGAAGTCGAGGGGGCCTTCGGGCTGCGCGAGACCGCCCGTTCCCCGCCCTAGAATCTCCCAGGTGTCTCCGGCTTTGCGGGCGGGTACGCCGAGGGTAGTCAGCGCGCGGGCCGTGTTGATCACGTCCTCTGCTTCGAGCAGGCCGCGGATCCGCGTGCGCCCGCTTGCGAGCGCGCCGAGCATTAGCGCGCGGTGCGAGATCGATTTGTCGCCGGGGACGCGGACATGCCCGCGGAGCGGTCCTGTGGATTGGGAGGCGAGCGGAGCGGGAGGGGGATGGGTCACGGGGATTGGATATGCCTGGCGACGGGCGGCGGCCAGCGGCGCCCGCCCTTGTGAATTCAAGGAAAAGTGAGATGCATAGAGCCGCCGGACGCCGGGGCTGTCAACGCCCGGGAAGCGCGGGTTTCTTTCGGACCCTTGCGGATTTCGTTTTGACAGCCGACATGCCCTGTGGCAGACCCCGCTATCCCAATTTGACTGTGAGCAAAAGCCATGGCGACCAAGCAAGCGCGCGGGACCAAGCGCACCTGCCAGAGCAGCGAATGCGGCGCGCGGTTCTACGACCTCAATCGCATTCCCGTGACGTGCCCGATCTGCGGCTCGATCTACGAGCTGGCCTCGTCTCCGCTTGCCGTTGCGGCAGCGACCAGCGACGACAAGGCGGCACGCCGCGGCCGCAAGTCCGACTATGCGGAGAAAACGCCCGTCGATGCGACGGCCGATGCCGAGACAGATGACGCGCTGCCCGAGATCGAGGAAGAAGACGACGCGATCGCGGCCGACGAGGACGAGACCTTCCTCGAGGAAGAGGAAGAGGAAGGCGGCGACGTCTCGAACATCATCGGCGGTCCCGTCGCCGAAGGCGACGAGGAGCGGTAAGGCGGCGGAGAGCGCCGGAATTGCGCAACGGGCGCCGGATGGAACGCCGGCCGCGAACTTCGCACTTGAAGTTTCGATGCGATCGGCCTAATGAGCCGGTCTTCCCGCAGGGGCCTGACGGACCCGCGGAGATCCCAAGGTCAGGGGCCATAGCTCAGCTGGGAGAGCGCTTGCATGGCATGCAAGAGGTCAGCGGTTCGATCCCGCTTGGCTCCACCATTTCTCGTAAAATCGAATACTTCTGTCTTTTCAGGTGGCCGATCGAGCTTGTGCTGAGCCGCGACGCCGATCCTGTGCGGGCCGGCTCCGGCGCGACGGTCTTCCCCGCGCCTCTACCGTCGCTCAGCTATCCTGGCGAAGGGCGGCTTTGGAATGCAGCGGGCCGGCCTCTTGCGGCGCCGGCGCAGCGTGCGAGGCGCGCCTCGCGTCGCGGCGGCTCCAGAACAGGCGGTCCGTGACCTCGAGCAGATCGACCGCGAGCGTCAGCAGCGGCGCGACGATCAGGTAGAGGACTTTGGTGTCCGTGCGGCACGCGCTCCATTCGCGCCGTGCGATCCAGAGCGCGCGCGCGACGTAGAAGACCACCAGCGCGAGGATGAAGGTCGTACCGGAAAGAAGGAGCGGAAAGCCGGTCGTTTCTTCTGCCACGATGCGTCCCGGATCGGAGTTTTACGGTCGAGCGAGATATAGCATCGGATAGCAGATGGCGGCTCAATAAAAAAGCCCTCACGGGCCGTCCTGAGCCCCGCCGCGATAGAGCGTTTTCAAGCGAAGTGGGTAGCACTTCGCGTTAAGAAAACGCGTCAAACCAAAAACAGAGAGCCTCGCCTCTGAGGCTATCAGAGGCGAACGGGCTCTAGCGAAATTCCCGGCCCGGCGTATCGCCTTAGCCCGCAACCGCTCGGCGAAAAGCGCATTGCGGCGCCGGCCGCGCGGCGGGCGCCGTTTACTTTCAGCGCCAATTCCTCCGTCCCCTGCCGCGGTCTGGCATCGAAGCTGCTCCGGACCGGCCATGATGATGAGATCGAACCTTTGGGCCATGGTCGGATGTCTCGGATTGGGACTCCTCGCCGCGTCCTGTCCCCCGGCCGTGGCCGCGCCGCGCCATGAGGACGACGCGGACGCGCCGGCCTCGACCGGAACCGAGCTGATCGCGTTCGAGGCGCCCGGATGCCGGTACTGTCCGGTCTTTCGCCGCGACGTGGCTCCGGGCTACCCGGCCACGCGGGCGGGCCGGATGGCGCCGCTTCGCTTCGTGGATATCAACGCGTCCGCCGCTGCGGCGCTGAAGCTTGCGCGGCCCATCACCATGGTGCCGACGGTCGTCCTCGTGCGGGACGGCGTGGAGATCGGCCGCATCGACGGCTACGTCGGCCGCGACAACATGCTCCACATCCTGAACACGCTCCTGCCGCGCGACGGTCTGGTCGACTGACGGGCGCGCCGCCGGCCGACGCAGCCGTCGATCCGGCCGGTCGCGCTGCGGGCCTTCTCAGCTCCTGGCGTTCCGTCCGTAGTCCTTGAATTTCCCGAGGACGACCTGCATTTCCTCTTCCGGCAGCACGGCTGGCGGCCCGATTGCGAGCACCTTGGAGTACTGCTCCGCGAGCACTTCGACCTCGTGGGCGAGTTCCAGCGCCTCCGGGAGCGTCGCCCCGATCGCGATTGCGCCGTGATGCGCCATGAGGCACGCCTGCCGGTCGGCGAGCCCGTGCGCGACGGTCTGCGCGAGCCGCTCGCTGCCGAAGGTGGCGTAGGGAAGCACGGGGATGTCGCTCGCGCCCGAAACCGCGACCATGTAGTGGAACGCCGGGATCGACCGCCTTGCGCAGGCCAGCACGACCGCATGCAGCGAATGCGTGTGCACAACCGCGTGCATGTCGGGCCGCGCCTTGTACGCCGCGAGATGGAACGGCCATTCGCTCGAGGGGAGGCGCTGCCCGTCCGGCACCGATCCGTCCCCGGCCACGAAAACGATGTCCTTGGGCCCCATGTCCTCATAGCCGAGAGCCGTCGGCGTGATGAGCATGCCGTCGGCGAACCGTGCCGACACGTTTCCCGAGCGTCCGGGCGAAAGACCGCTGCGGCTCATGGCGAGCGCCGTGGCGACGATCAGCTTGCGCAGCACGCGCTCCTCGCGGCTGCGGGCCTTGTCGGCTTTCGCCGCCTTTTTCTTGTCCTTGCCCTTGAGGGTGTCCTTGCCGAAGCTGCGTTTGCCGGCCTTGGTCTTTCCGCTGGTGCTCATGCCGTACTCTCACGTCGTTCAGGATAGAGAGCGAGGAGGCCGTTGCGGTCCGCAGGCGCCAGTCCCCGCTCCGTGATGAAACCGGTGACAAGCCGTTGCGGCGTCACGTCGAAGGCCGGGTTTGCGGCGGGCGACCCGGGGGCCGCGATGGCGACGCGCGTCACCGATCCGTCCGCAAGCTGGCCTTGAAGCGTCAGAACCTCGTCGGCGCTACGCTCCTCGATGGGTATGTCGCGTCCCGACGCGAGCGTCCAGTCAATCGTTGAATATGGTAACGCAACATAAAACGGCACTCCGGTGTCGTGCGCGGCGAGCGCTTTGAGATACGTGCCGATCTTGTTGGCGACATCGCCGTTGGCGGCAACCCGGTCGGTGCCGACGATGCAGAGGTCCACCTTGCCGTTCTGCATCAGGTGGCCGCCGGCGTTGTCGACGATGAGCGTATGCGCCACGCCATGCCGTGCGAGCTCGTAAGCCGTGAGGGCCGCGCCTTGGTTGCGCGGCCGTGTCTCGTCCACCCACACATGCACGGGAATGCCCGCGTCGTGCGCCTGATAGATCGGCGAGGTCGCCGTTCCCCAGTCCACGCAGGCGAGCCAGCCGGCATTGCAGTGCGTGAGGATATTGACCGGCGCGCCGGCCGGCTTCTTCGTGGCGATGGCGCGGATGAGTGCGACACCATGGGCGCCGATGCGGCGGCAGGTCTCGACGTCGTCGTCGGCGATGGCGCCAGCCTTGGCGAAAGCGGCAGCCGCACGCGTGTCCGGTGCGAGCGGCGCCACGGCACGATGCATCTCTCCGAGCGCCCATCTGAGGTTGACCGCCGTCGGACGCTGGCTTGCGAGAAGTGCGATGGCGGCGGCGAGGCCCGCATCGGACGCATCGCGGCGAAGCGCCAGCGCCAGGCCGTAAGCGGCGGTCGCGCCGATCAGCGGCGCGCCGCGGACCTGCATGGTGAGGATGGCGTGCGCGGCGTCTTCGACGGTGCCGAGGACCACCGTCTCGAAGCGATGCGGCAGCTTCGTCTGGTCTATGATCACGGCCGATACGCCGTCGTCGCCGGGCCAGATGGTGCGGTACGCCTTGCCGTCGATCTTCATGGCCTGCCTTGAGGTGTCAGTCGAAGCCGCCGGCAGCCGGAGGACCCAACGGGATATGGACGGTCTCGTTGAGCCCGCACGCCGGACAGGCGAGATGATACCACTCCGCATGGGGACGGGCGGACCGGTCGGCAAGCGCAAGCCCCGTCGCGCCGCAGCGCGGGCAGTCCAACACCGCCTCGGGCTCGTCCCTCCGGCGGGCGATGGCCGCCAGCGCGCGCAGAAGCTCGTCCCGCGAAAGGCCCATCAGTGCCCCGCGAATGCGACCAGCGCATGACAGGAGATGCCGAGGCTTTTGAGCAGCTTGAGGCCGCCGAGGTCCGGCAGGTCGATGATGAACGTCGCCCCGACGATATCGCCCCCGCTGCGCCGCAGGAGCTTGACGGCGGCCTCGGCCGTACCCCCCGTCGCGATCAGGTCGTCGACGATGAGGATCCGCTGGCCGGGTTTCAGCGCGTCCTCGTGGATCTCGATCACGTCGATGCCGTATTCGAGCGTGTACTCCTGCCCGATCGTCTTCCACGGAAGCTTGCCCTTTTTCCGTATCGGGATGAACCCGCAGCCGAGGCGGTCGGCGATGGCGCCGCCGAGGATGAAGCCGCGCGCCTCGATTCCCGCCACCGCATCGACCGGCTCCGCGCGGAACGGATCCGCCATCTGCGTGACCGCCGATTTGAGACCCTGCGCGTCACCGAGCAGCGTCGTCACGTCCCGGAAGAGAATGCCAGGCTTCGGATAGTCAGGAATCGTACGTATCAGCCTCTCGAGCGCGCTCACGGACACCTCCCCGTCAAAATCGGAGCGCAAGTTAGCAAGTGACGGTGCTGGGCGATAGCAGCGCCGCGCCGGGGAAGATGCGTTCTGTGGGGGATCGAACCCTCGCGGTTTTTGTCAGGTGTCATGATGACGGATGTGAATTTCCCGCTGACCGCGGACAGCGATTTCGACGATCTTCCCCGCACGTTGCGACGCGAGAAGGAGAGGCGCGCACGCGAAGCCCGCGACGCCAGGGAGCGCCACGAGCGGGAGAGGCAGACGATGGACGCGAGCCGTGGTGATCCGCCCACCTACCTCGCGCATGCGATGCCGGCCGGCGTCGGCGACGATCCGGTCGCGGCGGCCGTCCGCCGCTTCGACGTGCCGTTCCTGCACCTGGCGATGTTCTTCCTGAAGGCGGCGCTCGCCGCGATCCCGGCGCTGCTGCTTCTGGGCGTAGGTCTCTATTTTGCGGGGCACGCGCTCGAAGCCTACGTCCCCGATCTCGTCCACATGAAGATCCTGGTCACGTTCCCCGGCGGCTGAGCAGCGAGCCACGACGCGTCCCAGACAAAAAGACGCCGGCGGAGAGGGGCCGCCGGCGCAAGTGCAGAGGAGGTCCGGCGTGGCGCCGGATCATCGAGGCTCAGAGCGAGTTCGACCAGTCGTCGAGCTCCTTCTTCACCTGATCCTTGCCGTATCCGTAGCGCTCCTGGATCTTGCCCTCGAGCTGCTCGCGCTTGCCGTTGATGGTCGCGAGGTCGTCGTCGGTGAGCTTGCCCCACTTTTCGCGGATCTTGCCCGAGAACTGCTTCCAGTTGCCTTCGATACGATCCCAGTTCATTGCGTGCTCCTTTTGCATGTTGACGTGTTGCGGTGGGCGAGGGAGAGCGCTTCGGCCACGGGCGGCCCTCAGCCGGCAAACGCCGGCATGGGACTGTCCGGAAGCTGAAGCGTGACGAAAGAGAGAGCCGAGGTGGTGCGTGAAGCGAAATAGTCGCGTCGCGTGCTAAGCGCGGCGAATGAATCCGAGCACGAGCGAGACGATCAGGAACACGATCGCCACCCAGAACAGGATGCGCGCGCCTTCCATCGCCGTGCCGGCAACGCCGCCGAAGCCGAAAAATGCCGCCACCAGGGCGACGACGAGAAAGACAACGGCCCAGTGCAGCAAATTGCCCATCGAACCAACTCCGAGCTTTTTTGATATTGCGGACATGGCGACCCGCAGAGCAGAGAACGCTCTCCGGCTCACATCGCAGAATGCCGATTGCAGAGAGAGAAGCATCGGCACCCTGGACGTGCAAAGAACGCAGAGGGAGTGCTTTGGTTCCGCGGCTGGGAGCGCGCGCGTGCGCGTAGTGTGGCGGGCCGGAGAGGCTGGGATCAGCCGGCGGGGCCGATCGGGAAGTCGCGTGTCCACACGGCGCCGCTCGTATCGTGGACCGAGATGCTCATCTCGGACGCGCCGTTGGTCACGAAATCGAACTCGATGGCCGGGTTCTGCGCGAGCGTGATGGAGCCTGTCATCTCGAACACCAGCTCGTCGCCCTGGCGCGCCTCGATCCGGTCGACCATCAGGAGCGGGATGTAGAGCAGGGACACGGGGTCGAGCACCATTCCGGTGTGGTTCGGGTGGTTGAGCGCGTAGCGGGCCCGCGCGACCTGATGCGATGCGCTCGGCGCCTGGCCTACGGTCGCGAAATCCATTCTGCCCATGTTGGCGGCGATCTCCGCCGGATCGCCAACCGGCGGCGCCGAGCAGGACGCCTGTCCGCCCGCGAACTTCACGAGCTGGTTGGTCATGTAGAGCGTACCGTCGTTGGCTTCCACGATCACCCGCACGTCGGACTGCTGGTCGAGGCGGATGCGGGTCGCGAGATGCGCCTGGCTGCGGCCTTCGCCCATTCGGAACACGGCGGCCACGGGAGACGGGTTCAAGTCGACCACGAAGGACGCGGCCTTGATCGTGCGGCCGCCGGGAAGCTTGATCTCGGCCTCCATCGGCACGCTGCGCACATCGTCCGGGCGATAGGGCGTCGTCAGCGTCACCACGCCCCGCCCATCCTGGATCGTGCGCCCGCCGAACGCTTCGGCATGGATGCCGGGCCAGGTGTCGCTTGCGCGCACGCCCGTCGGCGCCGTCGTGATTGCAAGGAGAAGAGCTGCGAGAGCCGCGAAGGCGGGACGACGGAGCATGAGCATTTGCCTTCTTGGGGAAGATCGCCGATTGCAATTTCTTCCCGACGCCAACCGAAGTCAATCGACTGCCTACTGCCTACTGCCTACTGCCTACTGCCTACTTGCTCTACGTCCTGCCTGCTGCCCGTTGCCCCCTCCTCAGTCCCCCATCGCCGGGCGGAAGCCGGCGCCGGCCGCTTCCGCCTCGCTGCAGAACCAGCGCTCGCCTTTTGCCGGCTCGATCCGGACCTTGCGGTACCAGGGGCTCCAGGGCATGTGGTAGATGCGCCCGTTGGCGGTCACGTTGCCCTTGATGGCGCAGCCTTGGGGCGCGTTCGGCTCGGCCGCCGCCCAGTGACGCCGGCGGAAGACCCACGGCGGCTCCGCGTCGCCGTTCCAGATGCCGGCCTTGGCCTTTCGGGCCGCGGCTTCCAGGGCCTCATAGCGCGTCGAGTATTGGACGAACGCCCACGCATGGCCGGACCGGACCATCTCGGCGTTGAGGTCGCGGCCGTCGGCCGTGCACCATCCGAGCACGCGCCCGTAGGTGTCCCGTCCCGCAGCCTCGCAGGCGACGCGGCGCCCTTCGATGAGCCCGCGCAGATACGCGGTCGCGGCCCGTCCGCACGCCCATGGGCGGGACGAGCTCTCCGCGCAGGTCTGATCCGCCTCCGGCGCGTCAATCCCCTCGAGCCGCACGCGTTCCCCCGCGATCTCGAGCGTGTCGCCGTCGATGACGGTCGCGCGGCCGTTCAAGTGCTGAGCCCGGTCGCCGCTCGGTGGCTGCGCCACGCTGTCGAAGGTCGCCGGAAGGAGCAGGAGTGCCGACAGCGCGAGCGCCGCGGGATGCAAGGGGAAAGAGAGGGGATGTGGCGCACTCATAGGTTGTAATATGACCGAGTCGCATGTCCAAATGCAGGCCCGGGCGTGGCAGGATCATGCCATCGGTCCTTTTGAATCGTAACGATTAAAGACGGGCAAACGGAAAGTCACGGGCGCTTCCCGTAAAAGTTGCGCATGGACCTGGACGCGCCGGCCCAGCCGCGGTGCGGAAAGGGCCGGGGATAACCATCGTCCCTGAATCGCGTAAGAGGCCCTGCGCTGACACAATCGCCAGTTAGCAGGGAAGCGGCCGAATAGGGGATTGGGTGCGCGTCGATCGCCCCCGAGGGCTGCATGAGGTCAGGAACCCCATGACGAGCAGAACACCGCCACCGGGGCGGCCGCCGCCGCGCTTTGAGGCGTATCGCCCCTCGGACGAACGGACAGGTCCCCCGCGGAGGCCGGACCCGCAATTGGGCTATCCGCCGCCGCACGGGTACGGACATCCGGGCCCGCCGCCACAATCCCCGCCGCAGCACGCCATGATGGCGCATCCGCCGCATCATCCCGCTGCCGCGCGCCCCGCGCCGCCGCGCCCTGTCGCGCGCGGACGCTCGACGCTCGGCTCCGTGGTGTTCTACGGCGGGCTCGGGCTGGTCGCCATGGCCGCGGGGGCGGTGGCCTTTGCCGTCATGGCGCTGCCGGCAGATTTCGTGCGCGCCAAGGCCGTTGCCGCCGTCAAGGACCGGACCGGGCGCGATCTCGTCATCGCCGGCCCGACGTCGTTCACGTTCTATCCGTCGCTCGGGGTTTCGCTGGCCGATGTCTCGCTGTCGGGGCCGCCGGGGGGTACGGAGAAACCGCTGCTCTCGATGAAGGCGCTTGATCTCGAGGTCGCCTTCTGGCCGCTGCTCAAGCGCGAGGTCCGCGTCAAGGCGCTGTCGCTGCGCGAGCCGGTGTTCAACCTCTTGGTCGACGCCGACGGCCGCCGGTCATGGGATTTCGCGCGCCTCGGGACGGTGCCCGCGCGGCTCGCGCAGGCGGACGCGCCAGCCGAAGCGCCCCGCAGCGACGCCGGGCGTGAGAGCCTCGGCGACCGCCGGCTCGCACGTCTGTCGGACCTGCGGCTCGATGACGTGCGCATCGACAACGGCACGCTGCGCTACAGCGATCGGCGCACGGGGCATGCGTCGGAATTCTCCGCCATCAACGTCGAGCTGACGCTCGCGGCCCTGGCCGAGCCGTTGAACGCCGCTGGCAGCCTCGCCTGGAAGGGCAGAACGGTGCGTTTCGACGGCGCCCTGACCTCGCTCGCCGACGTGCTGGAGCGGCGCCCGGCCAAGCTCGACCTCAAGCTCGGCGCCGACGTGGTCGACGCGACGTTCCAAGGCTCGGCGAACCTCGAGGGCGACCTCGGGATGGAAGGGATCCTCTCGGCGAAGGCGTCGTCCGCCCGCGCGCTTTTCGCCTGGCTCGGGACCGACCTGCCGCCCTCGGACGGCTTCGGTCCGCTGACCGCCAAAGGGCTGTGGCGCAGCAAGCCGGACCGCTACACGTTCACGACGGCCGAGATCGTGCTCGACCGGACCACGGCGCGGGGCGAGATCTCGCTCGACACCCGCGGCGCCCGCCCGCGCGTCGATGCCAACCTGAAGCTCACCGAGCTGGACCTCAACACCTATGCCTCGCACGCGGGCGGCGAGCGCCGCGCTACGCCGCGCGATGGCGGCGGGACCCGCTCGATCGAGGATCTGCTGGGCGAGACGGCCCCGCCCGGCCCGCGCGTCAAGGGCTTCACAAAGCGCGACGGATGGAGCGAGGAGCCCTTCGACCTGGACGCGCTCGGCGCGCTCGACGCCAACGCCAGGCTCTCGGTCGGCAAGCTGACTGTGGGCGCCCTCAGCCTCGACCAGTCCGACCTCACGGTCGCGCTCAAGAACCGCTTCATGACGACGACGCTCGAGCGGATCGCGCTCTACCAGGGAACGGGCAAGGGAACGATCACGCTCGACGCCACGGCCGGGACCAGCGCCGGCCTCGACGCCGACATCGCCCTCGACGGCATCGCGGCGAAGCCGCTGCTGACGGACGCCGCCGGCATCGACCGTCTCTCCGGCAAGGGCCGCTTGACGCTGACGGTGACGGGGCGCGGCGCCAACCAGCGCCAACTCGTCGAGACTCTCAACGGAAAGGCGGCGCTCGATTTTGCCGACGGCGCCATCATCGGCATCAACGTGCCCGAGATGATGCGCAACCTTGCCAAGGGCAACCTCGGCGGTCTCGACACGGCTCCGACCGACAAGACCGATTTCAGCGAGATGTCGTCGAGCTGGACCATCAAGTCAGGCGTCGCCGAGAACCAGGATCTGAGGCTCGTGAGCCCGCTCCTGCGCCTCTCGGGTTCGGGCAAGGTCGCGCTCGCGACCCGCGAGGTGGACTACATGCTGCGCCCGAAGCTCGTCGCGAGCCTCGAAGGCCAGGGCAGCGGGACGCCCGATCTCGCGGGCCTCGAGATCCCTGTCCGCATGCATGGGCCGTGGGACAATCCGCGCTTCACGCCCGATGTCGCCGGCGTGCTGGGCGACCCGAAGAACGTCGAGGCGATCAAGGAGATCGGCAAGCAGTACAAGGGCAAGAAGCCCGACGAGATCCTCGGCGACCTGATGGGCAAAGACGAGAGCGGCAAGAGCAAGGGCAAGAAGCTGCTCGAGCAGTTTTTGAGCGGGCAATGATATCGGCAAAGCGGCGCTCGCCGGCTCTCTCGCGCCGGGCGGAACGGCGTCCCGAAGCGACGTGAGGATCGGGCGCAAATATTTGATCGCCCGGACCCATTTTCTCCTTGCGGCGCAGGACCGCTTGCCTCATATCAAGCGATCTCCGTTCGTCCACCTGCCCTTAAGGTCAAGGACTTCCATCCCCACACCCCCAGGTAAGGAGCGTTCGGGTTGAATCTGTCTGCTGGTTGGGGAGGGTCATATGGCCTTTAATGACACCCTCTTCCAATTGGGGATGGACTTGACTCGTTCAAGCCCCGCCCAAAAGGAAGATCTCGACGCGTTGCAGGGTGCGCGCGTTGCTCTTGAGGACACGACAGAGGACCGCGGCGCCGGCGCGCATGCCGGCCGGCACCTGATCATAGATCTTTATGGTGCGCGCAAGCTCGACGATGTCGGGCACGTGGAACGGACCCTCCGACGCTGTGTCGAAGCCTCGGGCGCGACCCTCCTGCACATGCATCTTCACGACCTGAACCCCACGGGCGGCGTGACGGGCGTTGCGGTGCTGAAGGAGAGCCACATCGCGATCCACAGCTGGCCGGAGAGCGGCTACGCCGCGCTCGATATCTTCATGAGCGGCAGCGCGGACCCCGCGCGCGCCATTCCCGTGCTGCGCGAGGCGTTCGAGACCGACGAGGTGCGCGTCACGACGCAGCTTCGCGGTTCGGCGCCGAAAGCGAACGGCGGGCAGAAGAAGGCCAAGGCGAAGCGGAAGCCTGCCGAGGCCGTTGCCCGACCCCGCGCCATCAGGAAGGCGAAGGTGGCGGCGTAAGCCGCTGCGATCCCGGGTCGTCATTGACTGCCGGACAGACAAGGGCGCGTGTCTTCCCCAGGGCACGCGCCCGTTCTTTGTGCTCTGCAACGTTCGCTGCCCCATCCAGACGTCGCTGGAGCTTGCTTGGGTGCCGGCCGTCCATGCGAAGCGGGGAACGGGCCTGCCCCGGCCAGCGCCCTCACGCCATCCGTGCCGAGCAGGCCGCACAGCGCCCGCGCAATTCGAGTGTCATCGCGCGCACCGTGTAGTTGGACCGTTTCGCCCACGCCGCCAGCGCCTCCACCGCCCGCGGCTCCGCGAACTCCGACACCGTTCCGCAGTCGTCGCAGATCGCGAACACCGCCGCACCCTGTCCCTGGTGCTGGTGGCCGGACTGGCAGCACGCGACGAAGGCGTTGAGCGACTCGAGCCGGTGCGCCGACCCCGACGCGATGAGCCGCTCCAGCGCCCGATAGACCGTCTGCGGCGCAAGGCTTGCCCGGTCGCGCAAGCGATCGATGATCTCATAGGCCGAGACCGGCCGTCCGGATTCGCGCAGGGCGGCGAAAACGAGCTTGTCCTGCTCCTGCGCCGGACGGCGTTTGCTGGGTTTTTTCGTCATACAACTCTCGGGGGAGGGTGTCCGGTGGTGAAGTGTAGCACACGAGGCCCCGGAGCAGGCCGCGCGATGTGCGCGGCCCCCGCCGCCCCTCCCGGGCCGCGCGAAGGTCGATTGCTAATCGGCGATCCTGCCGCTATAACCCGCCGATCTCAAGCAGATGCGAGAGACCCGCCCGGCACCCTTGGAGGCCGGAAGCGGTAGCCTGGGCCTGAGTTAAGGCCCTTTTTCATTGGAGAAAATGCCATGTCCGAGATCATCGAGATCAAGGCCACGGCGCGCCCGCGTGCCGGCAAGGGGGCCGCACGCCAAGCTCGCCGACAGGGGAACGTCCCCGCCGTCATCTACGGAGACGGCCAGCCCGCCGAGATCATTGCCATCGACGGCAACGACCTCTGGAAGCAGTTCATCAAGGGGCACTTCACCTCGTCCGTCTTCGACATCGCCGTCGGCGACACCAGGATCCGCGTCATTCCCCGCGACGTGCAGCTCGATCCCGTGAAGGATCACCCGATCCACGTCGACTTCCTGCGCATCGGCAAGGACGGCATCATCCGCGTGTCCGTGCCTGTCAAGTTCACGAACCATGCCCTGTCGCCGGGTCTGAAGCGCGGCGGCGTGCTCAACATCGTGCGCCACGACGTCGAGATCTTCTGTCCCTACGACCGCATCCCGGCCTTCTTCGAGATCGATCTCGAGGGCCTTGAGATCGGCCGCTCCATCCACATCTCGACGGTGGCCATGCCGGAGGGTGTGACGCCCGTCATCGCCAGTCGCGACTTCACGATTGCCACCATTGCCGGCGCCAAGAAGGACGACGAGGAAGCATCCGCTGCCGCGGCCGAAAGCGCGGGCGCAGCGCCTCAGGGCGGAGACGCCAAGGCCGCCGCTCCGGCCGCCAAGGGTGGCGCCGCTCCGGCTGCTGCCGGCAAGGCCGCCCCGGCTGCCAAGCCTGCCGCCAAGAAGTAAGGACGTGTTTGCAGGAGAGGCCGGCACGCCGCTATACGGTGTGCCGGCCTTTTCTTTTCGAGCATTGCGATGAAACTCTTCGTTGGCCTCGGAAACCCCGGCGGCGAGTACGCTAAGAACCGTCACAACGTCGGCTTCATGGCGGTGGATGAGATTGCGCGCGCGCATGGCTTCGGGCCCTGGAAGCGCAAGTTCCAGGGGGTCGCGGCCGACGGCGAGATGGGGGGCGAGAAAATCCTCCTTCTGAAGCCCGAGACCTATATGAACGAGAGCGGTCGCGCCGTCGGCGAGGCCGCGCGCTTCCTCAAGATCGCCGAGAAGGACATCGTCGTCTTTTATGACGAGATCGATCTCGCGCCCGCCAAGCTCAAGGTGAAGACCGGCGGCGGCAACGCCGGCCACAACGGCCTGCGCTCCATCTCGGCGCACCTCGGCAACGACTACGTGCGCGTGCGCATCGGCGTCGGCCATCCGGGCGTCAAGGAGCTCGTCGCCCGCTGGGTGCTGTCGGACTTCGCCAAGGCCGATCAGGCATGGCTCGCCCCGCTGCTCGAAGCCATCGCCAAGGCGGCGCCGCGTCTGGCGAGAAACGACCCGTCGCGCTTCCTCACCGACGTTGCCAAGGAGCTGGGCGAGGGCGGCGATCCACGCCAGGACCGGCCGCGTGAGGCCGGACCAAAGCCGGAGCCGGCCCGCCCCGCCCCGAGGCCCGGCCCCCATCCTGCCGGCGAGCGGGCCGGAAAAAGCGCCAATGCGCTTGCCGAAAACCTCAGGAAATGGCTGGCGGGCCGCAAGCCGCCCGATTGATGCGGCGCCGCGCCTGGCGCGTCCCTTTACGCATTGATTGCCGCGCCCGCCCGGTGTAGGGCGGGCGTCAATACATCATCGAGACCAGAGACCGATCCCCCATGGGCTTCAAGTGCGGCATCGTGGGTCTGCCGAACGTCGGCAAATCCACCCTCTTCAATGCGTTGACGCAAACGGCTGCGGCCGAGGCGGCCAACTATCCCTTCTGCACCATCGAGCCGAACGTCGGCGAGGTCGGCGTGCCGGACGAGCGGCTGGAAAAGCTCGCGGCCATCGCCAAGTCGGGCGAGATCATCCCGACGCGCCTGACCTTCGTCGACATCGCCGGCCTCGTGCGCGGGGCGTCCAAGGGCGAAGGGCTCGGCAACAAGTTTCTCTCCCACATCCGCGAGGTGGACGCGGTCGCCTACGTGCTGCGCTGCTTCGAGGACGACGACATCACGCACGTCGAGAACCGCATCGACCCGCTCGCCGACGCCGAGGTGGTCGAGACCGAGCTGATGCTCGCCGACATGGAAAGCCTCGAGAAGCGCATTGCCGCGATCGAGAAGAAGGCCAGGAGCGGCGACAAGGAGGCCAAGGCCGGGCTCGCGGTCATGGAAAAGGCGCTGAGCCCCCTGCGCGACGGCAAGCCTGCGCGCATGGCCGACATCACGCCCGAGGAGCGTCCGGCGTTCGCGGCGCTGCAGCTCCTGACCTCGAAGCCGGTCGTCTACGTCTGCAATGTCGAGGAAGCCTCCGCCGCGAACGGCAACGCGCATTCCGCGCGCGTCGCCGAGAGGGCCAAGGCGGAAGGCGCCGCCTGCGTCGTGATCTCGGCCAAGATCGAATCCGAGTTCGCCGGCCTCCCGCCCGAGGACCGCCAGGAGTTCCTGGCCGAGATGGGCCTCGCCGAGCCGGGATTGAACCGGCTGATCCGCGCCGGCTATGGTCTTCTCGACCTCGTGACCTACTTCACCATCGGCCCCAAGGAGGCGCGCGCCTGGACCATCACGCGCGGCACCAAAGCGCCCCAGGCCGCGGGCGTCATCCATACCGATTTCGAGAAGGGCTTCATCCGCGCCGAAACGATCGCCTATGAGGACTACGTCGCCTCGGGCGGCGAGGTCGGCGCCAAGGAGGCGGGCCGGATGCGCCTCGAAGGCAAGGAGTACGTCGTCAAGGACGGCGACATCATGCATTTCCGCTTCGCGAACTGAGGCAGTGCACGGGCGCGGGCGCGCGTTTCGCGGGCGGCAGTGGCAGAGCTCTCGCACGCCGCCGCATCCCACAGGAAATAACCGCGGACTGGACGTGAGCGCCTCGCTTTCGCTTGAAAGCGAGCATATCGGGCCGTCGCGCAAGCCAGATTTTGAACACGAATCTGGCGCATATGGGAACGCGTGGGGACGACCCGAATGGAAGAGCATCGTTCGTGCGGAACTGTGCTCTGGGGAGGGGTCATGTGGGAGGCAACGCAAAAGCTTCGGGAGCGCGTAGAGACCAGGGACGTCTTGGGATGGGCGTCGGCGCTGGCCCTGCTGGCGATCGTGCTTGCCACGTTCGTCGCCTGCTACGCGACCGCCCACGTCGCCCGTCGGGTCGGCGGCACCGTTGAAAGTGCCGACTGGCGCCTGAATGAGGATACCGGTCAGGCCTATCCCTTCATCGAGGTGAAGCTCGACGGCGGCTCCTCCGTCCGCGTCGGCAGCATGGCACCGGCCTTGCCGGGCGTCGGTGACCGCATCACCGTACGCCAGCGCGCGATGCTCTTCGATTACATGACCGTTTACGAATGGGAGGGCCCGGGCGAGCTGCTCTCCGAGCCTGCTCTGATCCCTCGCGCCTCGACGCCCGTGTCGCATCCCTAGTGTCCCGATTCCGAAGTTCGCTTGAGTTTGCGGCTAGGTCCCGTAGCGAACGTCAGAATCATAAGGGACACTAGAATCATGGACTTGCTCGTGTGATCGAGATCGAGAAATTCGCTCGGGAGCAGGCCGCTTGATATGGCGAATTTCTCGATCATCACACGAGGCGACGATCGCTTCGGATCCGATGGACGACATCCGGAAAGTCCCCGTCTCGCCGGGTGTCGGCGGCGCCAAAACGACCGTCTTCGCAAGCGCTGAGACGCAGGCTATATACACGCCCTCAATCGCGGAGCGGAGCCGGCAGGCGCCGCCGGCCGCAGGCACAACCGCCGGGGACAGGATAGCCATGCGCGAGGAAACAAAACGCCGGCTCGAGCGCCAGCTCATGTGGCAGCGGATGAAGTGGGCGGCCGCCGGATTGGGCGTCGTGGGCCTGATGGCGGGCGGCTTCTGGGCGACGGGGCTCGACGCCAGTATCGAGACGCACCGCGAGCCGGGCGTCGTCGCGGCCGTGGGACCGCTCTTTGCCAAGTCGACGAAAGCCATCGAGGAAGGTCTGGCCGTCGACGTGAAGCTCGACAAAGGCCCCGTCGTCCACGTCACGACGTTGAAGACGACGGACCCGCACATCGGCGACCACGTCGAGGTGGCCGAGCACGTCCATGGAACCGGCCGCATCACCTATTCGTGGAAGTAGGCGCGTTCTGAAGCAAGACCCGCGCGCGTTGACTGGCGAAGGCCCGTCGCTATAGTGCGCGCTCGTTCCCGTTCGCTTCCCAAGCCTCTGTGGCGGAATCGGTAGACGCGGCAGACTCAAAATCTGTTGTCAGCAATGACGTGCCCGTTCGAGTCGGGCCAGGGGCACCATGCGCCGGTTTGCCGGCGAGCCGCGGTCCGGGACCCGCGGGATCACTCGACCTCGAGATAAGCTTTGACCAGCGCGATCTCCTCGGAGGTGAACTGGATCTGCGGCATGCCGGGATGGCGCGAGCCGATCCCTTCCGCAAGCTCGAACTCCAGCCGGTCCGTGGGGTAGGCGCGCAGCGTGTCCGAGAGGTTCGGCGCGGCCTTGAGACGGCTTTTCGCCTCCGCCGCGATCCCGTGACAGCGCCCGCAGCGTGTCTCGAGCAAGGCCCCACCGGGGTCCTCGGCCGCCTGCGTCGCCCCCGCGGCGCCAGCAAGAAAAGCGATCAAGCCTATGGTATGGAAAGATTTTATCATTCTCCCTCCTTTAACCCTGCCTCGGCCATCGACACGCAACTGCTTCCTGGCCGGTGCGTCTCTGATCCCGATCAAGGCCGCCCGCCCTGAAACGCGGTCTCCTGATGCCGAAGACTGGGCCCGCTCCGGTCGATGTGCCGCCGATCGGGCGGAGTGTTGGTCGGCCGAGCGAGGAACGGTCCGGTGCGGGATGATCTGTCTCATCGAAGCTTGGCGCGCGATCCCGATTGAATAGAACCCGGTTGCGCGCTAGCCAAGGAACCAAAAGAACGACGAGGAGCTCGAACACATGGTCAATCGCAGGCTCGGCTACATCATTCGCGATCAGGCGCCGCTGCTCATGGCCGCCGGCGAGACCGTTCAAAACGCCTGCAAGGCGATGCGGGAGAAGCACGTCGGCTCGGTGCTCGTCGTCGACGAGCGCCAGCAGCTGTTGGGCATCTTCACCGGACGGGACGCGGTCAAGGTGCTGGCCAAGGGCGGCAACGCCGCCGACGTCACGCTCGAAAAGGCGATGACGGGCCATCCCGTGACCATCCGTCCCGAAGACAAGGCCATCGACGCCCTGAGGGCCATGAGCGACGGCGGCTTCCGCCATATCCCCGTCGTGGAGCGCGGACAGATCCGGGGCATCGTCTCGCGTGCGGATTTCAAGGGCACGGAGATCGATCGGCTCGACGAGGAAGAGACCCTGGCGGAGCGCATATGGTGAGCACGCGGCGCACGATGACGCCGTTGCGTGTCTTCTCGTATGCCGTCCCGCTAGCGTCCATGAGCGCGGCCCTCGCTCTCGTGGCGTCTGCGTCCGCCGTCATGGCGGCCGGTCCCCACACGCCGAAGCCGGACGCACAAAAGGGCCGCGTCCTGGCGGAGCGCGCCTGCGTTGCCTGCCACGTGGTCACCGAGCGCGCGGTCTCCCCGGTCGCGGCCGACGTTCCGACGTTCGCGGCGATCGCCAACAAGCCGGACCAGACGATGGAGGCCATTGCGGGGCGGATCGTGATCCCGCATCCGCCGATGCCGGCCATCGCCTTGTCGCGCGAGGAGATCGGCAACGTCGTGGCCTACATCATGACCCTGCGCAAGGATGACGGCGGCGGCCCGTGACGGCCGTCCCATGGCGCAGGCGGGGAGCGGATGGTAACGTCCGCGCCACGAGCTGAGGCCCGAGGAGACCCCGCCCGGATGTCCATTCGCCCGGGACCGCGCAATCTCATCACCGACGTCGACGGGATTTCCGTCGGCAATGTCCAGTCCGTCTCCGTTCGAAGCGGCGTCACCGTCGTGCTGCCCGACGCGCGGGCGCTTGCGGCCTGCGATGTGCGCGGCGGCGCGCCCGGCACGCGCGAGACGGACGCGCTGGATCCGAGCGGCCTCGTCGAGGCCGTCGATGCGATCGTGCTCTCGGGCGGATCGGTCTATGGCCTCGAGGCGATGTCCGGCGCGGTCGCCTGGCTCGGCGCGCGCGGTCGCGGGTTCAGCTTGGCGAACGACGGCACGCGCGTTTCCCCGGTCGTTCCCGGCGCCATCCTGTTCGACCTGCCGAACGGCGGGGACAAGGACTGGGGCGAGACGCCTCCCTATCGCGAATGGGGGAGGCAGGCGTGCGCGGCGGCCGGCCGCGATTTCGATCTCGGCAATGCGGGCGCCGGCATGGGCGCCATGGCCGGCAGCCTCAAGGGCGGCCTGGGCTCGGCGAGCGCGTTGGACGGAGATCTGCAGGTAGGCGCGCTCATTGCGGTCAACGCGTTTGGCTCGCCCCTCGTCCCCGGCACGCCCCATTTCTGGGCCGCGCCCTACGAGCTTGCCGGCGAGTTCGGCGGCTGCGGCTGGCCGTCGAAGCCGGCCCCCGTCTCGGACGCCGAGCCGTTTGCCGGCAGCCGGCTCGATATTGCGCCGCCCGCGCCCGGCGGCAACACGACCATCGGCGTCGTCGCGACCAACGCCGCGCTGACCAAGGCCGAGGCGCGGCGCATCGCCATCATGGCCCAGAACGGGCTTGCCCGCGCCATCCGCCCGATCCACACCCATGTTGACGGCGACGTGCTGTTCGTGCTTGCCACGGGAGGCGTGGCGCTGGCCGCAGCCCCGAGCGACCGCCTGATGGAGCTCATGCGCATCGGATCGGTGGCTGCCGATTGCGTCGCCCGCGCGGTTGCGCGCGGGGTTCATGCCGCCGCCGATCTGGGAGACGCTGTGAGCTATCGATCCAAATTCTCCGCCAAGCTCTCGGGAAGCGCGGAAACGTGAGCAAGCGGTCGGGCCGGGCGGTCGCCGCCAGAGGGAAGGCCGCGACGCGTGCTGAGGGTCGCGCCAAAGGGCGACGTGCACGCCGGGAGGAGCATGCCGACGATCCCGCCGTCTGGGCGCCCGATGGCGCGGAGAAGCCGTTCTGGGAGACGAAGCGGCTCTCGGAGATGTCGCCGGCCGAATGGGATTCGCTCTGCGACGGCTGCGGCCAGTGCTGCCTCAACAAGATCGAGGATGAGGATACCGGCCGGATCTTCCTGACCCGCCTCGCCTGCAGCCTGCTCGATCTCGGCTCGTGCCGCTGCAAGGACTACGAGAACCGCTTCGCGCGCATGCCGGATTGCCTGTCGGTCGACCTCAAGGCCGTGAAGCGGCTCAAGTGGCTGCCGGAAAGCTGCGCCTATCGCCGTATCGACGAAGGCCGCGGCCTCGCGTGGTGGCATCCGCTCGTCTCGGGTGATCCCGACACCGTGCATCAGGCCGGCGTCTCCGTGCGCGGCTGGGCACGGAGCGAGAAAGGCGTGCCCGAGGATCAGATGGCCCGCTACATCATCGGTGAGGCGGGCTGAGGAGGGCACCGGAACCCGCGGCCGGGAACGGCGTTTCACGGTGACACGGTCGTCAGCAATGGGGACCGTCAGGCGCCGAGAGGTGCTGCCCCGTCCGGGAGCCGAAAGTCTCCCCGGCGGGGTATGTCTTTTTGGGCCCGTCCGGCTCCATCACTCGGACCCCTTCGGGTCCGTCGCCTCGTGGTTGAGGCACACCGAGTTGATGCAGTAGCGCTTGCCGGTGCCGGTCGGCCCGTCGTCGAAGACATGGCCGAGGTGCGAGCCGCACGTTGCGCAGCGCACCTCTGTCCGCACCATGCCGTGCGAGATGTCCTTGAGAGACGTGATCGCCCCCGGCAGCGCCTGATCGAACGACGGCCAGCCGGTGCCGGATTCGAACTTGGTGTCCGACGCGAAGAGCTGTGTGCCGCAGGCCGCGCACGTGAAATGGCCCTCAGCGTGGGTGTCGAGGTGTGCGCCCGTGAAGGGCTGCTCCGTGCCGCCCTCGCGCAGCACGCGGTATTGCTCCGGCGTGAGCTTTGCGCGCCAATAGGCGTCGTCGTGAGCATCTTGCGTCTTGGTCATGGGCGTCCTCCTTGCTTTTTTCCCGGTTGCGGCAGGGATGCGGAATGCGATCCGGATAAGGAGAAGTCCAGCCACGATCGCCGCATAGACGAAGGGCTCGACCGGCCACGCCTTCACCAGCATGATGAAGTGCAGCGCCGCGCCCGCTGCCGCCAGATAGACCCATCGGTGCAGCCTCTGCCAGGTCGCGCCGCCGAGCCGCTTGATCGCCGGCCCGTTCGATGTCGCCGCCAGCGGAACGAGGATCAGGAAGCTCGCCAAGCCAACCGTTATATAGGGACGCTTGACGATGTCTTTCCAGATCGCCCCGGGATCGAGCTGCTGATCCAGGCAGACGTACACCGTCACGTGGAAGAGCGCGTAGAAGAACGCGAGCAGCCCCACCATGCGCCGGTAACGGACGAGGTTGGGCCCGCCGAGCTGCCGGAGCGGCGACAGGGCGAGGCTCAGCACAAGGAAGCGGAGCGCCCACAGGCCGAGCGATCGCTCGAGGGCTTTCAGCGGATCGGCGCCGAGCTGGTCGGAGACCGCGAGAAGGAATGTCCAGGCCGCGGGCGCGAGGCCGAGCGTGTAGAGTGTCCAGCTCCCGGGCCGGATCGCGGCACGCCACGCCGCCGCCCGGGCGGCACGCTGAGCCGCGATCCCCGCCGCCGGGGCGGCCGTATGCCGGCGTTCAGTAGTTCGCACGGAGATCCATGCCCGCGTAGAGCTCAGCCACCTGATCGCCGTAGCCGTTGAACTTGAGCGTCGGCCGGCGCTTGGCGAAGAGGCCGCTGCCCTCGCCGATCCGCCGCTCCGTCGCCTGGCTCCAGCGCGGATGATCGACCTCCGGGTTCACGTTCGAATAGAAACCGTATTCGTCGGCCGCCAGCGCCTGCCACGTCGTCTCGGGCTGCGCTTCCACGAGGGAGATGCGGACGATCGACTTGATGCTCTTGAAACCGTATTTCCACGGCACGACGAGCCGCAGCGGCGCGCCGTTCTGGCTCGGCAGTTGGCTCTCGCCGTAGAGGCCGGTGGCGAGGATCGTCAGCGGATGCATGGCCTCGTCGAGCCTGAGGCCCTCGCGGTAGGGCCACGGCAGCGGCTGGAAGAGCCCGCGCTGGGCCGGCATCTCCTCCGGCCGGACGAGGGTCTCGAAGGCGACGAATCTGGCGCTGCCGAGCGGCTCGGCGCGCTTCAGGAGATCGGCGAGCGCGAAGCCGATCCACGGGATCACCATCGACCAGCCCTCGACGCAACGCAGCCGGTAGATGCGCTCCTCGAGCGTCACGGACGCCACGATGTCCTCGAGCGCCAGCGTCTGAGGCTTGGCGACGAGGCCGTCGATGGTGACCGACCACGGGTGCGTCGTGAGCGCGCCGGCCTTGGCCGCAGGATCGGCCTTGTCGGTGCCGAACTCGTAGAAGTTGTTGTAGCTCGTCGCATCCTTGCGGCGCGTCGCGGTCTCGTCCGTCGAGAACGGGCTTTTCGGAAAGGCGGCCGGCGCCGCGCGCGCCAGGCTGTTGGGCAGGGCGGCGAGGGCGGCGACGCCCGCCGCCCCCGTCAAAAGCTCGCGCCGGCAGAGATAGACGCTCCGCGGGGTAATTTCGGACGGCGGGATATCGGGCGGCCGGCGGATGAGCACGGGAAAGCCTCGTTTCTGCGTTTGGCGGAGCTTACAGCCTTTTGTAGGCTCGGGCGCCAGGCGGGGTTCGGCGTCGTCCGAGGATATAGGGAGCGCGCCCGGCGAGGGCCAGCTCAAGGGGGCTCAGGGCATGAAGCTCAGCAAGACGAACTATCTCGTCTATCGCGAGTGCGCCCACAACGCCTGGGTGAAGGTGCACAAGCCCGAGGTCTACCGCGCCGAGCCGCTGTCGGCCTTCGAGCAGGCGATTATCGGGGTCGGCAACGACGTCGACGTGCGGGCGCGGCAGGTGTTCCCCGGCGGCATCCTGATCCGGCGCGGCGATACGGTCGGCACCGCGCAGCTTGTCGCGGAACGCGCGCGCATCCTCTACCAGCCGGTGTTCGAGCCCGACCGCTATACGACGGCCTGCGATATCCTGGTCTGGAACGGCGCCGCCTATGACCATAACGAAGAGAAAGCCTCAACCGGCCGCGAGGAGCGCAACGCGAAAGACGACCACTACACGCACGACCACGCCTTCCAGGCGCTCGTGCTGCGCGGAAACGGCGTTCCGCTCGGCCGCCTGCATCTGGTCCGGCTCAATGCCGGCTACGTCTCCGACGGAACGCTCGATCTCGGCCGCCTCTTCACGCGCGAGGATTTCACCAGCCGCGTGACGCCGCTCCTCGATGCCGTTGCGATGGAGATGGATGCCGCCCACGACCTCATCCAGCTCCGGGCCCTTCCTCCGCCGCCCTGCGCCTGCATCTACAAAGGCCGCAGCAGCCAGTGCACGACGTTCGCCCACATCAACCCCGGCGTGCCTGACTACAGCGTCCACGATCTGACGCGCATCGGCGCGTCCCCGAAAAAGCTCAAGGCCCTCGTCGACGGCGGCATCCTCGCCGTGACGGAGGTTCCGGATGATTTCGAGCTCTCCGATCCGCAGCGCAATCAGGTGGAGGCCGCGCGCCACCGCCGGCTTCATGTCGCGCGCGCGCCGCTCGAGGCGTTCCTCGCCGCGATCCGCTATCCGGTGGCATTCCTCGATTACGAGACGTTCCCGTGCGCGCTACCCCGCTTTGCGGGCTACGGCCCCTTCCACCACGTCCCGTTCCAGTTCTCGATGCACGTGGTGACGGAGCCCGGCGGCGCGCCGATCCATCGCGAGTTCCTCTATACCGGCGCCGATTGCCCCGACATGCCGTTCATCGATGCCCTGAAGCGGGCGATTCCGGCCGAGGGCTCCATCGTCGTCTGGAACGCGCCTTTCGAAAAGGGCATCAACGCCAAGCTTGCCGAGCGCCGGCCGCAGGAGCGGGCGTTCCTCGACACCGTCAACGGGCGCGTCGTCGACCTGATGGACGTCTTCTCGGGACAGATGGTCGTCCACCCGGAATTCCGCGGCCGGACATCGATCAAATGGGTGCTGCCGGCGCTCGTGCCGCGCCTCTCCTACAAGGGGCTCGCCATCCAGGAGGGCGCGACCGCAAGCGACACCTGGAACAGGATCGTCACCGGGGCGCTCGAGCCGGACGCGGCGCGCCAGGCGGCGCAGGACCTTCTCGCCTACTGCGGCCTCGATTCCCTGGCCATGCTCGAGATCTGGCGCGCACTCCTGGGCATGGTCGCCGCCCGCGAGATCCGCGAAGCCGGATAAGCCGACGGCGACTAACCCATGACCGCTTCGGAGCCGGTTGATCCAAAGCGTGACTCACAGATCTCGTCGGAATTAAGAGCGCAGATCCTATACGATCGAAACGACCGCGCTCTATGGGTTCGGATTGCACGGACCGCGCTCGCCGGGCCGGTCCGGCGGCTTGGGCCCGAAGTTCTTCAGGTACTCTTTCGTCGCCTGATAGGCGAGATGCTGTCCCTGGCAATCCGGCGTCTTGATCGATCCCGTCTCGATCTCTTCCCCGTCATCGCGGCGCGGGGCTTCGGCGGACGTCGTCGCGCGCGTCGGCACCGGGGCCTTCGCCTGGCGCTGTTGCGGAGAGGGCGCCAAGCCGTCCTTGAGGGAGCCCATCTCGCGAATGGTATCGCGGCAGCAGCCACCGGCGGCAAGGAGGGCCGCGGCGAGAGCGGCGACGGAAGAAAGCCTTGGCATTGCGATCCTCGGAATGGGCTGAAGGCCGACGCAACACCGCAACGGGAACGTTTTGAACATCTTATTCAATTGCTGAGTCGCGCCCCGGCACCTACGGCTTCAATAAGGAATCCACAGTGTTATTCGGGGCTTGTTCCTGCGAATCGAAGGTGCTGGCACCGGAAAGCAACAGGATGTGGAAAAGGCGGAGCCCATCCGGCCGCGCGGGGGTCTCCGCTACGCTGGTTAACGCGCTTTTAGCCGGCCGGCGCGCAAACTCCCTCGCTTCGCGTGGGGGCCGAAAGCGCAATGGGCTACGACGGCCACGATCATTGGCGACCGGACGGGCCGGATCGCTCCCGGTATCCCGATTGGGGACCGGATCCGGACTGGGGGCGCCCGCCGCCTGCGGACGACGGCCGCGCGCCGCGGCGGTTCCGCTTCTGGAAGGTGCTCCTGCTCTGGCCGCTGATGCTCGTCCTGGCGGCCACCGCCGCGGTTGGAGCGCTCTTCATCTACTACACGGTCGTGTTCCCCGATCCGCTTGCGATGCGCCCCAAGGCGACGGGGCCGGTGGTGCGCATCCTGGCGCGTGACGATAGCCTGCTCGCGGAACGCGGCGTCTCGCGCGCCTATATTCCGCTCGACATGCTCTCCCCGCACGCGGCCGACGCCGTGGTCGCCATCGAGGACCGGCGCTTCTTCGTCCATCCGGGCATCGACGCGCTCGGCATGCTGCGCGCCGCGGTGACCAATCTGCGCGCCGGCCGCCTCGCGCAGGGCGGCTCGACCCTCACCCAGCAGCTCGCCAAGAACCTGTTCCTGACCTCGGATCGCACCTGGTCGCGCAAGGCCGAAGAACTGGTGCTGGCGCTCTGGCTCGAGCTTCGCCTGTCCAAGCGCGACATCCTCGAGCTCTACCTCAACCGCGTCTATTTCGGCGGCGGGGCGCACGGCATCGAGGCCGCCTCGCAACGCTATTTCGCCAAGTCCGCGCGCGACCTTTCCATCGCCGAGGCCGCGGTCATCGCCGGACTCCTCAAGGCGCCGTCGAGATACGCCCCGAGCGCAAGTCCCGTGCAGGCGCTTGCCCGCGGCCGCCTCGTGATCGAGAAGATGCACGAAGCAGGCTTCCTGAGCGGGCCGGAGGCCGCAGCGGCGGGCGCCGAAGAGATCCGCTTCTCGCCGCTGATGCGCATGCCGGACCAGGCCGAGATGGCCTACGCCGTGGACTTCGTGCGCGATGCGGCGGCGCGCTTCGAAGACGCTGACCGCGACGAGATCGTGATCGAGACGACGCTCGACGCCACCCTCCAGCGCCGCGCCGGCGAAATCGTCGAGCGTGCGCTGGCCGAGCGGGGCCGCGCGCTCGATGCCGGGCAGGCGGCCGTCGTCGCGCTGGCGCCCGATGGCGCCATTCGCGCGCTCGTGGGCGGGCGCTCGTATGCGGACAGCCAGTTCAATCGCGCCGTGAAGGCCCACCGCCAGCCGGGCTCCGCCTTCAAGCCGGTCGTCTACCTGACCGCCATCGAGCGCGGCCTCACGCCCGACAGCATCGTCGAGGATGCGCCGATAACGGCCGGACGCTGGTCGCCGAAGAACGACAACGGCCGTTACCTCGGCGCAACCACGCTGCGCAACGCGCTTGCCCAGTCCCTCAACACGGTGGCCGTCCGCCTCGTGCTCGACGCCGGGCCGGAGGCGGTCGCCGCCACCGCGCGCCGCCTCGGCATGAGGTCGCCGCTGCGCAAGGACGCGTCCCTCGCCCTCGGCACGTCCGAGGTGTCGCTGCTCGACCTCACCGGCGCCTACGCCGCGTTCTCCAACGGCGGCTACGTCAACGAGCCCTACGCCATCCGCCGCGTGCGGACGGGTGGCGGCAAGGTTCTGTTCCAGCGCATCGATGCGCAATCGGACGTGGCGATCCCGCGCGCGTCGGTCGCGGCCATGGACGACATGCTGCGCGCGGTGGTGGCCACCGGCACCGGCCGCCGCGCGGCCATTCCCGGACGCGCCGTCGCCGGCAAGACGGGCACCTCCCAGGATTTCCGCGACGCCTGGTTCGTGGGCTACACGGCCGACCTCACGGCCGGCGTCTGGGTCGGCAACGACGACGGGCGGACCATGAAACGGGTCGTGGGCGGCACGTTGCCGGCCGAGATCTGGCGCGAGGTCGTCGAGGCGGCCTATGAGACAGCGACGCCGCCCCCGCTCCCCTCGGACAAGGGCGGCGCTGCGGCATCGGTGACGGCCGCAAACGAGCGACGCTCGGGCGAGGAGGAGGACTTGATTGCGAGGATGCTGGCTGGGGAAGACCCCGATCGGCCGGACGACGCATCGCTGAGCGGCGAGACCATTGTCATGCCCTCAGGCCGCATCCTCGTCCGCCCGCCCGCGATCCAATGATGGGAACGGATGGGGCGCGCACAAGTTTAACCAGCGCCCCAGCCCCAACGGATCTCTCTGCGCTTTCGTGGAAACACCCAAAAAAGACCTTCGAGGCGGAACGCCTGTGTGGGCGGACACGCCGCGCATCAGCGTTCGTCATCGGGCGCGCCTCGCACATGAAAAATGCGACGTTGCCGTCATTGGCGCGGGGATCAGCGGAGCCTTGGCGGCCTTGAAACTCGCTGAGGACGGCCATGACGTGGTCGTCGTTGACCGCCGCGCGCCGTGCCGGGGAAGCACGCTGGCGAGCACCGCCATGATCCAGTTCGAGCTCGATACAACCCTGAGCGACTTGGCGCACAGGATCGGCGCCCCGGCGGCAGAGCGCGCGTATCTGCGATCGTTTCGCGCGTTGGATACGCTCGAAAGCCTGATCCGGCGCCTGGACCTGGGCTGCGGCTGGAAGCGCCGCAAAGCCCTCTACCTGGCTGGCGATCAGCATGGGTTTCGCGCCCTCAGGTCCGAGGTGGCCTACCGCGCGAAGATCGGTCTCCCATCGGAATATCTTGACAGCGGCGCGCTCGCCGAGGCGTTCGGCATCGACCGCACCGGCGCCATTCTGTCCGAAGGGGCGGCGGAGGTGAACCCGGTCCAGCTCGCCGCCGGATGCTTGAGGGAGGCGCAGAGACGCGGCGCACGCATCTATGCGCCGCACGACGTGAAGCGCGTCGATCCGCATCGTAAAGGGGTCCGCCTGGAAACCGCCGAGGGGATTGTCATAGCTGCGCGGCGCGCCGTCTTCGCCACCGGCTATGAGGTGATCGACGGAATGCCGCGTAACAGGTTCGAGATCATCTCGACGTGGGCACTCGCAACCAACCCCCAGCCGGCGGACGCGCTCTGGCCGGAGCGATGCCTGATCTGGGAAGCATCCGATCCCTATCTCTACATGAGGACCACGCATGACAACCGCATTCTCGCCGGCGGCGAGGATTCGCGCTTGAACGACGCCGATCGCCGTGACGCTGCGATCTCGAACAAGGCCGCACGCCTGTTGGAGAAGATCGCAGCCCTGTTGCCCGGCCGCCGTCTCGAGATCGACTATGCCTGGGCCGGCGCATTCGCCGACAGTCCCACGGGACTGCCCTTGCTGTCGCCCGTTCCAGATCTCAAGAACTGCTTTGCCGTGCTGGGATGCGGCGGAAACGGCATCACCTTCAGTGTCATCGCCGCCGAGATCGTCGCCGCCTGGGTGGACGGCCGCAGAGATCCCGACGCCGACCTCTTCCGCTAGCTAGTCCGCCACGGCGCCATACCTGTGCAGGTCCATGCCGTAGATCTGCAGCCAGCGCTTGGCCTCCTCCATTCCGGGCACGGCCTTGTCGACCAGCGCCCAGAAGCGGGGCCCGTGGTTCATCTCGCGCAAATGGGCGACCTCGTGCGCCGCGACGTAGTCGAGGAGCTCCGCCGGCGCCATGATCAGCCGCCAGGAGAAGGACAGCACGCCGGTCGTCGAGCACGATCCCCAGCGGCTCGCCTGGTCGCGCACCGCGATCCGCTTTGCCGTGACACCGAGCCGCTTCGCATGGAAGCTGACGCGCTCGTCGAGGCTCCGGTGCGCCTCCTTGGCGAGCCAGTCCTTGAGGCGGCGGGGTGCGTGCTCCGGCCGGCCTGATACGCGGAGCTCGGGATAGGAAGGCGTCGATCGGCGCTCGACCGGCCCGCGCCGGCCCGGGCCGGTGAACACCACGCGGTGCGCATCCCCCCTGAGCGGAATGAACACGCCGTCGAGGAACGGCACCGGATCGGGCAGGCTGTTGAGGCGCGCGCGCACCCAGTCGATGTTGCGCGTGATGAACGAGCCGGCCTCGTCGAGATCGCACTGCACGGGCAACGTGACGATCACCGTGCGTCGCGTCCGGCTCACTCGGAGCGTGAGCCGGCGCGCGCCCGGATGACGGCGCACCTCGACGGGTGCGCCGAGATCACCGATGTGATCGCCCTTGAGCGTCGGAGACGCGATTCGTCTGATCTTCCGCATGAAACTTTCGGAGCTCACGCCGGGGTCTCGGGACATGAGCACGCTGCATTGATGAATGTGGCTTGGCGGCGCTCATCGGAGCATGGCACCGCGCCCGACCCGCATCTCACTTAGCAACAGACAGAAGCCCATCACCAGTATGAAATTGTGACGCCGTGTAACGCGAAATGCCACTGTTGCGGAACGGCCCCATTTGTGCTGCGCCGCATCGTTCAAAGTATGCGGTGCCGGTGAACGCGGGGATAACGGGTTTTTCCTGCTTGAGCCGCGCAAAATTACGGAGAGGCGCGCGGCAAGGTTCGCTCGGGCGCCGTGAGGCTCGGCAGCTCGCGCATGTCGAGCGTCGGCGCTCCGGGCCCACTCAACGGCACGTCGGGCGCGCCTTCGATGCGCGGCGGTGCGGGATCGAGCGCGAAGCCGCGGTCGACCGTTGCGCCGGCCGGCTGAGACCGCGTCACGGGCGCCGTGACGGCCGCGTGCGGGGCTTGCGGTTTGCTGATGACCAGGGCCGGCAACGCCATCAGAAGCCCGACCACGATGAGCTGGATGAAGAGGAACGGAATCGCGCCCCAGTAGATGTCGCTCGTTTTGACGGGCGCCATCTGCCGTCCCGTGACCTTGTCCTGGTAGGCCGTGCGCGGGGCGACGCTGCGCAGATAGAAAAGCGCGAATCCGAACGGCGGATGCATGAAGCTCGTCTGCATGTTGACGGCGAGCAGCACGCCGAACCAGATCACGAACGGCGTTACGTCCGCCACCGTTTCCGTGACGACGCCCGATGCGTCCGTGGTGCTGATCACCGCGAGCCCAAAGCTCTTGGCGATGGCGACGGCCTCCGGCGAAGAGCGGAAGATCGCCTCCGCGGCGGGCTTGAGCAGCGGCACCAGGATGAAGCAGAGCTCGAAGAAGTCGAGGAAGAATGCCAGGAAGAAGATCAGCACGTTGACGGCGATCAGGAAGCCGTACATGCCGCCAGGCATCGAGGTCATCAGGTGCTCGACCCAGATGTGCCCGTTGACGCCGTAGAAGGTGAGCGAGAAGATGCGCGCCCCGATCAGGATGAACATCACGAAGGCCGCGAGCTTGGCCGTCGCCTCGGCGGCCTGCCGGACGATCCGGACGTTTAAACGCCGCGCATCCTTGTCGCTGTAGCGCTTGGCGGCGGCGAGCGCGAGCGCGCCGACCGCACCCATGGCGCCGCCCTCCGTCGGCGTTGCGAGGCCGATCAGGATGGTGCCGAGCACGAGGAAGATGAGCAGCAGCGGCGGCACCATGACGAAGGTGACGCGCTCGGCGATGGCCGACAGCAGGCTGCGCCCCGAGACGAGCGTGAGCCCGCGATTGAGAAGCGCCGCACCGAGCGCGAACGTGATGCCCCAGGCCATGACGACGATCGCCCGGTCGATCCCGCGGTAGGCCGACCCGTAAACCATCCAGATGGCGAACAGGCCGGAGCAGGCCACCAGAACGCCGAGCGACAGGAACCCCCGCGATCCGTCCGCCTCGCGATGGGCGACGTCACCTGCGGGCAGTCCCGGCGCGGCCGCGGGCTTGATCAGCGAGACCACGAAAACATAGGTGGCGTAGAGGCCGGTGAGGATCAGGCCCGGCACGATGGCGGCTTTGTACATGTCGTCGACCGAGCGGCCGAGCTGGTCGGCGAGCACGATCAGCACCAGCGACGGAGGCACGATCTGCGCCAGCGTGCCGGACGCCGCGATCACGCCGGAGGCGAGGCGACGGTCGTAGCCGTAGCGAAGCATGATCGGCAGGGAGATGAGCCCCATCGAGATGACGCTGGCGGCGACCACGCCCGTGGTGGCCGCGAGCAGCGCCCCGACGAAGATCACGGCATAGGCGAGCCCGCCGCGGATCGTGCCGAACAGTTGCCCGACCGTTTCGAGGAGATCCTCGGCCATGCCCGAGCGCTCGAGGATCAGGCCCATGAAGGTGAAGAAGGGAATGGCGAGCAGCGTATCGTTGCGCATCACGTCGAAGATGCGCCCCGGCATGGATTGCAGGAGATGCCAGGAGAGCGTGATGGCACCGTTCGAATGCGGCGCGAGCTCGACGCCGACGAAGAAGAACGCCAGCCCGACCGCGCCGAGCGAGAATGCGACCGGATAGCCGAGCAGGAGGAAGACGACCAGCGACGCGAACATGATCGGCGCAAGGTTCTGCGCGAGAAACGCCGTCATGCGCCGCCGCTCCGCGCGCGTTCCGTCCCCTCGCTCATCGCCCACCGTCCGCCGTGTCGCCGCTATGTCCCTCGCCGGCCGACACCACCGTCTCGTGATAGCCGCCGTGGCCGATCGTCTCGGGGAGGTCGCCCCGCATGATGGCGATGCGCTTGATCAGCTCCGACACCCCCTGCGCGAACAGCAGCGCGAACGCGACCGGGATCAGCGCTTTGATCGGCCACAGCGGCAGTCCGCCGGCATTCGGCGACTGCTCGTTCTGCGCGAGCGAGGTCGAGAAGAAGATGACCGACGTGTAGGCGATCAGCGCCGCCATCGGCAGCAGGAAGAGGGTGTGGCCGAGAAGCTCGATCTTGTTGCGTGTCGCGGGGGAGAGCCGGCTGTTGAGGATATCGATGCGGATGTGCTCGTTGACCGCCAGCGTCCAGGGAGCTGCCAGCAGGAACACGAGAGCGAACAGCCACCACTGGACTTCGAGCAGCGAGTTGGCGCTCCAGTCGAACGCCTTGCGCACGAAAGCGTTGCCCGCGCTGATGAGGGCCGCGGCGACGATCAGCCATGCGACGGAGCGGCCGACGGCACCAGAGATCCGGTCGATCAGGCGGCTGAAGGCCAGAAGCCTCTTCATGCATTCCCTCTCCCTGGCCGACGCGCCGTGTGGTGAAGCGCCGGCCGCATCCCTATATCTGATCGAAGCGCGGGGGAGAACTGCGGAGAACCGGCCTTGCAGGTTTCCGGCGCATGCCGTAGGGCAGGCGTGAGAGCGATCCCTCGGGATTGTTGGAAGAACAAGAACGTACGAGGAGTGAGGGCATGTCCGATCTGAGGGCTGAGGTCGTCGAGCGGCTGAGGCGCGTCAAGGGCCCGGATCTCGAAGGCAACATCGTTGATCTCGGGCTGGTCTCGGATGTCCTGGTCAAGGACGGGCGCGTCTATTTCTCGATCACGGTGCCGGCGGCCCGCGCCGAGGAGCTCGAGCCCTTGCGCGGCGCGGCCGAGAAGGTCGTGAAGGAGATCGAGGGCGTCGCCGGCGTGGTGGCCGTGCTGACGGCCGAGGCCGCCCCCGGACAGGCGTCGCGTCCCGCGCAGGCTCAAGCATCGCGTCCCGCGCAGACTCAATCGCGTCCCGCACAGGCGAATGCCGCCCCCGCCAGCAATGGCCGCGAGCATGCGCGCGTCGCAGAAGCGCGCGCGCGCGGAGCGGCGGGTGACGCTGCCCATCGCGCCCCGGCCGCCACGCCGGCGCGCCAGACGCAGGGTGTCCCGGGCGTGAAGCATGTCGTGGCGGTCGCCTCCGGCAAGGGCGGCGTCGGCAAATCCACGGTTGCCGTCAACCTCGCGCTCGGCTTCCAGGCCATTGGCCTCAAGACCGGCATCATGGATGCGGACATCTACGGGCCGTCCCAGCCGCGTCTGCTCGGCATCGCCGGCAAGCCCGCCGAGGCCGAGGGCACGAAGCTCCTCCCCATGGAGGCTTACGGTCTGAAGTCCATGTCCATGGGCTACATGGTGGACGAGGGGACGCCGATCGTCTGGCGCGGCCCCATGGTCGTCAGCGCGCTGAACCAGATGCTGCGCGAGGTGCTGTGGGGCGACCTCGACGTGCTGGTGATCGACATGCCTCCGGGCACGGGCGATGTGCAGCTCACCATTGCCCAGCAGGTACCGCTCGCCGGCGCCGTCATCGTCTCGACGCCGCAGGATCTGGCGCTGATCGACGCGCGCAAGGGTCTCGCCATGTTCAAGAAGGTGAGCGTGCCGCTGCTCGGCATCGTCGAGAACATGAGCTACTTCATCGCGCCCGATACGGGCAAGCGCTACGACATCTTCGGCCACGGCGGCGCCAGGATCGAGGCCGAGAAGCTCGGCGTGCCGTTCCTGGGCGAGGTGCCGCTCACCATCGAGGTGCGTGAGACGTCGGACAATGGTCGCCCCGTCACCGCGACGGCGCCCGAGAGCCCGAGCGCGGAAGCCTTCCGCGAGATCGCGGCGAAAGCCTGGGCCGAGCTCGAGAAGGCTGCTGGCCGCGGCATGCAGCCGCCGCGGCTCGACATCGTACACGGCGGCGAGGCGCTGCGCGTTTCGTTCGCCACCAAGGACGAGCACGAGCTCGCCGCCGAGTTCCTGCGCGTCATGAGCCCGTCGGCGGAGGTGCAAGGCCATTCCAAGGATCAGCGCGTCACCGTCGCCGGCAAGAAGAACGTCAAGATCAGGGAGCTGCGCGGCATCGGCAACTACGCGGTGCGCATCGTCTTCGACGACGGCCACGACACCGGCCTCTTCACGTGGTCCTACCTTCACCTGCTGTCGCTGCAGAAGGAGAAGCGCTGGGCCGAGTACCTCGCCGACCTCAAGGCCAAGGGCCTGTCACGCTGAGCCTGTCGCGCCGAGACTGTCACCGTGTCCGCCGCACGGTCACGGTTTGCGTGGGATGGATGGGAGTACCGCGGAGATTTCACGAACGCTCACGGCGACGTGAAGATTCACGTTGACTCCCTCCGTATTCCCACTAACGTATCCCGCAAGTTCGGGACAAAGATCCCGGGCCCAGGGAATGGAATCTCCCTCATAACCGCCCCGATGGCCGATGATTCCTACTGCGATGATGACCTCCAGAACACTCTGGAGGCCGCGGTAGGGATCGTGCACTGTTTCCTGCCGTAGCGAAGCTCACGCTTTCATCATCTCAGGAAGTTGGGAGGATGAAAGAGCGCGACCGTGCGAAGAGCTTTGCCACGCTTGCAATCGCGGAAGGCGCGCTTCTCTTCATCCTCCCGGCAACGTCCGAAGTGGGCTTCAAGCAACGTCACCGTTGGTGACGTTAGCACGTGGAGGAAAAAATGAGAAAGTGGGCATGTCCAGCCGCGGCGGTTGCCGCACTGGCTGCAGCGTCACCCGCGTTCGCGAACGACGACGTGATCAAGAACACGTCTGATCCGAACAACTGGGCGATGCAGCAGGGCAGCTACAACGGCTGGCGTTACTCGAAGCTCGATCAGATCAACACGGAGAACGTGAAGGATCTGAAGGTTGCGTGGCAGTTCTCGACCGGTGTCCTCCGTGGCCACGAAGGCGGCCCGCTCGTCCTCGGCGACAGGATGTACGTCACGACGGCGTTTCCAAACAACGTCTTCGCCCTCGACATCTCGAACCCCGAGGGCCCGCGGGTGTTGTGGAAGTACTCGCCGAAGCAGGACCCGTCGGTCATTCCCGTCATGTGCTGCGACACGATCAACCGTGGCGTCCAGTATGCGGAGGGAAAAATCATCCTCGGCCAGGCCGATACGACCCTGGTCGCGCTTGATGCCAAGACCGGCAAGGAGCTTTGGAAAGCCGTGAACGGCGATCCGAAGCGGGGCGAGACCCACACCGGCAGCCTGACCATCGTTAAGGACAAGGTGTTGATGGGCACGTCGGGGGCCGAGTTCGGCGTCCGCTGCTCGCTCACCGCCTACAGCCTCAAGGACGGCAAACGGCTGTGGCGCGCCTACTCGATGGGCCCTGACGCGGACATCCTCGTCGATCCGGAGAAGACCATGTCGCTTGGCAAGCCGGTCGGCAAGGACTCCTCGCTCAAGACCTGGACCGGCGATCAGTGGAAGATCGGCGGCGGCAGCATCTGGGGGTATGCGGCCTATGATCCGGTGAACAACCTCTACTACTACGGCACGGGTAACCCCTCGACCTGGAACCCCGCGCAGCGTGCCGGGCCGGACGGCAAGCAGATCGACCAGAAGTGGGCGATGACGCTGTTTGCCCGCGATCCCGACACCGGCATCGCCAAGTGGGCCTACCAGATGACACCGTTCGACGAGTGGGACTACGACGGCGTCAACGAGTCCGTTCTTCTGGACGGCCTCGAGGTCAACGGCGCCAAGCACGACGTGCTCGCGCACTTCGACCGTAACGGCTTCGGCTACACGATCGATCGCCTCACCGGCGAGCCGCTCGTCGCCAAGCCCTACAACACGGCTCTCAACTGGTCGACCGGCGTCGAGCTCGACAAGTCGAAACCGAACTACGGTCGCCCGACCGTGGTCGCTTCGAAATCGACGTTCCTCAACGGTCCCGACGTCAACTCGAAGAACATCTGCCCCGCGGCCTTGGGCTTCAAGGACCAGCAGCCGGTGTCCTACTCGCCGTTGACCGGATACATCTACATCCCGACCAACAACGTCTGCATGGACTACGAGCCGTTCAAGGTCTCGTACACGCCGGGCCAGCCGTATGTTGGCGCGACGCTGTCGATGTTCCCGCCCGAGGGCCAGACCAGCACCGGCAAGTTCACGATCTGGGATCCCGCCAAGGGCGAGATCATCAAGGCGATCGACGAGCCGTTCTCGGTGTGGTCGGGCGTGCTCACCACCGCTGGCGGCATCGCCTGCCACGGCACCCTCGACGGCTACTTCAAGTGCC
>ERZ795041.40-NODE-40-length-51615-cov-7.573681_pt1 | contig 51615 bp, 42 predicted proteins | sample MGYA00375125_ERZ795041 | MGnify/ENA primary metagenome ERZ795041 (study PRJEB30170, sample SAMN03074214) | activated sludge metagenome | biome: Common Effluent Treatment Plant; feature: Wastewater; material: Activated sludge; isolation source: activated biomass in a...
TGTCTCTTTTGTTTTTGTTCTTCTCCTTTCTCTTCCTTCCTTTTCCTTTTCTTCTTGCCTGCTCTGCTTCCTCCGCGCCCCTTAAGAAGATGACATATATTAACGTATCTGTTTAAATTTTGGATTGTATGAGTGCTCGCCGTGCGCGCTGCACTCGCTCGCGTGTGTCCGGCCGCGAGACCTCGCTGGGGTTTTTCCCGAGTGAGGGCGCCTGATAGGGCCTCCGACTCGTCTAAGAACTACTTGTGCAAGTAGTGGTGTCGGCGGGCCGAAGGCCCTATGCATGAACGCACTCGGCGAAAAGCCGAACACGAGTTGTGGGGAACCGCCCCTGCACCCGCGCACTCCCAAACCAGCGCATAGGCAGGTTCCCGGATGCTGCCATCACCGGGCTTTGGTGGCATCAATGGGCCGAAGGCCCTCCGGGGAGGGGGCGCCAGTGGGAAATACGTTCGAAGAAATGGTTGCTGCTGCCCTCGCCCAGCCAAAAGTGGCGATGGGTGCTGCGGCCGGTTTTGCTCGGGTTCTTGATGAACCAATCCTGGGCGAACCTCAGGATCAATACGTTGCGTTGCTCGGTGCCGGAGAGCCCGGGCAGGTGCACCGGGTTGTCCGGCAGCCAGCAGAGCACCCGTTGGCCATCCGCAGGCAGCTTGTCGGCGCAAGAGATCCAAGCTCCCGTGCTCATTCTTTTACTGCTGGGAGGATCCGAACCTCCAGTTCATCGGAGGGTACTTCGGGGCAAAGTACCACGTCCGTAAGCCAAAGGCCTGCCTGCCTGGCACGCTCCTGTAGTTCCGCCCCGGCCTGGGCATAGATTTTTTCCGCCTCCTTGCGGATCAGGTACTTCATCATCTCGTTGTGGATCTCCAAGCCCGTGGCGGTGATGAAGCAGCGCTTGCTTTGGGCCCAGTGCCACAAGAGGAGGGTGGCCAAGCGCACCGAGGAACGGTCGTGCAGCCGCCCCCCCTGCACCACCATGCCCTGGCCGGCCTGCAGGCCCACCATTACCTTGATCACCGTACGGATGCAATTCTGGATGCCGGCGGTGGTCAGTTCCCCTTCGGGCCACAGCGCCAAGTCTTCCAGGCTGGCGGGGCCGGCGGGGCGGTAGTCCATCTGGTGCGCCATGGGCATGCTTTTGTTGAACTCGGCCATGGCTGCGTTCACCAAGCCCGGGTGGGCCACCAGGGTGCCGTCGTGGCCGTCCACGGCTTCGCGCTCCTTGTCGGCGATCATCTCCAAGTAGTCGGGATCAATACCGTCCTTGGATACCGGCGGCAGCACGAAGGCCGGTGCCCCCATGGCATGTGCGCCGCGGCGATGGCTGATGCCGATGGTCCGCAGGCTTACCGATCGCAGGAAGCGTGCGTTGAGCCCAATGTGCCTGCGGTCCGGCAAGGCGGTCCGGTCCGGGGTGCTGAACAAGGCGATGTGATCGGCGGTATAGGCTTGCGGGGCCAATGCCGTTCCGGCTGAATGGTGCCGCAGTTCGTGCAGGATCTCATCCGCATCGAGCGCCGCGCACAGGCTGTCCACCACCACAGTGGCCCGTATGGTTCCGGCGGGCAGGCCCAATTGCTTCTCCGTCAGGTCGAACAACCCGTTCCACAGGCGTGCTTCCTGATGGCTGCGGATGCCGCGCAGATAAAGGAAGATGCCGCCTTGTCGCTCCGTCAGTGCGCGCCCGCAGTGCCAGCCGACCATGGCCAGGTCCACAAAACAACCGGGGACGGTGGCCTCCGTGCCCAAAAACGCATGGTCTTCCACCAAGAGCGGCCGCAGGGCGATCATCAGCCGGGTGGTGCTTCCCGGATTGATCCGTACCAGTTCGCCATCAGTGCCCGTGTAGCCCAGCTGCCGGGTTGCTGCCAGGACCAAGTGCTGGTAGGCCCATGGCGCAGGGGCGGGGCCGGCGGCGGTCATGCCCCAGAGGTCGGCCACGTAGCTCTTGGCCCCGGAGTTCAATCCTTCCACGATCTCCCGGCTGCTGCATCCACCGATCAGCTCCACGCGCCGCTCGAGCAGTTCGGCCGGTACGGGGTCCACCTTCCAATTCCCCTCGCGCACGGCGGCGGTGGCCTCCAGCAGTGCGATCCGCCCTTCCCGCAGTTGGCCGGTGCGCGCACCGCCGAGCAGCAGCACTTCTTGCCGCTGTTCGCCGAAGTGCTCCAGGAACAGGCGCACCAGCTTCACTACGCCAGGGATGGCTAAGAGGTCGGAAGGCTCGGACATGGGTCGCTGCTGCATGGGGCGGCGGCTTCTACGGTGCGCATGCGTACCGGGTTCATCGGGCGCGGCCGGGGCAAAGTTCGCCAACTGCGGGCAACGGCGAGACGCCCGTGCACCATGGTACCGCCTGCCCGCCATTCCCGCCGCTGGTCCATCCGCACGAAAGGCGTGGCGCAAGGTTCGCTACTTTCGCGACCTTCTTCAGCCCTTAGGCCCCGATGAGCATGAGAAACTTGATCACACTAACAGCCAGCATCATGGCAACCACCACAGCCGTGGCACAGGCCCGCGATATCCAGTTCACCGAGTTCGACCTGCCCAACGGGCTGCACGTCATCCTGCATGAGGATCATTCCACCCCCATTGTGGCGGTGGGCGTGATGTACCATGTGGGCAGCAAGGATGAGGCCTCCAACCGCAGGGGGTTTGCACACTTCTTCGAGCACCTGCTCTTCGAGGGATCGGACAACATCGCGCGCGGCGAGTTCTCCAAATACGTGGAGAAGGCCGGTGGCGTGCTCAATGCCAACACCACCGGCGACCGTACCTATTACTACGAGGTACTGCCCAGCAACCAGCTCAACTTGGGCCTGTGGCTGGAAAGCGAGCGCATGATGCACGCCCGGGTGGACACCAAGGGAATTGAGACCCAACGCGAGGTGGTGAAGGAGGAGCGCCGCCAGCGGTACGAGAACCAACCCTACGGAAGCATTCTTCCCGAAGTGCTCAAGCGCGCGTACGCCAAGCACCCCTACCAGTGGCCCACCATCGGTTACATGGAGGACCTCAATGCCGCGAACGAGAAAGACTACAAAACGTTCTACAAAACCTTCTACGTGCCCAACAACGCGGTACTGGTGGTAGCGGGCGACTTTGACCCCGCCGCAGCCAAGACCGGCCTGGAGAAATACTTCGGCCCGATCAAGAAAGGGGGCACTGTGCCGCGCAACACCGCGGTGGAACCGCCCCTGAAAGCGGAAGTGCGCGATGTGGTGTACGACAAGATCCAGCTGCCGGCCGTGGTGCAGGCGTACCGCATCCCCGCCTTGGGCACACCCGATTTCTACGCCGTGGACATGCTGAACCGCCTGTTGAGCAACGGCAACAGCAGCCGCTTGGTGAAGAACGTGAAGGAAGCCGAGCAGAAGGCCGTCTTCGTAGGCTCCTTCAGCTTGCCCTTTGAAGACCCCGGTCTGGCCATTGCTTTTGCCGTGGCCAACATGGGCGTTAGCCCGGACAGCCTGGAGGCCAGCATGAACAAGCAGTTCGACCGGGTGCGTAACGAACAGGTGCCCGAGGCGGAATTGACCAAGCTGAAGGTGCAGATCGAAACCGAGCACGCCATGGACAACAACCGCATGGCGGGCATTGCCCACAACTTGGCCAACGCGTACACCTTCCTGGGCGGAACGGCCAAGGTGAACACCGAGGTGGACCAATACATGGCCGTTACCGCGGCCGACATCCAGCGCGTGGCGCGCAAGTACTTCGTTCCGGAGAACCGCGTGGTGCTCCACTACCTGCCGAAAAACCAACAGAAATAAACCAGCCACCGGAAGAACATGAAAAGCCATTCGCTTCATAGCCTTGCGCTGGCCGCAACCCTCCTGATACCGGCCATGACCACCGCACAAGTGGACCGCACCAAGGCGCCCGCCGCAGGACCCGCACCCGAGGTACAGCTCGGCGGGCACACCTCCTTCACCCTGCCCAACGGCATGCGCGTGATCATTGTGGAAAACCACCGGACGCCCATCGTCAGCGCGCAGGTCAGGTTTGATATTCCGCCCATCATGCAAGGGGACATTGCCGGCTACCAGGACATGGTGGGCGAACTGCTCACCAGCGGCACGGCCCGGCATACGAAAGAGCAGTTCGATGAACAGGTCGACGGGCTGGGCGCCCAGGTCGTGGGCAGCACCAACGGCCTCTACGCCACCAGCCTGGCGAAAAACTTCCCCCAGGTGATGGACCTGGTCTACGCTGTTGTTGCCAGCGCCACCTTCCCTGCGGAGGAATTCGAGAAGGCCCGCACACGCCAACTCTCCCAAGTGCAGGCGCGCACGGACGACCCCGACCAGATCGCCGAGGTGGTGGGCAACGCCCTCACGTATTCCAAGAGCTACCCCTACGGCGAAGTGCCTACGGAAGCCAGCTTGAAAAAGGCCACCCGTAAAAATGCTTACCAATACTACCGCTACTTCTTCCAGCCCAAACAAGGATACTTGGTGCTGGTGGGCGATATTACGGCGGTGGAAGGGGAGGCCTTGGCCACCAAGTACTTCGGAAGCTGGAAAGGCGCCGAGGTGCCAGTGACCAAGGATGCGAACGGCCACGATGTGGTGCAGGACCTGGGGCCCATCATCCCGGCAACTAGAAAGCCCCCCGTGCCGCGCGACATCCGCGTGGCCATGGTGGACCGGCCCGGAAGCGCGCAAAGCGTGATCAAGGTGGTCTTTCCGGTGGACCTGAAGCCGAACGACCCCATGGCCCTGCAGGCACAAGTGCTCAACACCATCCTCGGCGGCGGGGTCTTCAATGCGCGCCTGATGCAGAACTTGCGCGAAGACAAGGGCTACACCTATGGCGCCTACTCGGACCTCAGGTCGGACCGCTGGTGCGGTGCGTTCAGTGGCGGTTGCAGCGTGCGCAACGAGGTGACCGCCCAGGCTGTCACCGAATTGCTGAAAGAGGTGAAGGGCATGCAGCAGGCACCGGTGACCGCCGAGGAACTGGCCTTGGCCAAAAGCTTCATGGCCGGCAGCTTCGCACGGTCCCTGGAAGATCCCAAGACCGTGGCCCGGTTTGCCCTCAACACCTACCTGAATGAGTTGCCCGTGGACTACTACAAAACTTATCTGCAACGCCTAGATGCCGTTTCCGCCGCCGATGTGCTGGAGGCGGCCAAGCGCTTCCTGCGGCCCGACAGCTGCACGGTGCTGGTGGTGGGCGACAAGGAACAGGTGGGCGCTTCGCTGAAAGGGATCCGGACGGACGGGACCGTGCTGGACTTCAATGTCAACGGCGACATTGTCCGCCAAGACCCCACGGAAGGCGCCGTGCCGGCACCTGTAGGCATGACCGTCCAAAACGTGGTGGATGCCTATGTGAAGGCCATCGGGGGCAAAAAGGCGGTGGAAGCCGTGAAGGACCTCAAGAAGGAATACACCACCACCGTGCAGGGCATGCCCGCCGTGCTGGTGGAATACAACATGGCCCCCAACAAATACGCCATGGAAATGCACGTGGGCGACATGCTCGTCCAACAGATCGCCTATGACGGGGAGCGGGGCAAACTGAAGAGCTTCATGGGGGAAAAGGAATTGGTGGAGGATGAACTCGAAGAGGTGGCCCGCAATTCATACGCCTTCCCGGAAATGCACTACGCCGAGCTGGACCAGGTGGCCCACCTGATGGGCATCGTGACGTTGGACAGCGTGAAAACCTACCGCGTGAACGTGAAGACCCTTGGGGGCAGCCAGTTCGATGAGTACTACGACGTGGCCACCGGGCTCAAAGTGCGCCGCAAGGAATACCAAGGCCAGGAAGGCGGCGGATACATCCAGGTGATCACGGACTACAGCGACTACCAGCCCGAAGCAGGGGTGCTCATTCCGCGCACACTGCACCAGGGCGGTGGCATGGACATGACGCTCAAGGCCAAGTCCATCAGTGTGAACAAGGGCATCAGCCCGCTGGTGTTCTCGGTGGATTGACGGACTCCGGCGTCGGACCGTTGGGCATGCAAGGAACGTGGCGCTACCTGCGCCTGCTGATCGCCCGCACCGGACTGGTGCTGGGCTTGCTCACCGCCCTGCGCGCGCTGTTCATGTGGATATACCGGGCCGACTTTCCCGGATTGGCGGGTGTACAGCTGGTGCACGTGTTCCTGCAGGGCCTCCGCTTCGATCTGGCCACGCTGGTACTGTGGAACGCCCCGGTGATCCTGCTGCATGTGCTGCCATTGCCCTGGCGCGGAAGTATCCTGTGGCGCCGCACGGTATTCGGTCTCTTTCTGCTGCTCAATGGGCTGTTGTTCCTGGCATGCTCCATCGACCTGGCCTTCTTCGGGTTCAACCATAAACGCATCACCAGCGACCTGCTCGGCCAATTAGGCGCCGGGGTGCGCAACCTCCCGTCCTTCATGTTGCACTACGGATGGGTGGCGGCGGTTTTCCTGCTGCTGATGGTGGTGCTGGCGCGGTGGTATCCGCGAACCCCTCCGCAACGCGGGCCGTGGGGGCGATGGTGGGGCCAAGGCACCGCCTGCGTTGGTGCACTGGCCCTGTGTGTACTCCTGGGGCGGGGCGGGTGGCAGTACCAAGGGTTGTCGCCGGCCCATGCGGCCGATCATGTGGACGTGGCCTTCGCACCCTTGGTCACCAATTCGGCGTTCACCTTCGCCTATTCCATAGCAGCGCCACAGGTAGTGGTACACCGCTACTTTGCCGATGAGGACCTTGATCGCAGGATGTCCTTACCCTACCAGATCCGCCGGGACCCGGGGGACCAGCGCAGAAACGTGGTGCTGATCATCGTGGAGAGCCTTGGCACGGAGTACTTGGCCAGCCTCAACCACGGCCACGGTTATCTCCCTTTCCTGGATTCATTGGCCCAACGGTCGTTGGTCTTCAGCCGCGCCTTTGCCAACGCCGAACGGAGCAACAAGAGCATGTGCGCCATCCTGGCGGGCATTCCTTCGTTTTCCGACGATGCCTTCATGAACACCGCCTACGCGGACAACCGCATCGAGGGCATCGGAACCCGGATGAAGCAGAACGGCTATGCCACCTCGTTCTTCCACGGTGGGATCAACGGCGAATACAAGTTCGATTCCTTTACGCGGGCGGCGGGCTTCGACCGCTATTACGGCCGCGACCAATACCCCGACCCCAAGGACTACGACGGCCATTGGGGCATCTTCGACGAGGAGTTTCTCCAGTATTTCGCCCGCATGCTGGACAGCGAGCCGGTCCCGTTCTGCTCCGCCGTGTTCACCCTCTCCTCGCACGATCCCTTTCCGGTGCCCGGGAAATGGAAGGGGCATTTCCCCAAGGGAACCCAGGAGATCCATGAATCATTGGGCTACACGGACATGGCCTTGCGGCGATTCTTCGCAACCGCATCCCAAAGCCCGTGGTTCAAGGAAACGCTCTTTGTGATCACCGGTGACCATACCTTCCTGTACAATGTGCATCCCCCTTGGTACATGAACGCTGCCGGGCGTTTCGCCGTGCCCATCATCTTCCATCTTCCGGACGGCAGCCTACGCGGCAAAGACACCACCGTGGCCCAGCATCTGGACATCCTGCCCTCCATCCTGGATGCCACGGGCTTCGAAGGCACGGTGAACTGCTTCGGGCGCAGCCTCTTCAAGAACGACCGCCAAGCCTACGCGGCACAGTACCTCAACGGGCAATACCAGCTCATCCAAGGCAGCCGCCTGCTGTTCTTCAATGGGCAGGAAACCAAGGGACTGTACAACTGGAAGACGGACACGTTGTTCCGCAAAGACCTCTCCACACTGGAACCCTTGGTGGCTGATCCACTCCGGTTGCACCTCCAAGCACTGGTGCAGCGGTATGGCGAAGCCGTTCAACGGAACCAATTGGCTGCACCATGAACCCGACCGTTACCGGGCTGGTGATGGAGGTCCGGCATCCACATGTCCTTTTTACGGATAAGAATGAGAGGGAATTATACCATTTTGAACCACAAATTAGTCCAATCTGCTTGCTCTTTTTCCGCATTACTTCTCCGGATGCCCAGTGCCGTAGCTATGGCTACGCCACAGGTCCTCCGGATCGTCCTGCGAGAAAATAGCCGCGCACCTTTTGGCCTGATTTGTAATTCAAGATGGTATTAGGGGTGATCGGATCCGGCCGTCAATGCTTGCCGGGCGCCCGGTCCCAGGTTCATCACCAGATCGATGATGCCCAACCGCCCTTGGAAGCCGTGCCGGTCGGCGAATACTTGGCCGTAGGCCGGCATAGCCGGCACCGGGGACGGCAGCGATTTTTTGGGCTGAAGCGCGGTGCGCAGGTCCAGCAGGTTGCGTTCGGCAATAACCTCCGGCTCCAAGTAGCGGTTCTCCACCGCGATCTGCGGATCCAGCCCGAGCCATTTCAGCGCGAGGCGGAACGTGGCGGTGTCGAGGTTTACCAACTTGGCATATCGGCGGCCAAGGGTTTGCTCCAGGTCGTCGATAAAATGGATGAACCACGGTGTTTGCCCGTATGCACTGCGGATGGCGTGCAAGTGCTGGCGGTGCCACGGCTCGGCATAGCTCAGGCCAACGCTGTGCATGGGCATTTTCTCCCCGCTGCGCCGGGCGATGTGCACCTGCAAGTCCTGCCGCCCGTTGGGGCCCACGATGCTGGTGCGCGTACGATAGCTCTGCCGCTCATAGTGCTCACCGAGGTCGATCACAACGCGCCCGCTGCGCGCGATCAACGCATAGTGCTCCACGCTACCGAAGTAAAAGGGGGAGAAGAGCGGGGTTTGAGGCATGCGCACAAAGATGCAGGTTGGGGTGTTGCACCGTCACGGCCAAAGCCAACTCCATGAAAACCAACTGCATCCTTCCATGCCTGCTTGTGCTCTGTGCGGCCTGCCAAACGGCGGCGCCCGGGAATGGCAAAGGGCAATGGCAACCGTCGGTGGCAACACCCCCTCAATGGACCGGTACCTACGCGGACACCCTGCCATGTGCGGATTGTCCGGGGATCTTCACCCGACTGGACCTGCGCCCCGACAGCACCTACGTGCTGCGTGAGCTGTACCTGGAACGGGACAGCATCCCCTTCGGAACCATCGGTACGTGGCGTTCGCATGGGGACCGGCTGACGCTGAACACGTTCGGCGATCCCTTGCAATGGAGGTGGGCGGGTGATAGCCTGCAAAGGCTTGGACCCGGTGGAGAAGCCATTTCCACGTCGCTTCCCAACGCGGTCCGAAGGGTGCCCTCCCTTCAACCATCGGCCATGCACCTTACGGGCGGCTATTTTTTCCAGGATGGGTCGCACAGCTTTACGCCGTGCGGCACCACGCTCAGCTTTCCTGTTCTGGCGGACCCGGTGAATGCACCAGGCCCCGTACAGCAACTGGACCAAACCTATGTGAAGGAGGTGAAGGAGGCGGGACGACCGCTATATGTGCAGATCACGGCCACGATCCGATCGGGGCCGGCCATGGAGGGCGATGGGACACAGGAGTACATCCAAGTGGACCAAGTGGATGGATTGAACATGCTGCAGGGCTGCCGTTGAGGCCCGCACGCCGGTTCAACGTGTACAGGCACGCACCACCATCACCGCAACGCAGAGCAGGAACAGGAAGATGCTGATCCTGTTGACCCCGTTCATATAACGCACGTTGCGCGGCTGGCCCGACTTGGCGAACAGCGTGGCCGGGTTGAGGTAATGGAGCAAGCGCTTGAACATGGGCGGGTTCCGTAGGCACAAAGGTATTCGGGCCCACGCTCATGGCATCGCCTCTTGGGCCTTGCCCCTGTGTTGCCCCGTGCGGGGCCGTGGTTCATGCAATTGGATGTGCCAAGCGTGCAGGACGTGCAAAACCGATGCTCCATCCATGCCGGGAACGGACCTTCTTCGACACGGTAACTTTGCAGCCTTCCATGCCCTTCAACCTCATCTCCGAATTCACGCCCACCGGCGACCAGCCCGAAGCCATCCGCCAACTGGTGGAAGCTGCGCGGAGCGGCGAAAAATACCAAACCCTGCTGGGCGTTACCGGCTCCGGAAAGACCTTCACCGTGGCCAATATGATCGCGCAGCTCGATCGCCCGGCCCTCATCCTCAGCCACAACAAAACGCTCGCCGCCCAGCTTTACGGCGAATTCAAGCACTTCTTCCCGAACGACCGCGTGGAGTACTTCGTGAGCTATTACGACTACTACCAGCCCGAAGCCTACCTGCCCGTCACCGGCACGTACATCGAGAAAGACCTCTCGATCAACAGCGAGATCGAAAAACTGCGACTGAGCACCACCAGCGCCCTGCTCAGCGGGCGGCGCAATGTGATCGTGGTGGCCAGCGTGAGCTGCATCTACGGCATCGGCAACCCGGCGGAGTTCCACAAGAGCGTGGTGCATGTCCACAAAGGGCAAAAAATTTCCCGCAATGCGCTGCTGCACCAGTTCGTCTCCGCGCTGTACAGCCGCAAGGACATCGAGCCGGGGCGCGGCAACTTCCGCGTGCGCGGTGATGTGGTGGAAGTGTACTTAGCCTACGCTGATGAAGGCATCCGCATCCACTTCTGGGGCGATGAGGTCGAAAAGATCGAGCGCTTTGATGTGCTGAACGGAAAGACCTTGGAGGCCGTTGACGAAACGCCGATCTACCCGGCCAACATCTTCGTCACCAGCCAGGACACGCTGAAGGACGCCATCTCCTCCATCCAGGATGACATGGTGAAGCAGGTGGAATTCTTCAAGGAGATCGGCAAGCACTTAGAGGCGAAACGCCTGGAGGAGCGCGTGCTCTACGACCTGGAGATGATGCGTGAGCTGGGCTACTGCAGCGGCATTGAGAACTACAGCCGTTACTTCGACCGGCGGGAGCAGGGGCAGCGGCCCTTCTGCCTGCTGGACTACTTCCCGGACGACTTCATCACCGTGATCGATGAGAGCCACGTCACCATTGGCCAGATCGGGGCCATGTACGGCGGCGACCGCAGCCGCAAGAAGAACCTGGTGGAATACGGGTTCCGCCTGCCCAGCGCCATGGACAACCGCCCGCTGAAGTTCGACGAGTTCGAGAGCATGCTCGGTCAGGTGGTCTTCGTCAGCGCCACCCCGGCGGACTTTGAGCTGGAGCGCAGCGAGGGCATCATTGTGGAACAGGTGGTGCGCCCCACCGGCCTGCTGGACCCGCCCATCGAGGTGCGCCCCAGCAAGGACCAGATCGACGACCTGCTGTATGAGATCCGGCAGCGTGCGGAAAAGGAGGAGCGCGTGCTCGTTACCACGCTTACCAAGCGCATGGCGGAGGAACTCACCGACTTCTTAGGCAAGAACGGCGTGAAGTGCAAGTACATCCACAGCGACGTGGAAACGCTGGAGCGCATCGAGATCCTGCGGCAACTGCGGCTCGGCCTCTTCGACGTCCTGGTGGGCGTGAACCTGCTGCGGGAAGGTTTGGACCTGCCGGAAGTTTCGCTGGTGGCCGTGCTGGACGCGGACAAGGAAGGATTCCTGCGCAGCAACCGATCGCTCACCCAAACCGCTGGCCGCGCCGCGCGCAACATCAACGGCTTAGTGATCTTCTATGCGGACAAGATCACCGACAGCATGCGGCGCACCATGGAAGAAACCGACCGCCGCCGCGCCAAGCAGATGGCCTACAACGAAGAACACGGCATCACCCCCACGCAGATCAAGCGCGACCGCAGCACCGTGATCCAACAGACCGCGGTGATCGACCAGGTAGACCACCCCGGCGCGAAGGCCTACGTAGAGCCCGAGGAATTGAGCATGGCCGCCGACCCCGTGATGCGGTACATGCCCGTGGACCAGTTGGAGAAGAACGCCGAGCTGCTGGAAACGCAGATGAAGAAAGCTGCCAAGGACCTGGATTTCGTCGCCGCAGCGCAGCTTAGGGACGAACTCTTCGCCATGCGAAAACTGATCGACGATCGGTGACTGGGGTAACAGCTAATTCAAGGCTTTTAGCCATTGGATCAGGGTAGGAACAACTTGAACGCCCAATTTGGGAAGGCATTGTATATTTGCGAGTAACCAATACCACAAAACAATGAACCGCACTTTTTTGCATTAGGGTGTATCGTACTGCTGATCATGGCAATGACTGGCTGTTCGAAAGAAGCTGTGGTGTCGCCGGATACGGTGGGGGCGATCAACACTTTAAAACAAGATAATGGGCCAAAAATCGTTGATACATGGCATGACAATGGAAATCCTTCCGGTGTTGAAGGTACGGATTACGGATGTTGGGGAGACCCGACTGATTGCTTTGAACCCATCGTGGTTACGCCCCCTGTACTTGCACTCAATGCTGCGTTTGATGCCATCTCTACCGGCAATGATTCCATCATTGCTGGAACTTTCAACACCTATGCTTCCGATCTCGCGAAATACATGCGCCGGAGAGATGTCGATGACGTGATCAATGGATCAGCCATCGCATTTGCACGTGTAGGAGATAAGCACCGCTATATGATCATTGGGACTAAAGGGAGCAGCCCGGCGGTGATCGCAACTTATCCGGTGAAAAAGTAGCAGTTCCTTGAACGCATGCTTCTGGATGCAGGCATTGAGGAAAGACCTTGAAGATGCGGATTCTTCACCACTTCCATTGGTTCGAATTACCGTTCCTATTGATCAGTTGCTGGTTCGTTCCTGGGTGCGGATCTTCCGAACAGGGGCATGCAGGGTTCGTGGTTTCGGAAGGTATTGCCGTTGCCACCGGGTTTCCCATCGTTCCCATGCGCTCCGGCATTTTTATGGCCGTGGATGGCACGGAATACCTCTACTTCGGTGATCCCGTTACCAAGAAGAAACTGACCTTTTTCAGCATGGACGGTGCGCTGGTCCGGTCTGTTGACCTCACCCGTGCAAAGGCTGCTATTGGAGATGCCATAGGTGGAATTTCAGTTGTTGCCTGGGACACGATAGTGATGAACAGCCGAAAGGGGGAAGAGTTGGCGTTCATTGACTCCACTGGTGAGGTGTTCAAGTTGATCAATTTGGAACCTTGGCTGCACAATGATCGAGGCGATCGGTTCGATCTGGGGAATTCAGGGGATATGGGGCCCTGGGTTGATGGGAATTTCATCTTCGTCACGGATTGGACTTCCAATGATACGGATGAGCTGCACCATAGTACGCCGTTGTTTGGAGATAGATTGACGTTTAGCCGATACTACAATGGCCACCGTGCTGTGGCACCACACTTGGCACGGATAACGCTCCAAGGGGTTACACCACAGGTAACGTGGGGTATGGATTCATTCTATTACCATATGCGGGAGGATCATTGGCGCATAGCGGAGCTTCCTCGGTTCGGATACGCCTTTGGCAAGTTGCTCGTCTATTCGATCTATTCTCCGGATATCCAAGTTGTGGACCCGGTATTATTTACCACTACCGCATCTTGGCAGGTACGGTCGCACCTCACGCCGACCTTCATTTCACCGCCAACACTGGATGAAAATGAGGTTAGGGACAAGGAGGCCCTGAACCGGCGCTTGCGGACCGGGGGATGCATTTACAAGGTGGTGGGCGACAAGGTCACTGGGCATTACCTCGTGGCTGTAAGGCACGCAGATCCCGGGCAGGCCTTGCGAAAGGAAGCTGCCTACGTCCCACGCCCGATGTCCATAATGGAATTCGATGGCAATTTTCAACTGGTGCGTGAGGTGGTGTACGATGATGGCTCATACATGTTCGGGGCTATGTTTCCCACTTCAAAAGGCATCCTTGTATTGCGAACCAAGCAAGGGCCAGGCGGCTTTGTGTTTGATCGTTTTGATTTGAATGGGGATTAAGCCCATTGCCACACTATTGGGCCTGATCGCACTTTGGGGCTGTGCGCCAAAGGAGGCGAACGGTCCGGACATGGCCCGGTTCGCAGCATACGTGAACTACGAAGCCGGTCCAGGGGTATTTGCAAGGACCAGAACCGTCATGCGGCTGACAGAAAGAGATTGTGTGGGGTGTAACCGGGCTTTTGCTGACCTTGTGGAACTTCATATAGATGACAATTCAATGGTACTGGTTATGGAAGCTTCCGGGCAAAGTATTGATATATCGCCGTTCCAAGTTGGACGCGGCCAAGTGATCGAAGACCATGATGGCCGGATGCGCCGCATGGGTTTCCCGGAAGGCTCGTATGCCATCTTCCTGAACGGCGGTGAAATCGATACGATTGTGAGATTGGCAGCGCAAGGCATCGAGGAGCGCTTGCGGTTCATTGCCGGTGGCATGGACCGACTGCACACCAAGGATGGGGACAGGCCTTGATGGCGTTGATCGCTTCATAGAGCAAAGAGGAAGTATGCCAGCATCGCCAAATAAAACTGGACTTGAGCGCAGCAGCGCGACTTCGCGATGAATTCTTTGCCCTGCGGAAGCTGATCGACGAAAAAGAGAAGGACCCCAAGGTGGGGTGACCCCATGCTGGGGGCATCCAGGACGGGAGCGGTGCGTGTGTGTACCTTCACCTGCACAGATCGCTTGCTATGACCATGCGTTGGATCTTTTGTTTGTTGATGTGCGGCATGGGCATGGCCTCCGTGTTTGCACAGGCAGCGGCATCCCAAGCTGAGTTGGACCGGATTGCAGCCGTGCTGGACTCCGTTCACGCGCTGGATCAAAACGGGCGGGGGGAGTTGCAGGAAGTGAGGGCGCAATACGGCAATCAGTCTGCGGAACTTGAACAGTTGTGGAAGCGGATCAACCGGCAGGATTCGGTGAATCAGGTCGTCGTGTCCGGTATCCTGGACCGGTATGGTTGGCTCAGCCAAGATGAAATAGGCGATTCGGCGAGCATGGCCTTATTCCTCGTGGTCCAGCACGGTGATCTTTCCATGCAGGAGAAGTACCTTCCCCTGTTGCGGGATGCCGTGGAAAAAGGCAGGGCGGAAGCCGACGAACTCGCTTATTTGGAAGACCGGATCGCCACGGATAAGGGTGTGGAGCAGATCTACGGAACACAGATGGGCATGGTGCCTGCAACCGGGGAGTACTTCATCCGGCCCATCAGGGATCCAGAGTATGTAGATGAACGCCGTGCCTCCGTTGGCTTGAAGCCATTGAACTGGTACGTCGGTATCTTCGGCTTGACCTGGAACGTGGAGCAATACAAGAAGGACTTGCCCAGGATCAAGCGACTGTTGAAGGAGATGGGGGAATGAGGGGAACAGGTGGCCAGGTATTTTGCCGCATCCCCTATTTTCGTTGCCGTGCCGATGGGCAACGGCCCGAAGGGTTGGGCCGTCCTGAACGATGAATTCCCACGCAATGACCCGAAGGCTTACGCTGGTTGCTTCCCTTGCCCTGCTGTCCACAGCGCTTTCCGCGCAGATCGCCTTCGGTGGACACCCTTACGGCGACAAGGCCGAGAAGCGTGGCATGCCACCTGCCGTTGCGGTGCATTTGCCGGCTGTGGACGTGGCCACGCTGATGCAGGAGGATGCTGCCCGCGCCGCGCAAGGCATCAAAGGGCCATTCCGGTTTGGTTTTGAGCACGCCACGGATTACACGACCCAAAACAGCGGCTCGTGGTTCACCATGCCCAACGGCGACCGTGTCTGGCGGCTTCAATTGCATTGCCCGGAGGCCCTTTCCATCAACCTCCAGTTCAGCAACTACGTGATCCCGGAGGGAGCGCGCATGTTCCTGTACAACGAGGCGGGCGCGGTGCGCGGGGCGTTCAACGCACTAAGCAATCCGGGACACACGGCCTTCGGCACGGCTCCGTTGGAAGGCGACCGGATTACGGTGGAATACATTGAACCTCCTGCGGAGGCGGGGCAGGGGAGCCTGGCCATCAGCACGGTGGTGCATGGCTACCGCCTGCTGGGCAAGGGCCAGGACCGCGGGTTCGGGAACAGCGGTCCCTGCAACGTGAACACCATCTGTCCGGAGGGAGACAACTGGCGGCAGGAGATCCGCTCCGTGGCCCACCTCGTCCTTGGCGGCGGCGTGTGCACCGGCAGCTTGATCAACAATTGCGCGAACGACAGCACCCCGTACTTCCTCACCGCTAACCATTGCACCGAGGGCAACAACTCGAATGCTTCCTGGGTCTTTATCTTCAACTGGGAAAGTCCCGTATGCGACCCCACGGAGAACGCACCCATGGACCACAGCATCACCGGCTGCGAGAAGCTGCTGGAGTACCCGCCCACCGATGCGTCGTTCCTGCTGCTGAACAGCACGCCCCCGGCAGATTTCCATCCCTACTACAGTGGTTGGGACAAGTCCGGAACGGCACCGGACAGCGTGGTGGGCATCCATCATCCGGCGGGCGACATCAAGAAGATCTGCAGTTCGCACGGCCCGATCATTGAAGGGGTGATGGGCAGCGCCGACTGCTGGCAGGTGACCCAGTGGCACAGCGGCACCACGGAACCGGGAAGCAGCGGCAGTGCCATCTGGAACCAGGACCATCGCATCATCGGGCAACTGTACGGCGGGCAGGCCTCGTGCAACAACAACGTCAACGACTATTACGGCCGATTCAATCTCACATACCCGCATCTCGAGGAATGGCTCGGTGCCTGTGGCGACAGCTTGGATGGGTTCGACCCGGAGTTTTACGTTCCGCCCCCCTTGGATGCCGCCATCACCAGCATCACCCAAGTGCCCAACGTGCTGTGCAACAGCGACAGCATCATGCCGCGTGTCACCCTCAAAAACAACGGGCTGGGCCCGATCAACTACGTCAACATCAATTACTTCATCGACGGGAGCATCCTGGGGACAGTGCCTTGGTACGGCGCTCTGCAACCGGTGCAAACGGTGAATGTGGACCTGCCCGCCATCCACTTGGCCAACGGCCTGCACCAGCTGATGGTGGGTGCATCCAATCCCAATGGCGGGGTGGATACTAATCCACTGAACGACGAGGATAGCGTGCTCTTCATGGTCAACAGCCCGGGTTTTGGTACCGTGGTGAAGATGAACCTGGACCGCTTCGGCTCGGAAACCACTTGGCAGATCACCTCGCAGGAAGGATTTGTGATGGCGGCCGGCGGGCCGTACAACAACAGTTCCAGCGGCTACACCGTGAACACGCCGGTATGCTTGGCACATGATTGCTACACGTTCACGGTGATGGATGCGGTGGGCGATGGCATGTGCTGCAATTACGGCCTGGGCAATTACCTCATCGCGGACAGCGAGAGCGACACCCTGCTGGCAGGCACGGGAACGTTCCAATGGGAGGTGAGCAATGAGTTCTGTGTCAATTGGGTGGGCATCGAAAGCCGAGAAGGACAGGGCGGCTTGTTGGTGGCGCCCAACCCGGGCACCGGGCGGTTCACCATTTCCTTCCCCCAAGGCGGGCCATGGCAATTACAGGTGTTGGATGCTTTGGGCCGGCCGGCATGGACGGGAACTGCAGGCTCGGGCCGCAAAGTCGTTGACCTTGGCGCAGTGGCCAACGGAACCTATGTGCTGGTGGCCACGGATGCGCGCCAACGCCAAGTGCAGCGGGTAGTGGTGCAACGTTGACGGCCGCGCCGGGGCGGCTCAGTACTTCAGCAGGTAGTACACCAGCTTCACGTACTCATTGTTCACCATGATGAGGCCCTGCTCGGATTCCCACCACCGGGCTTCATCGTATTCCGTGGAAGGGGCGCCGTGCAAAAGCACGGCGATCCCGGCTTTGTTGAAGGTTTGGCGGAACACCCTCCCGGTGCGGCGCAGGTGGAAGCAACTGGTGAGCACCATCACCGTGTCCCATTGCTGCGACTTGGCATAGGCCAGCAGGGCTTCGGCCTCCTCGAAGGTGCTGGTGCCCACGTTCATCACGGTGGTCAGTTCCAAGGGCAGCCCTGCTTCCACGGCGGAATTCCGTGTGCAGGCGGCTTCGGTGCTGTCGATGCCCAAGGCATCCAACGCAGTAGGTACCGGTGCCCCGGTGAATACGAAGCGTGTGCCAAGGCCTTGTTGAAACACGCGGGCCGCTTCCACGCCGCGGTCCTTCACCGAACCGCCCAGCACGAACACGGCGTCCACCTGCACGGAGGGGTCCTCCGTGATCAGGAACCGGCCCATCGCGCGCAGCATGGGCACGCGCAGCAGCCATGCGGCGGCGGCCAGCAACGCAATCAGTACCAGGATGCGCACCGTTTTGGAACCCGGCAGGATGAACAACTTGCGCTTGGTCGCAGGCGGAGTACGGGATTCCATTCGGTCAATAGCTGCCGCTTCGGCGGCGAAGCGCCCACTCCAAGGTCAGCAACACCAGCAAGGGGAGGAAGAACCAACGCAGGGAGATCAGGTCGCTGAAGCTGGCGTGCGAATATGAGCGGGCCGCCATTCCGGGACTTTCTTTCAGAGCCTTCGCGATATCCGCCATGCGGGCGGGGTCCACGGCCAAGCCTCCGCTTCGTGTTGCCATGTTCTCCCAGAGGCGGTGGTCCGCCACGGTGCTCATTTGCTCGGCCACCTGTGGCTTCACCAGGAACTCGCCCTTGATTACCATGGTTTCCCCGTCGAGCAAGGTCTTGGCGGTCCATGCATACCGCCCTGGGGGAAGCGCGCCCGCATCCAGGCGGTAGCCGGTGCCGGCGCGGCTGAAGGCGTAGTTCAGCTGGTTGCCCTCTTCGTTGGTGAACGTGATCTGTGCCTCGGGCGTGTTCACGGGCTCATAACTGGCGTTGTACAGCTCGGCGTTGAGCACCACCTTCTCCTGTTGGGCGAACTCGCGTTCCCCATGCACCCGGAAGCGGCTCTTGTCCTGCTTCAAGGCCAGCAACTGCACGGTTTTCTGCACCAGCCTGTCAAAGTGTGCCGTGGTGTTGTACAGCTGCATGTCGGCCAGCCGCCACCGCCAGAGCCCTTCGCCGCAGGTGATGGCCGATCGGCGGTCGCCCTGCACCTGGAAGGCGAACAGCGGGTAGGCCGTGCGCACGGGACCGATGCGCTGGTTGAACAAGGCCGTGGCGGAGCGGGCCGGTGCATATTGCGCGAAGGGCACCTGCAGCGGTGGGAACCGCTCCCAAGCCTGCACGTCCTCCGGCGCCATGGTGAACAGGGTGAAGGAGGATGATACCGCTGCCTGCGCGTCGGTGGAGCCGCCCCTGGCGTGTTCGATGGCCACCCCGGTGCCCATGGCCGTGGTTTGGCGCAGGTCGCTTTGCTGGCCCAAGATGGTCCAGGTGGGTATCCCGGCCTTGCCGATCTGTTGCAGCAGGGGCTGAATGGCCATGTCGGTGGAAGGCAGTTGGTGCAGCACCACCAGGTCGTGGTCGGCTATGCGCCCGTTGAAGTCGGCCGCCAGGGACTGCTCTACCTGATAACCCTCCATGGCTCCCATGGCCAAGCGGATCGCGGCCACGTCGGGGTGGGGGCTGCGCGCCAAGATCAGCACCTTGCGGCGGTCATCCAACACGTCCACAAAAAGCTCCTGCACGTTGTTGGCCACCGTAGCTTCCCCTTCCACCGGTCTTACGACCACAGTGTAGCGCTGCAGGCCCGTCGCGTCCGCCTTCACCATCAACGGGACCTCGGCAAGCAACGGGTCGGCGTTGATGGCCAAGTCCTTGGCGGCCACTTCATTGCCGTTGTGCGAAATGGTGATGCGCGTGTGGCGACCCTTGAGATGGTCGGCTTTGATGCGGACCAGCACGGGGAACTCGTTGCCCAAGTACGTAATGCGGTTGTGTTGCACGTCGCGCAGGGCGAGGTCCGGCCGCACGGTGGTATCGCCCAGCATGATGGCGAAGACCGGTACGCCCAAGCGTTCGGCTGCCAACCGGGGATCCCGGCCGCGGTTGAAGATGCCGTCGCCGTCGATCACCACCGCGCCCAGGTCGGGCCCCGCGAACCGGTCATATACGGCGCGGAAGAGCTGGTCGATGTCGGTTTGCCCTTCCCGTTGGGTGAACTGGAGCCCGTCGGTGACCTCGGCGCCATACGTGAAAGAGCGCACCTCGTAGCGCTCCCCGAGCTGCTTGGACAACTCTTCCAGGGCGTTGGCATAGCTGGTGCGCCACGTATTGGTATCGCCGTTGGCCAGCAGGGAAGAGGAGCCGTCGTGCGCCACCACCACCACCGGCTTGCGCACTTCGCGCACCAAGATGCGCGTCATGGGTTCCAACAGGAGGAATGCGAGCAGGGCCACCACCAACGCCCGCAGCGTACCCATGGCCCATTGCAAGGCCGGGCTCCATCCGTTGCGCTCCCGCGTGCCCCGGTAAAGCAGCCAAGCGCATAGCACGCCGAAAAGCACGCACAAGGGTGCAAACCAAAGGGAATGGGCGGTGGTGAGGTTCATGGGGGTAGTTGTCAGTTGTCAGTCGTCGGTTGTCCGGCGGGACTTTCCAACATCATCCTCTTCCAACTTACAACTGACAACTAACAACTAACATCTGACAACTGACCATCAGGTAAGCATCCCCCCGCACACATGCAGCGTTTGCCCGGTGATGTAACTGCTCAGGTCGCTGCCTAGGAACACGCAGGCATTGGCCACGTCCGCCGGTGTGCCGCCGCGCTTCAGGGGGATTCCCTCGCGCCAGCCTTGAACCGTCTTTTCGTCCAAGGCGCCGGTCATTTCGGTTTCAATGAATCCTGGCGCCACGGCGTTGCTGCGGATGTTGCGGCTGCCCAGCTCCAGGGCCACGCTCTTGGTGAAGCCGATCACGCCGGCCTTGCTGGCTGCGTAGTTGGCCTGGCCTGCGTTGCCCTTCACGCCCACTACGCTGCTCATGTTGATGATGCTGCCGCTCCGCTGTTTCAGCATGGTCTTCATCACCGCCTTGGTCATGTTGAAGACGCTCTTCAGGTTGGTGTTGATCACTGCATCGAAGTCGGCCTCGCTCATGCGCATCAGCAGCTGGTCCTTCGTAATCCCGGCGTTGTTCACTAAGATGTCCAGCTTGCCGAAGGCCGCCACCACTTGGTCCACGGTGGCCTGCGCTGCGTTGAAGTCGCCTGCGTTGCTCTGGATCGCCATCACCTTGCGCCCGCCCTTGCCCAGCTCGGCGGCCAGTGCGTTCGCTTTTTCGGGGCTGCTCACGTAGGTGAACGCCACATCGGCGCCTTCCGCCAGGAAACGCTCCACGATGCCCCGCCCAATCCCGCGCGTGCCGCCGGTGATCAGGGCTGCTTTGCCTTGTAGTAGTGCCATGGGGCGAAAGTAGGACCGAACCCGTTCAAGTGGTATGGAGGTAACAGGGAGGTGCGAACCATCCCTTCCTTACTTTCGGAGTAACAATTCGCATTCCATGCGCAAGGACAGCCCCGGTGTTTATTTGCCGCCACCGCTTTTTTACGTGGCATTTTTCTTCCTTTCCATCGGATTGCAGCGCTTGGTCCCATTGCCGGATCACCTTGCACATCCCGTGGTGCATCATATTCTCGGTTTGGTGTGCCTTGCCGTGGCAGTGGTGTTTGTCCTGCCCGCGTTGCTGGCCTTTTTCCGCTCGCGGAACACATTGATCACCTTTTTACCGGCCAAATCCCTGCAAACCGGTGGCATCTTTTCCTGGAGCCGCAACCCGATGTATTTCGGGCTGTTGATGGCCTACGCGGGCTTGGCGTGCTTTCTGGGCAATTGGTGGACACTTTTCCTGATCCCATTGCTCGTTCTGGTGGTGCAACGCATGGTCATCATCCCGGAAGAAGAGTATCTGCACAGGGCCTTCGGTGCGGACTACACGGCATACAAGGCGCGCGTCAGCCGCTGGATCGGCCGACGGGCTGTTGACACAGGTGATCACCGGGACTGGGCAAAGGCAAAGCGATGAGTAAGGAACAGTCGCGATTGGTGATTCAGCAAGGTGCGGTATTGCCTGGCATGGTGCGCGTGCTCAGTGTCATACTGGGTATAGTGGCAAGTTTGACAATCATTGGAATACCGCTTGGGTTGCTTGGCTTTGGGCTGGCAATCTACATGGGGGGGACTGAGATTGACTTGGGGAGCAAGAACGTGAGGGAGTACAACGGACTGCTGGGGGCACGGTGGGGAAAATGGCAACCCTTGGCTCCTTTCAAAGCCATTGTGATCCTCCGCAAACGGCGCGTTAGCACCATGTATTCACGCGGCCAGATAGCCATGGACGAAGTGGAGATGAATCATGATGTGGTCCTGGTGGATAGGGCACATCGAATGAAATTCGTGGTGAGGGCCTGTGACACGGAAGAAGAGGCCCGGACCTTGGCCGCTAAAATTGCCGGTGCCACCGGTTATGCTGTCGAGCGCTATGCTCCACACAGGATTAATCCTCAAAGGCGCTGAGTTCGATAAGCCTAAGTATCCGCCGCGTCTTGTGTGCTGCCCTTCAACACGCTTAGAGGATCATAAGCGAGGGCTGATCGGCCGGCGGAGTTCGTGAGACGAGGCCACGCCTGGGAACCGACAACTGATCACGGGCAACCGCCCCCTTCACCCCAGCACCTCCTTCACCTTCGCGCCGATGGTGGCCGGGCTGTCCACCACGTGGATGCCGCATTCGCGCATCACCTTCTTCTTGGCGGCGGCGCTTTCATCGGCACCGGAAACAATGGCACCGGCGTGGCCCATGGTGCGGCCAGCGGGAGCGGTTTCCCCGGCGATGAAGCCCACCACGGGCTTCTTGCAGTTCTCCTTGATCCACTTGGCGGCGCGGATCTCCAGGTCGCCGCCGATCTCGCCGATCATTACGATGGCCTCGGTGTCCTTGTCATTGGCGAAGAGCTGCACGGCCTCCAGGGTGGTGGTGCCAATGATGGGGTCGCCACCGATGCCGATGGCCGTGGTGATGCCCAATCCGGCTTTTACCACTTGGTCAGCCGCCTCGTAGGTAAGTGTGCCGCTCTTGCTCACGATGCCCACCTTCCCCTTCTTGAAGACGAAGCCGGGCATGATGCCCACTTTGCATTCATCCGCCGTGATCACGCCGGGGCAGTTGGGGCCGATCAGTGTGCAGCCCTTGCCCTTGATGTACTCCCGTGCCATCACCATGTCCTTCACCGGGATGCCCTCGGTGATGCAGATGATCACCTTGATGCCCGCCTCGGCGGCTTCCATGATGGCATCGGCCGCGAAAGCTGGGGGAACGAAGATGATGCTGACGTCCGCGCCGGTCTGCTTCACCGCATCGCTCACCGTTTCAAAAACAGGCCGGTCCAAGTGCTTCTGCCCGCCCTTGCCCGGGGTTACGCCGCCCACCACGTTCGTTCCGTACTCGATCATCTGCGTGGCGTGGAAGGTGCCTTCGCTGCCGGTGAATCCTTGGACAATGACCTTGCTGTTCTTGTTGACGAGTACGCTCATGATGATGGACGATGGTTTTTTGGCGGCCGCTAAAGTAAGTGCCCCGTCGGCGAGGTGGTTCCGGCGGTCAGGGCTACCGCCTCTTAATGCAGCGCCTAGCGGCGCAAATCCAACACTTGGACGAACCACGGACCTGCCGGCCGGCAGGCGGGCCCACACGGATGGACACGGATCACGTACATCTCCGGGTGTCGGACGCAAAGTCGTGGCCCACTTCCAACATCGCGCATTTATCCGTGTTCATCCGCGTCCATCTGTGGTTTGAATACTACTGGAAGCCTCGCCCGCAGGGCGCGTTAGACCCGATGGCCCTGTTCCGGCGGTGGCCTGCCTGCCCCGATAACCGTGCACGTAGTACAGCGCAGCCAGCATGATGGCGCCGGCGGTGATGTACGGCATGCCATGGTGCAGCTCATACAGGCGGCCGCCCAGCGCAGGGCCCACGATGCGCGCCAGCGAGCCGAAGCTCTGGTTCGTGCCCAACACCATGCCCTGTTCACGTTGTGCGGCGTTGCGGCTCAGTTGGGCGAGGATGGTGGGGTTGAGACAGCCGTTGCCCACGGCCAGCAAGGCGATGGACAGCAGGGAAAGGGGCAGGAAGAGCGCAAGCGGGATGAAAGCGATCATCGCCAGGCCGATGGCCATCAGGATGCTGCCGGCCATCAGCATGTTGCGCTCCCCGAAGAGGCGTTGCAACCAGCCGACCAGGCCGCCCTGCACAATGGTGGAGGACACGCCCACGGCCGCGAACATCCAGCCGACCTGCTCTTTGTCCAGCCCGTAGTCGTCGGTCCAAAAGAAGGGGATGGTCATCTGCATCATGCTCATGGCCGCGATGAAGATGAAGCTGATGATGTACAGATCGCGGAAGCGGACATCCTTTAGGGCATGCCAAGTGCCACTCACGGGCTTGATGCGCAGCTTGCCCTCCGTCACCTTGTCGGTGAGCGATTCGGGCAGGAAGGCCACGGCAACCAAGTTGGCCACGCAAAAGAGCGCGCCGGTATAGCCTACCCATTCCACGCCATAGCGCTGGTACAGGAAGCTGCCCAACGGCGGGCCGAAGATGAAGCCCATGCCGAAGGCCGCGCCCACCATGCCCATGGCCTTGGCCCGCTGTTCGGGCTTGGTGATGTCGGTGATGTAGGCCTGGGCCGCCGTGATGTTGCCTGCACCGATGCCGGTGAGCATGCGGCTGATGGCCAACAAGAGGATGCTGGTGGCATGGGCAAAGAGCACGTAGCTGAAGGCGGACAAGGCCACAGAGAACAGGATCACCGGCTTGCGCCCGATGCGGTCGCTCACTGTGCCCCAGAACGGGGTGAAGATGAACATCATCAAGGAGAACAGTGCGCCGATGTCGCCTACCAAGGATTCCGAGGCCTGCAGCTCACGCGCGTAAAGCGGCATCACCGGGATGAAAACCCCGAAGCCCACCAGGTCCACGAAAATGGTGAAGTAAAGCACCCACAAGCGACGGTCCATCTGCCCGGGAAAAAGCGTGCAAAATTACAAGCGTCCGGCATGGAGTCTGAAAATCCTTAGACCCGGATTATGCAGCAGGGTTCGTTGTGAGGGTCGAAATCACAAGGGCAGCGCGGGTTTCACCGAGAAGGAATAGCACAAGCTATTGTGCCGAGGGGAAAACCGGCGAAGCGTACGCTGCCGCAGTGATTTCGGGCCGTAGTAGAAATCCTGCTGCATATTCCGGGTTGGATGTGGTGCAAAGGTGAAAAGGTGCGGGGCGCTTCTCAACCCCGTTTCAAGTATCAGCTTTCCGTCCCCAGCTTTCCCAAGGAGCGCACGGGTGATGGAAGTCCCTGCTTCGCCTTCCCGCACCGCCACTTCCCTGCTTCAACCCACCACCTCCACTTTCCCGGCTGGTTGCTCCACTTTGTATTCCTTGCGCACGTACGGCCGAATGATCAAGCGGATGGTGTTCTTCCAGCTCAGGTACTTCCATGCCCAGTGGGTCAGCACCATTACGCGGCTGCGGAAGCCCACGATGCTCATCAGGTGCACGAAGAGCCACATGAACCAGGCGATCGGACCGCCGAATTTCAGCTTGCCCAAGTCCACCACGGCCTTGTAGCGGCCGATGGTGGCCATGGAGCCTTTGTCGCGGTAGAGGAAGGGTTGTGGGGCGCTTCCGTTCTTGCGCAACAGGTTCCTGGCCAAATGGCCCGCCTGTTGAATGGCCACGGGCGCCACTTGCGGATGACCCTTCGGATACCTCGGGTCGCCGGTGTCCAACGCGATGTCGCCGATGGCATAAATGTTCCCGGTCCCCTCTACCCGGTTGAAGCGGTCCACGCGATAGCGGGCCGGCCGTTCCTCCAAGGCCGTTTCGAGGCCCTGTACCGGTGCCCCTTTTACGCCCGCCGTCCAGATCACCGTGGTGCTGGGCATGGTGCTGCCGTCCTTGAAGCTCACCGTTTCACCATCGTAACCGGTAACGAGGGTGTTCAGCATCACCCTCACCCCCAGGTCCTCCAGGAATCTCTTGGCCAAGCCTTGTGCCTTGGGGGAAAAGTTGGACAGCACGGCGGCATTGGTGTCCACCAAGTGGATCTGCATCCGTTCATTTTCCACTTCGCGGTATTCGTGCTTCAGGATGGTCTTGCGGATCTCGGCCAAGGCGCCGGCCAATTCCACGCCGGAAGGACCGCCGCCCACGATCACGAAGTTGAGCCGCTGCCGCTGCCGGTGTTCATCCTCCAAGTAGACGGCCGCCTCGAACTCCTGGAGAAAGTCGCTGCGGATGTCCAGTGCTTGGCTGATGCTTTTGAGCTGCATGGCCTCGTGGGCGATGCGTTGGTTGCCGAAGAAGTTGGTCACCGTGCCCGTGGCCAGCACCAAGTGGTCGTATGCAATGCGGCCATGGTCGGTTTCCAAGCAGTTCTCCTCCGGCAGCACCCGCAGCACCTCGCCCATTCGGTAGATCACGTTGGGCATGGGCCCCACGGTGCGGCGGAAGGGGTGCGCAATGTTGTCCGCGCCCAAGCTGCCCGTGGCCACCTGGTACAGCAGCGGTTGGAAGCAGTGGTAGTTGTTCTTGTCCAGCAGGATCACTTTGAACGGCTTCCCGGATAAACGTTTGATCAGCTCCAATCCGGCAAAGCCGCCGCCCACCACCACTACGGTAGGATGGGGCAGGGCATCGAATGCAGCGCGTTCCGGTGTGGTTTTCATGTGTGCCAAAGTTCCGAACGAACGACAAGAAAGCCAATGAACATGATCAGTAGGGCAGCTTCTTGCACTCCTGTGATAAAGCGGCTGGCGAAAGGGATGCCTGAACGAGCCGGGAAGGGCAGGAACGGCCGTGGCTAAGGCTATTGCCTCTTCATACTGCGCCTGGCGGCGCTTGTCCAATACTTGGGTGAACCACGGATCCACACGGATGGACACGGATCGCGAACGTTTCCGGGTAGCGGACGCCAAGGCGTGGCCCACTTCCTACATCGCACATTGATCAGTGTCATCTGCGTGCGCCGCGCCTTCGCAAAGCGCTCCGGCGTCGGCGCGCGAAGCAAGGTCCGTTGTTGGGAATTCGGAAGAGTCGTGACCGCAGGGCGCGCAAGAGGCAATAGCCCTGCGACCGTGGCACGGAGGAAGGCGCGCGGTTGCGACCTTTGCGGCGATGTACGAGCCGGATACCATCGCCGCGGTAGGCACCGCCCCGGGTGCCGGGGCCATTGCCGTGCTGCGCGTGAGCGGGCCGGATACCCTTCGGGTGATGCACGCCGTGGCGCCCACCTTGCTGCTCACGCCGGAGCCGCGCGTGGCGGTGTTCGTGCGCTTACGCGATGCCGACGGCCCGGTGGACGAGGGTTTGCTCACCTTCTTTCCCGGGCCCCACAGCTACACCGGGGAGGATGTGGCGGAGATCAGCGTACACGGCTCACCCTATATCCAGCAACGGATGCTGGAAGCCCTGCTGGCGGCAGGGGCACGGCTGGCGAGGCCGGGAGAATTCACCCTGCGGGCCTTTCTGAACAGAAAACTGGACCTCAGCCAGGCCGAGGCCGTGGCCGACTTAGTCACCAGCGGAAGCCGCGCGGCGCATACGCTCGCCCTGCAGCAGTTGCGCGGTGGTTACAGCCGAAAGATCGAGGACCTGCGCGAGCAGCTGATCAGCCTCAGCGCCTTGGTGGAACTGGAGCTCGATTTCGGGGAGGAGGACGTGGAATTCGCGGACCGCACCGAGCTGGTACGCCTGCTGGACGAGATCATGGGCGTGTGCAGCGGACTGATCGCCAGCTTCCGCTACGGCAATGCGGTGAAGCAGGGCATCCCGGTGGCCATCATCGGAGCGCCCAACAGTGGCAAGAGCACCCTGCTGAACGCTTTGCTGCAGGAGGATCGCGCCATTGTGAGCGACGTGCCGGGCACCACGCGCGACACCGTGGAGGAGACGCTCAACCTGGAGGGGGTGCTGTTCCGGTTCATCGACACCGCCGGCATCAGGCACACGCAGGACACGGTGGAGAGGTTGGGTATTGAACGCAGCTATAAAAAGGCGGCGGAGGCCAGCATCGTGGTGGTCTTGGGCGATGCGGCAACGCTCAGCACGGGAGCGTTCCATACCCAGGTGGAACTGCTGCGCAAGCGCATCGGCGACCAGCCGGAGTTTATTCCGGTGCTCAATAAATGCGACCTGACTGCCGAGGCTGCGCGGGAGGACCGGGGAGTGATGCGCATTTCAGCCAAAACGGGTGACGGGTTGGATGCGCTCAAGGCACGCTTCACCAACCACGTCCATGCCCTGCGATCAGGGGAGGGCGACATTGTGGTGACCAACGCCCGCCACGTGGAGGCGCTCACTCGGGCGAAGGAGGCGCTGCTCTCCGCCAAACACGGCGTGCAAGACGGCCTCAGCGGTGAATTGCTGGCCACGGACCTGCGCCAGGCCCAGCACTACCTCGGCGAGATCACCGGCAAGATCACCCCGGACGACCTGCTGGGCAGCATTTTCAGCAAGTTCTGCATCGGGAAGTAGGCTTCAGGCCTTTTTCGGACGGTAGGGCCACATTGCGGACGGGCGAACCCGATCAAGCGGACCAACCTAATTGTAGGATACAAATTAGTATCATACATATGGGTAGCTCGAAGAACTCGTTGCTTGGGCATGCGCCATGAATTGTTGGGTTGAGTTTGGGTCGTTCAATCTCGTTCAGACCTGATCAACCGGCGCTGAAGGCCGGTTTTCGGTTGGCCCGGTCACACGTTCCCCATGGATGGCCGGGCTTTTAGCAGGGTGAGGGCCCTGAGCAGGTTGTAGCACAGGTTTGTAAGGCCCACTTGGAAGGCGGCCCGGGAGAGGCCGATCGCGCGTACGCGTAGCCCGCCAAGCTGCTTGTCCATCGCACCGAAGACATGCTCCACACGGGCACGCACCCTGCTGCGCGCGGTGTTGTGCCGTTTGTCCCGTGCGGTGAGCGGCTTGTTGCGCCTGGCCTGTTTGAGCACGCGGTATTTCATCTTGGCCAAGCGCACACCCTTTCTGGTGTGGGCATTGTCGTAGGCCTTGTCCGCATCCAACTCCTGCCCCTTATCCGCCTCGGTGAGCAGGTCCCACACCACCGTGCCGTCATGCACGCTGGCCGTGGTCACCACGTAATGGTCGATCAATTTGCTGCCAGCATCCACCTTCACGTGGTTCTTATAGCCGTAGAAGCTCTTGCCATGCTTCTTCGTCCAGGTGGCGTCCACGTCCTTTTGCCGCCGCTTGGGGCCGCTCCAATCCTCGGGGATGTCGTTATCCCTGATCCGTTCGTTCTCCTCGCGGCTGTTGCGCTGCACAGGAGCGTCCACGATGCTCGCATCAATGATCTTGCCCTCGTTGAGCACCAGCCCTGCCTGCTCCAGTCGCGCATGGAAATGGGCGAAGAGCTTGGGCATGGTGCCGTTCTCCACCAGATGCTTGGCGAACAGACGTACCGTGGTGGCATCGGGCACGGCATGGTGAGGCTCCAGATCCAGGAAATCCTGGAAGCTGCGGCGGTCGTTCACCTGGTACTCCAACGCCTCGGCGCTCAAGTGGTAAAGGCGGCAAAGCACCAGCATCTTGAAGAGCAGCAACCGGTCGAACGGCGGCTGGCCGCCCTTGCGCGGGTCACGCACAGGGAAGGTTTCCTCCACAACCGGCCGGAAGCCATCCCAATCCACCTGGGCCTTCAGGCGGACCAGCACGTCGTTGAGCTTGGCCAGCTTGGCTTGCCGGTCCTGCTGGTCGAAAAGTCCGGCGGTGGGGCGTTTCTTGTTCATGGCCCAAAGAGATCGATCAGCACCCCACATTGTCAAGATCCAATGCGCTCAAGTTGTCAACAGGTTCTTCGAACCACCCATATTTGTATCTTACATATTTGTATCATACATAATTGTATCATACTGGAACGTAACATACCTTTGTGTTTCATGGAGGAGATTACCGCCTTCCCTTTGGGCAAAGTGGCCGTGCTGGACCTGCTCACCGACCGGGAACGTTGGCTTGTGCACTGCCCATCAGAACTGCACGTCGATCATGCTTTCGCTGGCGCCTAATTGCACCAGTGCGTTCTTCACCGCTTTCACGAAGCCTTCCGGCCCGCAGGTGTAGAACGGCTGTTTGAAGTTGCTGATGTGCTGCTTCAGGAAGTCGGCGTTCACCAAGCCATGGAGGTAACCGGCTACGTTCTCGTTGCTCAGCACCGGGTGGAAATTGCTGCCCAGCATGCTGCGGAACTCATCGTCCATGAACGTGTCAGCCTTGGTTTTATTGAAGAAGAACAGCGAATTGCCCGCCAGCTTGCCTTCCGTTTTCAGTTGGCGCAGGATGGCAATGAACGGCGTGACGCCCGTTCCGCCGGCAATGAACACCCCCGGGCCTTTCAATGCCACCGTGTCGAACGGCTCGCTGATCACAATGCGGTCGCCAACCTTCAGCGTGTTGAGGATCTGCTCGGTGATGCCATGGTGCGACACATAGCACTTGGTGGTGAGCTGCAAGTGCTCCTCACTGTTCAAACCGGTGAAGGTGAAGGGTGATACCTTTTCCTTTACCGCCGGAATGTCGGGCAGTTTGAAATCGATGCCCTGGCCGGCCGAGAAGAAGTAGTCCTTCGGTCGCTCCAAGGTCATGCGGACCACATCGTGGGTAAGTTGTTCCTTTTTCAAGAGTTTGACCGAGAATTCCATGAAGGTCTTGGTTTTTTATGGCTGTACGTTCATAGCAATCAACTACTGAAGGCCGGTCCTTGTTCACCATGCACCGATCCGGGTTTTGCGGATTTGGATGCGGAAACGCGGCGCGGGTTACACGGCTTGTAACTTTCCCCTTCGCACGGCATCGAATAGATGCGGAACGGACAGGTGAACGGGTGATCAAAGATGACCATGCAAGTATGGAAGAAGTCGGCCACTCGGCCGAGCGGGGCTTTGGCGGACCAGGAAGTGGTGCAACGGGTCAGAGCCGGGGACAAGGCCCTGTTCGAGATCCTGATGCGGCGGCACAACCAAACGCTCTACCGGGCGGTGCGCAGCTACCTGAAGGACGGCAGCGACGTGCAGGATGCCATGCAGGAAGCCTACCTGAAGGCCTATGCCAAGCTGGACCAGTTCAAAGGGGAGGCGGCCTTTTCCACTTGGCTGGTGCGAATCGGCGTCAATGAAGCCCTGCAGCACCTGCGCAGGGAAAGGCAGATGCAGAGGCATACCGACCCGGAAGTGCGTGCGGAACGGCTGAACCAACTACCCGATGGTGGAATGAACCCGGAACAAAAAGCCATGCAGGAGCAGAACCACCGGCTGCTGGAGGCAGCCATCGACAAGTTGCCGGAGGCCTACCGCAGCGTATACATGCTGCGCGAGGTGGAGGGGATGGACGTGGCCGGGGTGGCCCAAAGCCTCGGACTTTCCGAAGGCAATGTGAAGGTGAGGCTTCACCGGGCCAAGGCCATGCTGAAGGAAACGCTGATGAGCGTGGAGACAGCAACGCCCGCCTTCGAATTCGGGAATAAGCACTGCGACCGCTTGGTTGCCTGGGTGATGGCCCGCATCTGATCACGGGCATGATCCTGCCGGCCAGCGGTCCCGGCTACTTGGAAGCATGCGGGGCCGCCAACTGTTGCATCAGGCGGTTGTCCCATTCACCCGAAACCTTCACCTGCCCTTTGGCATCAAAAACATCGGCTTTGATCAGGTTGTGGTCCACGAAGGCGTAGGTGCCCGGCAAGCGGAACTGGTACAAGGCGGCCACCGCCGATCCCCCCGGCACGAACCAGGTTTCGCGGTCGGTGACGGGCCGGTCGTTGAACGACCCGCCTTCCCAAACCAGGTCGGCATGGCCCCCGATGATGTGGAATCGCGCATCGATGTTGCACGATGCGGTGATGAACAGCACCTTTTCCCCTACGTTGGCCAGCATGGCGTGTTCGTTCTGCAATGCGCCCTCCACCCCGTTGAACACCAAGTGCGAAGGTGTTAGGCTGCGCATCACTGGGATCATGTCGGCAAAGCCGGCGGCCGGCGTTTCATAGTCCTTGAACTTTCCCTCTTCATCCTTGCGCAAGTAGTAGTCCTGCTCGGCGACGTAGTAGGCACGATCGTACTTCAACGGGTTGCCGTTTTCGTCCGTGAGGCCATTCCTGGGCAGCACCATGATCGCACCATTCATGCCCGAAGCAATGTGGATGGGCGTCATCACGCCGCCAGGGGCACAGTGGTACACGAACACGCCCGGCTTCAGCACACGGAACCGGATGGTGGCCTCCTGGCCCGGTGCCACCTCGGTGAGGTCTCCGCCGCCCATGGCACCGGTGGCCGCGTGGAAGTCGATGTTGTGCGTGAGGGAATTGGTGGCCGGGTTCACCAGGTTTACTTCCACATAATCACCTTGGTGGGCCACAATGAGCGGCGCCGGTACGGTGCCATTGAACGTGAGCGCCCAGATATTGGCATGGGGGCTGATCTTGATCTTCTTTTCCTGGATCTCCAACCTGACCTGCACCACTTGCGGCCCGCCCTGTGCCACCTGGTCATGTTCCGGAAGCGCGGGTGGGGGCACCATCACTTGCGCCGTGCGCGGAAGATCATCGACGTTCACGGGTTTCGGCGCGTCGAAAACCGATGGTGATGTGCAGCCGGCAAAAGACAACAAGGACAGGGGCAGGAACAAGTGCAGGGCGTTCTTCATAGGATGTTGGTTCAATCGTTATTGGATAAAGTGGAATGCACGAACCGGGCAAGTTGTTCACCGCCTGGTTTGTTAAAGGCTGATTCCGGTTTCAACCCGGGCCCTGCCAAATACGCCAGGCCTCCTCCGCCTGGGCCTTCAGCATGGCCGAACCACCCAATGTGCGGGCACCGTGTTCCTGGCCGTGTTTCAGGAACACGGTCTGCTCCGGGTTGTACACCAGGTCCACCAGCACATGTTTGGCGGTAAGCGCGGCATAGGGCAGGGACGGGGCACTGTTCACATCGGGGTGCATGCCCAACGGCGTTGCATTGATGATCAGCCGGCACACACGCAGGATGGTGGGGTCGATCAGGTCCCAGGTCAAGTCGCCCCTTTCACGGCTACGGCTCACGATGCGGAAGCGGATGCCCATTTCGCGCAGCACGAAGGCCACGGCCCGGCTGGCGCCGCCGGTGCCCAGCACCAATGCACGCGGCCGGATGGCGCTGCCGGCATCATGGAGCGTATCGTCCAGGTTGTGCATCAAGCTGCGGAACCCGGCCACGTCCGTGTTGTACCCCTTGGTCATACCATCGCGGATGGCGATGGTGTTCACCGCGCCCACGGCGGCAGCCAGAGGGTCCAGCCCATCCAAGTAGGGGATCACCGCCTCCTTGTACGGGATGGTCACGTTCAGTCCGCACAGGTCCGGCGTATTCCGTAGCAGGCTGGTCAGCTCTTCGATGTCGCCGAGTTCGAACAGATCGTAGCGGTGGTCCTTTAGGCCGGCCCGCCTGAACACCCCGGTGAAGTGCTCCTTGCTGAAGCTGTGGCCCAGCTTGCGACCGATAAGGCCATAGCGTTGCATGGGGCCAAATTACTGGGGAAAGGGGGGCGCACAGATGGTGTTGCCCTCCCGCCCCTTGCCCCACTTGAACATTGGTCCACCGACAGGCCGATCACTTCGCCTGGGGGGCGAACCGCATGCGCACGAACTCGATCAGCATGGGCAACACCGAGATGAAGACGATGGCCAAGATCACGGTTTCGTAGTTCTTCTGTACGAAGGGGTGCTGGCCGAAAATGAAACCGGCCATGGTCAGCAGGCCGATCCACAACACGCCGCCCATGACGTCGAAGGGCAGGAACTTGCGTTTGTAATCCATTTTTCCAATGCCGGCCACGAAAGGCGTGATGGTCCGAACGATGGGCACGAAGCGGGCAATGATGATGGTGCGCACGCCGTATTTTTCGAAGTAGCCGTGGGTCTTGTCCAGGTTTTTCTGGCTCACCAGCCTTTTGCCGAACAGCTCCCAGCCCAATACGCGCAGCCCGAAGGTGCGCCCAACCCAGTAGTTGATGTTGTCCCCGATGATGGCGGCCGGGATCAGGAGCGCCAATAACAGGGCAATATTGAGCGAGCCGATGGCGGCCAGGGAACCAGCTACAAAAAGCAGTGAATCCCCTGGCAGGAAGGGCATCACCACGAAGCCGGTTTCAATGAAGATGATGGCAAAGAGCAGGAGGTAGATCAGGTTTCCGTGATCGCTGATGAACACGGGCAAAGTTTCGTTCAGGTGGGTGATGAAATGCCAAAATGCGAGCAAGTGGTCCATGGTGGCAAAGGTGGGGCAAGGTGTTGGTTCGGGGAAAACGGGCGCCCGGCCGGGTACCCGGCGGAACGGCGATCAGGCCCGGTTCATGGCAGGCTTCGCTTCGGCCTCGTAGGCGAGGATGCCGCCGGTGAGCTGCATCAGGTTGTTGAAGCCGTAACGGGTGCTGAGCGTGTCCACCACGGCGGAACTGCGGCGGCCACTGTGGCAGTGCACCACCACGGGCAGGTCGCGGGGGATCTCGTCCAAATGGTCCAGCAGATCACCCATCGGCAGGCAGGTCCCTCCGATGGAGCATTCCTCCACTTCGTAGGGTTCGCGGACGTCCAAGATCAGAAAATGGTCTCCCCGTGCCTGCATGCGGTGGAGTTCCCCTGCGGAAATGGTCCTCATTTACTTGGCCTTTGCCTTCACTTGGGCGGGATCGGTTTCCTTGGGAGGTTCGGCGTGCTTGTCGTGCTTGATCTGCCGGAGTTGTTCGGCCATTTCCTCGGGCAGGTACTCGAAGAAGGTGTCGCCGCGCAATCCCAGACGGAGCGCTTCCAAGGCGATCACCTCGTCCGGTGCCACATTACCGAGGTTGACGTTGGCGCCCACCTGCTTAATGAACCAGGTTTGCTGGCTCTTGATGGGGGCCTCCCAGATAATGTCCTTACCGGGCACCTTGGCCATGATGCGGTTGACCAGCGTGGTGTGCGCATGGCCGCTGGGCCGGTATATGCCCACGGTGCCGCTTTCGCGGGCCTCGGCGATCACCTTCCAACTGCCGGCCTCCAGTTCGGCGTTCATCATGCGTACCCATTTGGCGGGGCTGATCAGGATTCCCGTCTCCTTGCTGCCCACCTCGCTCAGCACGGTGTGGTCCTTGGCCAAGGTGTTGATGAATTTGAGCTTTTCGCCGTGTTCAAGGTCGATGGAACCGTCGGACACTTCCACGCATTGCAGTTTCAGTTCGTCCAATAACTTCCGGTAGGCATTGAACTGGCCCCGGGCGATGAAGGCCTCGAAGAGCGTGCCCCCGAGGTAGACCTTGATGCCAGCCCCTTGGTATAGGGCGATCTTGTCCTTCAGGCGCGGGGTGGCATAACTGGTGCCGAAGCCCAGCTTCACCAGGTCGGCCAGGTGGCCCGCCCCATCGATCAGGTCCTCCGCCTGCCGCAGGCTGAGGCCCTTGTCCATTACCATGGTCAGGCCCTCGTCACGGGGCTTGGAAGTGCGGGAGGGAATGTGGTCCAGCCGGAAGGTCATCGGCGGTAAAGTTCGATCAAATGCATCACTTGGGGCATTTGGGCTGCTTGCGGGTAGTGCTTCAGCAGCTCTTCGTGCCCGGCATGGTCCGCCAACAGGGCTTCCTCCAGGGCGAGCAGGGCCTCCTGTTCCTTGCCTGCACGCAGCAGGTAGTCCACCAAGCGGTACTTGAACCGCCCGTTGAGCTGGTGCACCTGTGCGGCCTCAGCGAATTTCTCCAGCGCTGCCCCCACGCCCTTCAGCTCCAGCAGCAGGTCGGCATGTTCCATCCAGCCGTCCAAGTTCTGCGGTTCGATGCGGTTCAGCAGGGTGAAATGGGCCAGTGCCTCCTCCACCCGGTGCGAGCGGGCCAGGGCATTTGCATAGTAGTACAAGGCATCGGGGTGTTCGGGACTGAGGCGCACCGCATGCTGCAGGGCCACCATGGCTTCGGGCAGTTTGCCCTGCAGGTCCTTCACCACGCCCCGCCCGATCCAGGCATCCACCCACTCGGGGTCCAAGGCGATGCTCTGGTCGTAATTGATCAACGCCTGCTCGTATTGCTCCATTTTTTCATGGCACTCGCCGATGAAGCTGTACGTGACGGCCTGCGGCCCGTCGAAGGCGATGGTCTCTTCATAGCAGCTGATCGCCTCGGGGTACTTGCCCGCGATCAACAGGTTGCGTGCCTTGCTGAAGTAGGCTGAACTGAAGCGCTCGTCAATGGCCATGGCCAGGTCCAGCGCCTGGTTGCTCTCCTCATAGCGCTCCAGCTTGGCGAACACGTTGCCCAGGTTGTACCAGGCCACGCTGGAGTATGGCTGATCGTTCGTGAAGTTGCGGAAGAAGGAAATGCTGGCCTCGTCGGCATCGGCCAGGTCGAAGCAATAGGCCAGCTCGTACAGTACGGCCTCATTCTCCGGGTTCAGCCCCAAGGCGCTTTTCAGGCACTCGATGGCCGATTCATAGTCCTCCAGGTTCTCGTATTCGAAGGCCATGTCCAGGTAGATCTCGTCCACGCCTTCCTCGGCCAGTTCCAGCGCCCGCTTGTAGTGTTCCACGGCCCGGCGGTGGTTGCGTTGTTGGCTGAAGATGCCCGCCTTGCGCAACTGCACCTCCTCGTTCCAAGGCTCCACCTTTTCGATGGCGTCCAGCAGTTCCAAGGCCTTGCCCAAGCGCCCCATGGCCATCATCACCACGGCTTCGCCGAAGGTGATCTCCAGTGAGCCCGGGTGGATCTGCTTGGCAAACTCGATCACTTTGGCCGCACGGCGCGGCTCGTTGCCCTCCAGATAGTGATCCACGATCAGCTCGATCTCCGAAACATCAAAGAAGACCCGGCCGTGCGAGGCTTCCATGGCCTCATAGCGGCGCACGCACTGTTCCTGTGCGGCGTTGCGTTCCGGGGTGGGGCGGTGGGCTTCATTCATGGACAAAACGGGATAAAGGACTGCCCAAAGTTAGAAAAGTGGACTTCGCCACGCCCTGGAGGCCGAGGCGTTGTGAACAACGGAAGGTGCACCGGATCCCCGGCAGGGTCGGTAGCTTTGCCCGAACAAACCGCCGTGGCAGCTCCTTCGAGGCCGCACGATCGCACAATATTGACAGACCATGACGCTTATCCGTTCCATTTCCGGCATCCGGGGCACCATCGGCGGCGCACCCGGCGAAGGCTTGTCACCCTTGGACGTGGTGCGCTACACCGCCGCCTTCGGCCAGTTGATGAAAGCCGCATCGGGCAAGGCCCGGCCAAAGGCCGTGATCGGGCGTGACGCCCGCCCCAGCGGACCCATGGTGGCCGACCTGGTGCGCGGCACCTTGGTGGGGCTTGGCTTTGAGGTGGTGGACCTGGGCCTGGCCACCACGCCCACGGTGGAAATGGCCGTGGCAGGGGAGCGGGCCGATGCCGGCATCATCCTCACCGCCAGCCACAACCCCAAGCAATGGAACGCCCTGAAGCTGCTCAACGCCAAGGGCGAGTTCATCAGCTCGGCAACCGGGGCCGAGGTGTTGCGCTTGGCGGAAAGCCATGCATTGAACTTCGCCCCGGTGGATGAACTGGGCAGCGTAAGGGAGGATCATGGCTGGACCGGCAGGCACATTGCCGCCATCTTGGCCTTGGACCTGGTGGATGCCAAAGCCATCGCCGCCAGCAAGTTCAGGGTGGTGTTGGATGCAGTGAACAGCGTGGGCGGCCTGGCCGTGCCACAGCTGCTGGAGGCGTTGGGCGTGGAGGTGGTAAAGCTCCACTGTGAGCCCAACGGCCAGTTTCCCCACAATCCAGAACCCCTGCCCGAACACCTGCAAGACCTGTGCGGCGCGGTGGTGGAACACCAGGCCCATGCAGGCATCGCCGTGGATCCCGATGTGGACCGCCTGGCCTTCGTTTGCGAGGATGGTACCCTCTTCGGTGAGGAATATACCCTGGTGGCCTGCGCGGACCATGTGCTGGCGCACCGCCCCGGCGACACCGTGAGCAACCTGAGCAGCACCCGCGCCCTGGACGATGTGGCCCAGCGCCACGGGCGCAAGCGCCACGCCAGCGCCGTGGGCGAGGTGAACGTGGTGGAGCTGATGAAGCAGGTGGCGGCCCCGATCGGGGGGGAAGGCAACGGCGGGGTGATCCTCAGTGAGCTGCACTATGGCCGCGACGCCCTGGTCGGCATCGCCCTTTTCCTCACCCTATTGGCCAACAAGGGCATAACGACCAGCGCGTTGCGCAAGAGCTACCCCGATTACTTCATCAGCAAGAACAAGATCGAACTGGAGCCCGGCATGGATATGCAGGCCCTGGTGGATGCCATGCAGGAACGCCACCGGGACCGGCCGCACAACAACGTCGATGGCCTGCGGATCGAATTCGGAAAGGAGTGGGTGCACCTGCGCAAGAGCAATACGGAGCCCATTGTGCGCATTTATGCGGAAAGCGGTTCCATGGAAAAGGCCGATGCCTTGGCCCGCGGCATCATGGTGCAAATGCGTGAACTGGCCGGCATCGCATCCAAGGCATAGCCACGCCGAATGGACCGGCTGAAAAAGGCACTGCCATCGGCGGCACAACCTGGGGTCACTGGTTTTGGCGGCCGTCCGTGGGTGTGAGGGAGGCGGTCCGTGCAGTGCGGTGGTTCTTGCCCGGCCTGCGATCCTGCGTGTGGTCCGCCTAATTTGCGCCCCGCCATGGAAACCGTCCGCATAGAGACCGCCCAAAACGTGGCCTTGCAGTTTGAAGTGGCCACCCTGGTGGACCGCGGCCTGGCCCTTTTGATTGATTGGGTGCTGCTGGTCGGGTATAGTTTCGGCATGGTGATGCTCTTGCGACAGTCCGGGGCCGGACCGCCGGAATGGGTGGTCATCACACTGTTCGGCATACCGTGGACCTTCTATCATTTGTTGTGCGAACTGCTGATGGACGGGCAAAGTATCGGCAAGCGGGTGCGCGGCATCAAGGTGGTGCGCATGGATGGCGGGCAACCGGGCTTGGGCCACTATCTGCTGCGCTGGCTGTTGCGCATGGTGGACTCGTTGTTCCTGGTGGGTGCCGTAGTGATCCTGTTCAATGGCAAGGGCCAGCGCATCGGTGACCTTGCCGCAGGTACCACCGTGGTCTCCATCAAGCGGCGCGGAACACTGGACGAGCTGTTGCCGACGGCGCTGCCTTCGGACCACCGGGTCACTTTTCCAAGGGCGGAGCAGCTTTCCGATGCCCACGCCCGCCTGATCAAGGAAGTGCTGAATGACCGGAGCGGGGCCCGCGTCCAAGCACTGGCCATGCTGGCCGAAAGGCTGGGGCCGCAGTTCGGATGTGGAAATGATCTTCCGCCCGAGGCTTTCCTGCGCACCCTGCTGGACGACCATAATTTTCTCGTTGGCACCCAGGGCATGCAGTAGGATTTCCACTGCCTGGAGTCGCAATGACGGGTTGGGATAAGAGCGTCGTCACTGCGAGGAGGCTCTGCGACGAAGCACTCCATGCACGGGGTGCCCTGATGGATTGCTTCAGGCCTGTTGAGTGCACAGGCCTTCGCAATGACGGGTTGGGCAAAACCCCACCACGCCGTCACTGCGAGGAGGCTCTGCGACGAAGCAGTCCATGGCGAGAGTGCTCTGATGGATTGCTTCCCGGCACAAGGCCGGGACCCGCGACGGCCTCGCAATTACGGGTTGGGATAAGAGCGTCGTCACTGCGAGGAGTCTCTGCGGCGAAGCACTCCATGGCGAGAGTGCCCTGATGGATTGCTTGCCGCAGGTCGGTACGAAGCGCCGATGCCGCCGAGATGGGGTTAATGGAGGTTCCCCAACGTTCAACGGGGGGCCATCAACCACAGCTCCCGGCCTGCCCGGGGGGCGATGGAGTTGTAGCACCGCTCCAAGGAAACGCCGGGGAACAACGGCTTGAACAGCGCCAAGTATTCCTCCTTGTTTCCGCCGAAAGGCGGATGGTCGGTGAACAGTGGATCATCGAACAACACGCCCGCCAACTTGCCGCCGGGTGCCAGCAGCTTGTGCATGTGTTCCACGTAATGCGGCCGCAGGGCAGGGGCGAGGGCACAAAAGAAGGTCTGCTCAATGATCCGGTCGTATCGTCCCGCGTGGTCGAAGAAGTTGCCCACGTGCAGGTGCCCTCGCGGAAAATCAGGGCAGCGCTCCACCAGGTCGGCAAAGGGCGCTCCGCTGAGGTCCACCACATGGATGTGGCGGAAGCCGGAACGGTGCAGGTATTCCGCCTCGTGGCTTCGCCCTCCGCCGGGGATCAGGATCTCCAGGCCCTTGTCCGTGATCTGGTCGAAATAAGCTTTTAGTGGCGCACTTGCCCCACCAATGTCCCAACCAGTGTTGCCGACGGCATAGCGCCCGGTCCAGAAGGCCGCATCCAATTCCATAGATCCCGCCATTTACCTAATGCGAACACAGCACGGGGATGCCTGGTTCGTTGGTGAGGATGCGTTCTTTTTCCGCATCGGCGATGTACCGGTACTCTTCGGAGGCCACCGACATGATGGCGATGCAGCCCGCATCCACGCGTTGGGCGTAGTTGATGGTGGGTTGCGAGAAGCCCACCGAAAAACCATGGCTGGGTTCTTCCACCAGCTGGTGCGCCACGCCTTCGGCAGAAAGCCGCTGCATCATCAGCTTCTTGTTGCGCTCCAAGGCTTCGCTGGGCTGCTCCCCGGGCCGCACCAATTGATAGATGTGCACAGTGCTTCCGAACTTGCCGGCCAATAAGCAAACGGCATCGACCAGCTGGTTGATGCGGTCGTGGCCGGCCACGGGCATCACGATCGTTCCGAAACCCTTCCCAACCGGGCTGTGTTTTTGCACGACCAAGCTGGGTATGGCCACCTTGCGCACCAGTTTGATGATGTCCGGCCCGAACAGCGATTGGCGCAGGCCACGCGCGCCATGGGAGGCACATACCATCAAGGCAGCGCCCTTGGTGCTCTCCTCGGCGATCACCTGCATGAACTCCCCTTCGCGTACGTGCGCTTCCACGGGTGCCTGGGTCACGGTCCTGCCTTGTTCATCCAGCTCCTCCTTCACCAAGGCGCCCCCCTCAAATTTCTTCTCGTGCCGGTCCATGGCGTGGAGCAACTGCACTGTACCGCCCAAGCGATGTGCAACAAGTTCCGCAAACGCCACGCCGGTCAAGGAGGCATCGGTCAGGTCGGAAGGGCACAGGATCTTGGGCATGGCGGTGGATCGAGGTTGGACGCGATAAATATAGGGTCCGCAGGATCGGCCATGGCGTGGCTGCCGGATTGGGCCCAAGGCAGTGGCCTCTGTTACGCAGGCACGATCGAAGAGACTGGCCGCATGGGTTCAAGGGTGCATGGGTGTGGAAAGACAAGCTCCCGCGACTTGGCACCTTTGGATCAGTTGTTCCAGCACCCCTTTGTCCACATCGGCCATGCGCTTGATGTAGAGGCAGCCCTTGCCGGTGCTGTGCTTGCCCAACTTGGACAACAGGTCGGCGTGCCGTTGAATGTCGAAGTTGAGGTACAAGCTGATCTTGCCCATGCGCGGACTGAACCCGCACTGCATCCAGTCCACCTCCCGGCCCGTGGCATATTTCAACTTGACGCTTCCAAAGCCGATGATCGAAGGCCCCCACATTTTCGGCGGTGCGTTCGTGGCCTGCTGCATCAATTGCACAAGGGCCCTGCAATCCTTGCGGACAAAGGGGTCGGGCTGGTTGGCAATGAACGCATCCACGCTGCTGCCCGTTTGCCTTGTCTTCAGTTCAGCCATGGTGGCCGTAGGCACCGGTTGTAGGTAGCCACCTTACTGATGCCTGAGGTGCAGATAGGCATTGGCTTCCCACACGCAGTAGCTCGGACAGGGCATGCCAGTCAGCCAGTTGTTGCTGGTCCCCTTCTCCGTAGCCACGCCCTTCCTGATCTCCACGGGGATGAACACGAACGTATACGTGCCGCCGCTGGCGCGGGTCACCGTCAAACCGATGGCATTGCTGCCGGCCACGGCCAGCAAGCGGTCCAGTTCACCAGTGGTGCAATCCACGCTCCATGGCCCGCTCCCGGAATAGGTGGACCGCTTCACCAGATCTTCCGCCCGCTGTTCATCCAGCACATCCACGTCCGCGCGCGGGCCGTTTAGCCCCTTGTACTTGCGGAATTGGAGGGTGCCGCCCTCCGGAACGTGCCATCCGGCTTGACCGATGGGGGCAATGATCGCCCGCGCATCCCCGGGGGCATCGGCCGCAAAATAGAACCGCACACCCGTGGCGCCCGGCACACTCTTCAGTTGGTCGGTAGTTGCCCTGTCAAAGTAGGCGATCATCACCGGCCCCGGCGGGGCGGCCGGCGGCTTAACGGAGAAGATGGACCAAACCACGGCGCCAATGACCACGCCGCCTGCGAAAAGCATGACCGGTGCACGAAAACGGCGTTTGGTATCGGGTGACATGGTGGATGATTTTTGGAAAACGAAGATAAAGCAACCGATCGCTTCCGCCGATGCGGAATTTTGCCGTTATCTTTCATTCCGAAAAGGCACCCCAGGTGATCCAGACCAAGCTAACGGGCATCATGCTGTGGCTGTCCTTCGGGGCTTCGCTTCCCGCATTGCCCGCCGAATGCCTGACCGTAAGCGGACAAGACCATCAGGACCCGGGCGTGCAATTCCTCCGGCAGGGCATCGCTCAGGATCCCGGCCCCGGGGATCCGGCCAATAGTGCCGGAAGCATAGTGACGGATACCTTGGATGCGGATCGGCTGGTGGCCCGCAGCTTTGAGCGGCAAAAGGTCGGGGATTACTTCAACGCACTGACCGACCTGTATGCAGCGCTGCGGCAATATGAAAGCGGCAACGACCTGAGGGGGATGGCCACGGTGTACAATGCCATCGGAACGATCCACCATTACGACCAGAACTACCCGGAGGCCGGAGCCTTCTATGCGCGCAGCCTGGCCATCCGGCGGAAGCTGGGCCCCCAGGAGGATATCGCGGTGCTCTACGGCAATATCGGCAGCCTCTTGGAAGACATCGGGCGGCCCGACAGCGCCTTGCCGTTTCACCGGCAGAACTTGGAGATCAGGCGCACCCTCGGTGACCGCAAGTGGTTGGCGGTATGCTATTCCAATTTAGGGTCGTGCATGAGCAAGCTCGGGCAGTCGGACAGTGCGAGCCATTATTTGTCCGAAGGCCTTGCCTTGATCCGGGAGATCGGCGACCCCCGGTTGGTCAGCATCACCCTTTCCATGTTGGGGCAGGCCTATTTGCAGCAAGACGCCCCGGCGAAGGCGATCCAGGCATGTTCGGAAGGCCTGCGGTTGGCCAAAGAGACCAATGCCATGTCCGCGAAGGAGCCGTGCATGAAATGCCTGTACCAGGCTTATTCCAGATCAGGCGACTACCGGAAGGCATTGACCATGCTGGAAGGCAATATAGCCCTGCGGGACAGTATGTTCGGGAAGGACAACGCCAAGGGGCTGCTCAAAATTGAGATGGCGTTTGCGTACAAGCGCCGCCAGTATACGGACAGCCTGAAGCGGGTGGAGAAGGACCGGCAGGCACGCTTTGCCTACTTGCGCCAGATCGATGATCAACGGAACCAGAAACGGGCCGTGCTTTTCATCACGCTGGCCGTACTGGGCCTGTCCGGGGCCTTGTGGAACCGGTTGCGCTTCATGCGGCGGTCGAGGAACCTGGTACGGCAAGAGCGGGATCGCAGCGATGCGTTGCTGCTGAACATCCTTCCCATGACGATTGCCGAGGAACTCAAGCGGGACGGCCATGCCATGGCCCGTGAAGTGGAGGGCGTGTCCATCCTGTTCACCGATTTCCACGAATTCACCAAGCTGAGCGAACGGCTTTCGGCCCAGGAACTGGTGGAAGGGATCGATACCTGCTACCGGGCGTTCGACAGCATCGCGATGCGCCATGGCCTGGAGAAGATCAAAACCATTGGCGATGCCTACATGTGTGCCGGCGGCCTGCCCGAGCCGCGTAAGGGAAGCGTGCGCAACACGGTGCTGGCGGCCCTTGCCATGCAGGAATGGCTCCAGCAGCATGCCTTTGCCAGCAGGGAGCAGGGCAAGCCGGTGTTCCGCATGCGCGCCGGAATACACACCGGGCCCGTGGTGGCGGGCATCGTGGGGAAGGCCAAGTTCCAGTACGATGTGTGGGGCGATACGGTGAACATCGCGGCCCGTTTCGTATCCGCAGGGGAAGTGGGCGAGGTGAACATCAGCGAGGCAACCTACGCCATTTTGTGCACGGATCCCAGGTTTACCTTCATCCCCCGGGGAAAGATCATGACCAAAGGCATGGGCTAATTGGATTTGTTCTTCGTGCGTCGCCAAACGGGGAAGGCGGGGGGACAGGAAGGGGAGGCATCGCTTGACCTTGATACCCTGCTTGGGCAGGCTGGCAGAGCAGGCCAGTAAGGCGCACCTGGGCAAGGGGCGTTATGGTGCCCCGGTGGATCGCCCGAAGCCGCTTCGCGTCTTCCGGGCTTTTTCATTCGCTGCTTCGCTCGATACTCATTATCCTCCCGCAGCGGTCTCCTGCAGGAGACCCCAATGTCATTGAGTTAAGGGCGCATTGGCGCACGGATTTGCGTCCACGACGCCAACCGGGACTGCGGGTCAGGCCCGCAGTGACGCACGAGGCATGGTGCCTGCCCGGCGGTGACGTACACGTCATGGCGTGTTCGACCCGCCATCCCGGCGAAGTAGGCAATGCATTCAGTATCCTCCCGCAGCGGTCTCCTGCATTCGCGAAGCCTTGCGTAGCGAAGGCTGGGACCCTGCGGGAGGATGGTGCCCGGGACTGGATTGGCCGAAGACGGCCGGACCAGGTTTGGCCGTGAAGTGGATCGCCCGAAGCCGCTTCGCGTCTTCCGGGCTTTTTCATGCGCTGCTTCGCTCAAGCTGGGCTTGGCTCGCTGCGCATGAAAAAGCCCTGCCGCGTTCGCGGCAGGGCGATCATCAAGTGCCCAGGACTGGACTCGAACCAGCACAGCCTTTCGGCCACCACCCCCTCAAAGTGGCGTGTCTACCAATTTCACCACCTGGGCAAGGGGCCGCAAATATAGCCGCTTGCCACATTCGGGAAACGCTACTCCTTCACCAACCGGGAAACATAGCGCCGCGCGCCTGATGCCACCTTCACCACGTACACGCCGGGAGCCAATCCAGCCACGTCCAGCGCGGCATTGCGGTGGCTTTCCAGCACGGTCCGGCCTTGGCTGTCGCAAATTTCCGTTTGTTCTGGCTGCATGCCGCCGGGCAGCGAGATCCGCACCGGGGAAGAGGCCGGGTTGGGCGCCAGGACCATGCCCGCAGCAGCCTGCGTTTCGTTGATTCCCATGCCACAGTCCAACGCGTTCATGTACTGCCAGATGATGTTGTTGAAATAGGTGGAGACCTGCAATGATTCCTCCGCCGCATTGCCCATGCGCACCAGCACCAGGCCCGTGCTGGGCGATACGTTGATCAGCTGATCGTTCTTCCCAAGCGCGTTGTATGCGTCCAAGGGCGCATCGGGCATCAGTGGGCCTTGGAACACGAACTGCGTTTGCGGCAGCATGTACGTGGGCTGGCCGTTCAACCACCACAGGTAACCGTAGCTCAGGTTGATGTTCTGCGATGGCGTGGTGGCCGCATGGAAGTAGGCCGTGTCGTGCAGGATGGTATCGCCCGCCCACACCATTCGGTTGAGTGCAAGCAGCCCGAAACGGGCCATGCTGCGCGCCGTGCTGAAGTACAAATTGTTTTCATCCACCTGCAACCAAAGGCCGTTCATGCCGATGGGGTTGCGCAGCTTGGTGTTGAAGTATTGGCCGAAAGGTTGCCCGGTGGCTTGGGCGATCACTTGGTCCAAAAGCGTGTATGGGCCGTTGTGGTACGCCCAGCGCGTGCCGGCATCGGCCAGGTAGGTGAGGCAGGAGGGGTCGGTGCAGTACGGGTCCGCTCCGGCATCGTTCAGGCCGCTGGTCATCGTGAGCTGGTTGCGCACGGTGATCTGGGCTTCCTGCGCGGGTGCTTCGGAGGTCCAGCCCGCGCCCAAGTAATTGCTCGTGGGGTCCTCAATGCTCAGGTATCCTTCCTCCTGTGCGATGCCCACCAACGTGCTGGTGAGTGTTTTACCTGCGCTGGCCCAGTACCACAGACTGTCCTGCGTGAAGGTGCCCACGTAGTGTTCCAATACGATGCGCCCGTCCTTCAGCACAATGAAGGCCTTGGTGTTGTGATGGTCCAAGTAAGCGTAGAGGGAATCAATGCGGTCCGGGCACCAGTTCAACGAGGCAGGGTCCAATGTCTCCCATGTCCCGCCGGGACCAAGCGGGGGGAAATAGAGTGGTTGTGCCCGGGCATCGGATGCACACAGCAGCAGGGTGAATGCCCACATGGGCAAGCAGGTCCCGGTGTGCAGCCTTCCCATTGCGCGAAAGGCTCAAGGTGTCGGCAAGCTCAACTTGTTGATCTTCACCAAAGGACCGGGGCACATGGTGGTGTGGCATCCGGCACAAGTCTGGACCAAGGTGTTGAAAACTCCAGCCCGTTCAGGTTGGGGTGCCTTGTAGAGTGCCTCCAAATGATATTGCCACGCATGGGCAAAAGGGTCGAAGACTTGTGCGTCCTTCATGCCGGGCGTGGCCTCGGCTGTCTTCAGCCGCAGGAACTGCTCCGGGAATGGCAGGAGGTCCCTCCCTTGTGCCACCCGCAACCTGGTGCTGTCGGCAAAGACGACCATTTCACGCATGAGCAGTGCGAGTTCACTGGTGGCGGGCTCTTCGCCTTTCACAATGTTGACCTTTTCCGGTGCAGGGGTAGATGCCGTGGCTGTTGTTTGCCGCTGCTGGCCTGCGCATGCAGCCAATAGGGCCACGGTGGCCGCAGCTGCGAATCCGATCAGGTGGTTGGGGCTCATTGGGTCGGGGGTGCTGGTGGTTAGGTGCTGCCAAGCTGGCGGATGCGTAATATGGCCCGAAGATCGTGAAGGTCCGCCAATCATGTTCCGCCCAAACAATCCTCCGGTTGACCATGCCCGTCGACGCATGGTCACGGCGCTACTGCCCCCGGCCATGGTGGTGCTTGTCATGTGGATCGTACTGGGCTTCGACCAGGTGTTTCATCTTGACCTGGCGCGGTTTGGGATCCTGCCACGCGACCCCATCGGCCTGCGGGGCGTGGTATTCGCTCCCTTTCTGCACGGCGGGGTGGACCATCTGCTGAACAACAGCATCCCGCTGCTCATCCTCGGCTGGTTTACCGTGTACTTCTATCCCAAGGCGAGCGGGCGCGTGGTGCTGGTCAGTTGCTTGGCCACCGGCCTTTGGGTGTGGACCGTGGGCAGGGAGAGTTACCACATCGGGGCCAGCGGCGTGGTCTATGCATTGGCAGGATTTGTCTTCTTCAGCGGGGTGGTACGCCGAAGGATCGCCCTGATGGCCGTGTCCTTGATCGTGGTGTTCCTGTATGGAAGCATGTGGTGGGGGGTCTTGCCCATCCAGCCGGAGGTCAGTTGGGAGAGCCACCTGTTCGGCGGCATCGTGGGCAGCCTCATGGCGTGGTTCTATCGGAAAGTGCCGCCGGCCCACGTGCCGCCACCCCGGAGTGATCTTCCGGAAGAGGAGGATGATGGGGAGCACATCCTAGGGGGCGGCGATCCCGGGGATGAACACGTCCCACCCTCGGTTCCTCCTTCAGGAAATGCTGGCGGTTTCTACGATCCGGAACGCACCAGCAGCACGTGGAACGGCTTCGTGAACCGGGCCTCAACCCGGTTCACCCCAGGCCTGCTGCGCGCGGCCCTACCGGGATGGAAGGCGCGCACCCTTTCCGCCGCACAGGCGTTGATTATAGAGTCAAGGGTATCTTTGAACAGTTGATCAATGTGCAGTTATCAGGAAAATCCAGGCCGGTGATGGATCATGCTGATTTCCCGCGGTACCAACAGGACAGCACCCTTTTCCGGGAGATGAACGCCCGTGCGGCCAAACGGGTCAAGGCGATTGCCGAGGACCGCAGCCGCTATATGAAGGCCAAGGCGTTCATCTTGCCGGCCATCTACTTCGGGTGCTACGCCACGGCGTTGTTCAATGGTGATCGGCCTTGGCTGTACACCGCGCTCTTTGTGGCCATGGGCATCACCGTGGTATTGATCTACCTGAACCTGATCCACGAGGCGGCACATGGTTCCATATTCAAAACCAGGCGCTACAACCGCTGGGTGTTGCACCTGTTCGACCTGGTGGGCGCCAACAGTTTCATTTGGCAGAAGCGCCACATTGAGAGCCACCACAATTTCCCCAATGTGGACGGTTGGGACACGGACATGGCCCAAAGCGGCCCGATCAAGGTGTATCCGCACGGGCAGGCGAAGGGCATGCAGCGGTACCAGGACAAGTACATCATCTTCATCTATCCGCTGTATTTGTTCAACTGGATGCTGCTGCGCGATTTCCGCGACTTTTTCTCCAAGGACCGGATCATCTACAAGGTGCATGGGCCCATTCCCCCATGGGAAAAGGTGAAGCTCATCTTGTTCAAGCTCTTCTATTTCTTCTATCAGATCGCGGTGCCCGTGCTCTTCTTCAAGGTCTCCTTCGGGTTGGCGCTTGGTGCCTGGGCATTGCAGATCTTGGTGGCCAGCATCTTCGCGCTGTTCGTGCTCTTGCCGCTGCATCCCTTGCCGGACAACGCCTATCCGCAGCCCGATGCGGACCACATGCTGCCGTACAGCTGGCTGGTACACCAATTGGAAGTGACCAATGACCTGCGGGAGAACAATTGGGTCATCCGCCATGTACTGGGCAACTTCAACTACCATGTGGTACACCACTTGTTCCCGATGTACAGCTACCCCTACTACAGGGAACTCACCGAGGAGCTGGTCGCCTTTACGCGGGAAAAGGGATTGCCGTACAAGCGCATCCCGCTTACCACAGCCCTGTGGAAACATTACCAGTTGCTTCGCATGAACGCGCGCAACCAGCCGCTGCGGCACGTATTTGAGCACTTGGATTCGTAATACCTTGTTGGAGCAGGGCAGAGGCAGTTGGCAGGCTTTCAACTGCCCACTACTCCACCTCTATCACCAGTTCATCCGCAAAGATCCACGACGGATTGCCTTGGCCGGGATGTCCTTCCGGGCAAGGCCCGGCGTTCTTCGCGATCAGCTTGATGTAACGTGCCTGCTTGTGCAGCTCTCCGGTCACCAGGTCCTTCACCAAGGTGCCCTCCGCAGCGCGTGGAACGGTGTTCTCCACCGTGGCACTGCTCCAATTCCTGCCATTCGTGCTCCAAGCAAACTGCACGCTGGCGGGGAACCAGATCCACGACTTTTCGTCTTGCAGCACGCTCAGGCCAAGACGCTTCAAGGTCTTCACGCTGCCTAGGTCCACCGTGGCCAGCACGTCGGTGCCCTGGTAGCCCTGCCAGTCGCCCGTGCGCCAATCCTTCGGCCCGCGAATGCCGTCGATCAAGGCATTGTTGCCGCCAGCAGCATACTGCGGCGCCCATTTGCTCTCCACTTCGATCGTGCGCGCCGGGTCGATCTGGATGTAGCGGGCCGTTACCACCGGCCCGGCGTTTTCACCGGTAGTGGCGATCGCATGCACCGTGGTGCTTTGGTCGATGCTGAACGGAGCGCGGTAGGGGATGCTGTTGCGGCCGGGGGCGGTGCCGTCCACCGTGTAGAAGATCTGGTCATTGGCGCGCAGCGTGGCCATGCTCACCTCCATCGGGCCGCTGAACGCCTTGGACGCTGCGGTGATCACGGGCGCAGTGGGCGGATACTTGCGCGCCTGATCGTTTTCATACGCACCGGTGAGCACAGGACTTCCCATCGGCGGGGCCTCGGTGTCGTTGGGCCGCCACATATTGGTGAGCTCGACCTGGAGGTCCATGCCGCCCATCAGCGTGGAGTAGGAGACCTGCTCCAAGCGGCCGCGCCTGCCGTTGTTCAGCGTGGTGGAGCGCACGAAGCGCGGCCCTTGCAGGGTGCCGCTGCAGCGCACGTTCACTTCCTTGCCGTTGGGCAAGTGGATGCGGTAGCCGTGGAACTGCGGGGCGAGCAGTTCGAATTGCGGATTGCCCGGCGTGATGGGGTAGAGGCCCAGGGCGCTGAGCACGTACCAGGCGCTCATCTGCCCGCAGTCCTCGTTGCCGATCAACCCATCGGGCGCATCGTGGTAAAACTCCGTAAGGATCCGGTCCACCGTGCGCTTGGCCTTGTCCGGCCGGCCCACTGCGGCGTACATCCACGCCATGGCATGGCTGGGTTCGTTGCCGTGCGCATATTGGCCGATCAGGCCCGTGATGTCGCTTTGATCGCGGCCCGTGGTGGCCGTGCGCGCACCAAACACTTCATCCAACCGCTGTTCCAGGCCGCCGTGGCCGGTGGCCTTCAGCGTTTGGTCCAAGCCCTCCACATCTTGCGGAACGAAGGTGCTGTACTGCCAGGCGTTGGCCTCGGTGTAGTTCACGTTCACCTCGTAGGGATCGAACGGGCTTTGGAAGCCGCCGTTGTAGCGCGCCCGGAAGAAGCCCGTTTCCGGATCGAAGACATTGCGCCAGTTGGTGCTGCGCTCCCACAAGGCCTTGGCCAAGCTGTCCTGCTTCATCGCTTTGGCCATGCGCGCAATGCACCAATCGTCATAAGCGTATTCCAGCGTGCGGCTCACGCTTTCCGCCTGGTCCTCGCTGCTGATGTACCCTTGGCTGCGGTAGGCGTTCAGGCCGGGCTCATCGCGCATGGCGCTGGCCACCATCGCCTTCAGCGCCAGCTCCCCATCATAGCCGCGGATGCCCTTCACGTACGCATCAGCGATCACGCTCGCACTGTGGTAGCCGATCATGCAGTCGGTTTCATTGCCCCACAGTTCCCACACCGGCAGGCGGCCGCTTTGCTGGTATTGCAGCAGGAAGGTCTTGATGAAATCGTTGGTGCGGTCCGGCTCCAGAATGGTGAACAGCGGGTGTTCCGCGCGGAACGTGTCCCACAGGCTGAACACGGTGTACACATCGTGCTTGGCGGTGTGGACCTTGCCGTCGAAGCCGCGGTATTGGCCGTCCGCGTCGTTGATGAGGTACGGCACCAGCAGGCTGTGGTACAGTGCCGTGTAGAAAATGCGTTGTTGCTCCGGCTCGCCCCCGAGCACTTCGATGCGGCCCAGTTCCTTGTCCCAGGCTCCTTCTGCCTGCTTGCGCACCGCATCGAAATCCCAGCCGGGCACCTCTGCTTCCAGGTTCTTGCGTGCGCCTTCCACGCTTACCGCGCTGATGCCCACTTTCACCACCACCGGCCCGGTGCCTGTGGGCAGGGTGATCACCGCCACCGAACTGTCCGACAAACTTTTTTCCACGCCCACCGGCACGCTGAAGCGGATGCAGTAGAACAGGCGTTGGTCGCGGGCCCAGGAGCTGCTGCGCCGCTCGCCGCTGATCTCCGCCGGGCCGGTCTGCTTGATGGAGCTGGCCAACAGCCGGTCGCGGTGGCGCAGGTCCAGCACGAAGGCGCGCGCATCGTTGCGGTTGAAGGTGTAGCGGTGAACGCCTGTGCGCTTGGTGGCGGTGAGTTCCACGTCCACGTTGGGGTCGTCCAAGTGTACGCGGTAATAGCCTGCATGGGCTTCTTCCCGCTGGTGGGAAAAGCGCGAACGGTATTCAGCAGGCTTGGTGGTGTAGCCGCCGCTCAGGGGCATCAGCAGCACGTCGCACAGGTCCGAAACACCGGTGCCGCTGAGGTGGGTATGGCTGAAGCCGTAGATCAGGCTGTCGCTGTAGTGGTAGCCGCCGCAGCCGTCCCACTCGTACGGGTCGGTGCGGGTGTCCGGGCTGAGCTGCACCATGCCGAAGGGTACGCACGGACCGGGGAAGGTGTGGCCGTGGCCGCCGGTGCCCACGAAGGGGTTCACTAACTCAGTGGCATAGTTGGCGGCCCAGGTGGTGGTGTC
>ERZ795041.42-NODE-42-length-50407-cov-4.900997_pt1 | contig 50407 bp, 34 predicted proteins | sample MGYA00375125_ERZ795041 | MGnify/ENA primary metagenome ERZ795041 (study PRJEB30170, sample SAMN03074214) | activated sludge metagenome | biome: Common Effluent Treatment Plant; feature: Wastewater; material: Activated sludge; isolation source: activated biomass in a...
GAGCACCCCTGGCAATCCCCGCTCATCGAGGCCTTCGCCACCATCCGAAACCCCACCCAACCCGCCCACAACACCCCCGCCCACGCCGACGCACATCCCGCGCACCACGACGAGCACTAAATCCTGCACATGACCGCACGTTCCTGCAGCACTGTTTCCGAGGACGGTGTGTGGAACCTACCCAGTCTCGTGGCACAGGCGTCCCGCCTGTGAACTCCAACTTTTACAGATCTCCACAAAAACACACACGGCACGAGCAACCGCACGTGCCGTGTCTTTTCCTTGATGATTCCAACGATCACTCCAGCGCCGCCGCCCCCGAGATGATCTCTGTCAACTCCGTCGTGATCTGCGCCTGCCGCGCCCGGTTGTACACTCGCGTCAGCCGCTTCCCCATCTTCCCCGCGTTGTCCGTCGCCGACTTCATCGCCACCATCCGGGCGACGTTCTCGCTCACGATCGCATCTTTGAACGATTGGAACAAGACCGCCTTCACCGCCGCCGGCAAGAGATCATTGAGCAGCGACTCGGCATCCGGCGAGAACTCATAGATCTGCGCCGCGCCGCTCGCCGCACTCTCGACGTTCTTCGCCGAGCCCGCCGTCTCCGCCTGGAACGGCAGCAACTGCATCACCGTCGGCGACTGCTTCCCGGCGCTGATGTACCGCATGTACACCACGTGCACCGACGACACCTCGCCACGCACAAACCGATCGATGTACGCCTGCGCCAGATCCTGCACGTCCTCGAACTTCGGCTTGTCGCCAAACTGCGAGTGCTGCCGCGTCACCTCGACCCCAGCGAACCGCAGGAACCCCATCCCCTTCTTTCCCACGACCTCGATGATCCCCGTCTTCGACGCCGGGTTCGCCTTCAGGTGCCCCATCGCCGTCCGCAGCACCGAGCCGTTGTATGGCCCGCACAGCCCGCGATCCGATGTCACGATCAGCGTCAGCGGCTTCGCCTCCGCGCTCGCCTTCGCCCCACCCAGGAGCGGATGAGACACGCCCTCGATCGCGCGGGCCAACTCCGTCACCAACTCGAACAGCGTCTCGGTATACGGCTTCCCCGCCGTCGAACGCTGCTGACTCGCCGCGAACTTCGCCGTCGCGATCATCTGCATCGTCTTGGTAATCCGGCGGATATTCCCAACCGCCTTGATCCGCTTCTTGATCTCGCGAGTCTTCGCCATAAGGACGAAACAGTAGGCAAACCCCTATCCAGACATTCGCCAAACCAGACCGAAGTTCCCAAAGCACGTGCTCGTGCGACAGGCGGCCCGAATCCCTCTACTACTACTACACACCCGCACCAATCGCCGCTAGTCCACCCATCTCGATCCCCCGACCCCAAACGCCTCCCAAGCCTCACATTCCGTGATCGCTTGTTCCGCGCCAATCTTCACTCCACCAGGCCGCCCCCGCCACACCGCCGCCTGGATCGAATCACCAGGATCCGCACGAACGATCGGCGCATCACTCCCGAACAAAATCCCTTCGCCAATCCGCAATCCCGAGTCGATCAACTCCCGCCACGGCATCACGCGATCCAACCGGTCCGGCACCAGCCGCATCAACGCCTCCACGTCCGCCAGCAGGTGACACGGCTGCACGCTCGCCACCACGCCCAACTCCCCAAACCTCGGCACATCCGCCGCATCGATCAACTCCGCGTGCTCAACCCGAACATGCGCCGGCCTCACCTCACGCTCCAACGACGCGCGCGCATCAAGCACCGCCCGCACCGCCCCGTCACCGATCGCGTGCACCGCGAGACCCACGCCCAACGCCGCACACTCTCGCATCGCCGCCGACAGTCGCGCGCGCGTCAACAACAGCACGCCCAACTCCATTCCCGGCATCGCCTGGGCATACGGATGCAGCACGCTCGCCGTCGTGCTGTTCAGCGTCCCGTCGGCGAACAACTTCGACCCGAGCAGCCGCAGCCCCGGTCCCTCCCACGACGCGCGCGCACCCACGGCCTCACGCAACTCCGCGTGAGGCACGTACACACCGACTCGCAGCCCCACACGCCCCTCGCCGTGCAGTGCGCGCAGCACCGCCCCGAGCCACGGCGGCGCGTGGAGGTCGTGCGCCTCCTCGAATCCCAAGGCCCGAAGATGCGCGCACGCCGACGCCACGTGCTCGATCCGCTCCGCAGGCGTCGGCTCGGGCGCGGCATTCCACGCCATTCGTGCCGCCTGCTCCAGGAGCAGCCCCGTCGCGCGCCCATCCGCGTCGCGCACCACGATGCCCCCTTCGGGCGCGCGCGCGTCGACACCCGAGGCACGCATCGCCGATCGGACCAGCCTTCAATGCGCGCACCGCATGCCAGAACCCAGCCACTCGCGCCTGACACCAGATCCCGGACACGATCCAGACACTCGTCCACACACCCGACATCACCCAAGTCGGGAAGCAAGAGCGCCCGGCCGAGCAACGGCAGATGAACATGAGCCTCGCGGAGCGTCATCGCACCCTCATTGTGCCCAGCCGATGCACCGGGACAACGCACGGTCATACCACATGATCGATTCGAGAGAACCGTACGGATTCACAACACGAATCCACAGAGGAGACCCGGAAACGAACACGGGACCGACGTTTGCCGGTCCCGTGCCCCTACTTGTTCTGTGATTGGGCGCGCCCGCGTGTCTGTCCAGGACTCGAAACCAAAGGTTCGAGGGGGCGCGCCAGGCCGAACACGCTCCGGGCTGTGTCGCTGTGCAAGCGGACCCTCGGAGCGCCGGCGAATGAGACTGGCGATTACTTCTTCTTGGTGGTCTTCCGCTTCGCGGTCTTCTTTGCGGTCTTCTTGCCAGCCTTCTTCGTCGCTTTCTTCTTCGCCTTCTTCTTTGCCTTCTTAGCCATGAACAAGTCTCCTGTACTTGAACCGCGTCGCCGCGAGCGCACGATGCGACTCACGCGCGACGAGTCAACCGACTGAGATTATCGGAAGTCATACCCTCGTGTCTTGAGCAATCGCGAAGATTCTCAAAAAAATTTCAACCAGCGCTCGCCTTGACTCGACCCACCATCACCACTCAACCCACCTCGGAGTCGTCCGCATGAGTCACATCACCACTCGCACACTCGACTCGGGGCTCTCGCTCGTCGTCGAGCGCATGCCCCAACTCAAGTCCGCCGCGCTCGCCTGGATCCTGCCCTGCGGCTGCGCGCACGACCCGCTCGACAAGCAGGGACTCTCCGCGATGTGGAGCGAACTCCTCCTTCGCGGAGCCGGATCGCTCGACTCACGCGCTCACGCCGACGCCCTCGATCGCCTCGGCGCCAGCCGCAGCACCAACTCCGGAGCCTTCACCTTCTCCATCACGTCCAGCATGATCGGCGAGCGTCTCGGGGGCGTTCTCCCGCTCCTTGTCGATATGGTCCGTGCCCCGCGCATCGCCGAGGACGCCATCGAACCCGCACGGGATCTCTGTGTCCAGGCCATCGAGTCGCTGCAGGACGATCCGCAGGAACGGGCCGTGCTGGAAGCCCGCCACCGGCATTTCCCCGATCCCCTCGGGCGCTCCGGCCTGGGCACGATCGAGGGACTCGCCAGCCTCACTCGCGCTGATCTCCACGATCGCTGGCACGCGCTCGCGAAGCCCAAAGGCTCGATCCTCGCCGCCGCCGGCGACGTGGACGCGGCCAAACTCGCCGACGTGCTCGAGTCGCTCCTCTCCGGCTGGATCGGCGCCACCACCGAACCCAAGCCCGGGCCCACGCCGGCCCGCGGCTACGCGCACACCAGCGAACCCTCCAACCAGGTCCAGATCATCGTCGTCCACGATGCACCCCCCGAGACCGACGCGACTGGCAACCCCAATCGTGCCGCACTCCTTGAGAAGTTCGCCATCGCCGTTCTCTCCGGAGGCATGTCCTCACGTCTCTTCACCCACGTCCGCGAGCGCAAGGGACTCTGCTACTCCGTCAGCGCCGGATACCGAGGCGATCGCGACTTTGGTGCCGTCACCGCCTATGTCGGCACAACCCCCGACAAGGCTCAGGACTCGCTCGACACGCTGCTCGAGCAACTCCGCGAGATCAACACGCCCAGGGGCGCCATCACCCCCGAGGAGTTCCAGCGCGCCTCGATCGGCATGAAGAGCGGCATCGTCTTCAGCGGCGAGAGTTCCGCCGCTCGAGCCTCAGCCCTCGCGATCGACCAGCGCCGCTTCGCCCGCCCACGCTCCCTCGACGAGATTCTCGCGATGGTGAACTCGGTGACGCTCGACGAGGTCAACGCCTATCTCACCACGCGAACGCTGGGCACGTTGACGATCCAGACCCTCGGCCCCAAGCCACTCAGGCCGCCCCAATAACCCCCACCCCCCAGGCCCGAAACCTACACTCCGCACCATGATCGAGGTCACGCCCAAAGTCTCGCGCGCCCTCTGGCAGTATGGCCTGCTCGCGGGATGCCTCGCGATCCTCGTCGTCTTTCTCGTCTACCCCATCCTGCTCACCATCCGAGGCGGCTTCGCCTCCGATCCCGCCCGCGGCTCCGGGTTCACGCTCGAGCACGTCCTGCGCGTCTTCAAGGACCCCGAGACGCGCACCTGGCTCTTCAACTCCCTCACGCTCGCGACGTCCACGACGATCCTCGCGACCGTGATCTCGCTCCCGCTCGCCGTCCTCGCCGCGAGATACCGATTCCCGGGCAAGTCCATCTTCCAGGCGGCGATCCTCGTTCCCATGATCCTCCCGCCGTTCGTCGGGGCGATCGGGCTTCGCATGATCGTCGGGCGCGAGGGCGCCCTCAATGCCCTGCTCGATTCGGTCCATCTCTCCGGCGTCATCGAGAGCCTCCTCGGGCAGCGCCTCGACCTTCTCGCCCAGGCCAAGGGCCTCGGTGTTGTGCTGGTCCAATCCCTCTCGCTCTACCCCATCATCTTCCTCAATGCCTCGGCCTCGCTCGCCAACATCGACCCCGCGATGGACGAGGCCGCCGAGAATCTCGGCGCCGGTTTCTTCCGGCGGTTCTTCACGATCACGCTCCCGCTCATGCGTCCGGGCCTCTTCGCCGGCGGCACGATCGTCTTCATCTGGTCCTTCACCGAACTCGGCACCCCCCTCATGTTCGACTACTACCGCGTCATCCCGGTCCAGATCTTCAACAAACTGAAGGAAGTCGAGAGTTCCGCCCAGCCCTACGCCCTCACCGTCGTCATGCTCGGCTGCGCGATCCTGCTGTACTCGCTCGGCAAACTCGTCTTCGGTCGCGCCGGCTACGCGATGCAGACGCGTGCCGCCCGGGCCGCCAGCGAGGAGCGTCTCGAGGGAACCAAGGGCCTCCTCGCTGCGGGCGTCTTTGTCGCGGTCTTTGCCCTCGCGATCCTCCCCCACGTCGGCGTGATCCTCACCAGCCTCGCCCGCCCCGGGCAGTGGCACAAGTCCATGGTCCCCACCGCCTTCACCCTCTCGCACTATCGAGAGGCCCTCGCAAGCGGCGATTCCTTCGGCGCCATCGTCAACAGCCTCAAACTCTCCCTCGTCGCGATGGTCCTCGACATCGCCATCGGCATCGGCGGCGCCCTTCTGCTCGGCCGGACGCGCATCATCGGTCGTTGGCTGGCCGTTGCGTCCTGCATGCTCCCCCTCGCCGGCCCGGGGCTCGTCATGGCGTTCGGTTATGTCGCGATGAGCCTCCGCTGGCCCTTCGGGCAGGACGGCCCACTCTCGGCCTTCGCCATCTTCGCCAGCGACCCCAATCCCTTCTTCTTCCTCATCATCGCCTACGGCGTGCGACGCCTGCCCTACATGGTCCGCTCCACCGTCGCGGGTCTCGAGCAAACCTCCGGCGAACTCGAAGAGGCCGCCATCAACCTCGGCGCCACGCGCACCCTCGCCGTCCGCAAGGTCATCATCCCGCTCATCCTCGCCAACCTCATCGCCGGCGGGCTGCTCGTCTTCTCCTTCTCAATGCTCGAGGTCAGCGACTCACTCCTCCTCGCCCAGCAGACCGAGGATTACCCCATCACCAAGGCGATCTGGGCCTTGACCGACCGCCTGGGCGACGGCCCACACATCGCCAGCGCCCTGGGCGTCTGGGGCATGGCACTCCTCACGCTCACGCTCTTTGCTGCGAGCGCGGCACTGGGCAAGAAGATGGGATCCATCTTCCGCGTGTGACGCCCACTGTGCTTGCCCAAGCGCACGTGCCGCATGTACTCGTTATGACTTCGACGATCCACTGTCGGCTGCCGCGCCGCCCTCATCCCCACCGCCCGTCGCTTCACGCACGGCATCCCGATCACGCTCCCCCACCTCTCGATAGTGCGTCCGCTCGGCGGCGTACCGCTCCGGCGAGATCTTCAGATCCGGCACCTCGCCCTTCTGGTGCTGCGCGTGCAGATGCTTCAAAAACGGCACGCACCACATGCACCCCGTCCCCGCCGAGAGGCACTCGCTGATCAGCGACGCCACCGGCGGGTCCTCGCGATCCAGAAACGTCCGGATCTTCCGCAGGGAGACACGAAAGCAAAGGCAGACCTGATCGTCGGGATCCACGCGGGAATCCTAGACGACGTCTACTTGGCGCCGGCCTTCAGTTTCGTGAGGACGCCGACGAGTTCCTCGACCTCGGCACGCTTGGTATAGTCGGCATCGAGGAACGCGTACGCGATCGTGCCATCCTTCGCGATGACATACGTCGCCGAGAGCGGCAACTGATTCGACGAGTCGCCATTGAATGCCGCGAGATCAAGCCCAAAGCCCTTGAACTTCTCCTGCACGGCCGAGGGAAGCGTGTACCGAAGCCCAAACGTCTTTGCCACCGCGTTCCCTGCGTCGCTGAGGACGTGGAACTTCAACTCGTTCTTCTCAAGGATCGACAGGCTCTGGTCGGGCGTCTGCGGGCTGATCGCGACGAGATCCGCCCCGAGCGCCTTGAACTGGTCGAGCGATTCCTGATACGCCCTGAGTTGGATGTTGCAGTACGGGCACCACGTGCCGCGGTACCACGCGAGGACCACCGGGCCCTTCTCGAGCAGCGCGGAGAGTTTGACCATCTCGCCCTTCGCGCCTGGGAGTTCAAAGTCCGGGGCCTTGGCGCCGACCTTGAGGGCCGTCTCCATCACGCCGCTCGTCGCGACGTCCTGGATCCCCTGGGCGAAGACCTTCTTTACCTCCTCGGGCATCCTCCCCGCGCTCTCCTCACGCTTGGCCTTGAGGCGCTCGCCGAGGATTCCGAGTTTGTCCATGGTCACGGCCGGCGGCCTCGAGAGGTCCTCGCCGCTGATCTTCTTCCACGACTCGTCGGCGTTCTTCTTGAGTGCCGCGTCGTCTTTCAGCCAGTCGCTCCGCGTGTCGGAGAAGAGGCCCTTGTAGAAGAGATTCAGCCGCCCACCCGTGAGCGTGAACGACTTGGGATCGACCTCGATCTTCTTCCCCTTCGCCATGGCGTACGCGCACCATCCCCCGTACGCAGGTTCATACTTCACCGGATTCGCCAGGAACGTGGCCATGTTCTCCTTGCTGGCGAATCGATACGTCACCCCGCGGTGCTCGGCCTGGAAGAGGTCCAGACCCTTCGCGGGCGTGCCACCTCCCTCGGGGAAGTACGACACCGGGTCGTATCCCTCGATCGCGAGGTGGCTCTTGGGCAGGTTATAGAGCGACACGTCACGCGCGCCCTCGGCCTGATTCGCCGCCGGTTCATCGGCGAACGCCCACGCGCTCAACCCCGTCCCCGCCACGGCACACGCGACGCACGCCCCCGTCACACGGCCCATCGCCGAACGAATACCGATCCCGTTGACACCGCGCTGCCGCATGTTTCGCTCCCTGTTTAGATTCTGATTTCGTGAATCGTGGCCTGATGGACTTCTTGTTGTTGCACGGATCGCCCGCGCCGTGCACGACTGTTCCTTGGATTCGAACTCCGATGCCCAAACCGGCTGACCGTTACGGAACATCGACACACGGTGAACCTCACTCCGGACAAATGCCGCCACGTCGCCCCGCCAGGCGATACCCGCATGTTTCCTCCACACCAACAACGAGCCAAGCGCGAGCACGCCACCGATCGGCAGGGCGGCTCCGTTCCGCCATCACCTTCTCGTCGACCACATCGTGCCACCGAGAACGAACACCACACGGACATCCATGAGTCCAATGCAACACCCGTCCCCAGGCGACGCGAACTCCGTCATCGGTCAGCACACGCCATCGTGACGGCATTCAGCCTATCGAGAAGAACTCGCGCACCCGCTCCATCACCGTGTGGTGCGACAGATCCCGCAACTCCCCCGCGTCCAAGTAGACGCCCAGGCACGTCGGGCACCGATCGATGGTGACGTGCGGCTGGTCCGGCGCGGGGCCGGCCTTGAGATGCTCGCCATCGCGCGGACAGAGCAGAATCCGCGACGCAGATCGAGACGCCGTGAGCGCCCGCGTGGCGCTCTCGCTCGACGTGTCGCCGGAACCGCGTCCGCGCCGCCCCTTGTCCACGCGCTCGGCCTGACCCTTCACTCGCTTCACCCGATCCAACTCCGACGCGTCGAGCCACACCCCGCCGCAGCGTGTGCATCGATCGACACAGAATCCGTTCTCGTGCGACGAGAGTTCGTGTCGTTCCATCGAGGCCCGGCACGCCGGACAGTTCAGATGGATCCCCGGCTGGATGCGATAGTCCACGCTCGACATGCTCGAATCGTATGGATCCCCGCGACCACTACAGTCTCGCGATGCCGACCACCACGCCGCGGCCCAACCCGAACGCACGACTGTTCGACGCCCACCTCGACCTCGCCTGTCTTGAGGCCCTGGGTCGCGACATGTCGATCGAGGACCCGCGCCAGGCGGACCGCCCCCACCCCCCAGGCGCGATCACCCTGCCCGCGCTCGCACGCTCCGGCATCCGCGCCTGCCTCGCCACCATCTTCACCGAGACCAACGGCAAGGAGCAAGTCACCGGCTACGCCAGCGGCGATCACCCGGCCTCCCGCGACGCGGCGTTGCGCCAACTGGGGATCTATCGAGCCTGGAACGATGCGGGACACATCGGCCTCGGACGCGACGCGCTCGCTCGCGCCGTGGCCGCACCGATCGAGAACGCCCACACGACTCGGGCCCAATCGATGCCGCCCCCCGCCGTCGCGCTCCTGATCGAGGGGGCCGATCCGATCGCAGGTCCCGACGATCTTCCGATGTGGAAGGACGCTGGTGCCGTGGCGATCGGGCTGACGTGGGCGCACTCCTCGAAGTACGCCGCTGGCAACGCCGCCGACCCGCGCGACAACCCAGGACTCACGCCCGAGGGTCGATCGCTCGTCCGCGCCATGGACGACCTTGGTCTGGTCCACGACACCTCGCATCTTTCCGACCGCGCCCTCGCCGACCTTCTCTCGGCAACCGATGCGGTTGTCATCGCGACGCATTCCAACTGTCGATCGCTCATCGACACTGAGCCGACCCGCGAATCGGCCATCCCGCGCGAACTGAAGAATGATCCAGTCGCCCGCGCGCGGATCATGCAACGCCACCTTACCGACGACTCCATCCGCGAGATCGCCCGCCGCGGCGGCACCATCGGCATCAACTTCTATTCGCCCTTCCTGAACCCGGGCGGCACGCGCGACCGCCGCGCCCCGCTCGACGCGATCGCCGACCACGCCGAGCACATCATGCAACTCGCAGGACACGACCACGGCGTTGGCCTGGGCACCGACATCGACGGCGGCTTCGGCAGCACCATGCTCCCCCGGGGCCTCGACACCATCGATCAGTTGCCAATCCTCGCCGAGCACCTCACGACGCGCGGCTGGAGCCAGGCGACGATCGACCGATTCCTGTGGCAGAACTGGGCCGACTTCTGGTCGCGCACATTGAGGCCACGAATACAGAACTGAGTTCGCTGAACGTTGACGCCGCACCGGGCGACCAGATGTGTTCGCCCAAGGATCACCCGCACGTCAACGCGCACCCCGCAGTCCGAATCGCGAATCGCGAATCACGCCGAGGAATGAGCGGTGCAAAAAAGAAAAGACCCCACCCAGGTTTACCTGAGTGGGGTCAAACGTCGGCGATGACCTACTTTCCCGCAGTGCAGTATCATCGGCGGCTTGGGCTTAACTGCTGTGTTCGGGATGGGAACAGGTGTTACACCAAGCCTGTGGTCACCGACAATCCGGCCGATTCGCGTTTCCGCGAGTCCGCCGGCCTGGAGCCCGATGGCCCCAATGCCGGAACAAACGGTCGCCGCGAGAGGTATGCCTTTGGGGGCACACTCCCGAAGTGACGCTGCCTTGAAGCACGCCGGAGACCCGATCGGCGGAGAGCCGAGGAGCGATTCCGGGTGCCAGAGATGTGAAGAAAGAATGAGATTCGTTCTGTGACGAACGCGGCCAGTCCGTCGTCGTTGGATGGAATGGAACCGTCCGCGACGGCTGGTTGGTGTGATCGGTTCGACCGTTAGTACCGCTCCGCTGAAGGCCTCTCAGCCCTTACACGCGCGGCCTATCAACCTGGTGGTCTTCCAGGGGTCTCACGTCAAAGACAAGCAAGTATGATCTTGTGGGAGGCTTCCCGCTTAGATGCTTTCAGCGGTTATCCCTGCCGGACGTAGCTACCCAGCGGTGCACCAAGCGGTGCAACTGGATCACCAGGGGTCCGTCCAACCGAGTCCTCTCGTACTACGGTTGAGGCCACTCAAACTTGCAACGCCCACAACAGATAGGGACCGACCTGGCTCACGCCGGTCTGAACCCAGCTCGCGTACCACTTTAATCGGCGAACAGCCGAACCCTTGGGGCCGCCTTCAGTCCCAGGATGTGATGAGCCGACATCGAGGTGCCAAACCGCTCCGCCGCTATGGACGCTCGGGAGCGATCAGCCTGTTATCCCCGGGGTACCTTTTATCCGATGAGCTACGACCCTTCCACACGGGATCGCAGGATCACTAGAGCCCACTTTCGTGACTGCTCGACCCGTCGGTCTCGCAGTAAAGCCGGCTTGTGCTCTTGCACTCGACACACGGTTTCCATCCGTGCTGAGCCGACCTTTGCACTCCTCCGTTACCTTTTTGGAGGAGACCGCCCCAGTCAAACTACCCGACACGCACTGTCCTTCGCCCGGATTCACGGGACACGAAGTTAGGCCACAAACTTAAACAGGGTGGTATTTCACCTGTGACTCCATCCGGGCCGGAACCCGGACATCAACGCCTCCCACCTATGCTACGCAGTTTATGCTCGTGGCCAATACGAGCCTATAGTGAAGGTCCACGGGGTCTTCCCGTCTTGCTGCGGGTAGGCGGCATCTTCACCGCCACTACTATTTCACCGAGTCGGTCGTGGAGACAGTGCTCCAGTGATTACGCTATTCATGCGCGTCGGAACTTACCCGACAAGGAACTTCGCTACCTTAGGACCGTCAGAGTTACGGCCGCCATTCTCCGGTGCTTCGGTCATGACCTTCTCTTGCGATGAGCCACTTCCTTGACATTCCGGTATTGGGCAAGCGTCACTCTGTATGCTTCGACTTGCGTCTTCGCACAGAGCTGTGTTTTTGATAAACAGTTCCCAGAGCCTTTTCTCTGCGCCCTTCTCTTGCGAGGGAGGGCCCCCTTATCGCGAACTTACGGGGTCAATTTGCCTAGTTCCTTCACGACCGTTCTCTCGAGCGCCTGAGGCTATTCGCCTCGCCCACCTGTGTCAGTTTTGGTACGGGACGTGCTTTGCCCCCGTGGCTTTTCTAGGAACTCCGTTGTCTGGCATCGGCCTCAAGGACCTGGGCGCAGCTAGCGACCCCGCCAAACTCGAGAATTCGAACCACGGTTTGATCTCCACACGTGCTGGGGACTATTAACCCCATGTCCATCGACTACGCCTTTCGGCCTCGCCTTAGGACCCGGCTAACCCTGGGCGGAATTCCCTTCCCCAGGAAACCTTGGGCATATGGCGAACGGGATTCTCACCCGTTTAATCGTTACTCAAGCCGGCATATTCACTTGCTGAGGCTCCACGGACCGTTCCCGATTCGCTTCACCGCCGCAGCAACGCTCTCCTACCGCCTCTTACGAGGCCCACAGCTTCGGTTCTCTGCTTATTCCCGATCATTATCGGCGCTGGATTCCTCGTCCAGTGAGCTGTTACGCACTCTTTAAATGATGGCTGCTTCTAAGCCAACATCCTGGATGTCTCAGCAATCCAACTTCCTTTCGAACTGAGCAGAGATTCGGGACCTTAGCTGGTGATCTGGATTGTTCTCCTTTTGACGACGGATATTGTCACTCGCCGTCTATCTCCCAGGTCTACACAATTGGTATTCGGAGTTTGGTTGGTCGAGGTAGCCGGGTAGGCCCCTACAACCATCCAGTCGCTCTACCCCCAATCGCTGATACCTGAGGCTAACCCTAAAGTTATTTCGGAGAGAACGAGCTATCTCCCAGTTTGATTACACTTTGAGTCCTCCCGTCAGTTCATCCCAGACCTTTTCAACGGTCACGAGTTCGACCCTCCAGGCGGTGTTACCCGCCCTTCAGTCTGACCAACGGTAGATCACAAGGTTTCGCGTCTAGCCCGTACGACTCGGCGCCCATTTCGGACTCGCTTTCGCTCCGCCTCCGGCCCGATAGGCCTTAGGCTCGCCGTACAGGCTAACTCGCCGGCTCATTATGCAAAAAGCACGCCGTCACCCCGCAGGGCTCCGACCGCTTGTAAGCACACGGTTTCAGGTACTCTTTCACCCCGCTCATCGCGGTACTTTTCATCGTTCAGTCGCCTTACTGATTCGCTATCGGTTGTCGAGGAGTATTTAGCCTTGGAGGGTGGACCCCCCATCTTCAACCCGGGTTTCACGAGACCGAGTTTAATCTATGGGCTCACCAGACTTCTGTTACAGGGCTTTCACCTTCTGCGGCGCGTCATTCAAACGCTTCACGAGTCATCTGGCTTGTCCGCTTTCGCTCGCCGCTACTCACGGAATCGCTGTTGCTTTCTTTTCCTGCGCCTACTGAGATGTTTCAGTTCAGCGCGTTCGCTCTTCACCCCTATGCATTCAGAGTGAAGTACCCTTGCGGGTGGGTTGCCCCATTCGGACATTCCAAGATCGCAGCCTGGTTACCGGCTCCCTTGGACTTTTCGCAGGTTCCAACGTCCTTCATCGCCTCTCGACACCAAGACATCCACCGTGTGCCCTTGCCCGATCACACCAACCGGACGCCGAGGACATCCCTCCAGCTCTCGCTGGATTCCTTCCCCAACACCGATCGGCAAACCCCGAGTCCCGCATTTCAGGACATCTGTCCAGGACTCGGCACCGGCCAAAGTCGTTTCGCTTTGCCTTCCCTTTCGGGATCGCTCCGCATCAACGCCTTGGTCCGGCTAGGCCGCCATTCGCACGAAAGAATCTCGGTTCTTTCTTCTTAAATCTCTTGCAGCGTCGTCTCTGCACTCACAATCTTGGAAAGACCCTCGGCCAAGCGCACGGAAAACCGTGACACCCGCCGAGAAAAAACGTGCAGGACGACCGTTTGTATCCGGTTTTCAAAGAGCGGGCCGTTCCCGGGGATCAACCCCGTTCTCGGCCACCAAACCAGAGACCGTCTCTCGACGAGCCCCGAATCGGCCCCACTCCAAAATGAGCAGGGCAGGAGTGTATTCCGCACCAAAGTCCAGTCAAGCCGCGGCCAAACTCAATTCCGTTGGCGAGGCGCAACGGCCGCTTCACGCCCAACTTAGAGGCGCGATCGACCGACGCAATCACCCACCAAGCCCACCGGCACCGCCAGGCAGGCCCCGACCAGGCATGCCTGGAACAGGAGCCGGTGGAATCCCCGGGTTCGGCACCCCGGGCTTGGACTCGGTCGAGACCGATGCCTTTCGCTCCTCTCGGACGCCCATCTCGGCCGACGCCTTGATCCGCAAGTAGGCCTCGTCGTCCTTGTCGGACTCGGGATTCCTGCTGATGACCATCCCTGCCGCGTTCCGCAAGACCGCCAGGATCGATTCGCGGGCCGAGCCCTGAATGCCTCCGCTCAGGACCGCCGTGAATCGTTTCGCATCCAGAAAGACGACACCGGGCACCTCAAGACTCAGTTCCGAGGGGAGCACCTCCGAGGGGTACTCGCCCAAGGAATCCAATACCGGCTTCGAAGCATCGCCAACTCCACCGTCGCCGCCCGGCGGCACACCACGCCCAGGATCCCATCCACGCTCGCCTCCTGGCGGAAACGCCCCACCCGGCTGCAGGCTCCCCGGCTGAAGACTCCCCGGTTGCTGTCCACCCGGCGGATTCGCACCAGGGGGCGGAACCGGTGCCGCAGGCGACGGCTTCCCACCCTCGGGCTCGGTTGCCGGATTGAACTTCGAGATGTCATAGGTCTTGAAATCGCCAGCCAGCCTCACGACACCCGAGATCGGATCCCCCGGCTCGACCGAGACCGTCGCCTTGCGATACCACCCGTAGTAGAACTTGAAGAGTTCCGCCGTCCCCTTGGGCACCGACGACAACTGGTCGCGCGTCTGCGCGCTCGTCATCGCGAAATACTCATTCGGGTCCAGCGTCACCGCCGGCGACCACCCCGACCACTCGCTGCGCACCAGGGACTCACGCCCCAAGGGTTTACTCTTCTCGGGAAGCGCCTGATCGAAGAGCGGATTGTTGAGCACCACGCGGCAGCGATACTTGTACGTCACCCCGGGCACCGCCGTCAGGTCGTGCGCCCACATCTTCACTTCCGAGTCGTTCAGGATTGCATCGCCCAGCGGCGCCGCGGGTGCCGTCGGCGCCACCGACTCGCCGCCGACATCCTCGCCCAACTCGCGGAGGCGATCGACGACCCTTTGACGCTTCGCGATCTCGCGATTGAGGCTCTGCTGGAGCACGGCCGGGTTGCCGACCGCGGGAGCCGGGTCACGAGGGGGCCTCGCGCCTCCGCCGCCGCCACCGCTCGGAGCGCGCCCGCCGCCTCCGGCTGGCGCGAGCCCGCCCCCTCCGCCACCACCGCCACGCGGATCGCGCGGCGGCGCCGTTCGACCGCCCGGTGCCGGTGACGCGGCAGATGCCGCTTTCAGCCGCTCCTGGATGTCCAGGATCTTCTTATCGATGCTCGTCAGTTCTCGCTTGAGACGATCGATCTCTCGCTGTTGATCGACCATCTGCGCCCGGGCCGCCATCGACGATGGCTCGTCCCAGGACAGTCCGGCGATTTTTTCGTAGTACTTCGGCCTCTGGATCTCCTCCGAGTGCTTCGCGATCCGGTCGAGCGTCCCGCCGACGTCGCCGAGTGACTTTACACTCTCCGTCCACGCGGACTCGCCGTCGAAGCGCCCGGGTATCTGCGAGAGCGTCGTCGTCTCGCCAACGTTCACGTCCACCCCTGCGGGCACCGCGACGACCTCACGCTCAACCTCGAAGCGGATCACGTTCACCAGCAACCGGTTCGGCACGAGCGGATCGCTCCACCACGCGCGCGGTAATGGCAGGGCCGGCCCGTCGCCATCCGGGTCCGACTCGAGCGCCTCGAGCAACGACGTCCCCGAGAATGTCGCCTCGATGCTCACCGACGCCTTGTCCATGGGCTGGGCCGGGGGGAGGAAGGACGCCAGTTCCGGATATCGCTTCGGCTCGCGCGGATCGATCGTGTTGCGGATCGTCGCCGCGATCACCCCGGTCGGAATCGGCACGCCGAGCGCGACAAACTCGCCGTCCGCCACAGGCCCCACCGTCGAGACTTTCATCGCCTTGGGAGGATCACCCAATGACGCGTGCCGGGTCGATGTCACGCCCAGCGCCCGCATGCGCTCATTGAACCGCGACGACAGATCGACGCTCACCTCCGGGATCGCCGGCGGATTCGTGCTCTCCACCTTCGCCAGAAGCGCCCGTGCCTTGTCTTCCACGGGCCTCATCGCGCTCTCGGGCGCCAATTGCTGCGAGCCAACCTTGATCTCGTTGGGCTTCACCAGAATCTGGTACCCCACGATCCCCAACGCCGCGAGGCCGCACACCCCCAGCAGCGCCTTGTCCACGTGTTGCTCGAACGCACCGATCCGCTTCATGGCTCAACCCTTCCTGATTCGACTCCCCCCGCAACCCGAACTCACACGCGATCCACTCAGCCCTGCGGCATCGCCTCGGGAACCTTGAACGCCTTGCGCACACGCGACGGCATCATCGGCTCCACCCACGACCGCAGCCACACCGTCTCCACGCGGATCGTCGCCCGCACCACATGGTCGTTGCCATACACATACCCCACCCCCAACTCCTGCCCAATGTCCACCGCCGACAGGCTCACGCCCAGCACCGTGTTGAAGTTCACCCGCTCGATCGCATCGATCAGCCACGCCAATCGCTCCGACGACACGATCACCGTCAGCGTCGCGACTCGCACGTCGTAGTGGTCATTCGCCGCGCTCCCCGAGCGCCCCGTGAGCGTCATCGGGTCCCGGGGCACCATCGCGCTCGGCCCCACCGGCGTGCCCCCACCGCCGGCGTTCGGATCCAGGCCGTCCATCCCCGGGAGGCTCTCCCCCGGGTGTCCCATCGGGCCCCCGAACGGGCTGCCGAACGGGTCAATCGCCCCGACCGACTCCAGTCCGGGCACCCCACTCACATTGATCTTCTCGATCTTCTTCACCGTCGAGTTCAGGACACTCGTCGGCCTGCCGTTCGCGTCCGTGTTCGCCATCCGGATCGCCACGAGCATGTCGCGCACGATCCAGTAGTCCCACTGCACCACGAAGAACTCGCCCGAGTTCTGCAATGGCGCGTTCTTCGAGAGCACTTCCGCCGTCAGCCGCCGCCGCCACATCTCCGCACCCTGCTCGCCACCACCCGGCAGGAACGCGCTGTCCTCGGCATAGACCGAGATCGACGACGCCCGTGACTGGTACTGCCCCAATCGGAAGTCGCCGCACTCTTTGCGAAGGTCCGCCTCCTCCGCCGACGTGAGCGCCCGCCCCGGAGCGATCTCGGCCTTGCGACGATCGTGGAACGACCGCACGGCCTGCTCCACCTGCACCGCCTCGGGCGCCTGGCCCGCGTTCACCAACGACAGCAACTCGACGAACGGATCCGCCTTGCCATTCTTCCCAACGAGCGCGTCCTCCATCTGACGGAGCGCGTCGCCCTGCTGCAGACGGCGCATCTCCTCGATCTTCGTGCTCCTGGTCTGGGCGTTCATCTGGTTGAACGTCTCCTCACCCAACGACTTCTTCAACTGGTCCTCGAGTGCCGAGTCCATCGGTCCGGGGAACAGCGATGGCACGAACGCCACGTGCGGCGTCCTCCCCACACGACTCGCCCACTCGCCCTCCCCCTTGTTGAACGCCTCGCCGTCCTTGAAGACGCGCTCGCTCTCGTCCTTCAGGCGATTCTTCAGCGACACGAACGCCGCCGTGAGACGGTCGTTGGGCGCCTCGTTCATCTCGATCGGAGCCGCCCCGGGCATCGGTACCGCCGCCGCATACTTCACCCTCGCCCCATCCACGGCACGCGCCTTCTCATCCACGGCCTTCTGCCGCGCCTCCCTGATCTTCGTGTTCCAACCGCTCGCGAAGTACCACGAGACCGGGAGCGACACCACGATCACTACCAGGCAGATCACCGCGATGATGTTCTTCTTGATCCACTGCAGAATCGGCTTCACATCGCACCCCCGTCCGTCGCCTTCGCCTCATTGAGCACCGCGTACCACGTCAGCGTGAATCGCGTCACCGGTCCCGACTTCGCCTCCACATCAGGCAACGGCGCCATCGCGTCGAGCGACTGGTTCGCCGCCCCTCCATCGATCCCCCCCCGGCCTGTCGGCGGGGTGAACCCGCCACCGCCGCCCGTGAACCCACCACCACTCAATCCCGTCGGCGACGGCCCCGGACCGCGATCCCGCGGACTCATCCCACCACCCGAGCCCGCCTCTCCCGATCGCGTCACCGCGTTCACCGGAAGCACGATCCGATACGGCACGCCGTCGCGCGTCCCATGCCCACGCAGCCACGACAGAATCGTGTCCTCCGTGAATCGCTGCGCCTCCGATGCCGTTGTCTCGATGGTCAGCGTGCACCTTACCCGCGCCCGCCCCTGCGCCTCGATGGGCACGCTCGAATCCCCCGGTGCCGCGGGAGCCATCGGATCCATCCCCGAAGGATCCGCCGCCGCCGCCGCGGGCTCAAAGACCGTTGTGAAACTCGACAACTCCAGCGACGCCTTCTTCGCCTCCGCCTTGGGCCTCGCCTCGCCGAACATCTCGCCAAGGTCGTCCACGATCCGCGGGATCACCTCGCGATCCGCGAAGAGCGCCATCACATTCGCCGCCCGCAGATCCGCAGTCGCCGTGCCCGTCACGCCGGCCTCGTCCGCCGCGGTCTTCTGCTGCCGGGCCGCGTTGATCGCCCGGTCCACCACCGGATCGGTGATCGCCCCGCGCACTCGGAAATAGTCGTACGCCGGCCGGGCAAAGAACGCCGCGCTCCCAATCAGCGCCAGCGCCGCCGCCCCCACGAACATCGGCGTCTTCTCCTTCCACATCGCGTCGCGCGACACCTGCAGCGGCATCAGGTTCCCGCCGCACGCGTTCATCCCCAGCCCCTGCAGCGCCAATCCATACGCCGTCACCAGATTGAGCGACGCGTCCTGGAAGACCACCGAACGGTCCGTCGCCGGAAGCCCCTGCGCCAGCGCCTGCCCCGCCTCCATCCCCGGCGGCGCGATCTTCTTGAACTCCTCCACGCGGAACACGTCCACCCCCAACTGCTGCTGCAAATACTTCCGCAAGCCCGGCAGGCGGAACGTCGAGCCCACGCCCACGAGACGTGTCAGGTTGCTGTCCTTGTACAGCGCCTGGTAGTACCCGATCGACCGCTGGATCTCCGTCGAGAGATCCGTGAACACCGGCCGCATCGCCTGGAAGACCTGCCGCGCATGCTTCGTGTCCTCCGCCTCACGCTTCAGACGCTCCGCCTTCGGATAACTCAGGTTGAACTGGCTCACCAGGCTCTCGGTGAACTGGTGCCCACCGATCGGAAACGTCCGAACCCACAACCGCCCGGGCTCGGCGATCACGATGTCCGTCGAACTCGTCCCCACATCGACGACGATCGTCCCAGGCATCGACTCGTTGAACTCCAGGTCATACGCCATCGCGTTGTACACCGCGAGCGGGCTCAGCGTGATCGCGATCGGCGTCAGGCCCACGTCCGTCAAGAGCGTCAGACGATCGCGAACGTTGTCCTTGCGGATCGCGAAGATCCCCACCCCCACGTCCGGAGAGTCCGGCGACACAAACGTCTGATAGTCCCACTCCACTTCCTCCAACGGAAAGGGAATCTGCTGCATCGCCTCGAACCGAACGACCTCGGGAACCTTCTTGGGCTCCACCGGCGGCAACTTCGTGAATCGCGCGAACGCCGAATGCCCCGGCACGCTCACCGCCACCGGCGTCTTCCCGAAGTCCACCTGCCCGATCAACTGCCCCAAGGACACTCGCAACACATCGTTCGCGTCCACGCCGGGCGTCGAGAGCACCTTCGGGTGCTGCACGATCCCAAAGTCCGTCGCCTTCACGCGCGATTCGTCCACCCGCTCGAGTTTCAACGCCTTGATCGACGCCGAACCGATCTCAATGCCCCAGCACGCGTTCGACGATGCCATCACTTGCTCCAAAAAACAGCCGCCAACTCGGCCACTCAGCCCACACACCAATCACCGCGACCAACCACGTCCGTCACGTTCCGTTTGGAAGGTGATTGTTCGGGTGTCACGAGCCATTCGGCGCACAACGCCACCACGCGCCCCCGGCACACCATGGGCGCACCTCGGGGGGCCAATCCTAACCGCTCCCATCGTCCTCTGCACGCAACATCAGCAGCATGACGACCCGGAGCACCATCCCGCCCACAGCCCACGTACGAGATTGCCCTAAACCGAGTTTCATCCTTCCGCCACGCCACGTCGCCACCGTGACATCAACGTGACGAAATCAAGAAGGCCGTCATCCGCAACCGTCTGCAAACAATACTCTTACATGCGACCGCCCCGCGACCCGCGCAGTTCATGCCGAACATCGGCATGACGCACTACGCCGCGCGTGAACGATTCTTTTCCTCGATCGCGACCGCGGCCGGTTGTCCTCTCGACTTGGTTGCCAGAATTCCCAACTCCAGCACCATCCAACCCGCCAGCGCCGGGATCATCCACCACGCCGACGCGTCCGACCGCTCGATCGCCCGAGCCACGAGTTTCGACGCGTTCCCCTTCCACATCGCCTTCGCCAGCCCCACGAGCGGATGGGGCCTCAGCATCGCCCGTCCCGCTCGGCCCGCCAGAAACTCGAGCCCCCGCGCTCCCCTCGCTGTTGCTTTCGCCACCAGTCTCGGATCCCCGCCACGCCGCGCCAGCGCGAGCGCGTCGTCCCCCGCGCTCTCGGCCAGGTGCATCGCCATCGCCCCCAACGGCTGCTTCTCCGCGAACCGCGCCAGGTCCGCCACGTCCTCAGCCCTCTCCGCCCGCTTGAGCAAACGCATCGCCCCGCCGGGCGATACCCGCTCGCCCAACGAGCGGAAATCCCCCACCACCGCCGCCAGTTTCTCGCTCGTGCGCGCACGGACCAGTCCAGTGATTGTCTCGCCCAGTTTGTCGGTCAGTCGTCCGGTCTTCCGCGCCGCTTTCAACACGCTCGGCACCCAGTCCGCCTCCGGCGCGAGCGTCGTCACGACCCCGATCGCCGAGAGTGCCAGGATCACCTCGTCCGAGTCGCCATCGACCACCTGCTTCGACCCCTGGATCAGAAGATCGCGCACGTCGCCGACGATGAAGAGATCCGTCGCCACGGCACCGATCAGCGACTCGAGCGAGTCGCCCGTGCCGGTGAGCGCGCCGACGCCGACGTCCTTGGCCTTGCGCAACCAACTCGACTGCTGCGCGCGCGTCTCGCGCAACTCCGACTCGATGCCGGGCTTTGCATCTTCGCCCAGATCGCCGCTCGCGATCGCATCCAATCCCGACTCGCCGACCATGATCGCCTCGCCGAAGCGTCCTTGCGCGCGCAGCGCGCGAACCTCGCCCGCGAAATCGAATCCGGGCATCCCCGCCAGTTGCAGCCGCGCCAGCCGGTCGCCCGTCTCTGCCGCCAGGACCCACAGCAAGAACCCCGCGATTGCGACGCGCAGTATCGCCCATCGCGCCGAGATGGCCCACACCACCAGCCTCATGCGCCGTCCTCCGGGACCGCCGTCGGCGTGCCGCCGCTGGCGAGCTGCTCGTCCACAATCACCACCACGCTCGCCGGCCCGACGATTTTCTGGACCAGCTCGCTGACGCGTTCCTTGCTCTCGCGCTCGACCAGGCGCGCGTCATCGGGCGTGAGTCGCATGGCGCGGGCCTGGGCCGCGAGCCGCTGTCGCGCTCGAGAGAGGTGGTACTCCCCGCCCTGCGTGCGGAACCGCAGCCACCCGACGCGCACGAGCGAGTCCTCGACTTCCGGGTAGACCTCGGTGGCGAGGCGTTTGGGGGGCGGGATGCGGACGATCCACTCGCCGCTCGCCGGGCTTTGGGTGATCTGCTGCGCGCGCATCGACGAGAGATCGACGCCATATGAGAGCCGGGCGGGGCAACTCACCTGGGCCGTCACGTCGCCGCGCCAACTCTCGTCCTCGCTCTGGACGCTGACGCTGGTGTCGATGCGGACGGTGACGAGGTCCATGGCGGCGATGGCGCGGGCGACCTCGATGGTCGTCACGCCGGTCGGCTCGTCGACGCGCGCGCGGGCGGTGATCTCGCGCTCGAGCGCGTGCTGCTGCCAGGCCAACCCGGCGACGACCAGTCCCGCGGCGGCGAACACCATCCACCGCGCACGCGAGGGCGTGCCCCTCGCCATTCCCCTTGTGCCGCTACGGTTGATCGATCGCTCCTTCCAAAGTGCCACGCGTGGCACCAACTCAAGGTTCTTCGGCATTGAACCCTCGGCCTGCCATCTTCCTAGATCGGGATGACACGCTCATCGAGTGCAACTCGCTTGCCCCTCCACCGCCGCCGGGCAAGGCGGGCGACCTCACCGATCCCGAACAGGTGCGGCTGCTCTCGGGCGTTCGAGAGGGGCTTACCCGCCTGAAGCGGGCCGGGTTCGTGCTGATCGTGGTCTCGAACCAGGGGGCGGTGGCTCGTGGGGCATGCGGCATCGGGGACGTCGTGAGGATCAACACGAGGGTGGCGGGCCTGCTGGGGCCTGAGGCGTTGCCGACGGCGTTCTACTTCTGTCCGTTCCATCCCAAGGCCTTTGGCGCGTTCGCGGCGGAGCACTCGTGGCGCAAGCCGGGGCCTGGGATGATTCTGGCGGCGAGCCGAGAGCACACGCTCGACCTGGAACGATCGTGGCTGATCGGGGATGCGGCACGGGACATCGAGGCGGGGATCGCGGCGGGAATCTCGGCGGAGCGCGCGGTGCTGGTGGCGATTGATCCGGAGCGGGATGTGATCTCGTCGGCGGTGGATCGGGTGCTGGCTGGATGAGTTGGTGTAGAAGTCGAAGGCACAGGCGTGACACCTGTGCCACGAGACGGGGAAGGAACCGATTGAATCGTGCACGCTTCGCCTTCGCGCTCTGCATGGCACGCCGCTCGAGGAGATGGGAGTGGGCGCGATGGTCGAGGCGACGGCACGGGGGATCGCCGAGCGCATGGGCGTGGAGATTCAAGGGATCCGGATCGACCCGGGCGGCGTGACGATCACGATGGAGTTGGACAAGTTGAGCGGTCTTGGGTTCATGGCCGAGTTGCGTCGGACCACGAACCGGTGGTATGAGAAGAAGTACCGCGATGGGCCATTGTGGGGGACGCCGGCGCCGGGACGGGAGGAGTGATCGTTGATGTCACGCTCGCCGATTGCGACCCATCAAGTCCTGCGCTTGTAGAGGGAAGAAGTCACAGGCGGGACGCCTGTGCCATGAGTGCTCGAAGCACCCGGCGATTGACTTAGGCGTTCCAATGGAGATTGATCTCGTCCTCGGGCGCTCGGCCCATCGGGCCGTAGCGGAGGATGGCCTTGGAGCCCTTGGGAAGGGGGTGTTTCTCGAGGAGGTGCTTCATCGCCTCCCACATGTTGTCGGCCTTGGGGCCCGCACAGTTGATGGTGTAGAACCCATCGCCGGCCTCGTCGCACTTGACCTCGCCGAGTGAGTCTTCGGCGAGGGCGTTCGCGATCTGGCTCATCAGTTGCTCGAAGCGATCGAACTCGGCCTTGGTGCCGAGGTTCTCGTCGGAGAGACGGAGACGAAGGATGACGGCCTGGGCGTGGCGGTCCGGCGCGACGTCATCGTCGTCGCGCGGCACACTCCCAAAGAGCCAGGCGAGGAGTCCCATGGTGGAGACGCTATGGGGCGTGTGGATCGATGTCCAAGCAGCTCCTCGCGGTTCAGCGAGAAGAGGCGACGTGGGTGGCGGCCTCGTCGAGGATGGCCTTGGCGCGAGCCTGGGTAGGTGCCTCGGCGATGAGGCGCATGATCGGCTCGGTGTTGCTGGGTCGGACGTGGAGCCACTCGCGGCGTTCGAGCCAGTCGACGCGCACGCCGTCCTGGCGATCGACCTCGGCACTCGCGTGGGCCTTGGCGATCCGTTCGATGGCCGGGGTGGCGTCGTCACGCGTGCGGATCTCGACCTTGCGTTTCTCGATGGCGTATGCGGGCATCGCGGCGACGATGGCGCTGAGCGGCTTCTTCTCGCGGGCGAGGAGGGCGAGGGTGAGGGCCATGGCGGAGAGGGAGTCGCGGACATAGGCGACGCGGGGCCAGATCACGCCGCCGTTCCCTTCGCCGCCGGCGACAGACGACATTGACTTCATGGTCTCGACGACGTTGGCCTCGCCGACGGGCGTGCGGACGACCTTGGCGCCGAACTTCGCGGCGACGTCATCGATCATGCGGCTGGTGGAGAGGTTGGTCACGAGCGTGGCCTCGGTGGTCTTGCGTCCCGCGGCACGCTCGGCCTCGAGGAGCGAGAGCGCGCCGAGCGCGAGCGTGTGCTCCTCGCCGATGTACTTCCCCCGCTCGTCGATGATGGCGAGTCGATCGGCGTCGGGATCCTGGGCGAAGCCGACGTGGCAGGAGGCCTCGCGCACGGCGTCGCACAGGCCGCCCTTGCCGGCGAGGTTCTCTTCGGTCGGCTCGGGCGGGTGCGGGAAGATGCCGGACTCGTCGCTCCCGAGGTGGAGGATCTCCTCGCAGCCCAGGGCTTCGAGGGCCTGGCGTGCGCCGGTCGCGCCCGAGGAGTTCACGGAATCGACGGCGACCTTGAGCCCGATGCCGAGCGTTGAGGCGTCCTTCCAGACGCCGGCGTCCTCGATGGCGCCGAGCATCCGATCGACGTGCTCATCGGCGCCGGAGGCGTCGCCCGTGAGCGCGCCGAGGCGATCCCACGCGACGGCACTGGGCTTGGCGCTGTTGAATCGCTCGATGATCTGGGTGGCGAACTCGGCCGGGGGCGCGCAGGCGGAGGAGCCGTGCAGGCCACCCTCGGCGAGGAGACATTTCAGACCATTCCACATCTGCGGGTTGTGGCTGGCGGTGAGGACCATTCCGGCGACGAGCGTGGAAGGGAGTTGGCGCGAGTAGGAATCGGTCATGACGGCGGTGGTTGGGGTCATCGCCACGCCGAGATCCACGACGCGCACGCCGGCGCCGGTGATTCCGGCGACGGCGGCGGCACGGACCATGTGGCTCCCCGCGCGGCCGTCACGTCCGAGAACGATGGTGACCGGACGACCGGCGGCGCGCTCGATCAGCCACGACGCGTAGGCGCCGGCGAAGCGGGCGATGACCTCGGGCGTGAGCGACTGGCCGACGATCCCGCGACATCCAGAGACACTGAGCATGAGTGGTGCGGACTGAGGCATAACACGCTCCGAACAGTTCATAAAGAGTACTGAGTATGGAGTACGGACAGGAACGTAGCGCGGCGTTCGCTACAGTCCCAGCCCATGTTTGAGTTGACGGTCGAGCGTGAGTTTTGTGCGGCCCACGCCCTTTCGGTGGGAGGGCGGCGGGAGACGATGCACGGTCATAACTGGCATGTGACGGTGTGCATCGAGGGAGAGACGCTGGACTCGGACGGGCTTCTGTGCGATTTTCATACGGTGGAAGAGGTTCTGGATGGGGTGATCTTGCCGCTCCGGAACGCCGATCTCCATGGAATTGAGCCGTTCACGCGTGTGAACCCGACGGCCGAGAACGTGGCGCGGCACATCGCCGAGTCCTTGGCGGAGGTGCTGGACGCGTCGCTCGCGCCGGCGGCCCGGGTGGCGTGGGTGAGCGTGACGGAAGCGCCGGGATGCACCGCGAGATATCGGTGTCCGGCGCGTTGAGAAGTCAGAGAACGGAATCGAGACGTGCCCCCGCTTCGCAAGACGAAATCCCCGCAGGCCGCGACGAGCGCCGGAGCGCCGGTGGAGCCCGAGCCGCGGTTCATCAACCGCGATGTCTCGTGGCTGGAGTTCAACCGGCGCGTGTTGGCGCAGGCGGGCGATGATGGCGTGCCGATTCTCGAGCGGCTGAAGTTCCTGGCGATCTATACGAGCAACCTCGACGAGTTCTTCATGAAGCGCGTGGGTCTGCTCAAGCGTCAGGTGCACGCGGGGATCATGACCATTGGGCCAGACGGGATGACGCCTCGGCAGCAGTTGCAGGCGGTGCGCGAGTTGGTGCAGGAGTTAGACGTCGAGCAGACTCGGGTCTATCAGAAGCAGATCCTGCCGCTGCTCACGCAGAACGACATCCACATCGTTCGATATGACTCGCTCTCGCCCGAGGAGAAGAAATGGGCGGACTCGTGGTATCGGGCGAATGTCTTTCCGGCGCTGACGCCGCTGGCGGTGAACCCGACGCACCGGTTCCCGTTTGTGTCGAACCTTTCGGACAACGTCGCGGTGGTGGCGACCCGGACGACGGGTGGCGGAGAGGATCCGGTGCGGGAGTATGCGAGGCTGAAGATCCCGCCGACGATCCGGCGGTTCATCCCGCTGCCGAGGCTCAACGGGTCGAAGTCGATCCGGTTCATCCTGCTTCTGGATGTCATCCGCAACAACCTTGGCGATCTGTTCCCGGGTATGAAGATCCTGGAGCACGTGTACTTCCGCGTGACGAGATCGGCGGGGATCCAGAAGGACGATTTCGAGACGCTGAATCTGCTGCAGTCGATCGAGGAGGATCTGAAGCAGCGGAAGTTCGCGAGGGCCGTGCGTCTGGAGATCGAGCCGGATCCCTCGCCGACGCTCTTGCGGTGGCTGCTCGACAAGTTGCGGCTGGATCAGAAGGACGTGTACGAGCAGCCGGCGGAAGCGGAGTATTCGGCGCTGCTTGAGATCGTGGACGTGGATCGTCCGGACCTCAAGACGGCGCCGTGGAAGCCGGTGGTGCCGCCGCGGCTGGCGAGCGAGCCGTCGCTCGATCGAGCGCCGGGGAACATCTTCGCGACGATCCGGCGTGGGGACATCCTTCTCCATCACCCGTACGAGAGCTTCAACGCGAGCGTGGAGCGGTTCATCGCGGCGGCGGCGGCGGACCCCGAGGTCGTGACGATCAAGCAGACGCTCTATCGCACGAGTCCCGACTCGCCGTTTATCGAGTCGCTCATCCGGGCGGCGGAGGCGGGGAAGCAGGTCGCGTGCCTCGTGGAACTGCGGGCGCGGTTCGACGAGAGCCGGAACGTGCGTTTCGCACGGCAGTTGGAGAAGGCGGGCGTGCACGTGGCGTACGGCGTGCGCGGGCTCAAGACCCACTGCAAGACGAGCCTGGTCGTCCGGCGCGAGAAGCACGGGCTGCGCTGCTATGCCCACCTGGGAACGGGCAACTACAACCCCAAGACGGCGCTCTTGTACACGGACCTGGGGTTGCTCACCTGCGACCCGGAGATCACGGCGGATCTGGTGAACGTGTTCAACTATCTGACAGGGCTGGCGGCGGGACAGGAGTTCCAGACGCTGCTCGTGGCGCCCTTCAACATGCGGGACCGGTTCTATGCGCTGATCGCGCGGGAGATGGAGAACGCGAAGAAGGGGCGGCCCGCGCGGATCGTCGCGAAGATCAACTCGATGGAGGACCGCGAGGTCGCGGAACGGCTGTACGCGGCGAGCCAGGCGGGGGTCTCGATCACGCTGATCGTGCGCGGGTTCTGCTGCATCCGTCCGGGCGTGGCGGGGCTGAGCGAGAACATCAGGGTGGTGTCGGTGATCGGGCGGTTCCTCGAGCACTCGCGGATCTTCCACTTTGCCGCGGGACAGGACGACCCGAACGATGGCGAATGGTTCATCGGGAGCGCGGACTGGATGTATCGCAACCTGTCGAACCGCGTGGAGGTGGCGACGCCGGTGAATGACAAGGAATCGCGCCAGCGCCTGACGCGGACGATCGAGGTGATGCTGGCGGACCACCGCAACGCGTGGGACATGCGTTCCGATGGGACGTATGCACGGCGTGTGTCGGGCGAGGGTGTGGACCCCAACAGCGTCGAGGCCCTGGGCACCTTCGAGACGCTGATGCGCGACGCGGCGTACGGCTGAGCCGGTGAGGCCGAGTCGTCTCTCAAAAAAGGACACGCCCCGCGGTTGGTGCGGGGCGTGGAACCTGGGAAGTGGAGGCAAGGGGACTCGAACCCCTGACCTCTTCCATGCCATGGAAGCGCTCTACCAAAACTGAGCTATGCCCCCAGGTTGTGCGGGCGATTCGGGATGTGGCGGCCACGCCGTGGGGCGTCAAGCCGAGCGTCAATGGTAGTGGATCGGGCGGAAGGGTCAAGAGTGGGTTGTCGCGCGTCTGGCGACCCGGCCAAGCACCAGATCGACCGCATCGCGGACCGTATTGACCTCGATCCGGTCCATGGAGCAGCGGTCCGGAAAGTCGTTGGCGAAGAGATCGAGGGGGAGGGAGGGGTCGGCCTTGAGGACAATCTCGGGGCCTCGCGTGGGGACGCTCGCCCAGCGAGAGTCCGTGGGTCCAAAGAGCGAGATGAGGGGTGTGCCCAGGGCGGCGGCCATGTGGCGCGGGCCGGTGTCGTTGGTCACCATGAGGCTCGCGCGGGCGATAAGAGCCTTGAGGGAGTGCATGTCCAGCCCGAGCGCGGGGAGGGCGACGACACGACCGGGTCGATCGGCGCGCCGGACGAGTTCGTTCGCGAGGTCGCTCTCGCGCGGCGCGCCATTGACGAGCACGGGGAGCGCGTGGTGATCGACGAGATGCCGGGCGAGGGCGGCGAAGCGATCGACCGGCCAGCGCTTGGCGTCGTTGTTGGCGCCGGGGGTGAGCATGGCGAAGTCGTCGGCTTCGGAGAGGCCGGCGCGGGCGAGCACCGCGCGGCCGGCCTCGCGCTCGGCGTCGTCGATGGTGAGCTCCATGAATCGCCCGGCGGGGAGTGGGATCACGCGATTGGGGTCGGGGAGGGCGACGCCCGGGATGGCGAAGAGCGTGCGCGCAACGAGGTTGTAGTGGTAGTCGTGGAGCGAGACGGGGAGCCATCGCCCGTCGGGGGTGCGCGGGACCTTGACAGTCCGCGTGAGCAGGAACGAGCGTGCGTCGCGCTCGTAGCCGATGCGGTTGGGGATGCCGGCGATTCGGGCGATGAGGGCGGAGGAGAACGAGTTGGGGAGAAGGAGGGCCGTGTCGTACCGGCGCGGGCGGAGGATCTGGGCGAGGCGTTTGGGGCCCATGACGCCCTCGGGTCGCGCGACGTGGACCTCGTCGAAGAGGCCGGCGTTGTCGATGAGTGATTCCGAGCCGGGGCGGGCGAGCACGCCGAGGAACGAGCCCTTGAAGCGCTCGCGGAGGAGGCGGAGCGTGGGCGTGGCCATGCAGACGTCGCCGACCCAGGTGGGGAGGACAACGAGCAGGCGGAGTGGAGCGCTTTGGGACACGATCGGTGAGGGTAGCGGGTGGACGCGGGAATGAAAACGCCCCGCGGGTGATCGCGGGGCGAGAGTGAGACGAGATGTGTCCAGCCCTTTGGGCGGGATTCGTGGTGTAGGGGATTACTGATCGACGGGCTGCTTGGACTCGCCGCGGATCACGTCGCGGATGGAGCCGCCGTTGTCGAGGGTTGGTGCGGAGAGGGTGTCGTTGCGGATGGCTCCGTTGGCCTCGGCGGCGGCGGTGGCCTCGGCGAGCATGTCGAGGTCGGCCTCGTCGTCGTAGGCCTCGGGGAGTTCCACGAGGGGACGGACCTTGATGTCCTGGTAGGGCCTGAAGCCCGTGCCGGCGGGGATGAGGTGGCCGAGAAGGACGTTCTCCTTGAGGCCGATGAGCGAATCGGACGCGCCGCGGAGGGCGGCCTCGGTGAGCACCTTCGTGCTCTCCTGGAAGGACGCACCGGAGAGGAAGGACTCGCTGGAGAGGGCGGCCTTGGTGATTCCCAAGAGGAGCGTCCGGCCCGAGGCGGGTCGGGCGCGACGGGCCTTGGCGCCGTCCTTGCCCGCGGCCTCGGCGCGGGCGTTGGCCTCGCGGACCTCGTCCTTGGAGATGGGGCGGCCGTCGATGCGGAGATCGGTCCCGCCGACATCGGTGACGATGACCATCTTCTCGATCTCTTTGTTCTTCTGCTTGAAGGTGTACTTGTCGACGACTTCCTGCGGGAGCAGGTCGGTGTCGCCCGGGCTCTCGATCTTCACCTTGCGGAGCATCTGGGAGAGGATGAGTTCGATGTGCTTGTCGTTGATGCCGACGCCCTGGGCTCGATAGACGTTCTGGACCTCGTCGAGCATGTAGTACCACAACGCTTCCTCGCCCTTGATGCGGAGGATGTCGTGGGGGACGAGGGGGCCTTCGGTGAGGGGATCGCCGGCCTGGACGAAGTCGCCCGAGTGGACGAGGAGGTGCTTGTCGGTCGAGACGTGGTGGTCCTTCTCGATGCCGGCGTCGGAGATGACGCGGATGGTCATCTTGCCCTTGCGCTTGTCGGAGTGGATCTCGACGCGGCCCGAGATCTCCGCCATGACGGCGGGATCCTTGGGCTTGCGGGCCTCGAAGATCTCGGTGACTCGGGGGAGACCACCGACGATGTCCTGCGAGCCCTGGCTCTGACGCGGCTGGCGGGCGAGCATGTGCCCCGCCTTGATCTCCTGGCCGTCTTTGACCTCGAGTCGGGCGCGGGCGGGGAGGTAGTGGAAGTCGAGGATGTTGCCCGTCGCGTCGACGATGTTGATCGCGGGGTGGAGGTCGCCCTTGTGCTCGATGACCGAGAGGGCCTTCTGTCCCCGGCCGGCCTCTTCCTCACGCACGGTCTCGCCGAGTTCGATGTCGACGAACTGGACGACGCCGTCCTTCTCGGCGAGGATGGGGGTCCGGTGGGGGTCCCACTTGACGAGGAGTTGCCCCTTCTTGACCTCTTCGCCATCCTTCGCGTGCATGTAGGCGCCGTAGGGGATTTTGTATTTCTCGAGTTCGCGCGACTTGGCATCGAGGATGGCGATCTCGGCGTTCCGCTTGAGCACGACGAAGACGTCGTGGCCCTCGTCGTCCTTGGTGGGGACGGCGTTGCACTCGTGGAGGACGAGCTTGCCGGCGTTGGCGGCACGGTACTCGGACTCGGCGGTGGTGCGTTGGCCGATACCACCGGTGTGGAACGTGCGCATCGTGAGCTGGGTGCCCGGCTCGCCGATGGACTGGGCGGCGATGATGCCGACGGCGAGGCCCGGCTCGACGACCTTGCCCGTCGAGAGGTCCATGCCGTAGTCCAGCACGGAGCACCCGGTGCGGCTCTCGCTGGTGAGCGGCGAGCGGACGACGACGGAGTCGATCCCCAGCGCCTCGATCTTGGCGGCGGACTCGGCGGAGATCACCTCGTTCTCGGCGATGATCCGCTCGTCGGTGACTGGGTTGACGACGGCGTTGACGCTGACGCGACCGATGATCTGGTCGCGGAGGGGAACATCGACCTGCTCGCCCTTGTAGATGGCGCGCTTGATGATGCCGCGGACGCTCCCGCAGTTGTACTCGCCGATGATGACCGACTGGGCGATGTCGCAGAGTTTTCGCGTGAGGTAGCCCGAGTCGGCGGTCTTGAGGGCGGTGTCGGCCAGACCCTTGCGGGCGCCGTGAGTGGAGGAGAAGTACTCGAGGATGTGGAGGCCCTCGCGGAAGTTCGAGCGGATGGGCGTCTCGATGATCGTGCCGTCGGGCTTGGCCATGAGACCGCGCATGCCGGCGGCCTGCATGATGTTGCTCACGTTACCTCGGGCCCCCGAGTCGTTCATGAGGTAGACGGGGTTCAGGTAGGTCGGGAACTTCTTGTCGTCGATGGGGACCTCGGCGCCGTCCTGATCGCGGCGGTCGTTCTTGAGGGTCTCGACGAGGGCCTTGGTCACCTGCTCGCGGCAGTGGGACCAGATGTCGATCAACTGGTTGTATCGCTCACGGTGGGTGATGATGCCTCGGTCGAAGTTCTTCTCGACGCGATCGACACGCTTCTGGGCGTCCTCGATGAGGCCCGGCTTTTCCTTGGGAATGCGCAGATCGGTGATGCCGAAGGAGAGGCCGGCGAGCGTGGACTGCTTGAAGCCCATCTCCTTGAGATCGTCGAGGATGTTGATGGTCGCGGGGCGGCCGACGAAGGCGTAGCAGTCGTCGATCACGCGGGCGCAGCCCTTTTTGCCCAGGGCGCAGTTGTAGAACGGCATGCCGGGCTTCAAGATGTCGGCGAAGAGCGCACGCCCGGGGGTGGCGACGAGGCGCCCGTTGGCGGGGATCTTCTTGATGCTGCCGGTCTGGCTCTCGACGTAGGAGTCGAAGCCATCGACGCGGAGGACGATGCGCTCGTGGATGCCGACCTTGCCCTGCTCCATCGCGAGGATGGCCTCGCGCCGGTCCTTGAAGACCTTGAGTTGTTCGACCGGACGGTCGTCGGGCTGCTCGAAGGTGGTGAAGTAGACCCCCATGACGATGTCCTGTGAGGCCGAGATGATCGGCTTGCCGTTCGCGGGGGAGAAGATGTTGTGCGTCGAGAGCATGAGGACGTGGGCCTCGGCCTGGGCCTCGACGGAGAGGGGGAGGTGGACGGCCATCTGGTCGCCGTCGAAGTCGGCGTTGAACCCGCCGCAGACCAGCGGATGGATGCGGATGGCGTTCCCTTCGACGAGCACCGGCTCGAAGGCCTGGATGCCCATTCGGTGGAGCGTCGGGGCGCGGTTGAGCAGGACTGGGTGCTGGTAGATGACCTCTTCGAGGATGTCCCAGACGGCTGCATCGCGGCGCTCGAGCATGCGCTTGGCGCTCTTGATGGTGTCGGCGAGCCCGTGCTCCTTGAGTTTGCGGATGATGAAGGGCTGGAAGAGTTCGAGGGCGATCTTCTTGGGAAGGCCGCACTGGTGGAGTTTGAGTTCCGGGCCGACGACGATGACGGATCGCGCGGAGTAATCGACGCGCTTGCCGAGCAGGTTCTCGCGGAATCGGCCCTGCTTGCCCTTGATCATGTCGGTGAGCGACTTGAGGGGGCGGTTGGACGAGCCGAGCACCGGTCGGCGGCAGCGGTTGTTGTCGAAGAGCGCATCGACGGCCTGCTGGAGCATCCGCTTCTCGTTGCGGATGATGACGTCGGGCGCGTTGAGGTCCATCAACTTCTTGAGTCGGTTGTTGCGGTTGATGATGCGGCGGTAGAGGTCGTTGAGGTCGCTGGTCGCGAAGTTGCCCGACTCCAAGAGGACGAGGGGGCGGAGGTCGGGCGGGATGACCGGGACGACGTCCATCACGAGCCACGCGGGGTCGTTCTCGCTCCCGCGGATCTGCTCGATGAGTTTGAGGCGTTTGGCGAAGTCCTTGATCTTCTGCTTGCTCTTGGTCTCCTTGAGCGCGTCGCGCAGGCCGGAGGCCTCGGCATCGAGGTCGGTCTTCTCGACGAGTTCGCGGATGGCGTCGGCGCCCATCATGGCGCGGAAGGCGTTGCCGAACTTCTCGACGGCCTGGCGGTGCTCGTCCTCGGTCAGGACCTGCTTGAACTTGAGTTCGGTGTCGCCGGGGTCGGTGACGACGTAGTCCTGGTAGTAGATGATCTTCTCGAGGTCGCTGGTCTTCATGCCGAGCAGGGTGCCCAGGCGGCTGGGCATGCTCTTGAAGAACCAGATGTGGACGACGGGGCTGGCGAGGTTGATGTGGCCCATGCGCTTGCGGCGGACGCGCGAGTGGGTGACCTTGACGCCGCAGCGATCGCAGATGATCCCTTTGTACTTCGTGCCGCGGTACTTGCCGCAGGCGCACTCGTAGTCGCGCTCGGGGCCGAAGATGCGCTCGCAGAAGAGCCCGTCGCGCTCGGGGCGGTAGGTGCGGTAGTTGATGGTCTCGGGTTTCTTGACCTCGCCATAGGACCACGCGCGGATGTCGTTGGGCGACGCCAGCGTGACCTTGACGGAGGCGAAATCGTTCACACGGTCGTACACGGTCTCGGCCATGGGATGCATCCTTCCAGCCGCGGCAGTCGTCCTGGCGGCGATGATCGTTCGTCAATCCGGCGGAATCGATGGGCTCGCATCGTCCCGCCCACGTGCGGATCGAGGACCCTTTACAGCAGGCTCCCGCCCTCGATCTGCTTCTTCTCCATCGTGATGTTCATGCCCAGGCCCTTGAGTTCGTTGCAGAGCACGTCGAACGCGACGGGCATGCCCGCCTCGAGCTTGTTCTGGCCCTTGACCATGCTCTCGTAGATCTTGGTGCGGCCCTCGACGTCGTCGGACTTGACGGTGAGGAGTTCCTGGAGGATGTACGACGCGCCGTAGGCCTCGAGCGCCCACACTTCCATCTCGCCGAAGCGCTGCCCACCGGTGCGGGCCTTGCCGCCGAGGGGCTGCTGGGTGATGAGGGAGTATGGCCCGGTCGCGCGGGCGTGGATCTTGTCGTCCACGAGGTGGTGGAGTTTGAGGACATACATGTAGCCGACGGTCGTCTTCTGTCGGAACGGCTCGCCCGTGCGGCCGTCGAAGAGTTGGATCTTGCCGCCCCTGGGCATGCGCGCGAGCAGTTCACGCGGGTGGGGCCAGGTGGCTGTGTCCTCGTAGTGCTTGAGGCGCTGCTCGACGTGCCTGTTGGCCTCCTGGACGGCGGCGTGGACCTCGTCCTCGGTCGCGCCGTCGAAGACGGGCGTGACGGCCTGGAAGCCCAGGACCTGGGCCGCCCACCCGAGGTGTGTCTCGAGGATCTGCCCGACGTTCATTCGGCTGGGGACGCCCAGCGGATTGAGGAGCACGTCGACCGGCGTGCCGTCTTCCATGAAGGGCATCTCTTCCTCGGGGACGATGCGGGCGATGACGCCCTTGTTCCCGTGGCGGCCGGCCATCTTGTCGCCGACGGAGAGTTGACGCTTGGTCGCGAGGTAGACCTTCACCATCTCGAGGACGCCCGTGGGCAACTCGTCGCCTCGCTTCATGTGGGCGACCTTGCGGGCCTTCTCGGTCAGGATCGCCTGCACGCGGGGCCAGAACTGGCGGAACGTCTTCTCCGCGTCGACCTTGGTCTCCTTGCTCCCCTTGATCCACTTGAGATCGAAGGTGCGGATCTGCTCCATGATGACTTCGGCGATGTCGGCGGCACCGACCTTCTGGCGCGTGTTGGGGTCGACCATCGCCGTTCCCACCACGTCGTTGATCGCGTTCACCATCTGGCGGAAGAGCCCGATCGCCTTCTGGTCCATGTCCGCCTCGTAGGCGGCGATGTCCTTCTTGAGTTGCTTCTTCTGCTCCTCGTTCATGTGGAGGCGGCGGCTGAAGCGTTTGGCCCCGATCACCACGCCCTCGACGCCCGCGGGGACCTCGAGCGAGTCGTTCTTCACGTCCTCGCCGGCGCGGCCGAAGATCGCGTGGAGCAGTTTCTCTTCCGGCGTCAACTCGACCTTGCTCTTGGGGCTGACCTTGCCGACGAGGATGTCGCCCGGCATGACGCGGGCGCCCAGACGGATGGCGCCGTTCTCGTCGAGGTTGCGGAGCATCTTCTCGCTGACGTTGGGGATGTCGCGGGTGAACTCCTCGCGACCCAGTTTCGTCTCGCGGATCTCGACGTCGAAGGCGTCGATGTGGATGCTCGTGAAGACGTCGTCCTTCACGAGTCGCTCGTTGATGACGATCGCGTCCTCGAAGTTGTACCCGTCGAAGGTGTTGAACGCGACCATCACGCTGCGCCCGATGGCGAGCTCGCCCTGCAGCGTCGAGGCGCCGTCGGCGATGACCTGGCCCTTGCTGACCTTCTGGCCCATCTTCACGATGGGCTTCTGGTTGTGGCAGGTGCGCTCGTTCAGCCCAACGAACTTGCGGAGCACGTACTCGTCGGAGTTGTCGATGATGATCCGCTCGGAGTCCACGAACGTCACGACGCCCGCGTTCTTCGCCTTCACCACCATGCCGCTGTTGTACCCGACGGCCTTCTCGACGCCCGTCGCCACGCTCGGCGGCTGGACGCGGATGAGGGGGACGGCCTGTCGCTGCATGTTCGAGCCCATGAGCGCGCGGTTCGCGTCGTCGTGCTCGAGGAAGGGGATGAGGGCGGCGGAGATACCCACGATCTGCTTCGGGCTGATGTCGATGTAGTCGACGGTGCTCGAATCGACCTGGGTCAGCTCGCCATCGACGCGGGCGACGATCGCGCCCTTCTTCAGTTTGCCATCGGTCGCGATCGTGTCGGCGGGGGCGAGGATCGCCCGCATCTCCTCGTCGGCGCGGAGGTGGACGACCTTGCCCGTCGGCGAGCCGTTCTTCACCTCGCGATAGGGCGTGCGGAGGAAGCCGTAGTCATCGATGGAGGAGAAGATGCCCAGGGAGGCGATGAGGCCGATGTTCGTGCCTTCGGGGGTCTCGATGGGGCAGATGCGCCCGTAGTGCGAGATGTGGACGTCGCGTACCTCGAAGCCGGCGCGCTTGCGGTTGAGCCCGCCCGGCCCAAGGGCCGAGAGTCGGCGTTCGTGCACGAGGGTCGAGAGCGGGTTGGTCTGGTCGACGACCTGGGAGAGCTCGCTTCGCCCGAAGAAGAAGTCGATGGCCGAGGAGATCGACTTGCTGTTCACGAGGTCCGCGATCTTCGCGAGTTCCTCGGGATCCTTGACGCTCATGCGCTCCTGGACCGTGCGCCGGAGCTTCAGGAAGCCCTTGCGGAGTTCCTCCACGGCGAGCTCATCGAGCGTGCGGAGGCGGCGGTTGCCGAGGTGGTCGATGTCGTCCACCGTCGCGACCGGGCGGCCCGTCTTGGGGTCCGGGCGGTTGCTGCGGAGGTCGAGCATGTACTGGATCACGCGCAGGAAGTCCTGCGACGAGATGAACATCAGGTCCTCGGGCGTGTTCAGGTCGAACTTGCGGTTGATGCGGAAGCGACCGACGCGCCCCAGGCGGTAACGGTTCTCGTCGTAGAACTTCTCCTGGAAGAGTTGGCGTGCCTTCTCGACCTGGGGCGGGTTGCCCGGGCGGAGTTTGCCATACACCTTCAGGAGCGCCCGCTCGTACTCGGTGTCGGCCTCGAACTGCTCGAGTTTCTCCTCGGCCACCGTGTTCAGGATGAGCACGTCGGAGGGATTCTCGATGACGCGGACCTTCTTCAGGTTGCTGGCGTGGATCGCCGCCGCGCCCTCTTCACCGATCTGACGCCCGACGTGGACGAGTTCCTCACCCGTGTCGGTATTGATGATGGAGTCCGCGGCCCAGTGCTCGGGGCGGACCTTCTCGGCGTTGATCTCGCTGATCTCGTAGAAGAGGCTCAGGAGCGCGGGGGTCGTCGAGATCGACTCATCGAGGCAGCGGAGGAACGTGGTCGCGGCGAGCTTGGTGCTCTGGTCGATGCGCATCGCCAGTACGTCCTTCTTCGTCACCTCGAGCTCGATCCACGAGCCACGCTCGGGGATGATGCGCGCCGAGTGGAGCGGACGGTCGGACTCGCTCGACACGATGGAGAAGTCCACGCCCGGGGAGCGGTGCAACTGGCTGACGATGACGCGCTCGGCGCCGTTCACGATGAACTCGCCCCCGCCCATCATGATCGGGAACTCGCCGAGGTAGATGTCCTCCTCCGGCATGTCCGGGCGCCCCTCACGCTTGAGGAGCACGCCGATTCGGAACGGTCGCCCGTAGGTCAGGCGCAACTCGCGGCACTCGTCGCTGGTGTAGCGCGGCTCCTCGAGCACGTAGCGCGTGTACTCGAGCTTCATCGTCCCGTCGTAACTCTCGATCGGGAAGACCTCGCGGAGCAGCGACTCCAGCCCGATCTGAGGATCGCGCTCGTCGGGGTTCTTCCCGAACTGGAGGAACCGCTCATACGCGTCGGCCTGGACCTCGGTCAGGTCCGGAATCTCCAGGGCGTCCCCACGCTTGCTGAAGTTGCGAATCGCCCCGTTCCCGTTCGTCGAGCCGGCTGATGATGGCATCGATACCTCGTCTGGTTGTTGGCCGCACGTCGATGGCGAGGCCGGGAGAAACACGTTTCGAACTGTGGCGACAGGGATCGCCTTCCCGACGTTGTGCGTTCGCCCGAGAGGACGAACATCCAACCTGCCGGTTGTGGTGCCCCGGTGTGGTCACTGTGTTCTAACTGTCTTCCTGACTCCGCCGTGCCGATGGTCCACTGGTTTCCCCGCCCTCACCGCGTGGTGTGGAACCGATGAGTATAGCCACCACCCCTACGGCCCATCCCGGCCAAGTGCAAGCCGGGCCTGCAGATTTCATGCCATAATTTCACAAAACCTTGCCAGACCATGCCTTGGAACGAAAACCAAACCTCAAAATTCATGTTTAGCCGAGCCGTGGACCGAGTGAGAGGCCCAAACAAAAAGCAAAAAGCCCGGGTGGATTGACCCGGGCCTTTCTTGAAGTAATTGAACGTGAGATTACGTGAGTTCGACGGTCGCGCCGGCCTCGGTCAGCGACTTCTTCATCTTCTCGGCGTCGTCCTTCGAGACGCCTTCCTTGACGGCCTTGCCTGGAGCGTCGACGAAGGCCTTCGCCTCGGCCAGGCCCAGGCCCGTGATCTCGCGGACGGTCTTGATGACCGCGATCTTCTTCGCGGCATCGACGGCCTTGAGGACGACGTTGAAGGAGGTCTTCTCCTCCGCCGCCGCCGCGCCACCGCCACCGCCGCCACCCGCCGCCATCACGACCGCGCCACCGGCTGCGGCCTCGATGCCGTAGGTCTCCTTCATGTACTTCCCGAGGTCGACCGCCTCCTTGAGCGTGAGGCCGGCCAGTTTGTCCGCGAGATCCGTGATCTTTGCTTCGAACGTGGTTGCTTCGGACATGTCTTCACCTTCACCGTGGGATTCGCGACCCACGCATTCGCCCGTGCCAGTGGGGCCGAGACGCTCGGCGCTTTCATCCACCCATGAGGCGGACCAGAGGCACGATGATTTCACACACGATTCACTCGCACGCGATCGGTCGACCCGAGCCGCGGCTCACCCGACCTTCGCGATGGGTTCGTTCTTCTCCAGTTTGCTCTCGATCGCCTTGACGAGACCCGCGACGGTCGAGCCGGGGCCCTTGAGGGCGCCGAGCAGGTTGCGACCGGGGCTGACGACGAGGGTGACGACCTTGGCCTGGGCCTCCTCGCGCGTCGGGAACTTGGAGAGTTCCATCACGCCGTTCTTGCCCTTGAAGACCTGCCCGTCGAGGATCGCGCCCTTGAGCTCGATCGCGGGCATTTTGGCCATCAGCCCGACGATCTCGCGAGCGACCTCGACCACGGACTGTCCGCCGTAGGCCAGGGCGCTGTGCCCGGTCAGGAACTCCTTGAGCGGCTTGAGCTCGGTGGAGTCCATGACCTTCTTGGCGAGTTCGTTGCGGACGACCGCGACGCGGATCTGCTTCTTCGCCAGCCCGTTGCGCATCTCGGTCGTCTGCGTCCCCTTCAGGGCGGAGATGTTGATCACCAGGGCGTCGGCGGCGTCGCCGATCCGGTCCTGGTAGTCACGCATGATGATGGTTTTGACTTGCTTCGACATGGTTCGCTCCAGATCTCGGTTTGGGGTCCGACGCGTTCGTCACGCGTCTTAGGCCGTCGCCTCCGCCACCACGTGCTTCACCTGAACACCAGGCGTCATGCTCCCCGAGACCGTGATCTTCTTGATGTACGTCCCCTTCGAGGACTGCGGCTTGACCTTTTCGATGGCGCTGATGAAGTACTGCAGGTTTTCCAGGAGGTCCTGCTCCTTGAACGACATCTTGCCGATGACCGCGTGGACGTTCCCGCCCTTGTCGGCGCGATACTCGACCTTGCCCGCCGAGTATTCCTTCACGGCTTCCGCCACATTCGGGGTAACCGTCCCGGCCTTGGGGCTGGGCATGAGGCCCTTGGGGTCGAGCACCTTGCCGAGGCGCGACACGACACGCATCATGTCGGGCGAGGCGATCGCCACGTCGAAATCCATCCAGCCCTTCTCGATCTCCGAGACGAGTTCCTCGCCTCCGGCCTTCACGGCGCCCATCTCGAGCGCCTTGGGCGCCACGTCGCTCTGGCAGAAGGCCACGACGCGCTTGGTCTTGCCGATGCCCTTGGGCAGGCTCACCGCGCCGCGCAGGTTCTGGTCCGCCTGGTTCGTGTCGATGCCCAGGTGCATGCAGACGTTTACCGTCTGGTCGAACTTGGGGGCCTTGAACTTCTTGAGGGCGCTGACGGCCTCGGCGGCGTCCACCGCGGTTGCGGGCGCAACGCCCGAGTTCGCCTTCTGCCTCTTGGTGATCCGGTATGCCATGCGTCTTCTCGCTTGCGGAGCGTTGTCGCTCGTGTGTGTGCCTTGACTCAGCCCTCGATCGTCACGCCCATGGAGCGGGCCGTTCCCGCGATCACGCGCATCGCCGCCTCGATGGACTGCGAGTTCATGTCCGCCATCTTCTCTTGCGCGATCTTGCGGACCTGGTCCTGGGTCAGTTTGCCGACCTTGGTCTTGTTCGGTTCGCCCGAGCCCTTTTCCGCCTTGGCCGCGTCCTTGATCAGCACGCTCGCGGGCGAGCTCTTGATCTCGAGGTCGAACGACTTGTCGGAATAGACCGTGACGACGCACCCGACGACCTTGCCCTTGACGTGCTGGGTCGCGGCATTGAACTTCTGGATGAACTGCCCGGGGTTGACGCCCTTGGAGCCCAGAACGGGGCCAAGCGGAGGCGCGGGGGTCGCGGACCCGCCGGGAGCCATGATCTTGAAGACCTGAGTGATTTCTTTCTTGGCCATCGATTTCCACCTCCCACAATGGTCCCGGGTCCCGCTCACGCAAGCCCCGGACGCGACCTCCGGCCTGGAGCGTCGCGGACCAAAGTAGTCCTGTCGGTTCTGGGTTGTCCTACGCCAAGGCGTCGGCCCTGGAGCAGTCAAGCCTCATTGACGAGGGCGGGAGGATAGCCGCCACTCCATCGGATTCCAAGTTCACTACACGACGAATTCGCACCAGATCGTTCGACCCCACAGGAAGCACCACGACGGGATTATACAAACAAAAACCTATTCGCGATTGCGTCGCGACATGTCTTTCCCTGGCATGGACTTATCCGCGGCCTGCTCCTCGGCCAGTCGCCGTCGCTGGGTGTCCAACGCCGTTTCCATCCACCCCGCGATCGTGGCATCCAGGTCATGATCCCTGGCCTTCGCGAGGCACTTGTCGGCCAGGTCCAGACGGGCTGGGTCCGTGGCACTTTCCGCCTGCATCAGCATGACGACCGTCAGCCATGCCATTCCTTGTTTGGTCGAGTTCGCCTGCTGGGTCGCACGCGAGACCAGCGTCCGCACCCGGGATTCATCCAGACCCGACGATTCGATATCGAGCGGCGTGAGGGCCAATCGCGGGTCGTCGGCATAGGCCGACAGGATCATCGCGATGCCCTCGTTGACTCGTCCCGCCTCCAGCATCGCCACCCCGAGCAGCCGCTTGCCAACCACATCACTGGGATGGACGGCAAGGTGCTTGAGCAGTGGCTCGATCGCGTCCTTGGCGCGCCTCTTCTGCAAGGCGTCGATTCCAAGTTGCCAGGACGTCTTCTCGGGTGGCGGCTTCCCATCGACCCAACCCCGTCGTTCCATCTCGGCTTCGACGGCCTCACGGCGTAGTTCTGATTGCATGCCGCGCGCGAGCCGCGCACGATCTTCCGGGGAAAGGCTGTCGAGCGTGCGTCGATCGAAGAGGGTCGCCCCGCCGCCACCGATGACGTATGGATGCCCGGTGGTGTCGAGCGGCTTGCCGGAGTGTGTGGCGTCCAGTTCGGCATCGTTCATCGCGTGGCGACGGTCGTCGTTCTGCCACGCGGCATCGACGAGCGCGAGTCTGGCGAGCATCGCCGGATCATGGGCCGCTGTCACCATCCAGTTCGGCCCGCTTCGTCGCAACCAGTCAAGCCACTGAGACCGATCGACACTGGGCGGAAATCCCGATGAGGTCGCGCGCGGTCGGCGCGGCACGCCGGACGCCCGAGCCCCAGAACCGTGGTGCAATGCGCGAACCATCGGCATGCCGGGGAGCCGCACGCGTTCTGGTCGAAAGAGCGATCCCGGGTAGTTCTCACCAAGCCGCGAGTCGGTGTTGGGCACGGCCAGTTGGCGCACGCCATCCCCAACCTTGACCCCAACGCCGGGCCCGGTCTGGGGCGCGATATCCGATGTGCCCTTGGGACTGACGCCGGGAGCCGTGGCCTGCCCGATCGCACCTGCGCCGAGCGCCATCGCGAGCACGCCGACAGCAAGGCGTGGATTGGGAATCCGACTTTGCTTCATAGAGCGCCTCTTGGTGGTCGTCATCCTCGCATTCATCGTGCGTCTCCGTGCCAATCCCCCACGGCCTCTCCCCCACGTGCATGTCATCGTTGTTTGACCCCGGACTCGACGATGGGTTCTGTAACGGCAAACCCGTGACCACACTCTCCCAAGCACAGGAGTGCATCAGTCCGGAAGGCATCACGTTGTACCTGCATGGTTCGTACTCTGTTGCATGCCCGACACCAAAGCTCCACACATTCCGCATGGTCTATTTGTTCTGGGCTTGTTTGTCTTGATCGCCTTGGCTCTCACCGGGTGCGCCTCCCAGGGGGTCGTTCGTCTCTCCTCGGCCACCTCCCAACGCGCCTTCGAGGCCCGACTCCCCACTCGCGTTTTCGCCCGTCAGGACGCCAACTCGATCGACATCTACATGACCGACTTGCCCATCGAGCGGTGGCACCCCGACACCTCGCTCGCCGGCGTGAGCGCCAGCCTCGTCCACATCCACCAGTTCATCGCCCCCAAGCCCGGCGAGACGCCAATCTCCAACAACGCCTCCAACGCCACCGTCCGCTACATCCTCATCGCCCCCACCGGCGTCGGGATCTATGCCGGGGGCGGGTTCCTCCGCGCCTCGGGCGACACGACACTCCACGCTACGCTGGTGGGGTCCACATTGAACCTCGTTCACCACTCGGCGGGCTTCAGCGATGCGCTCGGGCCCAGCACGCTCACCGCGACCGTGGACGCGACGGGCGACGACCGGACGATCGCCGCGCTCCAGGCACGAGTGCAGGCCATCGTCCAGTCGCTCGCGAGCGCGCCCTGATTCGCGTCGGGTTCAATCGCCGCCCCACCTACCCTCGTCCATGAGTCTTCGTTACACGCGTCGCCTGCTCGAGCACCTCAAGCACGACGACTACACCCCACGCAAGGTCCAGGAGGTCGCGCGCGATCTCGCCATTCCCAGCGAGGAACTTCCCGAGTTCGAAGAGGCCGTCCAGGCCCTCGCGAGACAGAAACTCGTCCACCTCAACCAGGCCGGCAATCTCTCGCTCCCCTCCCTCGCCTCACGCGGCGGTGAGATCATCGGCACGTTCCGCCGAAACCCCCGAGGCTTCGGCTTCGTCGAGCCTTCGCCCTCGGTCAAAGAGGGAAGCGTCTTCGTCGGTCCGGAGGACACCCTGGACGCCCTCACGGGAGACACCGTCCGCGTCGCGCTCGAAGTCGACCGACGCGGCGGCGGGAAGAACTCCAGCGGATTCGTCGGCGTCATCGTCGAGGTCCTCAAACGCAAACGCTCCAACTTCGCCGGTGAACTCTTCAAACGCGGTGACCAGTGGCTCGTCGCCCCCGACGGGCGCGAACTCACCGAGCCCATCGTCGTCCGCGACGCCACCAGCAAGAACGCCCGTGAGGGTGACAAGGTCGTCGTCGAGATCCTCGCCTATCCCCAGCCCGGACTCGGCGGCACGACGACACTCGCCGAGGGCGTCATCACCAAGGTTCTTGGCGATGCCGGCCGCCCCGACGTCGAGACCCAGGCCGTCATCGCGGCGTACGACCTCCCCGGCGAGTTCCCCGAGGCGTGCGTCGATCAGGCGCGCGAGGCGACGCAGAGTTTCGACAGCCAGATCGCCGCCTGGCGCGACAAGGGCCCGTCCGCGCTCACCGGCCGCATCGACCTCACCAAGGAGTTCATCCTCACAATCGACCCGCCCGACGCCAAGGACTACGACGACGCGATCTCCATCAAGCGCACCGCCGACGGCTGGGAACTCGGGGTGCACATCGCCGATGTCGCTCACTTCATCGAGCCGGGCTCGCCCCTCGACGTCGAGGCCAAGGACCGCGCCAACTCGTGCTATCTGCCGAGGCTGGTCATCCCCATGCTCCCGGAGATTCTGAGCAACGGGATCTGCTCGCTCCAGGAGGGCGTGCCGCGGTTCTGCAAGTCGGCGTTCATGACCTACAACCGCCACGGCGAGATCAAGGCCGAGGGCGTCGCCCAGACGCTCATCCAGTCCGCGAAGCGCCTGACGTATCTCGAGGCCCAGGCGCTGATCGATGGCGACCTCACCGAGGCGCGCCGCCACGCCAAGACGCCGCCGAAGTACTCCGATCAACTCCTCGAGGCCGTCCGCGAGATGAACGATCTCGCGCGCCAGATCCAGGCCCGCCGCGACCGCCAGGGGATGATCGTGCTCGATCTCCCCGAGGTGGAACTGGTCTATGACGAGCACGGTCGCGTCGTCGATGCCGAGCGCGAGGACGACGCCTTCACACACAAACTCATCGAGATGTTCATGGTCGAGGCCAACGAGGTTCTCGCACGCCTCTTCGAGAATCTCGGGGTCCCGCTGCTCCGACGCATCCACCCCGACCCCGTCCCGGGCGACGTCGACGAGATGCGCAAGGCCGCCCTCGTCTCGGGGTTCCGCATCCCCAAGGCGCCCTCACGCGAGGAACTGCAAGGCCTGCTCAAGGCGACGCACGGCACGCCGGCCGCTCGCGCGGTCCACATGGCCGTCCTCCGCACGCTCAGCAAGGCCGAGTACAGCCCCGCCCTCATCGGGCACTTCGCGCTCGCGAGCGAGGCCTACGCCCACTTCACCAGCCCCATCCGACGCTACGCCGACCTCACCGTCCACCGTGCCCTCGCCGAGTATCTCCGCAAGACCGACAACGGCACGAAACGCCCCAAGTCCGACCCCGACACGCGCCGACTCGGGCAGGATCTGCTCCGCACCGAATCGTGCCCCCCAGAAGAGGAGCTCGTCGAGATCGGGCGCCACGCCACACGCAGAGAGGAGAACGCCGAGGCCGCCGAACGAGAGTTGCGCTCGTTCCTTGTCCTCCAACTCCTCGCCGAGCACATCGGCGAGACGTACTCGGGCGTCGTCACCGGCGTGAACCCGCGCGGCGTCTTCATCCAGATCGACAAGTTCCTCGCCGACGGCTTCATCAAGGCCGAGGACCTCCCCGGCGACACGACCCGCGACAACCTCCGACCCTTCTGGAAGGTCGACCAGAAGTCCGGCGCGCTCGTGGACCAGCGCTCGGGCCGATCGTTCAACTTCGGCGATCTCGTCACCGTCAAAATCGCCAACGTCGATCTGGCCCAGCGCAAGCTCGATCTCGTCATCGCCGATGATTCCGCGAGGGCCGCGGGCAAGCGAAAGAACATCACGCTCGGCCTGCAGACCGGACTCGGCGGCGGGATGTCCAGCCAAGGAGGTGCCGGCGGGTTCCCGGACTCTGACCGCCGACGCGGCATGTCCGGCGGGCAACGCCGAAGCCAGAAGTCCAAGTCGCGCGACAAACGCAAGGGCAATCGCTTCCGCGACCGGTAACCACGACGCCGGGGAAAACCCAGATTCCCGTCAGCGACCATCCGAAAAACCCGATAGCTAATTTCCCAGGCATGTCGCTCCGACTGAACCGTGCTTAGCGGTTCTTTTTTGTCAATCCGGGCAATTTGTGCGGTTTTTTTCGTGTTTTTGGTTGACATTCGCCCGTTTCGTTGTATCTTGGTCCCCATAGGAGTTGAGAGGGACAGGCTGTGCCCAGCGCAGAGCCTGGGGAAGGGAGAGATCGAGTTATGTCGTCTTTGTGTGGTCGTGTTGTCGCCATGGCGATGGGGGCTTGTGGATTTGCCCTGTCTTCGTCGGCGGCCATTGTTTTCACCCCTGTGTACAACCCCAGCAACGGGCACTATTACGCCCAGATCTCCGCGATCGATGCCGGTCACAACGACGGGATCACCTGGGACCAGGCCTACGCCATCGCCGAATCGCTCACGTTCATGGGGCTCAAGGGCCACCTCGCGACCATCACGTCGCAGAACGAGACCGACTGGGTTGTTGCCAACATGCAGCAGGCCTGCATCGACCTGTACTACCTCGGCGGACGCCAGACCCCTGGACTCTCCGATCCCGAGGCGGGCTGGTCGTGGGTGACGGGCGAGGTCTGGAACTACACCAACTGGGAGACCATCGAGCCCGAGCCCAACGACGGGCGTGGGCACGTCGATGAGATCATCCTCTCGCTGTGGCGTTACGACTACCGCGCGCCGTACAACCCCAACAGCGGCTACCCGCTGGGCGTGTGGAACGATGAGCCGTTGACCTATGTCGAGGACGGCATCACGTACACCCACACGAGCAAGGGCTTCCTCGTCGAGTTCGAGGCGCCAATCCCCGCGCCGGGATCGCTCGCCCTCGCCGCCTTCGGCTCGTTCGTGATGCTCCGCCGCCAGCGGTAGGTCACGACTCGGCTGGCCATGTGCTCGTCGAGGCCATGATCAACACACGCGCCGCGTGTGCGCACCATGTCCACGCGCGGCACGCCCACTACAAAAACCACTACGTTTGTAGGCCAAGACGCCATTTGTACATTGACAACCCCGCCAGAAGAAGTATGGTGGTCCTACTGGAGCTGAGTGGGACGGGCCTTGCCATGGGCGAGGTCTGGGGAAGGGAGAATCCGGATGATCACGTTTTCTTGTGTGCGCGGTGCTCTGGTCGCCGTCGCCCTGTGCAGCGCCGCGTCGATCGTGAACGCGGGGATCGTGTACACCCCGATCTACAACTCGGCCAATGGTCACTACTACGCGCAGATCACGTCGTACAACGCGCTCTATCCCGATGGCATGACCTGGGATCAAGCCAAGAACGTCGCGTCGAGCCTCTCGTTCAGTGATGGCAGCGGGCAGATGTTCACGGGCCATCTCGCCACCATCACCTCCGCCGTCGAGACCGACTGGATCGTGGCCAACCTCTACGAGGCCGTCACCAATCGATACTTCCTCGGCGGGTCCCAGGCCGCGGGCGCCACCAACCCCACCGACAACTGGGCCTGGGTCACCGGCGAGGCATGGTCCTACACCAACTGGGAACCGACGCAGCCCGAGCCCAACGACGGCGGCGACTGGATCGAGAATGGCGAAGAAAACGTGCTCACCCTCTGGATCGCCCGCTTCGATCCCACCGGCCAGTATCCGCTTGGAGTCTGGAACGACCAGCCGACGAATCACATCGAGTATGGCTTCGTCGTCGAGTTTGAGCCCACGATCCCCTCGCCGGGTGCCTTGGCGCTCGTGGGATTGGGCGGGCTTGTCGCGAATGGTCGCCGCCGATAGAGATCTGTCTGGGTTGTGTGCACTCCACTCGATGGCATTGTTCCACCCACGCTATGAGCGCATCTCGCGTTCGTGCATTGACTTGTGCAACACGAGACTCGTCGTCGATAAAAAAACATCATCGTGCAGCGCAGAATTTGACGTCGTGACTTGCACATCGAATCGGACCTGATACACTGTGTCCACAAATCTTGCCCCCCCCCGAAGGGCGTGGCGTTTCGATGCCACGCCCTTCTCCCTTTTTGAGTTTCTCGTTCGTCAGTTGGCGAGTGCCCACGGGAAATCAACGGGCGTCATCTCCGGGCGATTCTGCACCCACCCCACGAGCCACTCGAAGGCCTCGATCAGCCTCGGCCCGGGGCGATTGAACATCCGGTTCCCATCCACGATCGCCACACGTCCCGCGCGGACGCATTCAAGGTGCCGCACGCGCGACTCATGCGACATCTCCCGCCACGCGTGCATTGACTGTTCGAGCGTCAGGCCGCATGGCGCGATGACCAGGCGATCGGGGCGTGACTCGACGAGATCGTCGATCGAGACTCGCCGGCCCTTGCCAGCTCGGCGCTCGGCCTGCATCGGACCCGCCGCCGCACCGGCTCTCGCGACGGCCGACGTCGGGTTGAGCGGATGCCTCCCGCCGGCGCGCTCGATCATCTGCACCGTCCAGTGCCCCGCGACAAAGGGCGGGTCGGTCCACTCGAGAAACGCGACATTCGGTCCGTCGGCATAGGGATCGACGCGCTCCTGGGCCGCGAAGAGCCTCTCGCGCCATGCCGCCACCATCGCGATCGCCTTGGATTCCAGGCCCACTTCGCGTCCGAGAAGGAGGGCATCGTCGAGCACGCCCTCGATCGTCTCGGCCTTGAGCGCGACGACCCGGGCGCTAACGCGAGACGCCGCCCTGGCAACGCCGGCGTGATCGAGCGCGCAGACCTCGCATAGGTCCTGGGTCAGGATCACGTCGGGTTTGAGCGACTCGAGTATCTGGAGGTCGAGGGTGTAGAGCGGCGACCGCTCGGCCATCGCCCGACGCACGCGCTCATCGATCGACCGGCAGTCGGCACCCTCGGCCACAGACGGCATCGTCGGCGCGCACACCGCGGGCAACCGTTCCACGCCCGGCGGATGGTCGCACTCGTGCGAGCGCCCGACGAGGAGTCCCCGTCCACCCATTTCGCAGAGGATCTCGGTCGCGCCGGGAACGAGGCTGACAACACGGATTGTGGCGGAAGATCGTGCGAGCACCGTCGGAGCATAGCGAGCACCCCTAACGTCCCCGGATCGCGGGCGTTAAAGGAATCATCGGGTGGGCGTCGCGCGGGCGGCGTGCCGATGAAAGACGGAACTCGCACGACCACGATCGGTGAGCACCGGCGAAAGGTGCAGGTCCAGGGAGCGGAGAAGCCCATGAGATTCCGAACGACAGGATTGGCCCTTGCCCTCGCCCTGGCGGCGGGGGGAGCCGTGCCGACGTTGGCCCTGGCCCAGGACGCGAAGGAGGCGATCCGCGAGGCGCAAAAGGGTGGTAAGCAGGACAAGGGTGCCGGCAAGGAGGAGCCCGGAAAGTCCCTGGACCCGCGCGAGCAGCGTGGCGCGGACCGTCGCGCCAATCGCATGGGCAACGAGGGCCGCCCGGGCATGGCCGGGACCTTGCCCGGTGCCCAGAACGGCGCGCCACGTTCCGCGGCGAACTCGAACGCCGCCCCGGGGGCCGCCAACGCGATGCCGCCCGCGGGCGTCACGCCATCCGGACACCAGAACATCCCCGACGTCGGGACGGGCGACGACGAGACGATCACGCTCGCGGCCTTCTCCGAGCCGGTCCAACTGACAACGCTCGTCGAGCTCCTCGTGCAGACGCTGGACATCAACGTGGTCATCAAGGGTGACCTCGTGGGCGCGGTGACATTCTACGCGCCGGTGAGCGTGCACAAGTCGGAGCTGATGTCGCTGGTGAACGCGCTCTTGGAGCAGTACAACTTCACGATCACGTCGTCGATGCCGGGGTTCTACACGGTGCACCCGCGCGACGCAATCGAGTCGCAGTTGGGCATGGCCGACGCGTCCCAGGCCGGGGCGACCACGCGCGTGATCCCCACGCCCAACGTCCGCGCCTCGTCGATCTCGTCGCAGGTCACCTCGATCGCGCCGACGAAGTCCGCGGTCGCCTTCGATGACCTCGGCCTCATCGTCGCGACCGGCTCGCCCAGGCAACTCGACTCGTTCGAGTCGCTTGTGAACAAGATCCTCTTGGAGTTTTCCAAGGCCGAGTTCACGCGGATCGAGGTGCGCCAGTTGTCGGCGCCGGTCGCGCTGCAGCGGGTCCTCGCGCTCGTGGGGCAGGCCTCGCCCACGCGGAGTGCCTCCGTCCCTTCCCCCGACGTGCAGCCTCCACAGCCCAATGCCGCCCCAACCGCGCGCCCCAGCGCTCTGGACAACCTGGTCGATCGCCTCACCGTCGATCCGCAGGGGAACGCGCTCATCTTCCGCGGCGTGCAGTCGGAGATCGACTTCGTCCAGGGCGTCGTTGCCGTCATCGACCGCACGAGCGAACTCGAGCCCAAGCGCTACGAGGTCGGCTCGGCCGCCAAGCAGATCGCCGACATCGCGCGAGAACGCGGCATGGGCGAGGTCGTCTCCATCGAGAAGCAGGCCGGCGGCAACAACCTCGGGAACTACTACGACTACAACCAGCAGTACTTCTCCGCCCAGGCCCGACAGCAACGCCTCAGCCAGCCCCTCATCGGCGGGCCCGTCATGGTCATCGACGAGAGCAGCGGCTCGATGCTGTACTACGGCACGGGCGAGCAGCACACCCAGATGGACAAACTCATCGCCGAACTCGACATCAAGGGCGATTTCATCGTCATCCGGAACTACAAACTCAAGCACTCCGACGCCGAGGAGGCCGCGACACTGATCCAGACCCTGCTCGGGCAGGCGACCGGCGCACGCAACTCGCTCCTCCCCGGCGGCGGGGGAACAAACGTCACCCAACCCGTCGTCCAGCGCTACAACCCCGATGGCTCGCCCGCGGGCGAACTCGCGCTCACGGGCGAGAACGCCTTCGTCACCGCGGACAAGGCCAACAACCAGATCCTCGTCCGCGCCCCCGCCAAGCAGCAGGACGACTTCGAGAAACTCATCCAGAAGATCGACCTCCGCCGCCCCCAGGTCTACATCGAGGCGAAGATCGTCAGCGTCAACTGGACCGACGACATGCGCCTGGCCTTCGAGAGCCAACTCATCAACGCCAGCGGTTCCGGCGGCGCGCTCAACACCAACTTCGGGCTGAGTACATTCCCCAACACCTTCACCGACCCCAAGGCCGTCGCCACGGGACTCCCGGCCCTCACCGCCGCCGTCATCCGCAGCGACCAGGTGCCGATTATCATCACGGCGCTCCAGCGCAAGGTGGACACGCGAATCCTCTCCACGCCCCAACTCCTCGTGGACGACAACGAGGAGGCCAAGATCGCCTCGGTCGATGAGCAGCCCACCACCACGACGACGCAGACCTCGGGCAACCCGACGACAACGTCCTTCGGCGGCTACGAACAGGCCGGCACCGACCTCACCGTCACGCCCCACATCTCCGAGGGCGGCTACATGCGTCTCGAGTACAACGCGAAACTCTCGAGTTTCACCGGA
>ERZ795041.44-NODE-44-length-49790-cov-7.147522_pt1 | contig 49790 bp, 61 predicted proteins | sample MGYA00375125_ERZ795041 | MGnify/ENA primary metagenome ERZ795041 (study PRJEB30170, sample SAMN03074214) | activated sludge metagenome | biome: Common Effluent Treatment Plant; feature: Wastewater; material: Activated sludge; isolation source: activated biomass in a...
CAAGGCAGGGGTGCTTAAGCACCCCTGCCTTGGATTGCGGGATGCGGAATCGCTCGCGGGGACGCACATGGCGGCGAACCTGGAGCGCGGGGCGGCGTGACGGTGTGACGCGCCGTCATTTTTTGGTGAACCTACGCGCGAGGGGTCGTGCGTCCATTGCAACCCCAAGCGCAAACCGGGCCGACTCACCCGTCCCAGACGAACTTCCCTGAAAGGAGTCCGTGCCCGGCTCTAATTCGGCGGCAGCGCACTGCGTAGCGGGCGCTGAGAAGGTTGGGGGTTCCCGGCCGTTCCGCCGTTCCAGATTCGGCGGCAGCGTGGAATCCGGCCATCAGTCGCTCTGGTGGCGAGGTCGGGAGGTCTGTCGGGTATCCCGCATCCGGGGTCGAAAACAGTCCGCAACCTTGGCAACCCGGACGCTGTAAAGGCTCGCGCGGGCCGTCCTGCCGAACCTAGTTCCCGCTCTGCCTCTGGCATCGGGCTTGAAGTCCTAGCGCCAGCCGCGCGCCCGCTAGGCCGGTCGGGTAGCTCCCGGCCGCTGTCTTTCGAGTCTGACGCGGATGCCTTTGCGCCGTCATAGGACTCACCTCGCCGCTCATTCGGGCGGCTCTATTCCCCATGGCGCGAAGATGCGCCGCAGACTGAGCCGTGGCGCCGATTGCGCCGGCTTGGTCCATTTTTCTTTTGCCCGGAGTTCCACGGATGAGCGCACACGCCGTCACGGATTCAACCATCGCTGGACTCGCCAGCAAAGCAACACAAGGGGGAGCGGCGGTGGCGGTGTACGGCGGACTGATGGCGAACGAGTGGGCGGCATTCGGCGGTTTGGCGGTTGCGGTGATCGGCCTGTTGCTGAATTGGGCATACAAACACCGCAGCGATCGACGTGATGCCGAGCGGCACACGGAGCAGCTTGCGCAGTTGCGGAAGCGCGGCGAGCTGTGAGAGCCAATCCGAAAGTGCTGGCCGCCATCGCGGCGGCTGGGCTGACGGTGTGCTCGGGCGTCCTGTACGACTTCCTCGGCCGGTGGGAAGGCAAGTCCGAGTACGTCGTCTACGCCGACAAGCTGGCGGGTGGGCTGCCTACGGTATGCCGAGGTCTGACGCACCACGTCACTGACACGCCAATCGTTGTCGGACAGCGATGGACGCCGGAGAAATGCCGTGCCGAGGAAGAAGCTGCGATCGCCCTGGTGCAGACGCAGTTGTTTCCCTGCTTCGTCGAGACGCCGCCGCAATGGGTGTTCGATGCGGCTTCGTCCCATGCGTGGAATTTTGGAGCTGGCCGAACGTGCGCTAGTGCGGCGATGCGCGCTTGGAAGGCGGGCGATTGGGTATTGGGGTGTCGGCGCTTGAGGTTCGGCGACGACGGCCGGGACGTGTGGGTGTTCGCGGGCGGCAATCGGATGCCCGGCTTAGTGAATCGCCGCGATGCCGAACGCTTGATGTGCGAGGGCAGACAATGAGATTCCCCGTGGCTAGCTTGATCGTCGGCGTTACCGTCGCGATCTCTGTTGCGCTGGGCTCGACTGGCCACGTACTGCCATCCGTAGCCATGTCGCTGGCGGGCCTTCTCGTCCTGCTCGTATGGCTGCGCCTGAGCGATCCGAAGTTCTAGCAGCAACACTAAATTCCGGGAGTTTAGTATGGGTCTGATCATCGGAATCATCGCCGGCATCGCGCTTGGCTACGCCTTCCGCGCCCAGATTGGGGCGGTGATCGAGCGGTATCGGAAGCGGTGAGTGCCCCAATCGCCTACATCCTCGCTGGCGTGCTCGCCATTGCGTGCGCCGGGGTCGGCTATGGGTACATCCAGCACCAGCGCGCCGAGGCTGCTGTAGCCCGCGCCAAGGCCGCGGACGAGGGATTGCAACAGGCGATCCACGCCAACGCCGGCAACATCGACACGCTGGGCAAGGTCCGCGTGGCATTGGTCTCCTGCAACGCGCAGGTGGCCGAGAATGCCGAGCGGAACGCCGCGGCCATCAAGGAACGCGACCGGATGTACGGCGAGCTGGCCGTCAAGTATGACCAGAGCCGCGCCACCCTGGCCCGCGCCCTGAGCGCGGAATGCAAGGATTGGGCATCGGAGCCGGTATGCGTTGCGTCTGTGCTGTCGGACTGATCCTGCTCGCTGGGTGCAAGCCCCAGATCATCACGCGCACGGAGACCGTTGAGGTTCCTGTGTACGTCAGGCAGCCCGTAGACCGCGTGCTGACGGAGCCGAGCGTGTGCGCGTATCCGCAGCCTGCGTGCCACCTGAATGGCGAGCGGCGCTACTGCAACGGCCAGTTGGTCGAGATCATCCGCTGTCAGCAGGACGCGCTGGGTCGGGCGAATGCGGACAAGGCGGCAATCAGGAATGGTGGTGAGTAGAGGTGTACGACTGCACATGCCGACAGCGCGCGCTGGACTGGATTTCCTCCTCGGTGATGTTTGGGGTTGGCGAGCTACCCAACCTCATTGAGTACATCCGTCGCGGCGAGCGAGCGCGAAGGTACAGCGCGATCTCAAACGGCAAGGCCATCATTTCGCCGGTTGTCTGCGATTGCCAATGGCGAGCGCACCCAAGCGCATAAATCACCACCAGAGGTAACGCATGGCAATCAATTGGCGCCAGTACACCCCAGGAGCAATGCTCGACCGCGCCACGGCTCGGCCTGGACAGACGTTGGTATCCGCTGGCGCCGGATTGCTCGGCTCGCTGCTCGGTGGCCCGCTGCTCGGACAGGCGGCAAGTCAGGGGGTGCGACGGATGTTCGATCGCGGCAACGACCGACGGTTCGACGAGAGCGCGCGCAGACTTATGGAGTCTGGCATCGCCAACAACAACGCAGCGATTTGGGGCAGCCAGAGCGGATCCGGCAGCTACACGCCGGCGGTGCCGAACAGCCCGTCCTACGGCACACAAAGCCCACTGCTGTCGTCGCTTGGCATCCCGGATTACAACCGGCCGCAACAGCCCCAGTCAGACCAAGGCTTGCCGGGCATCACGTCGTCGCTTGAAGGCACTGGCTACGGACCGAACGCGCAGACGCTGCCGGCCGTTTCCGTCACCCCGCGCGGCGTGAACATGATCGGCGGCACGGGCAGGGCGCCTGGCTCCACGTCGGGCGTGTTTCACGGAGTCGGCGGTAGCGGTACTGGACCGCTGCAGTACCAGTCCGGCGTGTCGGCCTACTTCAACCCATACATCGAGTACTGATGCCAGCGGAGTTCGTTTTGCTGGCGTTCGCAATCATCGCCTCGGCCCTGTTGCTGCTACTCGCGGCAACGCAGGTCGAGGACGTCTTGCTCACGGTCAACGGAGTTACATGCATGGCAATTGAAATCCCGCTGGGTCAGCCGGCCACGATCGCCTTCGAGGCGATGAACGCGCTGGGTGACGTCGTCGCTGTTCCCGATTCTGTCGCGGTCACGTTCTCGGCCGAGCCCGTGGAGGCCGGCGAGTTCGGCGGCACGACTCCGCTGGCTACCACGTTCACGCCGAGCCTTCCGGGCAACGTGATCCTGCGCGGCCGGGCGGACATCGACGGCCAGGAGTGGATCGCGACGCAGGTCGTCGAGGTCAAGGCCGGCGTCGCCTCGGTTCGCCTGCGGGTGAATGGGGCGGTGGAGTAACCATGGCTGCTGAGGAGCAAGCGATGGCAAGCGTTTACATGGGCGCCGGAGCGTCCGTCACGCCTTCATTCGAGCAGCTGCAGGCTGCCGTTACTGCGCTAATGGCCAACGCCAACAGGCTGGCGCCGACTGGGATGCAGTTCGTGGTTCGCGGAGATGTTGCGTACTTGGCGCATGTCGCCCCCGACGGTGAGGAAACCAGGCTTTCGGCCGACTTCCCCCTTTCGGAGGTTCCGCTCCGCGGGTTCCATCCGGGCGTTGCTATCGACTGCCGCCCGAAGCACGGCCGTGAGGGCCGAGCGCGCCCGCCACGCAAGCCGTTCGAGGCGCTGCGTGGCAGTAGGTGGTGAGCCGTGGCAAAAAAGCCTGACAAGGAAGCCAAGCCGGTCAACAGCTACGGCGACGCCCAAGCCAAGCTAGACGCACTGGGCATCGACCACGTTTGCGACGAGATCGGGAACGAAGTCTCGCTGACCCAGATCGCCATCAACGCGAAGGTTTCGATTGGGTCGCTGCTGGCGTGGATCGAGGCGTCCCCTGAGCGTTCCGCGCGAGCCATGGATTCGCGGTCGCTGATGGCTCGGCGATGGGACGAGAAGGCGGAGGAAGTGGTGCGGGACGCGCCTGACGAGTTCGGGTTTAAGAAGGCTCGGGAGTTGGCGCATCACTACCGCTGGCGCGCGAGCAAGATTCGGCCGCGCGAGTTCGGCGACAAGGTGCAACAGGAGATCAGCGGCCCGGACGGGTCTGCTGTGAAGTTCGAGAACGTGAGCGACGAGGAGTTGAAGCGTCGGCTTGCGGAGAAGGTGGCGGCGCTGGGCGTCACGCTGCCGGACAACGGATAACGAGGATTCCATGGCAACCCAACAGCTAACCGTACCCGGCACCGCTGGCGCTACCGCAGTGCTCGACACGAGCAACTACTACCGCACGACGGTGTTCGGCGTCGGCCTTGCCGCGGCGGAGACGGTGGCGGTGACGATCATTGGCCCGAGCGGGACGCCGGTGGCGTGCAAGGATGAATCCGGTGCGGCTGTGTCGCTGACTGCGACGGCGCCGAGTGCTGTTCTTGTGGGCGGCCCGACGTACCAACTCGTGCTGTCGACGACGGCGGGGAACGCCTACATCGCCCACGCGCCGTGCTCTAACAACGGGTAATGCACGAGTCCAGGCTAGGCCGTGTCGAACGGTACATCCGGCCGTTCGGGACGTTCTGGCAGCGGTTCCGGCTGGGGCGGTACGGTCCGTACATCGGGACGCGTGACAACGAGGACGTTTCGACTTTCGCCAGTTCCGGCAAGGACGACACCGACCCGCGCGACCTGAGCGGTGCGTACGCGGCGATCCGGGCCTATGCGCTCAAGCTCTACGGCGGCGGCGTGGTGTTCAACGCCGGGGCAACCGGAACGGGCGGCGACTGGTCGCTGACGTTCACGCGCCCGAGCACGGGCATGACGGAGAACGTCACCGTCGTCTGGCCGAGCGACACGCCGAGCAATGGCGACGTGTTGACGGTGCTGAGCTACGCGCCGGGGCTGATTGAGCTTGAGTGGGCCGCGGGAGGGGGAGGCGGCAGCCAAGCCGCTATCCAGTTCCAAGACGAGGGCAGCAACCTCGGCGCTGCTGGAACGGCCGACACGCTCGACTTCACCGGCGCAGGCGTCACGGCGACTCGCGTGGGCGACGTGGTGACGGTTGATATTCCGGGCGGGGGTGGAAGCCTGGATGGCGCGATCACCGTCCAGATCGGTCCTCCGCCTGGCTCCGTGGGCGCAATCCTGTCAACGCAGGTGGTCTACATCCAATGCCCCGCGGACTACACGCTGACGGGGTGGCAGCTCTACGTGAGCCCGGCAGCGACGGTTTCTGTCGATGTTCGCGTAGACGCGTTTCCCACGCTTCCGGACGCGGGCGACTCGATCACGAGCGGCTCGCCGCCTTCGACAACTGCCGCGACGAACAACACCGGATCGGTGGCTGGATGGACCTCGACCACGCTGACGCGCGGCGAGTGGGTCGCGCTCGCGATCACGGCGAATGACGTAGCGACGTTCATCAGTTTGCAGCTCCAAGGAACGAGAACCTGATGGCAACTTATTGGGTGACAAGCGCCGACGTGGGCGCGCCGGCCCTGAGCGGAACGAACGGAACGGGAATCACCGTTCTTGATTTCATCCTCGTCACCAATGCGGGGCTGACCAAGGCATTCTCGGCGACGAACATCGGCGTGTACCTGATGCCGAACGGCGACTACCTGCGGGTGTGCCACGACAGCGCGGCCACGGGTGATGCTCGCGTCATGAGCGTGCGGGCGGCGGCCGGAGCCACGGGCACGGCCAATGGCGACCTTGTTGACGCCTACCCAACCGTCGCCCTGCTTGCAGATTCTGTCTGCAACTGGCGCGTAAGCAGCTCCGCAAGCGCGACGGCTCGCGCGTGGTGGGCTTTGGTTGACACGACGAACAGTGTGTTCGTCTTTCTGGTTGACGAGCGCGGCGGCGGGCACATTGATGCCCTGCATACATGGGCTGGCGGCAGCTCAAATCTCGCAGTGGATAATTATTGTGCTTTCGTGGCGGTGCGCAACGCGGCTGCGGCGAGTAATGTAACGGCACTCGCGCCCGGATACCCCTTCGCGACGCCCTCCGCGAAGATTTGGTGGAAACGCACCCGAGACGGAACGATCAAATCCGTCCAAGGGTACATCGGGCCCTACTTCGGTTCGAACTGGGCGATTGGCGGAGCCCCTGCTTATCCTGATCCCGACGATACAAAATATCGCAGGGCTCGCGTTCTCGCTGGCGACAACTATTCTCAGAGCACGTCTGCCGGAGTAGCTGCGGAAATCAGTCGGATGTACGTTCCACATATCTGGTATCCGCTTCACGCTGGCTCGTACACGGGCATAGCGATCGGTGACACATTCACGGATGGCGCTTACAACACGCAGGTAGGCGCAACAGTCACCTTCGCGCACTTCCCGATGGGAGGCGCAACCGGATCAAGCGGCGCGGTGTGTGTCGAAATCACAGATACGTGGTCACCGCCGGTGGCGCTCTGATATGGCCTACCTCGGCAACATCAGCATTTGCCAGCCCGTCACCGTGTTCGCGCTATCTCGCGGCGCATTCACCAAGGCCAAGCAGCCTACGCCAGTTTATGTTGACCTGGCAGGATCAACGCCGGGCAACCGCGTCCAGTTGTTCACTAGCGCGGGAACCTTCATCGACCGCGCCAACGTAGACGGCGCTGGCGAGACGCACTTCTACGACCTCGACGACGGCGGATACAACGCCTACGAGGTGAGCACCGGAAACGCATGGTCGATCACGGTGAGCGGAACGACAGTCACCGTCGTGCGCATCGCGTCATCCGGATCTCCGGTCGTGGTGTACGCGGCATGATCCCTCTCGCCCTCATCCTCGCCGCTGCGCCGGTCGAGTAGCGCAACACAATATTCGTTCCAACCAAGCCCGCCTAGCGCGGGCTTTTTCATGCCTCCGCTACGGCGGCTCTGACAAGAGAGGTTCCAATGAGCAAGACGCGAAAGAACTACAACCGTGACATCAACCGAGCGTTCCCGCCTGTGCAGGCGCAGGTGCTTCGCGAACTCGCGCCGGGCGAGATGACGGTGAAGCCGGCCACGACGCAGCGTGCAAGCAACGCGACCCTGAGCGCAGACCCCGATCTGGTCGTGGACATCCTCGCGGATGTCCCGTACCTGATCGAAGCGTTCCTGCCGATCACGACGGGCGCGACGCCGGGTTTCAAGTTCGACTTCGCTGGCGGCACGCTGGGAACGTCGCAGACGACGTACTTCCTCGGCATCGGCGTCCTCAAGACGGCCAACGAGGCGGCGTCGGCTGCTACCGACATCACGGCGGTGAACACCGCAGTCAATCCGACGGCAGCGGCCCACACGCGCGGCTATGCGCGAGTCACGGCCAAGTTCAGCGCGTCCGGCACGCTCGCCCTGCGCTGGGCGCAGAACACGTCGAATGTCACGGCGGCTCAGTTGCTCAACGGCGCCACGCTGTCGGCCACGCCGCTTGACCTGTTGACCGGCAAGTGATTCTGGCCTGGGCCATTCAGGCCGCGCTCCTTTCCACCATCTACGGCGTGCCTCCGGTCCACGAGGCTGAGGCGCGCCGCTTGATCGAGGAATGGGTGTCGGCTTGACGCACAACGCAGCCAGCGCGTCGCTCCTGCGCTGCCCGGAAGCGTTAGCTGGCACCGGGAACTTCAATGGGTAACGACATCCGCGCCATCCAGCTGGAAGCCTTGGCGATTGCCGAGGAGTTGGAGAGGCGGAAGAAGTACAACCGGATCGCTCACATCTTTCCGGATACTGGGCCAAGAGCTAGGCACCTGTACCCGAAGCATGTGGAGTTCATGCGACTCGGGGCTGATGTCTCCGTTCGCGGGTTCATCGCTGCGAACCAGGTTGGGAAATCGACTACAGGGTGCGTAGAACTGACCTACCACCTGACTGGGAAATATCCGGATTGGTGGGAAGGGAAGCGATTCGACCATCCTATTCGTGCTTGGGCTGCGTCCGAAACACATGAAACGCTTCGCGACAACGTGCAGAGGAATCTAGTCGGTGACGTTGACGACGGCTACGGCACGGGGTTCATCCCGAAAGATTGCATTGGGCAGATAGCGACCAAGAGCAAGCCCGAAGGCGCCATCGACTATGTGAAGGTAAAGCACATATCGGGCGGATGGTCGACGCTCAAGCTGAAATCCTACGACATGCGTCGCGCCCGGTTTCAGTCCGACCAAATCCATGTGGTCCTGCTCGACGAAGAGCCGGACGACATGGGTATCTACACGGAGTGCGTGACGCGAACGACGACCACGAACGGCATCGTGATGCTCACGTTCACGTCGCTCAAGGGAATAACCAATCTGGTGATGAAATTCATGCCTGAGTTCGCCACAAAGTCGGCTTCTGAAGCCGATCAATCTGACGAGACGAGCGAGGCTGACGCGCTGGAGGCTGACAATAGCCGAGCTGTCGTCGTCTGTGGATGGGATGACGTGCCGCATATTGATGATGCGACAAAGCGGAGGCTCAAGGCCGAATACCTTCCGCACGAGATTGCAGCAAGAACCACGGGTGTTCCTAGCGTTGGCTTCGGGCAGGTCTACCCGATTCCTGAGTCAGAATTTGTTGTCGCTCCATTCGTGATCCCAGACCACTGGCCAAGGTTCGCCGCTCTCGATCCTGGCGGCAGCAAGTCGGATGCGACCAAGAAGACGGCGTGCTTGTGGGGCGCGTGGGACCAGTCCTCAGACTGCATCTACTTCTATTCGGAACACTACAAGTCGCTTGCGCCCATAGAGGTTCATGCCGCAGCCATCAAGGCGAGGGGTTTGTGGATTCCGGTGGTGTCTGATGACAGCACGGATGTTGAAGGTAACACGACGGTCGGCAAGTACGCCAAACAAGGTCTGCTGATTCGCAAGGCGCAGAAGTCCGACAAGCGCGCACGAATCTTCGAGATGTACAGCAGGCTTTCGACCGGGAGGGTGAAAGTGCTGAGCACTCTCACGAACTTCCTGACCGAGTACCGAATGTACCGATCTGACGAGTCTGGAAAGATCACTAGCAAGCACGATCACCTGATGAACTGCGCTGAATATGGCTGTCAGTCTGGGCTGAAGGTTGCCCGATTGAAGCGCCCCGAAAACACCCTCCCGAAGATCGAAGAACTGCGGTTCTACTGAGCATGAATGAACTGACCGAAGCGCCGCAGCTTGACGTTGTGGTGACGGGCGAGGCTGTGCTTTCGCCGGCCGAACTGGAAGCGATCATCGAGGCCGAGCGCGAGGCGGAGCGTGTGCGCCTGCAAAAGCTCGCCGCGCTCGTCGTGAAGCTGTGCGCCAAGCGTGATGAGGCGATCCGGGCGAAACGAGACGTGGAACAGTCCATGTCCAACTCGCTGCGCCTGTATCACGGCATGGACCGCCTGCTGTCGCCGACGAAACAATTCCCGACGTCGGGCGGACCTGACGCCGACCGGAACACCAAGCCCGGCCTGTTGCGCGCTCGCATCGACCGATGGGAAGCGCGGATAGTGGACATGATCTCCGCGAACCCGTGGGACTTGGAACCGGAGGGTCCGACTGAGCAGGCGTCGGCAGACGCCATGCGCGCCGTTGTCGAGGAACAGCTTGGTGCCTGCAACTTCGAGCGCAGCTTGCGCCGAATGTCGCAGGACGCCGCCCGACTCGGCACGGGCCTGTTGATGGGCCCGATGAGCCGCAAGATCACCAAGCGCAGGTACTTCGCGGGTGATGGCGTTACCGGCACGTCCGGCATGGTCAGCACAGAGGAAGATATTCCGGAGATTCGCGAAGGCGATCCGTGGTTCTTCTACCCTGACCCGGTGGACAAGGCGGAGCGCGCGGAGTATGCGTTCTATGCGCACCTGTTGAGCCCGATCGAGGTCCGGCAGCTTTCGCCGGGGTTTGACGAGAGTCAGATTGCGGCGCTCCTGAACTCCGACCCGGACCTTGGCGAACTCGCCACGAGCATCGCCGACCGCAACCGCGTGTTCAACCGGAACGAGCAGACGAGCGGCAAGTACGCCGTCTGGCGCTACACCGGCGTCCTCGAACGCGACGAACTGGAAGTGCTCGGCTGCACGTGCGATGAGACTGGCGAGGACGGCAACACGACGATGCCGCCGATGGCCATGGCGGACGTGTGGTTCTCGCAGAACTTCGTTCTCCGCGCTCGGCTATCGCCGCTTTCGGATGACACGCGCATCCCGTACTTCGTATTCGCGCCGTTCTCGCGCGACGACTCGATGTTCGGCACGAGCCTGGCCGAACTCGGCGAGGGCTCGCAGCGGTCGATGGAATCCCTGTGGGCATCGGCGCTGCACAACCAGTCGGTTTCGAGCGGCCCGCTGTTCCTGTGGCGCTCGGGCAAGATCAAGTTCCCGGACAATCAGGCCAGCATCCGCGGCCCGAAGATGCTGGAAATCACTGACGAGGATGCGCCGATCGGCGACAACTTCGCCGTCGAGACGGTGCCAAACGTCATCGAAAGCGCGCTGGTCATGATCGACCGGGCGATTGCGAACATGGACGAGGAGCTGAATACATCGCAGTGGGCGAGCCACGATCGCACGTCCGAGCAGCAGACGGCATCGGGCCTCGCGATGATAATGAACGCGAACAGCATCTTTCAGGTGCGCGTCGCGTGTACTGCGGACGACGAGGTGTTCCGGCCCGTAATTGACCGCATGGTGTGGTGGAACAACGACTTCCACGACGACCCGACGATCAAGGGGAACTACCTCGTGAAGCCGTCCGTCCAGTCGCAGCGGCTGGTCAAGGATGTGCAGGTTCAGCAGCAGCAGGCGTTCGCGCAATTCGTTCTGGCCGACCCGATGCTTCGCGCCCGCATGGACGAGTCGAAGATTCTCCGCGACCTTGCCGCGCAGATCGACGCGCCGGTGTCGGAATGGATTCTTCCGGACGACGAGTACCAAGCGAAGATGCAGGAGCAGGCGCAACAGCCTGACCCGGCGCGTGCCGATGCCGAGTACAAGATGGCGAAGGCCGAGACGGAGCGCGTCAAGGCACAGACGGAAGCCCTGAAGGCGCAGCGCGAGTTGCTTGAATCGCAGCGCCCACCGGAAGCGGACCGCGGCGCTGTCGCCGAGTACCAGTTGAAGGCGCGCGACCTTGAGTTGAAAGAGCGGGACATCGAAGCGCGACTGACGATTGCCCAGATGCGCGAGGAATCGACGCGCCTGATCGCAGCGGTACGGACGCAGGAGAACCGCATCAAGGCCGATCAGCTTGCGCAGGATCGCCGCGAGGCGCGCACGGCCAAGCTCACTGAGGCCGGCATGAAGATGGAGCGCGACGCGCAGGAGATGGCGATCAAGCGCCAGCTCGGGAGCGGCATTTGACCATCAACAAGCATGACGCCACGTGGCTGGCTGTCACGGCTAAGGCGAACGAGAAGTTGAACAAGCTCCGCAGCGAACTCGAATCCGAGTCGGCGTCAGCGGAGCGCACGACCCAGATTCGGGCGCGGATCGGGGCCTTAAAGGACGTGCTCACTTGGGCTGACGAGCCCGCGGAAGTCCGAAGCGAAACCATCGACTTCGGCGCCTAGGAGAGACATGAGCACTGATCCGAGCAATCCGCTTTCCGAAGCGGAACAGTTTGCTGCGCACCTTGAACAGGCGCGGCAGGATGGATACGACATTCCGGCGACCGATCCTGCGAAGGCTGACCCAGAACCGGAACCTGCGGCCGAAGTGGTGGAGCCAGCGCCAGAAGCTGCGCCAGCGGGCGACGACAAGCCGGCTGATCCGCCGCAGGAGCCCGCAGGCGACGAACCGTTCCCCGGCTTCAACGCACTGCCGGAGGACACGCGCAAGGCCATCACGGCGCGACTGGATGCCGAAGCGCAGCAGCGCGCCGACATGGAGCGCCGATGGAAGGCCCAGGTCGGCCAGCTTGCCCCGACGCAGCAGGCGTTGGAAAGGGAGCGCCTGGCGCGCGGCGAGCTGCAACGCAAGATCGAGCAGTTCGAGGCGAAGGGATCGACCGCCAACAAAGAACAGTTGACGTCCGCGCTCGACAAGTTCCGCGCGTACTATCCGGACGAGGCTGGCGTGTTCGACGCGCTGGCGAAGGAACTGGCTGACACGACGGCCAAGCTCAGCGAAAAGAACCTGGCGCTCGAGTCCGAGGTTCGCGCGGCACGCGAAACCGTCGAGCACTGGAACCAGTTGCAGATTCTTGAGCGCGCGCACCCCGACCGCTTGGAAATCGTGCAGAGCGACGAGTGGAAGGCTTGGGTCGCGGCATGTGAGCCCGAGCTTCAGCAGTACTTCAAGACAGGCGATGCGCAGCAAGCGGCGTACGTCCTGAGCCAATTCAAGCGTGACAGAGAGCTTGCCAATCTCGTTCGAGAACGGGAATCGCAGGCGGCACAACCGCAACACCAGCAGCAACCTCCGGCCGCACAGAAGCGGAAACCGGAGCCCGCACCAAATCCGACTACACGCAGGCCGATCGCGGGACGCCCCGCCAACGGAATCTCGTCGCCGGAAGCGGATGAGTGGCAGCGGCAAATCGCGGAAGCGAGAGCCGACGGCTACAGCTAACTCCCATCCATTTTCGAGGGTATTCCAATGGCAATCGCCAATCTGCCGGCGTACGTGCCGGCTGTGCTCCTGAAGGAAGTGCTCGACCGCGCCCATGCGTTCCAGCGCATCGGCTACGTGTTCGACAAGGTGAAGATGAGCCCGAACATGGGCCAGTCTGCAATCCTCGCCCGTTTCATCAACGGCGCCATCTCGACGACTCCCGAGGCCGAAGGCCAGAACGTCGTCACGCGCGCCCCGCAGACCGAGACGTTCACGGCCACGATCCGTCGCTACGCCGTCGCGCTCGCCACGTCGATGCTGAACGCCGACCTCGACCCGGTGGATTGGGTCAAGAACATGGCCGGCCTCGTCGTCGATGAGGTCAAGATGGTGAAGGAACGCCTGCGTTGGAATGCGGCGTGCTCCGGCACGAACCGCATCTTCAACTCGACGTCCGTCACGCAGCGCACGGAAGTCAACGGGCCGATCACGCTCGGCCGCCTGCAGCGGGCTACCGCTTCGATCGAGGGCGCGAAGGGTCAGACCTTCACCAGCGAATCGAACGGCTCGAACCGCGTCGGCACCGCGCCGCAGGAGGCGGGTTTCGTCGTGCTCTCGCACACGGACACGCATCCGGACGTCCGCAACCTCCCTGGCTTCAAGCCGCGCGCCGCGATGACCGGCAGCGACTACCCGGAAGGTACGTTCGGATCGGTCGACAACCTCGTGTTCGTCACATCGCCGGAGTTCGCGCCGATCCTTGGTGCGGGTGCCGCGTCGACCACGATGCGCACGACCAACGGCAACACCGACGTCTACCCGTTCGTCGTCTGCGCCCGCCACGCCTTCACCGAGATCGACTTCAAGGGGAAGGATCGTGACGGCTTCGGCAACGCTCGCGTCAACGTCCTCGACAAGGCGGACAAGTCCGACTACACGAACGCCCGCGTCATCGTTTCGGCGTCGTGGTATGACGAGGCGATCCCGACTTCCGACGACTGGTCCGTCCGCATCGAATGCGGCGCAACCGCCAACCCGGCCTAACGGAGAACAGCAATGGCAACTCGCTACTCGCAATACTACGTCCTCGCTCCGGACGGCCGTACCTACCAGCCGTTCGCGCCGCAGGTGGTCCGTCCCGGTGAGTCGATCTGGGTCCGCGGCATCGTGAACTTCCCGGCCGGCTCGGCTGCGGCTGACATCGGCAAGATCGCCCCCGTCGTCGGTGGCCTTCGCCCGGTGTCGGGCCTGGTCACGGCTGACGCCACGAACGGCTCGTTGACGGTCAGCGTCGGCTACACGTCGTCGGCTGCCGCGATCCTGTCGGCGTCGACGTCGTTCCAGTCGGCCAGCCAGACGGCACTTACCGCGACGCAGATCGCGGCGGTGTCGGCCCTTTCGGCGAGCAACGATGAACTCATCGTCACGCTCGGCGGCACGTTCACCAATGCCACGAACATCGGCATCTGGTTGCAGCTCGCGAACCTCGGCTCGTAACCGCGCCTGACAAGCGCACTTCAAGGGGCGGCCTTCGGGTCGCCCCTTTTCATTTCAGGAGTTCCAATGAGTATCACCGTAGACCAGATCGAGCGATTCGCCGAATCGCGATTCGAGGGGCTGTCGCGCGAGCAGTTGCGCGAGGCCGGGAAGATCATAGGCGCCGACTTCGGCCCGAACACCAGCGAGCGCACGATGCGCGAGAAGCTGTGCGCGCTCGTCGGCACCGTTCCGGCCTCCCGTGACGATGCGCCCGTCGCCGCGCCGATCGCCAAGAGCAACGGCAAGTTTGACCCGAAGCCGGCACTCACGCCGGACGCCGTGCGCTCGAATACGTGGGGTGGCCGCCGTCACCGCGTACACATTCAGCCGCAGGGCGCCGAGAACGAGAACCCGCGCAAGTACATCCAGCTCACATGGGAAGGCGTCGCGCGGGCCTATCCATACGGCAAGCAGGTCGATATCCCGGAGCCGCTCTACCAGAACCTCATCGACTCGAAAAAGAACGTGCTGATCGAGGACGAGTTGCTGGACGAGAAGGGCCGACTGATGAAGGTCATCTACCACGACAACTACCTGCCGCGGTACAACTACATGGACCTCGGCATCACGCCCGGCACCGAGCACCTTCCACGCAGCCTGCGCGAGTATTGGCTGGCTCAGGCGGCCAAGCACGGCAACTTCACTGATCTGGTCGGCAAGGGCCAGCAGGCGCGCCGCACGCTGATCCAGATTCGCGCGGAACTGTTCGAGCCGGTCGGCCCGGCGTTCTACAAGGATCTGACCGACCAGGACATCCTCGCGTCGATCCACGAGGCGCTCGGCATCGACACGTTCGCCGAGGCGGCCTGATGAACTTCCTCCAGATTTGCCAGTTCGCCCAACGCTATTGCGGCGGTGGAAACGAACTGCCCGGAACTGCGCCGACGACCGTTACGGGGCAATCTGGATACCTCTACGAACTCGTGCAGCACGTCAAGGATGTCTATCAGGACATCCTCAACGAGCAGGACCAGTGGACGTTCACGCAGCGGCAGGCGAACTTGTATCTGCCGCAGGGCATGAACGTCATCTCCCCGCAGGGGATGTTCCGCATCACGCTGACGGGCGAGGCGAACTCGGCATCGTTCCCGGTCGGCCAGACGGTGACGGTTACCGCCGCGGTGAGTGGACCCGCAGGGCCGTACTCGGGCGACTTCGACATGACGGTGATGGCCGTCACCTCGGACGTCCCGAACGACAGGTTCACGATCGACGTCAATTTCAACAGCCCAGAGGCGGTGGCGGCGCAGCCCGCCGCGCTTCCGGTCGGGGCGAGTGTTGCGACGCTGGCGACGTCCATCGGCTCGGCGAACACGTACCAGACGGTCGGCTACACGAACGAGATCAGCACGACGGATGGCTCGATCGACGACTACCTCCGCCTGAGCCCGTTCGTGCGCGGGCCAGGCTATCGCCTTGGGCAACTCTGGCGCGTCTCTGTCGGGCCGCAGGACAAGGGCGATTGCTTCTACGTCCCATATCAGGAGTATCGCGGGACCATCGACCTGTCGCCGTATTCGGTCGGCAAGGCGTGGCGCTTCACGGTCCGCCCAGAAGGCGCGCTGGAGTTCGACACGTTCGCGAGCGAGCCGATGGGGTTCGCGGTGGACTACCAGTTCGCCGCCCCGCCGCTCGTCAACGACGCGGATATTCCGGTGCTCCCTGAGCGGTTCCACGCCGCAATCGGCTGGGGTGCCGCCCTGTATTGGGCCAAGACGCAGGGCAACGCGCAAAAGACTGCGGTGTTCCTGCGCGACTACAACCGCGTGATGAACGACATGCGGTCGCGCTGCCTGCCCGAAGTCCTCCCCTACATCAGCCAGTTCATCTAATGGCATTCCAGACTGTTGAAATCGACGGCGGCCTTGACCTGAAGTCATCGCCCATCGCCATCAAGCCCGGCCGCTTGTGGAAGTGCCGGAACTTCGAGGTGGCGTTTGCTCGCGGCATCCGTCGCATCGACGGATACGTTCGCTTCGACGGCGGGCAGAGTCCCGCGTTCGGCGTCAACTCGTGGGCGATCCCGTGTCAGGGCGTCACTGACCCGACCGATTGGGGACGGCTTGACACTAACTTCTTTGCTGGCGGGCAAGTGGTAATTGAGTACACCGATGGCAGGAATACCAGTACGTTGACGCTGGCTGTCGTGTTCACGCACACGACGGGCCTCACAACCGGAACGATCTACGCCTTCACGCAATCGCTTAGGGACAGCTCGATCCTGTCCGATGCAGTTCTCATGCGGAACGGATACAAGCTCGTCACGCCATTTGTCGCAACCGCCGTCAGGTGCTCGCTCGATACCTGCTACGCCTCGTCCTACAACTACCCGAACATCGAGAACACGGCCGATAACCCAGTTCTCGGCTTCCCGACCGTGCAGGCACTACGCGCTGCGCAGGTCGCGTACTACAACATCACCCGCTCCGAGGTTCAGGAAGTGCCTGGGCAGGGCAGCGTGCTCGGACTGTACTGGCTGAAGGATGACCTGTACGCCGTTCGCGACTACCTGACGTTGCTGCTCGATGACGGGAACGTGGAGGTCAATCCGGGCGATATCGTCTACCAGGGCGCGAGCCTCATGGCCGCCACGTTCTCCGGCACGGTCATCTCGTTCTCGGCATTCCCGACAACGGGCAATCCGGACTCGGCGCTCCTGACCGTGTACGACACGAGCGGCACGGCGACGGTCAGCGCGATCAACAACGACACGACCGGCGCTGCAATCGGCAACGTCGAGAGCCTGAGCACGCAGGCCACAGGAGCGGGCCTTTATCGAGCGCGCGGCACGCGAGGCGGTACTCCGGCAACACGAAGCTGGGAGCACCGCGATCTGGGCTACAGCGTCAGCTACAAGGATGCGTCCGAGGATTTCCCGGTTGCGAATCGATTGCAGCCGACGACGAATGCCGAGGATCTGATTCAGGCGACTCCGTGGTTTGTTGCGGGCGGTGATGGTGTCCCGGCATCAACGTGGAGAGACGCGGCCGGCAACCTGATCGACGGCAGCAATCCGGCCTATCCGTACCTCGTGACCAATGATGGCGACACGACGTATGTCGGCCAGTTTTTCAGCAGCAACATCGTTTCCTCCACGTCGCTGTGGATCAACAACTTCGGCATCACGGACGTTGACATCCCGCTGGCTTCCATCGTCACCGGGATCGAGTTCGAGGTGACGCGCCGATGCTATCGAGAGGCGACCCGCACGGTCGGCGAGGTTCGCGACAATCAGTTCGAGGTCAAGTTTTCTGACGGCTCGGGTGGCGTGCAGTTCGGCAACATCGACGTCAACTGGCCGCGCAGCTCGACGACGCCAGACAACGCGAACTATGCCGCGGTGACCTACGGCGGCACGAACAACCTGCTTGGCTATTCGGTGAGCCCGTCCAAGATCATCGGGACTGACTTCGGGTTTCGGTTCAGCACGAAGGCGGTCGACATCAACATCGGCGAGAGCGGCGTGATGCAGGGCCGCATCACGATGGTTCGGTTCCGGGCGCACTACATCCCGCCGCAGGGCAAGGTTTACTTCTGGAACGGCACGTCGGCTGTCATTGCGGAGGTCGTGCAGTACTACAAGAAAGCCGGCGACGTTGACCAAGGCACGGCGTCGGGCGTCATGTACCTGATGAACCTGACCGGATCGCGGCAGGTCGGCGCAGACGAGGAAATCCGATCCTATCCGGGCGATGGCGTCATGCCGGATGGTGGCACGACCGACAACAGTGTGTTGCTCGCAAGCACTTCAACGTCTGCTGCGCGCAACATGCTGGACCCGTCACAAGCCCTGTTCGCCAACGAGTCGAAGTATCAGGGCGTTACCGGCAACTTCTACGCGACCGAAGGGTTCGACGCCATCTATGGCGTGAGTGGCGCCGGCCCGGCCTTCATGTATGACGGACAAGCCTTCAGCCGCATCCACACCGGATTGCAGGACGACGACGAGAAGCCGCGGCATTGCATGATAATGCAGTCGCGCCTTCACCTCGGGTACGAATCGGGCATCGTGCAGTTCTCGTCGCCCGGCGAGCCGCTGTCGTTCGATCCGCTGAACTATGCCGGCGAGCTGGGCATTGCCTCGGCTGTGCGCGGCATGTACCCGCTGAACGGCGACTCCGGCGCGGTGTTCACGCAGGGCGGTGTGCAGTACGTCAAGGGCGACCTGTCAACTGGCCCCTATCCGAGCGTCATTTCCCCGGACGTCGGGTGTGTCGAGTACACCGCGCATTCGATGGGCCAGTACCTCTACACCTCGTTTCGCGGCTGCCAGAACCTGCGTAGCACGTCAGCCTACGGTGACTTCGACACGTCGCAGTTCTCGTCGGACGTGTGGGACTGGCTGCGCCCTCGCGTGCAGACACCTTCGCAGTTCAACGGAACGAACATTGCAGCGATCAATGCCATTCCGGTTCGCAATAAGGCGCAGTACAGGTTGTGTTTCGCCGACGGCTACGTGCTGACCGCGACCTTCCTCGACGAGGGCGTGGACCCGCAGTACACGATGCAGTTCTACACCAAGAACGATGGATCGCCGATGGTGTGGGACGTGACTCGCGCCGCCGTGGAATCGACCGGAAGGGATCGCATCTTCGGCGCGATGTATGACGGCAGCGGCTACGTGTACGAGATCGACGTTGGCAACAGCTTCGACGGCGCGAACATCAATGCGTCGGCTTCCCTTGTGGTCGACGACCAGAAGGCGCCGTACATGCAGAAACAGTTCACCGACTGCAACATACACGGCATCGCTATCGACTACGCGACGTTCTCGCTCGCCCGCGGCGTGAACTACGTCGAGCCTGATCCGTCGCAGTTCTACACGCAACAGTTCGGCAGCCAGACGGTAGCTCCCACGGGCATCCCGAGCTACTTCATGTCGGCATCCCCTGTTCGGATTGCAGGGCGCAACGTGATCTACGAGTTCATCAGCAGCGCCGCAGACCTGCCCGGATTCTCGATCCAGGCCATCAGCTACAACGTCGAACCCATGGCGGAGAAACGCACATGAGCTACTACACCATTCGCCAGAGCACGCCGCAGGGTACGGGCCAGACTCCGGTCACGTTCTCCGGCCAGAACCCGGCCTACATGACGGCCCGACAGACGCCTGCCGGCGGATTCCGCACGCGCACGGTGACGCCGGAATCGACGGTCAGTCATCAGCTTGGCGCGCTGTTGTCGTCGGATTCCCCGTACATCCAACGGGCTCGGAACTCGTCGGCGAACTTCGCGGCAGGACGAGGACTGCTGAACTCGACCATGGCTGCCGGTGCGGGTGAGGCGGCTGCCATCGACTCCGCGCTCCCGATCGCCACGACGGACGCGGGCACGTATGCCGTGGCCGAGGCAGACAACATGGACGCGGAGAACACCTATCTCCGCCAACAGGCGGACCTTGCGAACGCATTTGACCTTGCGCGCTTGCAGGCTGGGACGCAGAGCGAGATTGCCGCGCTGAGCCGCGACGAGAACGCCCGTCAGTTCGACCAGGAGTTCGACGAGGGTCGTCGCCGCTACGATGTCGATTACCAGCGGTCGATCGACGATCTGTACCGCACCAACCAGCTCAGCCGGAACAACTTCATCCAGTCCGGCATCTTCCAGACGATCTTCTCCGATCCGTCGATCTGGCGCGATCCCGAAGGCGCCATGGGCTTTGCGAACTACTACGGCCAGAACTTCGCATCGTTGTGGGATTCGATCTTCCCGAGCGCATCGCCGACGCCGGCAATGCCGTAATGCGCGACTCCATCCGCGTCATCGACGACTTCTGCCCGGAGGTCGAGAGGGTCATCGCGTCGGTACACAACGCAGGGTTCGGGACGTGGCGGCCGAACAAGGGCGAGGTTGGCTCCAGTGTCTACGAGGGAATGGGTTTCTGGGGTGACCATGCGTGGATGCTCAGATCACTCGCCATCGTTGAAGGCACACACGTCCTGCCGAACACCACCTTTTTCCGCGTCACTCGTCCGGGCATGGAGCGAGCCTACATTCACAGTGACCGCGAGACGGGCGCGCGCACCTGCGTCGTCTACCTGAGCGAGCACGAGGACACGTACGGCACGGCGTTCTACCGCCATCGCGCTTCCGGCCTAACCGCCATGCCGACGTTCGCAGAGATGCACGGGAATCCCGTGTTCGACCAGCTCAAGCGCGACATGGTGCATGGCGGCGACGCGGAGTGGGAGCAAGTCGGTTTCGTGCACGGAGCACTGAACCGCGCCGTCATCTTCGACGCGCCTCTTTTTCACGCCCGCATCCCGCTTCACGGGATAGGCACCAACGACACCGACAGCCGCCTCGTATGGGCCTGTCACTTCTACACACCGAACACTTTCCCGAGGGAGTAGCAGACGTGGCGGAAATTTGGGGCGCTGCCGTAGCAGCCGTGGGCGCCGCGTATGGCGCATACAGCCAGAACAAGGCGCAGAAAGATGCGCAGAAGGCCGGACAGGAAATGTCCGAACTCGGCTGGCAGCGTCAGGCGTGGCTCGATCAGCAGGAGCGCAAGTGGGCTCTGGAAGATCGCCGGTACGTCGAGGACTCCATCGGCGGGTTCCGTGGCTTTGCTCCGAAGGGTGCGAGCACGTTCAACGGCCAGCCGGTGCAGGCGCCGACACCGACGAGCACGACTGGCCTCGCCGACTGGAATCCGAACATCAAGGGCGCGCTGGGCACGCAGCCGCCCACTGGACCGATCAAGAAGCCGTTGCTCGGCGGAGGTGGCTGATGGACGTCGAATCGAACAAGCTCGGCGGCGACTTCGTTGCGCCGGACGCATCAACGGAAGCGAAGCGATTCATCCTCGCCAGTCGCGCGATGCTCTATGCCGGTGAGCCCGGCAGGGAAGGCGAAGCCATCCGCCGTGCCATCACCGGCTCGCAGAGCCTCGTTGACGGTGCTGTGCCGATCCTCGCCATGGTGATCGAGAACGTCGAATCGAAGATCGGCCAGCTCAGCGAGCAGGACTTGTGGGTGGCGGTCAACCATCTCGCCGGAACCATCGTCGAAGTCGCGCTCGCCGAGGGCGATCCTGAGGCGATGGCCGAGGACGGCCGGACCGCGACGGAGGAAATCGCGGATGGCGTCATGCAGGTTCTTACTGGCGGCGCAGGACAGCCAATGGCTCCCGAACAACCGATGCAGGCCCAAGGCCCGCGCCCTCTCCTGGAGGCTTGATCCATGCCCGTGAATCCCCTTCTCGCGGGGCTTGCTGCCGGCTTTCAGGCGTTCGGCACGCGCAAGCTCGAAGAAGCATCCGCTGCGCGCAAGGCCGATGAAATGGCGCAGCTCAAGCAATACGAGGAAGCGGCTGCGCGGAACAAGGCGATCTTCGAGGCTGCGCTTCGTGGATCGAAAAACGACACGTTCAAGACCACGGGCGACGACGGCAAGGTGTATGAGGTCACGCAGTCCTCGCGCGTCGATCCCGCCACGGGCCAGATCGTCACGGAGGAAATCGGCCGTGCGCCACTCCTGAGCGAGCCGAAAGCCCCGCAGACGCGCACCTACAACCGAGGCGGCACGTCGGTAACGGAGCAGTTCGATGCGGCGACGGGCCAGTGGACGGAACTCGCCACGGCTCCGCGTTGGCAGCCTGAGCGCGCCGGTGGCGGCGGTGGCGGCGGATCGGGCGCAGACATTTCGTTCGCCGACTACCAAGCCATGACGCCTGAAGAGCGCCGCGCCTATGACAAGTACAAGGGCAGGGCCGAGCGCACGGACGAGGACAAGCGCGACCGTCGCTTGGCGAACGTGGCGATCAAGCAAGAGATGGCGGCGTTCGACAAGCTCTACCCGTCGCAGCAGGCCAAGATGCTTGTGGATGCGGGCATCGACCCGAAGGCCAGCGGTGCGCGCGAGCAGTACCGCAAGGCGGTCAGGGCACGGACGATGCTCGACTACGGCATCGTCGATGACGAGCCAGAGGCGCCGCAGATCGAGGTGCAGGAAGGCAGCCGGGACAACATGCCTCCCGGCCGTCCCGGCTCGTCGCAGTCGAACCCCGTCGACGCCGCATCGCTTTCGTCCGAGCCGCCCAAGGGCACTTGGATCAAGCTCCCGAATGGCCGCGTCACTCAGGTGAGGTAAGTCGATGGCCTGGTGGGACAAGTACAACGCGCCTGCTGCGAAGCCCGCTGCGGGAAACTGGTGGGACAAGTACGGCGCGGAGCCGTCGTTTGATGACGTGCAGAGCGGTGTTGCCACTGACGCGCCGAGCTTCGGCAACGTCCAGTCGGCTGCTGAAAGCACGGCACCTGATGCCCCCGAGCTGGCGACCGGATGGGATCGCGTCGCTCAGGTTGGCGGGGCGTTGCTCGACGCCAATGCTGCCAGCATGGGTCCGATCTTCGCCGGCAACGCCAAGCGCATGGCGGGCGAGGCTGCGGTAGAGGCCATCTCGAACCCGACCGGATACCTTCTGGACGTCGCCAGCGGTCTCCTGAAAGCGTCGCCAATCGGCATGGCCTACGATGTCCAGAGCGACATCGTGGACGCCCTGAGCCGCCGCCCTGACTTCGACGGCGTGCGCTCGGGAGCCGAGTCGACCGCGCAGCCTGCCGTTGGCATTCCCGGCTTCGGCGGCACCATCCCGAAGGCCCAGGCGCTGGCCGAGGAAGGCGTCGCGCAGGCCCGTCGTGGTGGCGAGGATGTCCGGCGTGCGCAGGCAGAACTCGCCATCCCCGAGGAACAGGGGCTGGAACGTTGGGCGAAGCTGGCCGGCATGTCGGCTGGCCCCACGCTCGCGGGCTTGGTCACGGCAGCGGCGACCCGCAGCCCGACCGCTGGCGCCGCCGTCTCGTCGGCTTTCGCCGTTCCTCCGGCCTATGGAGAGGCGCGCGAATCCGGCCACGGTGTCGGCGAGTCTGTCGCCGCGTCCGGTCTGAGTGGCTTGGCGGAACTGGTGTCCGAGCGCACGGGCTTCGATGCGTTGCTCGGCAACCTGTCGAAGAAGATGGCGCCGGGCAGGGCGCAGGACGTCGTGTCCGCGCTGGAGAAGTCGATTGCCGGCCGCGTCGCCACGGGCGCGGTAGCGGAGGGCACGACCGAAGCCCTGAGCCAAGCCGCGCAGGATGCCTACAAGGTCTCCGGTCTCGGCGAGACGATGACGCTCGACGAGTTCATGGGCAACATCGCCGACTCGTTCGGCGCTGGCGCCATCATGGGCGGCACGTTGGGTGGGGCGACTCGAATCGCTCAGGGCCAGTCGGATCAGGAACGCGCGAACCGCCTCGTCAACCAAATCGACCGTTCCGCGCAGCGTGTCGAGACGCCGGAGAGTCGCGCGGTGGACGCTGGCCGTGAGGCCGCCGCCGCGATCTTCGCCGAGGCCGACGCATCCACTCCCGCCGCGCCTGTAACCGCTCAGGAAGCCGTGCAGGCCGCGCCAGGGCGCCCACAGATCGTGGCGCCTGTCGAGCCGCCCGCGCCAGCCACGCCGCGTCCTGAGGCGCCTACGCTCGCCCGCAACGACGCACGCCTTGCGCAGCTCGAATCCATCCCAGAACCGACCCTGTTCGAGCGGGAGGAAATGGAACTCCTGCGCAACGCGGTGGATCAGAGCCGGCAGGATGCCGACCCGCGCCAGCCTGGCGTGGGCGACGCGGAGAACGCTCGGGCAGCGCGCATTGCCGACATGGCCGCGACGTTTTACGAGACGATGCCGCGGGAGATTGGCTGGTCTGAGATTGGCGGTCGTGTCATTCGCGAACCTGAGCGCGCCGACGGGCTGAAGTCGGAAGTCGTCGGCCGGACGTCGTGGGTTGGCAAGGCGGGCCCGAACGGGGAGTCGAACTTTTGGCGTATGCGCCCCGACGCCTCGCTCAAGGAAAAGGAAGCGCACGAGGCTTTCGCTAAGGCGGCGCGTGGGGAACGGCTGCGCCCGATCGAGCAGCGATTCATCGACTACGCCCGCAAGACGGCCGACGGGTACGCCGCCGACCAGATAGAGGCGAGCGAACTCTACGAGAATCAGGACGAGGCGGATCGTCGGGCTGCGCTCGACTACCTGCGAGACAGCGATGGCATGGATGTTTCCGCCGAGGATGCTGCCGAGGCGTTGACGCTGATCGAACTGGCGAACCGTGCAGCGGATGCCGGCATTGACCCGGAAGCCTACCTGGCGGAAGATGATGCCTTCTACGCTGCGCGCTTGTGGCGCGCGATCAAGGAGAGTGGCTATGGCGCTGTCGACCCAGCAGAAGCAAGCAATCCTGCGCGCCGCGATCAAGGCCAAGAAGGAAGGCCGTCCGCTGCTCCCGAAGGCGGCGCCCAAGAAGTAACCGCGCCCCCGCGTTTCAGCCGTCAGGCTGAAGGAATCGTTGTCGAGGAAGTCGACGACGCCGAGGCCGAGCGCGTCATTGCCGAGATGCAGCGGCGTCAGCGCGCATCTCTGGACGAGCGCGCCGATCCGCTTGTCGAAGGCTTCAAGGAACTGGCGAAGTCGCCAGACACCTTCCGCAATCAGTTGCTCCCCGGCCGCACGATGAGCGAGATTGCCCCGCAAGCCGGCATCACCTATACTGGTCGTGGCGATGACAACGGAACCCCTGTCCACACCTTCCGCGTCGATCAGGGCGAAGCTGGCCCCGCGGTTGCCAAGGTGTACGACAACGGAAAGGACGTGTGGATTGACGTTTCCGACCTGACTGCGGGTGGCGGCGCGGGTGAGCGCGTCTACAACGCCGCTTTCAGCTACGCGCGGAACAACGGGAGGAACTTCACCGAAGACCCCGCTGGCCTGTCGGACTCGGCCATGTACCGCCGCCCCGTACAACAGACGGCGGCGATGCTGAAAGCCGGAACCGCTGAGAACATCGAGCCCGGCGACTTCCTCGCAACGCGCCGCCCAGGTGGCCCGCAAACTCGTCCGATCAAGGCTCCGGCCAATCGCGAGTTCGATGCCACCTTGCGCGAAAACCTCTTGACAACGTACAATAATGCTGTTCTGGCCGTCCCGGAGATCAGAAATGTCCGCTTCGACGCAGCCCGAGGGCAGTTTGTCGACGACCGAACTGGCAGCGTTGTTGACGACGCAGGATTCGACCGACTTGCAAGCCATCGACGCGCTGACCCCGTTCGAGAGGCAATGGTTAGGGTCGGCGATCGAGACGGGGGAGAAGGGCTCGCCCCGGCTCCTGTTGGGCGCAATTCGCTTAAAGTGGCGGCACTCGCTCAATCCCTGCTACGCGCAAGCCCATCTGAAAGACCTGCGTTGCTGGACCGCCTTCGCCGCATCTCGTCCGGTGGCGCTGGGGATAGCCCACTAAGCCGCATCCTCCCGAGCAAGCAAGACAAAGCCCCCGCCGACGCGGGGGTTTCTGTTTCTGGCGCTCGTGAAGCGAAGGATGCCGCCGAGTCGAAGGTCGCCGGGTTCTGGGGCCGTGGCGCCGTCTCGCGCCTCAAGAGTCGCGGTCGCGTCGAGTTCGTCACGAAGGCCGAGGTCATCGAGCGCGAGCTTGGCGGACTGCGCTCGGAAGATGACGTGCGCGGCGTCGACGGGTTCTACGATCCCGAGACGGGCAAGGCATACGTTATCGCGGACTCTGGCGCATCCGATGCGGACTTGCCCGGCGTCCTGTCGCACGAAGTCCTGCACGCGAACGGCGAACAGTTCCTTGGCTCGGAAGGGTTCACGAAGCTCAAGAATGCGTTCGCGCGCCTGCGCAACAAGGAAAAGGAAATCAGCGCGGCGTATGACCGCGTTCCGCAGGACACGGACGCAAAGCACGTCGACGAGGAAGCGTTGTCCTACCTCGCGCAGGAAGCGCCGAAGCATCGCTTCAGCCAGCGCCTTGTCGACGAGACGAAGCTATTCCTGAACCGCATGGGCATCCCGCTGGACTGGCTCAATGCCAATGCCGCTGCGGTTCGGAAGATCGCCGCGCTGAACCTGCGCGATGCGAGCAACCGCGACGTTGCGACGTTCAACCGTGATGGCGTGAAGTTCCAGCGCGTGTTCCACGGTACGCCGCATCGCGGCATCGAGCAGGCCGGGTTCAAGCTCAACAAGATCGGCACTGGTGAGGGTGCGCAGGCGTATGGTTATGGCATGTACTTCGCTAGCCAGAAGGATGTCGCCGAGAGTTACCGCAGGTCGCTTGCAGAGGACAACGAAAGCTCGCCGACGATTGGTTTCGCGTTCGACGGGGAGCTGCACGACAAGATGACCGCCGAAGGGCACGCGCTGAACCTCTTGAAAAACGGCGGGAAGCGTGAGGCCATGAGCACAGCAAAGGATATGCTGGCGGATGCCAAAGCTGGGAAGCCGTACACCACGGAGCGCGGCAAGGGAATCGAGCACTACCAGCGGCTCTACGATTTTGTGCAGGCATTCGATGCACGCAAGACGCAGCAGATCAAGTCTGTCCGAGAGAAGGGCCAGCTCTACCAAGCCGAAATCCCCGAGGACTCCGACCTTCTGGACTGGGACAAGCCGCTGAGCGAGCAGCCGGCGAAGGTGCGGGCCGCCTTGTCCGATGTGGCAAACGAAATGAGAGGGTGGAATCACGATGGCATTCGATACCCGGACCCGAATGCACTTGTCGGGGCGGGGATTCATGGCTCGATTGAGAGGCAGTTCGGCGGTCCGAAAGCTGCCAGCGAATACCTGCAATCCATCGGCATCCCAGGCTTGCGCTACGCAGACGGCCAGTCTCGCGGCAAGGACGGTAATCAGACCTTCAACTACGTCATCTGGGACGAGGCGCTGTTGACGCCGGAGAAGGCGCAGATCACGCCGATGTACTCGCGCGGCTTGCGGCCGCAGTCGGAAATGGAATCCGCGCCAGTCGGTGCGTGGATCGATGGTGGAAACGTGCCTGGCATTGGCCCCACGGCATTCCAGGTTCGCGACGTTCCGCTGGACAAGATCAGCCCGGTGGAACTCGACAGTGTTGGCGATGTCGGTCCAGAGAAGCGCGCCGACGTCGGTCGCTACACCGAAGCCATGCGCCGCGGTGAACAGTTCCCCAACGCGCGCGGGTACGAACTAGAGAACGGAAAGATCAAGCTGGTCGACGGGCACCGTCGGCTGCTGGCCGCCAAGGCCGCGGGGAAAACGAGCCTGCGCATTGCGGTGAACCCGCTTGACGACAGCGCGAAGTCGGCAATGTTCTCGCGCAAGATGCGGCCGGCGGACTCCGCAATCATCTTTGATGAGGATGGAGAGTTCAGCACGAAGCAAGACCTTCTTGATGGTCTTAGTGATGGTCGGCTTCTTGTTCACGTCCGCGTGAAGGACGGTACGGATTTCAGGTATGGAATTGAGCCATCGTCGGGCGAATATCTGAGATCAACGGAAGCATGGCAGACAGCTTTCGATGATTATGGCGAAGGTCCGGAGCTGACATTCTTCTCCGACAATCTTTCATGGGCCGAAACCGACCATCTTAGTGAGGTCAGGGGAGGCCATGGCGACTTGATGGAGTTGGTTTTCGTCAGGAAAGGTGGCGACATCCAACGGTCAAACGGCGACGGGAAAGTCACGTTGTCGGATGGGCGAATTGTCCCCTACGAATTAAGCCCGATGGCCGACCATGAAAGCGACCTTTTCAGGTCGGAGCCTGCTGGCGTTGAGTCTGGTGACTGGTACACCGACAAGGCCGTCGATGTAGTTGGCGTGGTTGACCTTGATAACGCTCCGATGTTCTCGCGCCGTCGTCCTGACGATCAAACCGAGACGCCTGAGTTCAAGCGTTGGTTCGGCGACACCGGCGCGTTCGATCCGGCGAATCCTGACATTCGGTTCTCGCGTCGTGACCCCGCAATGCAGCGCGGGGTTGTCGATGATGAATTGTCGCGCGATGCTAATTTCAAGGAGTGGTCGCGATCCGCTCCTGTAGTCTCGTCTGCATCCGCGATGCAGCACGAGTTCAAGACTGGCGATAGGATCGTCGTCGAGGCGTTCCATGGCGCACAACGCCCGGACAGAATCGGCAAGGGATTCGACAGCCGTCGTGCGACGTCTGGGCCAATGCCGTTCTTCACGAGCAGCCCCGATATCGCCAGCGGCTACGCGACGAACAAAAATGATACGAGCCTGAGCTACGAGGACCAGGACTGGGGGAGCTGGTTCAAGGTGAGGGCGCCCGGGTATCGCAAGCCGATCCCCTTGGATAGGGCCTGGTGGAGTCTGTCCGGTGCCGAAAGGGCGGCGATCTCTGCGCTGGCTCCGCGTGTTCGCATGGACAGCAACGCCGAGGAAATCGTTCTCGGCGACGATGGCGAATCGAATGGGATCGGGAACTACGATTGGGAGCTTCGTCAGGCCCGTGGAAACCCGCTGAAGGCGCTTCAGGAAAGCTGGCTGTCGAGCGGAACGATCTACGGTTCCGAGGAACGGTTTATGGACGTCCTGCGCCTTGCTGGATTTCCGATGGATCGGGTCACGTACGACTCGCCTGACATGCAGTTCCCCGCCGTGTTCCCGGTTCATGTCCGCATGTCGAACCCGCTCGTGAGCGATGACATCCCAGAATCCACGATGGATACGCTTAGGAGCGTTGCTGCACGGGACCGCTCGCGTGCAGCATCCGCTGGAGCCGACGCGTGGGACAAGTCAATGACGACCGCAAAGCGGTGGGTTGGTGACCTTGAGTCGGGCAGTGAGTTCGTCTGGACTCAGATTCCGGACAGGATCACCGATGCGCTCCGTGGACTTGGATACGACGGCATCGTTGACATGGGCGGGAAGGGTGGCGGTGATCGTCACAGGGTCTACATCCCGTTCTCGGAGCCGCAAGTCAAGGGCCGGTTCAACCGCGGCACGTATAGCGACGACGCGCCCCGCGACTTGCTGATGAGCAGGCGCGACACCAAGCGCAGCGCCGTAGCCGACGGTCTCCGGGATACTTCCAGCAGTGCGCCGGCCGGATTCGTTGCGCCAGCCATTCCAGCCCCTCGCGATGGCGAGCCGTGGTTCCACGGCCGTCCGGAAGCTAGTCGCGAGTTCGCGAAGGGGAAGCCAGCATTCTTCTCGCGCGACAAGGAAGCCGCCGCGTGGTTCAAGCAGGATGAGCGTGGGACGGTCACGGCGCATGCCGTCGCTGCCACCAATCCAGCGCGCTTGCGCGACCTCGAAGGCGCCCTGCGTGGACTTGGATACCAGCCTGACCCGACAGAAGACTACCGCCTTGCGGATGCGATCGCCGCCAATTCGCCATACGACGGTTCCTCGGTCGTCGATTCGATCTACGTTCCGGAGGTCCAGGCCGCACTGACGAAGGCCGGCTTCGATTCGTTGCTCGTCCACGACACGATCGAGAACACCGACCACGAAGCGCTTGTTGTCTGGGATGCGAAGAAGATCAGCGCCGCCAAGCCGGAGGGATCATTCTCGCAGGGCGCGCCGACCTTCTACTCGGACATGGCCGAGAGTGTGCGCGAAGCGAAGGGTGCCCCGAAGAAAGCCGACGCTAAGGCGTGGAAGCAGTGGCTCGATGGCGCCCAGCGACGCGGCGAGTTCAAGGGCGAGGAACGCGACTGGCTCGGCGTCGACGCATGGCTCGACGAGCAGGCCGGCCAGGTCACGCGCGAGCAGATTCAGGAGTTCGTGGCGGCGAATGAGGTGCAGGTCAGTGAGACAGTGCTTGGCGATGGGACAGAATTGCCAGAGGGGACCGAACTGCGGCGGAGCGGAGCGTCCGGCTGGCAGGTTTTCGATAGCGACGGGTATGCACTTACCATTCCGCGAGGCTCTAGAGAGGAAGCGATCAGGGATGCGTCCGAGGAGCTAGGTGAGGCGACCAAGTTCGGCAAACACACCCTCCCTGGCGGGGGAAACTACCGCGAGTTGCTGCTGACGCTGCCCGTTCAAGAGTTGAAAGCTGGCGACAAACTTGGCGGTGGAACGGTCAACTGGAAGAATGTAGACGGCTCCTATAATGTAACCATGCCCGATGGCTCCGGGCGAGTTATTGGTAACGATACTCGACAAGGCGTTTATCGCTCCAACCACTTCGACAAGCCCAACATCCTCGCCCACGTTCGCTTCAACGAGCGCACCGATGCCGATGGCAAGCGGGTGCTGTTCATCGAGGAGATTCAATCCGACTGGCACCAGCAGGGGCGGAAGCGCGGGTACACGAAGGACAGCGGGCGTCTGGAGGTTGTCGAATACGGGCCGCGAGAGTTCGGATTCCGTAACGCTGACACTGGCGCAGAAACTGGGCCTGTTGCTGGCATGACCACGAGGGCCATTGCTCAGGGCAACATTGAAAATGCGAAGCAAAGGGAGGCGGTGCCCGACGCCCCGTTCAAGACGTCGTGGCCGATGCTCGCGTTCAAGCGCGCGCTGCGCTGGGCGGCCGAGAACGGATTCGACCGAATCGCGTGGACGACCGGCGAGCAGCAGGTAGATCGATACGACCTTAGCAAGAGGGTCGACCGGATCATCGTCGAGCCGTTCAGTGGCGACAGCGGCGATCGCCGATTCGACGTTCAGGTGTTCGACAAGAACGGGGAAAACGTCATCGACGACGGTGGTATGAGCGAGTCGCAGCTCGAGAGAGCTTTCGGCAATGACATCGCCGAGCGCATCACTGCGTTGCCAAACGGCAAGCGCGAGACGATCAGCGGCGACGGGCTACGTCTCGGCGGCAATGGCATGAAAGGGTTCTACGACCACATTTTGCCCGCCGAGATCGGCAAGTACGCGAAGCGCTGGGGCGTGAAGGTTGGCAGCGCCGACCTGGTGCGCGCGCCCAAGGTGTCGATCGCGCGCGACGACATCGTGCCGGTCAAGGACCGCGTTCACTCGATCGACATCACCCCTCAGATGCGGGACAGCGTGATGGGCGGCCAGCCAATGTTCTCGCGACGCAAGGCCGAGTCGGTCGACGCGCTGGTCGACGTGATGCAGAAGCCCGACGATCCGGCCAAGCGCATCGAGGGTGCAACGACTGTCGCGACGCCGCCGAGCCCGGAAGGTCCGCGGCTGCCGAAGTTCAACAGCCTGTCCGAGTTCTGGGTCGACAACATCGGCAAGCCGCTGTACGACGCGATCAACGGCAGCGTTGGCGCGCTCATGCGCAAGATGCAGCTTGCCGAGAACCTTCCGCCCGAGGCGCGCAAAGCATGGCGTGAGTACCGCCAGCGGATCGGCGAGGCGCAGAAAACCGTCCGCGAGATTGGCGGGGCCGCGCGTGACCTGACGCCCGACGAGCGCGAGATGGTGTCGGACTTCGTCGAGCGCGAGATGAAGGCCGGCGTCACTCCGCCGGAAAAGGTCGAGCGCATGGGCACGATCATGTCGTCGATCATGCGCAAGCAATCGGACGAGCTTGTGCGACTCGGCATGTTGTCCGAGGAAGCGCGCGATCGTTGGGATGGCCGCTACCTGCCGAGGTTCTACGCCAAGCATCTGGCTACGTCGCCTTTCTCCAAGGAACTGCGCCGCGTGTTCCTGCAGGGCATCAAGGGATCGCACCTGAAGGGCCGCGGCATGTTCGAGACGGTCGATGCCGCCGAAGTCGAGCGGTACAAGGAACTCGGCTGGGAGGTCCGCGACGGCGATCCTGCCAATGGCGGCAAGGTGACGATGTGGAAGGACTTCACGCCAACCCAGCGTCAGAAGATGGGCGAAGTCCGCGACGCCATGTTCCGCTTCGCACGCGGCTACACCGAAACGCAGATGGACATCGCGAAGGGGAAGCTGTTCGACCAGATCGCCAAGACGGTTGCGCGCACGGACGACAACGCGGGAACGTACGTGCAGGTTCCGGACACGAAGATTCCCGGCACTGGCGTTCGGAAGTTCGGCAACCTGTCGGGGATGTATGTGCCGCGTGAAGTGCTGTCGCAGTTGAAGGCTACGGTGTCGCCGGATAGCGCGTTGATGAAGGCGTACCTCAAGGGGCTGTCGCTCTGGAAGGAAGGCAAAACTACGATGAATCCGGTGACCCACGTCAACAACGTGGTGTCCAACGTCGTCATGGCCGACCTTGCCGGAGTGAACCTGCTAGATCCGCGATCCTTCAAGCTCTACGCCGAGACGTTCCGCGACTACGCGCGAGAGGGGACCGCGTTCAAGGAAGCGCAAGCCGCCGGCCTGTTCGGGAACGAGTGGTTCGGCAACGAGGTCGCGCAATGGGTTCCAGTCCCGGCCGAGGTTCGCAGCGCGCAGACGGATGCGGGGATCGCCGCGGCGTTCGCTAACAAGGGACTCTCCATCGCTCAGGCTGGACGCGAGGCGATGGGTCGCGCGTATCAGGCCGAGGATCAGTTTTTCAAGCTGCTCCTGTTCAAGCAAGCTCGCGCCAAGGGGCTTGATCCGAACGATGCCGTCGAGTGGGCGGAGCGGTTCGTGTTCGACTATTCCAAGGCTCCGGCTGGTGTGCGGCTTGCGTCGCGCACGTTGTTCCCGTTTGCTAACTACACCAGCAAGGCGATTCCTGCGCTGACTTTCGCAGCAACGCACTACCCGTGGCGCATCGCGAAGTGGGTCGGTTTGCTGAGCGCGGTTTCCACCTACGGCCTCAGCCAGATTCATGGCGATGACGACGAGGCCAAGGAAGCCGAAGGCAAGCTGATGCCGGAGTACATGAAGGGCGGTTCGTCGTTCTTCGGCGTCCCGAAGGCCATCCGCCTCCCGTACAACACGGACGAGGGCGATGCGATGTACGTCGACATCAGCCGCTTCCTCCCGCTCGGCGATCTGTTCGACGCCAACAACCAGATGGGCGGCGTTCCCCTGCCGGCTCCACTGACTCCGAACAACCCGGTCATCACCACGGCAATCGCGATGCTCGCGAACAAGGACAGCTTCACTGGCAAGGATTTGGTGAGCGAGTCGGACACCGGAAGCGAGGCGGCATGGAAGCGCATGTCGTGGCTGTGGAAACAGATGGCGCCGAACAACCCGGTCGTTCCCGGCACGCACAACTTCAACCGTCTTGCGGAAGCGGCGGCGGCCATGGCCGGAACGGAGCTTGGCCCGTACACCGGACTCGACTACAACGGCAACACCATCTCGCCAGCGCGCGCCGTAGCGCAGAGTTTCGGTGTCAAGCTGCGCCCTGTGGACTTCGAGCGGGAGCGCGGGTTCCAGCGCAGCGCCTTGGACGCCGAACTTCGCGAGCTGAAGTCAAAGCGCACCAAGCTCAACCGAAACCAGTCGATCGCATCGTCCGTGCGTGATCGTGAACTGGAATCCATTGAAACCAAGATCGAGGAAGTCATGCGTCGCATCGACGAACTCGAATCACTCCCAACCCCGTGAGGTAGGTATGCAGTTCACGAATCGAGGAATGTCGCCCCGCGTCGCCGCCTTGGTCGGCCAGCTTGGCGGTCAGCGTCAGGCTCCGAGCGCCAGCGGGCAGCCCCCGATGGCACCACTCGCCGCACTTACCGCCAATCTCAGCGGCCAGCGTCAGGCCGCCCCTGCGGTTCAGCAGCCCGCGGCGCCGAGCCCGAGCCGCACCGCTGTCCCGCCGGGCAAGCTCGCTCCGCAGCCGGTTGCCAAGCCGGCCATACAGCCTCAGCCTGTGCGCCAGGTGCAGCCGCAGCGGTTGCCCGTTGTCGGTGACGGCAGCATCGTGTCGCCGCGCGTGCGTGCGATCCGGGACGCGATGGGCTCGTAGGAATCCTCCTACACCGCGCCGGGCAGATCGCCCATCCCCCGCCGTCCCGCAACGGGACACGATGGGCTCCCGGCGTCCATTTCGCGTCACGGCTGAACTTGGGTGTTAGATCGCCAGTGAAAGTTGCCCGCTGGCTGCAATCGCCCGTTCACGGGTTCCTGCACGCCTTGCGGCGTTGTCGTGTCGGTTGTGGCACCGCTGGCAAAGAGCCGCGAGATTCAGCAGGCTCGATGCCTCGGGTCTGTCGTCAAACACATGCGCGGTCGTCAGCACTACGATGCTCCCGGTTATCGGGTGGGGTAAGCCATGCTTAGCTCCGCACCACTCGCACAGCCCCTTTGCGCGCACAAAGCGCACAAACCGGCTCCGCAGCTTCCAGTCCTTCGGATATCTCGCTCGCATTTCAGGTCGTATCGGCATGGCGTTCTAACTCGTTATTCAAGCCGACGCCGCTTCGCGGCGCGGCTTAATTCAGGCGTTAGGCGGCAGAACAATGTTCTTGTCGCTCAACCAAAGAGCGCGCTCCCATCCATCAGGACCAATGCGGTAGCAATGCTTCGCGACCCCCTTGGAGTCATACCGTGTTTCCACTGCGTAGCATTCTCCATCGCGCACCTTTCCACGATGGTCTCTAAAGCGCACGCGCTGCCCGGCGCTGAGCAATGGTGGGGCCCATGTGTAGTGCATTCATTTCTCCTGTTTACCGCCTAACAACGCGTTGCAGCTGATGCCGCTTCGCGTCACGGCTGGACTTGGGTGTTAGCTGCTCTTTTGCATCTGCATCCGTCGCAGACTTCCCCCAAGATGTTGCGCGTACAAATGTTGTGCTGTTCGCCCGTATCTTTGATCCACTCCCGCAGGGTGGTGACTTCTGCGTTCGGGCCAACGCCACCAATGCTCCATTGCTTGTGGCCGCGCGTTTTCATCCATGAGGACACTTCGGCTATGTGCGTGATGACCCATGCCGGTATTTCGTCTTGCAGCTTCGGATCAAATACGGGTTTCATTTTTCGTTCCATTTAGGGCCGCAGCTAACAATTCATTCAAGCCGACGCCGGAAAGGTCTCGGCTTGCCTATGCGCCTCGGCGGCGCGGGTTAGCTCAGCCGTTAGGTCTCACGGGCGTGACCTCGTGAGCAGCCGGTTAATCACTCCCGCTATCGTCTCGCCTTTCGCAACCCAAGCCGCCAGCTTTGCCGCTGCGGCTGGCGTGAGCATCACGGCGATTTGCTTGCCGCCTTCCTGCGCCCGCGCCTTGCGGCTGCGGGCTTGGCGCTCCGTTTGATTGTTTATTGACATTTAATCGCCGTGACAGTTCGGGCAGCCATATCGGCCCAGCGCGGGTGGGAAGCTGTAGCCGCACTGGCAGTCTATGTTATCCATGCGACGCCCTAACATTTGCGTAAAAGCTGCGAATAGCGGCGGTTTCACTGTCCTCACGGAAGGTTCCAGCGCCAGCGTCGTCGCACCATTCATCGCTGTTTGTGAAAATGAATACCCCGTCAGGCTCGATGGAAAGGCTAACAACCCGCCCAGTCCCTTGCGGCCCCTCTTTTTCGATGAAGGCGCGCATGGATTTTGTGGTCGGCGCGTCGAAGGTGGCCATTAGGCCACCTCCACGATTTCAACCGCCCAGTTTGTGCCGTTCCGCAGCGAGCTGATGTATGCCTTTGCGCCCTTTGCCGCCAGTTCAGCCGAGCTTGCAAAGCCAGACGGGCCGTCCTCGCCGTTTTGATATTCGGGGCGGGTGATGCGCCACGCGTGGGTGTATGCGCGCCTGCTGTTTGTGGTGTGGGTGGCGTTGCTGAACTTGGCGGTGAAGGTGGTCATTTCGTTCTCCGTGGCGTTGTTTGACTGTGTGGCTAGGTTACAGCGTGACTAGTCACTTGTCAACTACCGTTCGTCGGGAAATCGCTGTCAACGGCGGTTGCGCGCAGCATCTGCACTTCGGCGCGCAGCTTCCGCAGGTCAGCGTGCGCCGCTTTGATGCCCTCGCGGTTTAGCTCAGCCTCGTCCGCGACGGTTCGGATCGCGGCGTTCTCGGCGAGCAGCCGATCGATCTCGTCGGCGGCTTCGGCGTACAGGCCGTTTGGCAATGCCGCCGCATCGCGCAGCCGCTTGACCAGATCATCACCGCGCTCGTGGTCAGCCATTGGGGCTGGCCTCCTGGTCCGATAGCAGGTGGTGCTCGACGATCCGCAGCACGCCGAGGACGCCAGCGAGCGGAACGCGGCCGGCGAAGCTGTCGATCAGGCCGATGATGCCTTCGTGCAGCTCCGCGAGTTCGCGGTACGGGGCGCCTCCGAAGTTCGCGGACAGAATGGTTGCCGGCAGGCTTCCACGGGTCACGCTTTCACATGCCGAGTCGTTGCGGCTTCCGGTTGCCACGCCGGTTATGTTTGCTGACTCGTGCAGAGGTTGTTGCGCCGCGGGCGCTCCTGCCGGCAAATCTTGCTCACCCATCGCTGCGGCCCTCCTGGTCGGCTGGGCGGATGCTTTTCAGTGTTTCGCGAAGCCGGCGCGCAGCCTCGGACAGCACGATGTCTGCGTCTCGATCGCACTCCGCTGGAATGCGCATCGTGAACTCACGGTCTATGGCCGAGCGATCGCGAGCCACGACATCGGCGAGCGCATCGAGGCGGTTGCACAACATCTCGGTCGGCACGTCCTGCGGGTATTTGTACTCGGTGCTCACGATCCACCCCCTTCCGCGCGAGCGGAGTCGATGGCGGCGTCGAGAGGAAGCCAGCCAATCGGATGAAACTCGCTGTTGTCCCATTCGCCGAATTCAGTGTTCCACTCGCCGCCGTGCTCGTAGATTTCCGGGTGTTCGCGACGCGTGACGTCAATCCACGGCGACGCGTAATCGAGCGGCATGAAGTAGCCTACGTCCTCTTTCCCGTTTGACCACAGGATGCGAATTCGCGTTCCGTCCTTCGGGAGCGTGTCACGTCCGTTCCATTCGGTCGAGCCCGGCGCATCCACCCTATCCGCATCCGCCGGCTGGCGCTGGAGGGCGGCGATGGCGGATTCCAGCGCAGCGCGCTCGTGCGAAAAGAACCGCGTGTCGTACTCAGCGAGCAGTCCACGCAACGTCTCGACGTGCTCGGCGCTCACGGCTTCACCTCCGCTGCGGGGCGGGAGAGGGCGGCGGTGTCCGTTACGGTCCAATCGTCGTTCGTGTCGTACGCCTTGAGGATTGCGGTCGCGAGTGCGACGTCGTTTGTCCAGAACGACCCCTGCGGGCCGGTGCAGGCGTAGCGCGCGGGCTCATCCACCGCCGGCACTTCCGCAGCGCGCCAGCGGCGAACGTCGGACGAATGCTCGATCGCGCTCGCGAACCATCCGATCAGCCAGCCCTCGTCCATGTCGCTGTAGCCGAGGCGCAACGCGGTTGCTCGGAACTCGGCAGCCCACTTCGCCGAGTCGTCGCCGAGACGTTGCAGCAGCGCAGCAGGCGACTCGTCATCGGCGCTCGCACCCTCGGCGACGGGAGCGCGCGGAGGGGCGGCGTAGGCCGCCAGTTCGCCAGGTATTGCCCGAATGCGATCGCTCAGGCTTTGCATAAGTCCGTGCGCATCAAGTTCCTTCGGACGAAATGCCATCGTTGCGCCATCGACCACGTGTGTTGGCGGGTACAGCAACGCGTGAATGCCTGTAAGCACGCGAGATAGATGATCGTTGACGCTGCGCATGCGCTCCATTTCGTAGCGAAAATGCACAGCCTCCCCGCCAGCGCGGAGGCGGTCTTTGATGTGATGCCACGCGGCCAGAAACTTCGTGTCGCCGTTGAGCCGCTTCGGAATGCTGGCTGCGTTCGCCAGAAGTTCCAGCGCGCGTTCGTCCGTCATCGGGGCCTGGTCAGTCATGGCGGGGTTCCTCGTGCGGCTGATTGATCGCAGCGCGCAACCGCGACAACTCCTGCAAATGCCCCTCGATCGCTCGCAGCATCGCAATCTCGTCGTTGCTGCGGTCATATTCACGAGCGCGGTCCTGCGCCCACGCGATGCATTCGGATGTCGATTTCATGGGGTTTCCTAGAACGGGATGGTTTCGTCATCGAACGAACCGCCTCCACTCGCCGGCTGCTCGCGCTGCGGGCGGCTGGACTGGCGCGGGGACGATTGCTCGCGTTCCTTCCGCTCGAAAAGTTTCAGGGTGCCGTCGAACCAGTTCCCGACAGGCACCGCGTGCAGACGCAGCGTGATCCCGCCATCGTCCCATTCGGCAGCCTCGCCTACGTTGATCCAGTGCGTCTTGGTCTCGCCGCGCGATTCGTACTTGCGGCCGGCGACGACATCGAAACGCTTGGTGACAGTACCCATCAGGCGGCTTCCTTCATGTTGTTGAGTTCGGCGACGATGCCAGCGACTTCCGCATCCGCTTCGCACACGGCCGCCACGAGTTCGTCGATTGCTTTCTGGTCCCGCTCAACGCGCACGATTGCGAGCTGCAGGTGTTCGGGGAATCGCGGATCGAACGAAACCGCGTCGACCCATGCGCGGCCCGTGACCATCAATTGATGCTGCAACTGCCAGCGGTACTCGCGGGCGTGGTCGCCGTTGCGCAGGGCGTCCAGGTGCTTCGCCATGTTGGCCGGGCACTTCACTTCGAGCAGGCCGTCATCGCCGACAAGGCCATCCGGGGAGCATCCGCAGTTCGGCAGGGCGCCGTCCGCGATGAACCCGCATTCCTCGACGATGACGCCGCGCGCGAAGCTATAGGCGTCGCGTGCCTCGGCTTCCAGTTCCGTCCCGCGCTCCATCGCTGCGTTGCGGTACGTCTCGACCGGCTGACCCGTGATCCGCTCGACGGCCAGCAGGGCCAGCAGGGCGGCGCGTGACGCGCTCGGGCCTGACTTGGTGCGTGCCATTAGGTCGGACGCGCGCGATGCCGTGAAGGCGCCGCAGCGAGCCAGCGCCCACGCTTGCGACTCTTGCTCTGCGTTGGCCTTGCTCACTTGAGATCCTTTGCGCGCTTGGCCCACAGCGCGCGGACGTTCTTGAGCGCCGCGCCAGTCAGGCCGCTGGCCTTGATGCCTGCGGCGATCCGGACAAGCTCCGTCTTGTCGGCAGCGTTCGCAATCGCGTCGCCCCATTCCGACGTGTCGGGCGCCGCAGCCGCGTAGGCGTCGTCGTCCTCGCCGTGGCTGGTCAGGTTCAGCAGCGCGCCGGCCGTGTAACGCTTGCCGTAGCTCACGCTCGACGCGACCGCCTGCACGGCATTCTTGTTGCCGCTGGCGTCCGCAGGAAGCTTGATCGTCGTGCGCTCGCTGTGGCCGCTCCGGTGGCTCAGGACGGCAGTAACCGCGATCCCGTCCGTGAAGTCCGTACGGAAAGACAGCGCGAAGCCGAACCGCTGCAACACCGGCTTGATCGCCGTATTGATGTCCTCCCAAAGCGCGTAGGTATAGCGGCCTCCCGCGTCGCCACGCTCGCCAATGCTCGGAAGCTCGGACTGCATGTCTGCCAGCGACGAAGCGAAGTCGGCCTCGGCGTGCTTGGCCTGGACGCGCTCGTGCATGTCCAGCAACCGCTGCATCTTGTCCATGTCCACGGACGGGTCCGAGGCAGCGCGCGAGATCACGGCCAGCAACGTCACCGCCTCCGGCTGCGCGGGTTCCACGGGTTTCATCATTGCGTTCATCGAATCCTCCCGCCGACCTTGGCCGGCGTTGGTGTGTTGGTTACGCCGCATCCGGCGAGTTGTTGGTCAGCTCCGAGCGCACCCAAGCGATCACGCGACGTGCGGGATCGTGGCGGCGCAGCCGGACGTTGTTGGCGACTCGGGCCAGCGCGGAATGGAACAGTTCGCCGGTGACGCCGAGGCGGGTCAGCTCGCGGCAGACGACAGCCTTCGCGTCGTCAACGTCGCGGGCCATGCGGGTGCGGATGTCGGTCACGGTCGCAATCATTTCTGCGTCCTCTTGATCGGAGTGATGGTCGCCTCGAGCGGCAACCTGGATTGGATGACTCGCCAGCGCGCGATGCGCTCGCGGTTGGAAAGGCACTGTTCGGCTTCGGTGAGGATTCGCGCGCCGCCGGTGAAGGCGAGGCGCTGGCCGATGCGGCGGTCGCGCAGGACGGCGTTCATGCCGGCCACCGCTTTGCCTGCGCGGCGAACCTCGGGCACACCGGCAGGCCGAGCGAGCGCATGCGGGCGACGATCTGGGCGGGCGTCACGGCGTCGGCGCTCCGGTCAGGGTCAGCAGGCCGACGACGTAGCCGGTGCCGAACAACAACAGGGCGCCGAGTGCGACGAGACCGATGAACTCGAACATGCTCAGCACGAGGTCGCGTGGCGTGCACGGGACGATCTGGCGAGGGTTGGCGCGGCGCTCGATCATGCCGGCGTCCTCATGTCGGCCTCGGCCAGCGCGTACAGCAGCGGCCAGCCCGTCGTGCCGGTTCCGTTGTCGATCAGCAGCGCGGCGATCGCGTCGGCGTGGGCGGACACGATGTCGGGTTCCTCGGCGACGCAGGCTGCGAGGTATTCGGGATCGGCGAGCAGGGCGGCCACGCGAGCCTGCACGGCGTCGTCGCGGGCCTCGGCATCCTCGGCAGCAAAGCCGGCAGCCATCGCGTGGTCGGGGACGTAGTAGTCGGAAACGGCGCTCACTTCGCACCGCCAATGCGCGCCTGCGCGGCATCGATCGCGGCGAACATCCGGTCGAACTGTTCGTCGAGGATGCGCATGCGCTCGTCGGCGGCGAATGCCGACTCGACCAGCGCGGTCTCGATCCGATCCAGCTGCGCGGCGCGGACTTCCAGCGATCCGCGGAAGTGGTTCAGTTGCCCGTAGAACGTGGAATCCATCTATCGTCTCCCTGCGCCGGCCCGGCGGGTGGCGTGTTGGTACGATAGCTGGAATCGGCCGCCTAGCGCAAGAGGGATTTGCGTTTGCGCCGATTGATCTTTCCTATGGGAAGCCTGCTAAATATTGGAACAATCAATCGCAGACGACGTAAGGACGACTAGCGCAAACCCAAGACTGGCGCTATAGTCCGCCCACCATGACCCTATCCGAATACCTCAAAAAGTACGGCATTACAGCCACCGCGTTCGCGACGAGGCTCGGCGTCACGCGGGCCAGGGTGTCGCAGCTCGTGGCCGGTGGCACACCATCTGTCCGACTTGCGCAACGGGTGCTGGTCGAAACCAACGGACTGGTCACGTTGCAGGACTGGCCGGCAGGGAAGGCAAATGACGATTAACGCAATCGAACCCGTCGCCGCGACTCCCCTGCGCGCCGACGCTACGGGCGCATCAGCGCCCAGCCTCGTGCAAACGAGCGCCAGCGGTGCGTCTCCCCACGCACGCGGCTGGCACCTGATTCCTTCGGCGCACGCGCGCCACCGGCCTGCGGACCACAGGGCGCCCATCGGGCGTGTGTTGCAGGCCGCTTCGTATTCGTTTTCTTCGACGATCTTCGACACCCCCGACAACCGGCCCGATCGCCCCTACGCGGGTCCGATCGACACCGGCTATTCGCTGCGGATCGTCCCGAGCGACCGAATCCGCTACCACTGTGAGTCATGCGGGCAGGTTACGGACGCTGGAGTGTGCGGAAGGTGCCGGAAATGACCCCCTCCGCCTACACCGCGCTCAAGGAACGCGCAATGGACCTCATCGCCGAGGGGTTCACAGACGAAGGCAAGGAAGCCGCGATTCAGGCCCTTGCGGCAAAGGCGCTCGCCTACGCCGGCAAGGACAGCAGATTGGCGCGCTTGGCGATCCGAGATCACGCGTTCCTCGTCAGCAAGCGCTCCAAGGCCGCTGTAGAGCGCCTGGAGCGCGAGAGGGGGCTGCGCTGATGCGAACCGCGCTCAAGCGAGCAGCCATATCCATGTACTGCCACGGAGCACTGCCGGCGACCTGCGTCGCGTGGTTGTTCCGCGCGTTCGATCTTCGGGGGGAGTGATGGCGGCGGACTGGATCAAGATGCGAACGGACCTCTACAGGGACCCGAAAGTGTGCGTCATCGCGGATGCGTTGCTGGCTCCCAGCGGAGACCTCGCGCGTTACGTGAACCAGAATTTGCAGCGTGACATGGCCGTAACGCGTAACGTAACGCGTAACGCAACGGTCGGCGCACTCGTTACGGTATGGGGCGTTATGCGGTTACGCGGCAAGCGTAACGGCAACGATCTTGCGTGTGCGCATGCGTCTCTCGAAGTGATCGACGACATCGCAGATTTGCCGGGGCTTGGCAATGCAATGGCGATGGTCGGATGGGTTGTCGAGACGGAATCAGGCATCACGTTTCCTCGGTTCTTCGACGACTACAACGCTGATCCTACAGAGAAAAAACACAGTTCGGCCGCCGAGCGTCAGCGTCGCTACAGGGAGCGTCAGAAGGAAAGCCAAGATGGCGTGCCCCCAGAAAATTGTGACGTTACGCGTGACGTAACGCGTGACGTAACGTTACGCCCTAGAGAAGAGAAGAGTAGAGAAGAAAAGAAATGCGCAACGCTGTCGCGTTTCGCTGAGTTCTGGGAAGCCTACCCCGTGAAGAAGGGCAAGGCCGACGCCGAACGAAAGTGGAAGTCGGCGAAACTCGACGCCATCGCTGACACGATCATCGCGGACGTGAAGCGCAGGCTCGCCGAGGACCGGCAATGGCGCGACGGGTATATCCCGCATGGCTCGACGTACGTCAACGGGCGCGGATGGGAGGACGGGATCGAGTCGAGCCGAAACAGCGGCGTTGCCAACGGCGCAGACGCGATCCCCGACTTCATGCGGGGGGCGATCTGATGCGCGCGTCGGAGGTTGCCAAGTTGCTCGCAGCCCAGGTTGATGGCGTCGTGCGGGAACTCTTGCCGAAGGGCAAGCGCGTCGGCCACGAGTGGCGCTGCGGCGGTGTTGACGGCGAGCCCGGCGAGTCGATGGGCGTCCACCTGTCGGGCGAGAAGGCCGGCGTCTGGGCAGACTTCCAGTCCGGCGAGTCGGGCGACTTGATCGGCCTGTGGATGGCTGTGCGGCGCTGCGATCTGCGCGAGGCGTGCCGCGACGCGATGGCCTACCTCGGCATTCGCGAGGACGCGCCCAAGGCTCCTGAGCGCGCGTACAAGCGCCCCACGCGCGACGGGGTGTCTCCGCTGTCGATCGAGCACTCCGCGTGGCTGAGAGACGCGCGCAAGCTGCCAGACGCCACGGTGGAGGCGTACAAGCTGCGCAGCCGCGGCAACCGGCTGATGTTCCCATACCTGCTCGGCAATGATCTGATCTTCGCCAAGTACCGCGTGCTGCCGAAGCAGTTCAGCGCGGACGCCGAGTGTGAGCCGATTCTGTTCGGCTGGCAGGCGATCAAGCCGACGCAGCGCGCCGTGGTCATCACCGAGGGCGAATTGGATGCCATGGCATTCCACGCCTACGGGTTCCCCGCGCTGAGTGTGCCCACCGGATCGGGCGCCCATGGCTGGGTTGATCGCGAGTTCGACCGGCTCGCTCGGTTCGACACGATTTACCTGTCGATGGACATGGACGAGGCGGGGCAGAAGGGCATTCCCGATCTGGTCGAGCGCCTTGGCCGCGAGCGGACGATGGTTGTTGAGCTTCCGCGCAAGGACGCCAATCAGTGTTTGATCGACGGCCTTTCGCAGATCGACATCCTGCGCGCCATGAAGGAATCGAAGTCGCTCGATCCGTGCGAACTGCGCAACGTTGGCGCATTCGAGGATCAGGTGATAGCGGAGTACAACCGCGTCGATGAAGGGCTCGTGCTGCCATGGAAGAAAACGCACGACGACATCCTGATGCGTGCCGGTGAGACGTCGATCTGGGCCGGCGTCAACGGTCACGGTAAGTCCGCCGTCATCTCGCAAGTCGTCGGCTTCCAGGCTTCACGTGGAACGCGGTGCTGCGTTGCCAGCATGGAGTTCCGCACGCCGCTTTGGCTGATGCGGATGAACCGCCAGATGTGCGCGACCGATCGACCAACGGAAGCCTTCGCGCGCCACGTCCATCGCGAGTTGGCGAAGGTGATGATGGCCTTCGACGTCAGTGGGAAGGCGAAGGCGTCGCGGATTCTCGACGTGTTCCGCTACGCGCGGCGTCGCTACGAGACCGAGCTATTCGTCATCGACAACCTGACCAAGTGCGGCTTCGCCGATGACGACTACACCGGCCAGAAGGCGTTCGTCGAGGAACTGACCGACTTCGCTCGCGAGACGCAAACGCACGTCGCGATCGTCGCGCACATGCGCAAGGGCGAGAGCGAGGACAAGCCGTCCGGAAAGATGAGCGTCAAGGGCTCCGGCGGCATCACGGACATGGCCGACACCGTGATCGAGGTTTGGCGCAACAAGCCGCGCGAACGCGCCGCGAAAGAGGCACGCGAATCTGGGGAGCCGATCGCCGAACGCTACGCAAACCAGGCCGACACGATGCTGTTCGTCCACAAACAACGATTCACCGGGAAGGAGCCGGCCATCGCCCTATGGTTCGATCCAGCGAGCACGCAATTCTTGGCCAGTTCCAAGCACACACCGCGCCCGATGGTGGAGTGGAGCGCGGTGCCGGTGAGAGCGGCATGAGCATAGAAGCAAAGCGCGCCCGCAACCGCGCCGAGTTCCCGGAAGCGGCGAAGGTCATGGACGCCCTGGCGATGTTCAGCCCGCGCCTTGTTTGGGCTGAGGAGAACGGAAAAGTGATCTGGAGGAAAGATGGGCAGACCAAATGAAAGCGTAGTGGGCGATCCGATGCATCTCGCGCAATGGGCGTTTCTTGCGCTGCGCCGCCGCGTGAAGGGCACGTTCGCGCTCGTGATGCGTGGCGATGACGCGATCGAGCTTGTTGACCCGCACACACAGAAGATGGCAGGCATCGAGGCACGCAACCGAGATCGGATCGTCGGCTACTACAAGGCGGGGAAGGTCGTCGATGTCGTCGACATCCGCGAGGCGATCGAGGCGACGATTGACGGGATGAGGAGGGCGGCATGAGCGCCCTGACCGTCAACAGCGACACCCTGTTGCAGTCGGCCATAGGCATGCTCCGATCCGACTACGCCAAACACAAGTATCTGCGCCTTAGCTGGAAGACGGGCAAGGATCGCAGCCTTCCGCAGAACTCGTTCACGCACGCATGGTACGGCCAGCTTGCACGCGAACTGCCGGAGGACGACGAACTCGGGTGGAAGTGCTACTGCAAGCTGCACCACGGCGTGCCGATCCTGCGCGCGGAGGACGACGAGTTCCGGGCGACGTATGACAGCGCGATCAAGGGGCTGACGTACGTGCAGAAGTTGAAGGTCATGCGCTTGCTGCCCGTCACGTCGCTGATGACCAAGGCGCAGCTCAGCAAGTACGCCGAATCGGTGCAGGAGGACTTTCGCGGGCGCGGGGTGATGCTGGAGTTCCCGCAGGCGAGGTCCGCATGAAGCGCAGCCCATTGGTCAGGAAGTCCCCGATGCGCACCCGCTCGCGCAAGACGGCGAAGGCGAGGCAGTCGGCGCGCGGCATGCCCTGCCTGATGAACGTAGCAGGCGTGTGCATCGACAAGTACCCGCACGAGACGGTCGTGCTGGCGCATTTCCGTTGGCTCGGCAACTGCGGGACGGGGATCAAGCCGCCTGATACGCAGGGCGCCCATGCGTGCTCTGAGTGCAATCGCTGGACCGACAGCCCGACGCCGCGCGAGACGGCGGACCGGATGCAGTACGAATCGGACCGGAATTTCTATGCGGCCCGCGCGCTGGCGGAGATGCGGAAGCTCGACAAGTCGGAGGCGGCATGACGGTCCGCATCCTCCAAGGCGACTGCCGCGAGGTGCTGCGCACGCTGGACGAGTGCAGCGTCGACAGCATCGTGACCGATCCGCCGTACCACCTAACGACAGGTAAGAAGGGCGGCAGCGGCCCGGCCAGCGTCAACCTCGAATCGCCCTATGGCCGCGCGCGGATCGGCACCGGATTCATGGGCATGAAGTGGGATGGTGGCAACGTCGCTTTCGACCCCGAGACGTGGCGCGAGGCCCTGCGCGTGCTCAAGCCCGGCGGCTACCTGCTCGCATTCAGCGGGTCGCGCACCTATCACCGCATGGTGTGCGCGATCGAGGATGCTGGGTTCGAGATCCGCGATCAGATCATGTGGGTGTACGGCTGTCTTGACGAGGCTACGGAAGTCGCCACCGAGAAAGGCGTCATGCATTACCATAAAGCCAAGATAGGCGATCGCGTATTGTGCTATGATGTTGAGCGTGGCGAATACACCTACCAACCAATCCTCGAAATCGTCGAGTACGACTACAGCGATACCGCCTTCCGTCTTGTCGGAGATTTTGGCGAGCAAGTCGTCAGTCGAAACCATCGCGTCATTGTTGAACGAGGCGGAAGCGAAGCATTCCAGCTTGCCGAGACACTGGAATGCGAAGCGCGTGTACCCGTTCTGGAAGATTTGCCAGCACTGCAACTCACCCTTCGCGACGCATACGAAAGAGCAGGCTGTGAGAAACAAGGCGTGCAGCCCGGCGTGCTCGGCGGCGCTGATCGGGGCGAAGAATACGGGCGCGGCGCCGCTGGAATCCCGCAAGGGGCGGACGGTGGCCTGCGCGGTATGCGGGAAGCCGACATGGAAACCGGATGCGTGGCTGCGCAAGGTGGCGACGCCAACGTGCAGCCGCAAATGCAATGGGGCGCTGCGCGGAGCGGAATGGGCGACACATGCGCACAAGGCGCGGTCGGCATGGTCGGCGGAATCGGAAGCCGCCCTCGTGGAGCGCATGACTGGGCCGAGGAATCCGGCGTGGAAGGGTGGTCTAACGTATCGCAACCGGAAGGGAGCGTATGTAAATCAGCCAATCAAGTACGTGCGCTGCCCGCTGGATTTCCTGCCGATGGCGCGCAAGGATGGGTATGTGATGGAGCACCGGCTACTGGTGGCGCAAGCTGTTGGCCGTGTGCTGACGCGAGCCGAAGCGGTACACCATGCGAACCACAATGCGACGGACAACCGGCTGCAAAACCTGATGCTGTTCGCAACGAACGCCGAGCACAAGGCATACGAGCATGGCGCGGCCATAAAACCGCTGTGGTGCGGGTTGTGCCATTCCAGTACACCGGCAAAGTCTGGTGCCTGCGCGTGCCAACCGGGGCGTTTGTCGCCGTCCGCAATGGCGTAGCTTTCCCGACCGGGAACAGCGGGTTCCCGAAGTCGTTGGACGTGTCCAAGGCCATCGACCGCGCGGCGGGGAAGTTGTGCCCGGAGGGGCAGGGCTTCACGGTCGCGGGGTACTCGCACAAACCGGACAAGTTGCTGCATACGGCCCCCTCGCGCGGGTATGTGCCCCCACCGCCCGCCACCGACGCCGCCCGCCAATGGCAAGGCTGGGGCACCGCCCTCAAGCCAGCGCACGAGCCGATCGTGCTGGCGCGCAAGCCGCTCGTGGGCGGCTCCACCGTCGCGGCGAACGTGCTGGCGCACGGCACGGGGGCGCTGAACATCGACGGATGTCGGGTGGAAACGACCGACGACCTGAACGGCGGCGCCTATAGCGGGTCACTGCGCCAGCGAGACGAATACACCTCGACCGACGGTGAAGGAGCGGTTCCGCTGTCGCGGTTGAATCGGGGCGCCGGCGAGTTCGTGCAGCCGCTCGGCCGCTGGCCCGCAAACCTGATCCTGTCGGTTCCCGAAGACCAGTACGCGCTGCGCGACGACGTGACGCCCGGCCAGCTTCGACAACTCGCGGAGTGGATGGATGCGAACGCCTAACTGCGCATGCCATTACGAAGAACACGGAAGGACTCGCTATGCGGATTGACGAGAAGACCTACAAGGCCATGCCGGCGCACCTGCAGGCGCTGTTTCGGGCGGAGCCGAACCCGGCGCGCGACGAGGTGCTGGCGCTGTTTCCTAATCAAAAGTCACCGGCGCCCTATGTCCAGAAGTCGGCATCCGTTGGGATGTTCGGTCCAGAGGCACATCATGACAGGCTGAGTACGCACCACGGCGACTCCGGCAGCGCCGCCCGGTTTTTCCAGCAGTGCAAAGTCGGCTATAATGAGGCATGGCAAGACCTAAACCTCCCCCCAGAAGATGCGAGCACTGCGGAGCAGAGTTCATCCCAGCAAAGGCAAGCCGCCGCTTCTGCTCTCGTTCTTGCAGTCAACTCGGCGCTCCCAGAGGAGCTGCGTTGCACGGGCCTCTTGGTGGCTCCTTCTACGAGCGCCACGGGGAGCGAATTAAGTCTGATCGCAGACAGCGTTACGCAAACGATCCAGAGTATCGACTCAAGGTTCTGGCTCGGGTCAAGGCCCGCAAGGCTTTCCCTCTCGCTCAACCATGCGAGCGTTGCGGCAAGCCTGGAGCAGACAGGCACCATGACGATTACAGTAAGCCTCTGGAAATCCGATGGGTCTGCCGATCCTGTCACGTTCAGCATCACGCCAAGGAGCTTGGAAGCTGGGGCGAAGGACTGCGAGCAGTCTACGGAAAATAGGCGGTTTATCTACTGCGCGAAGGCGAGCAAGGCCGACCGCGACGAGGGGCTGGACGAGATCGAGGCGAAGGCCTGCGGCCTGCGTGATGCCGGCCGGTTCAATTCCGGCGGCCGGACGCTGGTGGACGGGGAGTGGGTCGAGACTGGCAGCGAACCGCGGCCGAAGCGCAACACGCACCCCACCGTGAAGCCCACCGCCCTGATGCGCTACCTGTGCCGGCTGGTGACACCGCCGGGCGGCACGGTCCTGGACCCGTTCACCGGGTCGGGCAGCACCGGCAAGGCCGCCATTCTGGAAGGGTTCGCGTTCATCGGCATCGAACTAGACGACGCCTACATCAAGATCGCGCACGCGAGAATCGATGACGCGCTCCGCGAGGCGCACGCCGCCCGCGACCACTCCCGACGGTCGACGGCCGACCTGTTCGCCGCGGAGGTGTCGTGAAAATCCTCGCAATGCTCGCAGCGGCATCCCTGCTGCAAACCCCGGTGATCGTCGTCGAGCACAACTACGGCGGCGTGCGGACGACGGAGGGCGCGCTGATCCAGCTGGACTACCAAGGCGGATCGGTGTTGTTGGAGTTCGCGGCCGACGGGATTTTCCGGGATGGGTTCGGAGGTGACGATGAATCCCGGTAGCCCCGAGGCGGTCGAGGCGGGTTGCCTGTGTCCTGTGCTCGACAATGCGAACGGCGCCGGCATCAAGTTGTCGGACGGGACCGTTGCTCACTGGCGAAACGAGAACTGCCCGTTACATCGAGTCCCAGCATGGGACGCGCTGCGGAAGGCGTGCGGGCACGAGGTGGCGGATTGACAAGCCCAACGCAACGGACTCTAGCCGACATGCGGAAGCGCGGTTACTCGGCGTTCGTCACCGAGCACTGGCACAGCTTCACAAGGCAGCGGCGCGACCTGTTCGGATTCTGCGACGTGCTGGCGCTAGGCGATAGCGAGGTCATTGCCGTGCAGACGACAAGCTGGGCGAACGTCCCTGCCCGCATCAAGAAGATCGCCGACCACGAGAACGTCGGCGCGGTGCGCAAGGCCGGCATCCGAATCCTGGTGCAGGGCTGGCGCAAGGGAAAGAACGGGCGGTACGAGAAGCGCGAGGTCGACGTTTCTTGACCTTCTACACCGGCCCCGAACGAATGACCGAGCGCCGAATCTGCGGCCGGATTCGGGCCCGCATCCTCCGCAACCCGTGCCGCCACTGCCTACACCGCGACCGATCCGCGCCAGACGGATTCGAGACATGCCAGCTATTTGGACGCCGACACCCACTTTGCAGCACAGACGGACGGGCGTTTCAGTTTGAGCTTGATCCCGAGACTTTGCCGGAGGGCACATGACCAACGTACGCAAGCTGATGGCGCGACTGAATCCCGCGAACGTGCGCTATGACGTGGGGCGTGGCGGCATTCCTGATCTGACGCCGCAGGACATTGCCGCAGCGGTCGGCATGGTCCCCGACGAGTTCGCTCG